>Ga0209420_1001345_pt1 | contig 11748 bp, 6 predicted proteins | sample BlaSpr_A8_OM1_O1_FD_187972 | JGI IMG/M metagenome (GOLD analysis project Ga0209420, IMG submission 187972) | Forest soil microbial communities from Thunder Bay, Ontario, Canada - Black Spruce, Ontario site 2_A8_OM1_O1 (SPAdes) (version 2) | ecosystem: Environmental > Terrestrial > Soil > Boreal...
CGACAACACGGAACCCACGCGGGGCTCCGGGTTCTACGGCGCCGGGAGCGAGCCGGTCGAGGCGGAGTGCACACTCGAGGCGGGACGGGCCTACGCGCTGTCGGTCGAGGTGTGGCCGCGGTCGGACCACTCCCCCATTCTCGGCGCGCGCATCTTGGCCGACCGGCCGGTGGTGGACGACGAGTTCGCACGCGCGTTGGCGTCGGCCGCGTCCAGCGACGTGGCGGTGGTGGTGGTCGGGTCGAACGGCCAGTGGGAGTCCGAGGGGCACGACCGGGCGGACCTGTCGTTGCCGGGGCGCCAGCGCGAGCTGGTCGAGGCCGTGCTGGCGGCGAACCCACGGACCGTGGTGGTGGTGAACGCCGGCTCGCCGGTAGAGCTGTCCTGGGCCGAGCGGGCCGGGGCCGTGCTGGTGCCGTGGTACGCCGGCGAGGAGGGGGCCGACGCGCTGGCTGAGATTCTGGTCGGGTTGCTCGAGCCGTCGGGCCGCCTGCCCGTCACCTTCCCGGTGCGCGTCGAGGACGGGCCGGCCGGCGGGGACGAGCGGCGCTACCCCGGGGTGGATGGGCGCGTCGAATACGGAGAGGGCACGCTGGTCGGCTACCGGCACTACGAGACGGCGGGCGTGGCGCCCGGGTTCTGCTTCGGGCACGGGCTGTCGTACGGCGACATCGTGTTCGACGAGGTGACGATCACGGCAGAGCGGGTGTCGGCGCGGCTGCTGAACAAGGGTGCGCGGGCCGGCACCGAGGTGGTGCAGGTGTACGTGCGCGCGCTTGACTCCCGGGTACCACGGGCCGACCGGGAGCTGGCCGGGTTCGCCAAGGTGCTGGTGCCGGCCGGGGAGCAGTTCACGGCCGAGGTCGAGCTCGGGGCGGCGGCCTACCGGTACTGGGACGTGGACACACACGACTGGCGGTCCGACCCCGGGCGCTACGAGATTCTGGTGGGGGTCTCTTCGCGCGATATCCGGGCGTCGTCGGTGGTCGAGTGGCGCCCCGCCTGAGATGACGAAGCCGGGTGCCACCGGCACGTCGGAGGCGCAGCGCCCATGGACCTGGACGTGGGACCGCCTGCTCGTCGAGCCCCGGCGGCCGCAGTCGATCCGCGAACACCCGCACGCGCCGTGGTTGGCCGTCGCCGCCGTGTGCGTCGGGGCGTTCATGGGCCAGTTGGACGCCTCCATCGTCACCGTGGCGCTGCCCACGCTGCAGCGCACCTTCGACGCCTCCGTGGGGGCGGTTACCTGGGTCGGGCTCTCGTACCTGCTGGTGCTGGTGGCCACCGTCACCGCCGTGGGTCGCTTCGCCGACATGTGGGGGCGCAAGCTGCTGTACGTCTATGGCTTCGTCATTTTCACGGCGGCCTCGATGCTGTGCGGGTTGGCCCCGAGCCTCGGCGCGTTGTGCGGCTTCCGGGCCCTGCAGGCGGTGGGTGCGGCCATGCTGCAGGCCAACAGCCTGGCCATCATTGTGCTGGTCATGCCGGCGCGCTCGCTCGGACGCGCCATCGGGCTGCAGGGCACCGCGCAGGCGCTCGGGCTGGCCGTGGGCCCGACGGTGGGCGGGCTGCTGTTGGCTGCGGGTGGCTGGCGGTTGATCTTCTTCGTCAACGTGCCCTTCGGGGTGTTCGGCGCCATCGCCGCCATTCTGCTGGTGCCGCGATCGCAGAACCTGCAGGCGCGAGTGGGCTTCGACTGGACGGGGCTGGCCCTCTTCTTCCCGGCCATGGCGACGTTGCTGTCGGCCATCTCCTTCGGGGCGGAGGTCGGATGGGGCTCGGCGTTGATCGCCGGACTGTTTGCCGCTGCGGTGGTGCTGCTGGCCCTGTTCGTCTGGTGGGAGCGGCGCCAGCGCGACCCCATGATGGACCTCGGGCTGTTCCGGTCGGGACGCTTTTCGACCGGGATCGCGTCCGGCATGGGGTCGTACTTAGTCATGTTCGGCGTGCTGCTCCTGGTGCCCTTCTACTTCGAGCGCGGGTTGGGGTACGGGACGGTCCGGTCGGGGCTCTCGCTCATGGCCATGCCCCTGGCCTTCGGAGTGGTGGCGCCGCTGGCGGGACGGCTGGCCGACCGGTTGGGGGCCCGGCCGCTGACGGTGTCCGGCATGGCGATCGTTGCCGTGTCGCTCGGGATCATGGCGGTGCTGCGTCCCCCGACGGCTGTCTTCCTATTGCTGCTGGCCGCGGTGGGCATCGGGATGGGACTATTCACGTCGCCCAACAATGCGTCGATCATGGGGGCGGCGCCGGAGCAGCAGGCCGGCATGGCCTCGGGCGTGCTGAACATGACCCGGGGCATGGGAACCGCGCTTGGCCTTGCGCTGACCGGCTCGGTCTTCACCGTCGCCGGCGGGGACAACGGGTCGATGGCCGGTGCGGCGCACGCGTTCTCGGTCACGGCTTGGGTGTTGGCGGCGATCGCCGCGGCGGCGGGGGTGGTGTCGGCTCTGCGGTCGAACGGGACGTTGGCGTCGGCCACCTTGTCGTCGGTGGAGTAGTCGGGGACGAGTCTGCGGGGAATCGGATCAGCGGAAGGGCGCCACAGAACGCGACTAGCGGGTAAGGCCCTGGCCGTGCCAGCCGTCCCTGATGAGTCGTCCCCGTACAAGCGCATGAGGGCAGCCCCGATGGAGGTGGCTACCGGCAGTATGTGGAACTGGTGACGCCGGGAGCGCCCGACATACGATCTGCTCGGCGGAAGGAGCAGCATGGCCCTGAAGGCATCAGTCAAGGCGCCCTTTCTAAAGAGCGGCCGGGTGTGGACCGGACCAGCCAGGGGTGCCCATTTGGAGGGACCGAACAGCCTGCGCGTTTATTCTGGCCTCTACCAGGTCGAACTGAATCGATGGATTCGCCGGCTCCTGGCCCCTCGTCCCGCCATTTTCGACATCGGCGCGCAATACGGATTTGACGCCATCATGTTCGCCCGGCTCGGTTCCCCCGAGGTATTGACCGTCGAGGCCAACCCCGAGCTTAAGGGAGTCATTGAACGTAACGTCCAGCGCAACGATATGGGCGATCGCGTGACCATCGACATCAACTGGGTCGGCGACGGGACCGGGGACACGGTGACGTTGGACCAACTGGCAGAGGGTTCGTTCATGCCGGGCTTCATCAAGATGGACATCGAGGGGGCGGAGGCATCGGCACTTCGTGGTGCTCCACGAGTCCTCAGAGATTGTGACCGTTGGCTAATAGCGACGCACAGTCTGGATGTGGAAAACGAGTGCCTGACGCTCCTCTGTCAACATGGTTTTCTTATCGAAACGGTGGATCAGCGACGCTGGCTCCCGGACTACCGGCCAACAGTCCACAACCGATGGATAATCGCCAGGAGGCCCTGACTACCTCTTGTCCGAAGGGACGTAAACCCGTTCCATCTGAATGTTGCGCTGGTTGGAATCGAGCGTTGTGACCCCAGCGAAAAGCACCACCTTGACCGACGCCGTCGTGGCTGTAGCCGCAGATCTGGTTGCCGATAATCGAGGTGTACTGCGGTCTGGCGGTCAAACCGCTGATGAACCCGTCAAGCAAGACGTCCTGAGCGATCAGGACATTGGAGCAGACGAGACATATGTGTCCTTATGTGCCCACAAGCCACGAAGTGGGTCGGTCTGCTGGCAACCGAGCCAGGCATCTTCGGAAGGGTGCTGAAACAGATCGCACAGCGAGTCGCTAAGAAGGAGTCCGTTCCATAGGAGCATGGGTACGGGTCGCCCGGTGGGTCTGAGGATTCAAGGTACGCCGGGGGGCGAAATCCATCCCCACAGGGCGTTCCCAAGAGTCAGGGTTCAACAAATCTCCCCACCTTGGACGGCCTCACCTCCACCGGGGCAGTGCACTCCAGGGGAGAGAATTGCACAGCCAGGGCACGAAGGCAGAGGAGGCTGCCCAGTGATGCTGCCGGCCAACAACATTGAGACGCCCAGGGCGACACCGATAGCTACACCGACGAAGAAACGAATCACGGTCAACATCGTCTCAACCCTTCGACAAATCTCTACCTCCCGGTACTCTTATCACTCAAGGTTCTACGGGTCCACCCGATAGCGAGCCCTTTCAACGACCCCCCCTGCGTCTGACCTACCGCCCCGAGAACGACACGCTGGACATCGAGGCACGTCAAACGCTTGCACTCAGGTGAGTGGCGGAGACGAGACTCGCCACTCCGCCGGCGATAGGCCGGCGCGACCAACGGCTGCCCGGCGAAGTGTTGTCGAAGCGTTGTGACGGATGTGTCCGGTTGGCTCCCTCGGCTGCGGAGCGGAGGCGTCATCCCCTGGTGCACTTGCGGACGAAGCCTTGCTGCGACGTCAGCCCAGGGGCTTGACGGTTACCGAAGGCCGGTACAGGCCGGGGGCCGCCGCGCCGACTTGAGGCAGAGAGAGGCGGGCCGCCCAGCGGGCGGAAACCGAATTCGGCTGTCAGGTGCGGTCGAGCTCCGGCACGCTGGTCCCGTTCGTCTGGTGGGAACCCCGCGACCGCGACCCCCATGGTCGACCTCGGGCTGTTCCGCTCGGGGCGTTTCTCGACCGGGATCCCGTCCGGTATGGGGTCGTGCCTGGTCATGTTCGCGTGCTGCTGCCGGTTCCCTTCTACTTCGAGCAGGGGTTGGCGTACGACACGGTCCGGTCGGCAGTCACAGATGGCGATGCCGCCAGCCTTCGGCGTGGTGGCGTCGTCCGCTGGCTCCCGACTCGGACCGGATCCGTTCTCCAACCCCCGTGAGGAATTCGTGGCGATAAATCTGACACGGGCGGCGCAATCTTCCGGAGCGACCCCCGTTTTCTGCTCGGTGGAGTCCCCGATCAGTGGCTGGATTGCTCAAGGAGATCATCCCCTTTGCTCCCCGGTCGCGGGGGTCAACTGCCGATAACTGTCGCGGCTGGGCCAACTCCGGGAAGAGGGCGGGATCATGCAAGGGCACGGGAGAGCGCGGGCGACTCTCCGCGCGCGGCTGAAGTACACCTTGGCGGTGGGTGTGGCCGCCGTGGCCGCTCTGGTCGGCGCCTGTACCCCCGCGATAGGTCCGGCTCGCGCGCAGACAGCCGCGACCTCCGCGCCGAACCTCCTGACCGGCGATCAAGCGTCGTTCGCCGGAACCACCGGAGGATGGGTCGGCAGCAACGCCATGCTGACGCCCGGCTCGGATTCCTCATCGCTGCGAGTCACCGCCACCGCCCTGTCGTGGGTGGCCGCGTGGAGCGCGCTGCCACCCTCGGGCCGCCCCACCCCCGCCACCGCGGGCGACAAGTACACCGGAGACGCCACCGTCGAGAAAAGCCTCGTGTCACCGGCGAACATGGGTGACGCCCTCGTCTTTTTCAACTCGGCCGACACAATCCTCAATGCGGTGTGGGGCCAGGCCATCGCTCCCGCGGCGTCCACCTGGAGCACCCTGCCCAAGGTGGTGGCGATGGCCCCGGCCAGCACTGCCTACGTCGCTCTCGTGGTGATCTCTTATAGCGCGTTGATGGGACAGGGCTTCCAGATCGAATCTCCCGTGTTGAACGTTCTGAAGGCGCCCGACACTGCTCCTTCGGTGGTCGGACCGCTTTCCACCACGGGGAACCAGATCATGCAGGCCAACGGCCAGCCCGTCACGCTACGGGGTCTGGTGATGCCGGGGCTCGAGCAGAAAGGCACCCTGCCCGGAACCGGCGTGAGCGAGCAGGCCGTCATCGAGGCCAAGGACTGGGGGGCCAACTTCGTTCGCGTACCGCTGGGCGAGCAGTTCTGGCTGTCGTCGAACTGTGACTACGTTCCGAGCTACGTCTCCACGGTCGACCAGGTCGTCAAGTGGATCACTTCGCTCGGCATGGTGGCTCTGCTCGACCTGCATGCCAACACCGTGGGAGGTTGTGAAGGCGGAGGCCCGCACAACATGGCCGACGAAGCGCAGGCACCGACGTTCTGGAGCGAGGTGGCACAGCGATACGGCAACCCGACCTCCCCCGAGTACAACCCCCTCGTAGCCTTCGACCTCTACAACGAGCCGCACAATGTCTCCGACGCCGTCTGGCTCAACGGGGGCAAAACGACCGACAGTGTGGGAGGCCAGACCTACCAGGCCGCCGGCATGCAGCAGCTCTACAACTCGGTCCGCGCCGCCGGGTCAGAAAGCTTGGTGTTCATCAGCGGCCTCAACTGGGCCAGCAGCCCTCCGTCGACCCTCGTTAAAGGCTCCAACATCGTTTACGCGGTGCACTACTACACGTGCCCGAACAACGCGCTCTCCGCCTGCACGAACGCCGAACCCTACGACGCCGCCCAAGACCTGAGCCAGTGGGTCGGGCTCTCGGTCACCGAGCCCGTCGCGGTCACCGAATTCGGCTGGCCCTCCCAGGGGAGCGGCACCTACGACCTCAATGTGATCGAGTACGCCAACTCGCACGGCTGGGGCTGGAGTGCCTTCGCCTGGGAGGATCGACAGTATCCGACGGAGTGGGACCTGACCCTCCCCTGGCTCGGTGACGGCACGGCCGAGCCTTCGCCCTCGGGGGTGCCCGCCCTGCTCGCGTTGGCGACTTCGACCTGACCGACGCTCTTGAACAGCATCTCGCTCCAGCCGCGAGGTTTGGCTGACGGTGGAGACAGGGGTCGAACGGGACGCTTTGACCCGCGCGGTGTCCCTACACGACCAGAGGTGGTCACATAGACGAGCCGCCGGGGATCAGCGGGACGGCGCGGGGCAATTTACTGGCGTAAAGCTCCTTCGGCCTTCCGACGCTTCCAGAGAGATGCGTTCGCGGCAATCGAGGCGGTCAGCAATCTGCCAGCGAAGTACATCCACAGCAGAAGCGCTAGGGCGACTCCGATCGCACCATAGAGCGAGGACTTCCTCGACACCTCATAGGCAACGTAGGTGATGGTCAGCAGATGAAGAAGCCCGACGCCCAGACCGACCATGACGGCCCCAGGGAGGAGCGCAGTCCATTCGCAGTCGTCATGAGGCAGCCACAGCGATGCCAGGAACCATGCTGTACCCGATCCCACGATGGTCAGAACAAAGGCAAGAAACCGCAGTGGTATCGACTGCGACCCCATCCAGGCCGCCAAATCGGCGAAACCGAAGAGCGCGGTGGTGCATCCAAGCAGGATGAGGGGGGCCCACGGTGTTGGCTTCCGCGAGGGTTGGACCCCCCAGATCAATCGGTGCACGATCCACAGCACCCCGACGAGCGATCGGGCCGTGAAAGCCAACGCGATGCCTCCGAGCACCAGCGCCAAGATACGGTTCACCAGCGACAAGCTGCTTGTGCTTCCCACCGCACTCGCCAGAAGGCCACCAATGCCAGCCGAGCGCGCGGCATCCTCCGGATCCTGGCCGACACCGGTCGACGCCAATCCAAAACCCGTCACCACCACAAAGGCATACGGCACGAGGAACATGAAGAGTCGAAAGGCAACCGCCGCTGCCAGTACGCCTCCGCCGGTCTGTGCATCGCGTTCAACCGCCTCAAAGGCCGAATCGATCGAGGCCGAGCCGGCACGGCGGGCCTCGAGGTCGGCCCGAGTGCGCTGCGCCCTCGTACGCAGACGCTCCAACCTGCCGGGGGCATGGTCCAACGCCATTCGGTCCCCGGAGCCGTCTCGTTCGGATGGCGTTAACTGGTCAACCGGATGGTTCCCCGAATCGTCGACTGCAGCCATGTTGCATTCTTGACCATCCGCGGTGAAGGGCGTCGGCGCTCGCCACAAATCACCCCAAACTCAAGGATGACCGCAGCGTCGTCGTTCAGGAGCGCACCGCTAGATGGCGGCGGCCGAAGGCAAAAGCCAGGCCATAGAGAACCGCTACCACTACGAGAAGGAAGCGGAACCCCGTGATCAGCGAGAGGTAGGCGAGGGCTCCGCCGAGGATCGCCCCGAGCAGGTTTGCGCCAAAGGCAGTGGTGGAAGAACTCACATCCCTGAAGCGTTGGGCGAAGACGAGGTTGGCGATGAAGATCGGGGCGAAGGCGAGCGCTGTCGCCGCCAAGAAGCGCAACACGACCGGAAGACCCAGCAGCGAATCTTGCGGGACGACGAAAGCGACGCCCAGGGATACGAGCAACGCAACGTACAGCAACATCGGGCGTGGGAGCTTTATGTGCCGCGCGGTCTCGATCGACGCGTAGACACTCAGCAAGACGCCGGCGAACACGAGCGAGTTCACGAACCAAGTCGTTCCGAACAAGAGCGCGAACTGGACGAGATTCTTTGTCTCGAGCAACAGGAATGCTGCTCCCATCCAGAACAGGTCCAGGAATGGAGCCATCTTGTTGAGCGGCCCCGTCGCCACCCGCACCACGAGGAGGGACGCCGCCAGGATCAGGCCGAGGACCAAGAGATAGAAGTTCGGGATCGAAGGAACCGGCAGGTACGGGTACGGACGGTCGTCCGAGACCGGCGCCACCGTCTCTCCTTTCCAGAAGCTCGCGCAGCCCGGAGTTTTGCCGTCGAGCGCGACCGTGAGTACCGCCTGCTCCCGTCCGCTCAGGGTGTTTCCGACCTCGACACACGGACGCGAGCCGAACACATCGTCGAGGCTCGTCGCATAGCGGTCGAGCAGGAACGGCTGGTAGTAGTTGTACATGACGAAGGTACCGCCGGGGGCCAGGTGAGATCTCGCAACTTGAATGGCCTGGGTCGTGAGCAAGTAGTTCTCGAGGCCGACAGGTGCGGACTGCCCCGTGAGCGCTGTCTGGGAGTCGGGCAGCGCATAAAGGATGAGCGAGTAGCGCTTGTTCGTATCCTGTAGGAACGCCCTTCCGTCGTCGACATAGACGCTCACGCGCGGACTCTCATACGCGTGCTCGGGGTTGTCCTGCTTCCCGAGAGCCACGAGCTCCGGGTCGATCTCGACCGCGTCGACGTGGCGACTCCCCTCCGACAGTGCCACGCCGACGTCATTGCCGGTCCCCGCTCCGATCACGAGCACGTCGGAGAGCGAGCTGCGTGTCACGTGCCGGTAGGGAAAGAAGTAGAAGGGCTCGATCCTGCGCAACGTGGAAATCGAGTACAAGGTCTGGTAGGGGATGTTGTTGGCCGAGACCGACAACCCGCGGTAGCTATGGCCGTCGACGGTCGTGGTGATGTTGCTCGTGGTGATTTTGTAGTAGGGGGACCAAACATCGACGCTCGACAGCGATTCGCCCAGCAGCATCAGCACTATGGCGGCGATCAGGATCCACTGCCACCACCGCTCCTTTAGGCCGAGAAGCAACACGAACAGCACGGCGACCACCGCTCCCCACGCGATGGGCGGGAGCCCGACGAAGGAAAGCGCCGAGAACAGCGCGATCCCGCCGATGCTGCCGATGATGTCGAAGCGGTAGGCGTCGAGCGGCTCGAACTGAGCGAAGGTCCGGGCCAGGGCCTGGCCGAGACCGGCCATCACGAGGACCACCAGCGCGAAGATCACCGGGAGGCTCACCCACTGCGACACCGGATGGTGGCCCGAGAGGCCCTGGAACTCGTTGGGGCCGCGCAGGGTGACGAGCTTCACCGGGAAGATGAGCGCGAACGCGACAAGGACCGCCAGTGCGGCCGGCGTCAGGCGAAAGAGATTCCGTGACGAACGGGCGAGCAGGAACCCCACACCGATCCCCAAGAAGCTCGCCAAGAGCACAAAGTTCGGGATGTTCGCCAGGTGGACGTTGTTGGCGGCCGTCCAGCGGATGAGTGCGAGCTCGAGGAAGAGCGTCAGCATGCTCAGCGTGACGAGCCGCCACGGGCTCCCCTCGGACGTGAAGCCGGCAGGCCATGCGGCGGGCAGGCGCCGAGGCTCGCTACTGCTGACGGTGGGGGTGGTCGTGGTGGCCATCGGTGGGTGCGGGAGCCGTACGAATGTCGTCAGGCGACCCGGCGTCTTCGGCAAACATTATCCAAGAGCGGATCGCCGGCACAGACGGCTTGGAATAGGCGTGTGTGGCATCACGTGCGCGCGTACAACTCGCCGAGCGTGGCCCCTTCGGTCGCGTGCTCCGGCAGTTGGAGGTGCTCGCGTCGGGTCGGCGGAACGCCGCCGCGCCGACGTGGGGCAAAGAATGGCGGGCCGCCCGGCGGGCGGCAACCGGATCCTCGGCGCTCAGGTGCGGTCGAGCTCCAGCATCTTGATGGCGTTGCCGCGGAGGATCTTGTAGGCCTGCTCGTCGGTGAGGCCGACGCACAGCTTCTCGATGTAGGCCTCCGAGTAGGGCCACGTCGTGTCGGTGTGCGGGTAGTCGGTCTCGAAGCAGATGTTGTCCTCCCCCACCTCTTCCAGCGAGCGCAGGCCGTGGCGGTCGGCGGTGAAGCAGCCGTAGATGCGGCCGTAGTACTGCGTCGAGGGCGGGACGGGAATTTTGTCCTGGGCGTGCGTCCAGGCGTTGTGCATCTCCCAGGTGGTGTCGGCCCGCTCGAGGACGTAGGGGATCCAGCCGATCTGGCCCTCCGAGTAGGCCAGCTTCAGCTTGGGGTAGCGGAGCAGGTTGCCCGAGAAGAGCCAGTCGGCCAGCGACGCCATGGCGTTGTTGAAGCCGAGGGTCAGGCCGACGCCGGGATGGCTGTCGGGCGAAGCCGCCGGGTTGGACGAGGACGAGCCGACGTGCATGCAGACGGTGACGCCGTAGTCGTTGCAGACGTCCCACAGCGGGTCCCAGTAGTCGGTGTTGATGGACGGCAGCTTCAGGCGGGTGGGGATTTCGCTGAAGGCGATGGCCCGGCAGCCCTTCGCGGCCACCCGCTTGGCCTCCGCCGCCGCCAGGTGGGCGTCCCACAGCGGGATGAGGCAGAGCGGGATGTTGACGCCACCCGACGGTTCGCACCACTCCTCGATCATCCAGTTGTTGTTCGCCTCCACGCAGGCCAGGCCGAGCTCCTTGTCGGCACCCTCGTAGAAGGTCTGGCCGCAGAAGCGGGGGAAGGTCGGGAAGGGCAGCGAACCGTCGGTGTAGTTGCGCTCCAGGTCCTTGACCCGCTCCACGCGGTCCCAGCAGCCCTTGCGCATGTCGTCGTAGGTGATGGCGGTCATCGTCATCTGCGTGCGGTCGAACTGCAGGTCGCCCTTGTCGTCGGTGGTGACGGAGGCCTCGGGGATGGCGACGAACTTCTTGTGCACGTAGATGAGCTCGTCGTCGTAGTACCAGGCGTCACCCCACTCGCCTTCCGGGTCCTCCACCATGTCGTACTTGGCGCCCGAGAGGTGCGTGAAGCTCCCCCAGCGCTTGCGCTCGACCCGCGGCCCCCGGGCGCGCCACTTCTGAGGCAGCCACGTCTGCCAGACATGCGGTGGCTCGACCACGTGGTCGTCGACGCTGATGATCCTGGGCAGTGCCATGCATCCAGGGTACCTGGGAACTGACACCAGCGTCAGGGAATAGGTAGGGTGTCCGGCGCGGGTCCGGCGGGGGCGCGTTGCCGACTGTCGTGGCAGGTGGCGGGGCCAGGAGACCTTCCTCAAACGATCGTTGGAGCAGCCGCAAGACCGCTCGTTCTTGCTCCGTTACCTACCTAGACGTTGGGTGAGTGGCTCGGCGGATTCTTGGGGGCCGAATTGAGCAAGAAATCGGCAGTGGCGCTGGGGGTGCTGGCGTTGTCCCTGGTGGCGACCTCGTGCGGGGCGCGGGTGGGAGCGTACCTGGGCGCGGGCGGCACCGACGTCGGTCAGGGCGGCGCGGCCACCGCGGCGTCGGCAACCGGCAGCTCCGGCGCCGGCACGACCACGACCATCGCGGCCGCGGGGTCGGCAGCTATCCAGGCCGGGCGTCCGGTGTCCTCGGG
>Ga0209420_1001346_pt1 | contig 11726 bp, 9 predicted proteins | sample BlaSpr_A8_OM1_O1_FD_187972 | JGI IMG/M metagenome (GOLD analysis project Ga0209420, IMG submission 187972) | Forest soil microbial communities from Thunder Bay, Ontario, Canada - Black Spruce, Ontario site 2_A8_OM1_O1 (SPAdes) (version 2) | ecosystem: Environmental > Terrestrial > Soil > Boreal...
GGCGACTGCGGCGAGCCCTGACTTGTGACTGACGGCGAAGAAGAGTAGAGTTACACCCTTTCTAAGGGAGACTGCAATGTTTACGCCGCCGGACCTGACGATCGCGCTCTTGATGATGATCGCCAGCGCCATCTGCTGGGGTTCGTGGGCCAACACTTACAAGGGCGTCAAGAATTATCGTTTTGAGCTTTTTTATTGGGATTACGCAATCGGCATCTTTTTGATTTCTCTGATCCTCGCTTTTACGATGGGAAGTAGCGGGCACGACTCCCACAGTTTCGTGAATAACGTTCAGGCCGCGGACCCTTCAAACATCGTTTCCACTCTGGTGGGCGGCGCCATTTTTAATTTGGCGAATCTGCTGCTGGTGGCGGCCATCGACATGGCGGGGCTGGCGGTAGCCTTCCCCGTGTCGATTGGAATTGCGCTGGTGGTCGGGGTCGTATTGAGCTATGCGCTGCAGCCCCGAGGGAATGCAATGTTCCTGGCGATCGGCGTCGCGTGCGCGCTCGTAGCCGTGATCCTCGACGGCAAAGCGTATGGAAGTCTGGCCAGCGCCGGCCGCCCGGTTTCGCGCAAGAGCATCGTCACATGCGTGGTCTCCGGAGTGCTAATGGGCCTGTGGGCGCCGTTCGTGACTCGCTCGATGACGCACGGCAACCCGCTTGGGCCCTATAGCGTCGCTGTTTTTCTCACCCTTGGCGCCCTGCTCTCATGTTTCCTGTGGAATATCTATTTCATGAAGAAGCCGCTGGTCGGCGAGCCCGTAAGCTTCAGCGGATTCTTCAGCGGGCCGCGGTCGGGACACTTGCTCGGCTTGGCCGGAGGAGTGATCTGGGGCACGGGCATGGTTTTCAATCTGGTGGCGGCAAGTTTCACCGGGGTAGCGATTTCCTATGCAATCGGACAATCGGCGCCGGTGGTCGCGGCGCTGTGGGGAGTGCTGGCATGGAAAGAATTTGCGGGCTCAGGAACTCGCGCCAAAGTTTATCTTGCGCTGATGTTTGTTTTCTATGGGCTGGCAATTCTGCTGGTCGCGCGCGCCAACGGATGAATATGAACAACTGCAGTCTAGAGCAACATCCCGGCAATTGATGCCGACATCAGGTTGGCCATCGTCCCCGCCAGCATTGCACGCACGCCCAGGCGAGCCAGTTCGCCTCTCTTGTTGGGCGCGAGCGCGCCAATGCCGCCAATCTGAATTCCGATCGAGCTGAGATTCGCGAAGCCGCACAGAGCGAATGTGGCAATCGTAACCGAGCGCGGATCGAGCGCTGCTTTCTGCGCCCCTAGCATGGAAAACGCGACCAGTTCGTTTATCACCATGCGCGTCCCCAGCAGGTTGCCGACGATGCGACAGTCGTGCAGGGGAATGCCAATCACCCAGGCGATGGGAGCGAAGACGACGCCAAAGATCTGCTCCAGGCTTTCGGGAAACCACGACACGTGATTGTGAATGCCGCCGAAAATTCCATTGACGAGCGCAATCAGCGCAAGAAACGAAATCAGCATCGCGGCAATATTGAGCGCCAGCTGCAAGCCATCGGTCGTTCCTCGAGAAATTGCGCCGAGCAGATTCTCTTCTTTCTCCGTTTCTTTCTCCTCGGCACTCATCACCACTCGGCCGGCGGTTCGCGCCTGCTCCGTTTCCGGCACCAGCATTTTCGCCATCAGCAGCGTCCCCGGTGCTGTCATGATGACGGCGCTCAGCAGGTGTTTTGGGTCAATGCCGAACGCGATGTAGGCGGCCATAATTCCGCCGGAAACGTGCGCCATGCCACTCGTCATCACGGTCATCAGTTCGGAACGCGTGAGGTCCGGCAGGAATGGACGGATCGTCAGTGGCGCTTCGGTTTGTCCCATAAAAATGCTGGCCGCCACATTTAACGATTCGGCGCCGCTCGCTCCCATCACCCGGGTCATCACCCAAGCAAAAATTTTGATGATGATTTGCATGATCCCGAAGTGATAGAGCACGGCGAAGAAGGCGGCGATGAAGATGACGGTGGGCAATACTCCGAAAGCGAAGTATCCCAGTTGCGATCCCGGCTTGGCGAGGTCGCCAAATACGAAGTGAGATCCGGCGTAGGCGTAGCCGAGCAGCTTCGTTACGCCGTCTCCCGCTTTCTGAAATACAATCCGCCCAGCGTCAATGCGCAACACGAAAACCGCGAAAACGAACTGCAGCCCCAAACCCCAGGCGACGGTCTTCAGACGAATGGCACGGCGATTGGTGGAAAAGATGTAGGCGAAGCCGAGCATGGTTAGCAGGCCAAGAATTCCCGTGAAGCGTCCCATTCAGTGTTTCTCCCCGTGCTCCCCAATGACTCTATGGATGAGTGGCCTTTTCGGAGATGGCGGGTCGTGCGTCACAACACAACTCGCCTCAATCAGTTGCCGGGCGCGCGTTGCTGGAGCCTCCGCATTGTAGTAAATCGTTGCCAGAGGCTCTCCGGCGGCGACGCGATCTCCAACTTTCTTGTGCAGCACAATCCCGACAGCTGGATCGACAGAATCTTCCTTGCGCTCCCGTCCGCCACCGAGAATCACGCAGGCACTGCCAATCTGCTCGCACTGCATGGAGGCGAGATGTCCGGCTTTCGCACTGGAAACCTGCAGGGTGTGCCGCGCCTGAGGCAGGCGATTGTTGTCGTCGATGACGCCCCCATCACCCCCCTGCAGTTCCACCATCTGCCGGAATTTTTCCAAAGCCTGGCCAGAAGAAATCAGTTTGGCGCCGTGCTGTTTTCCTTCCGCAACCGTGTGAGACACACCGCCGAGATGCAGCATCCAACCTGTAAGCTCGAGGCAAAGTCTCACCAAATCTTCCGGTCCGCCGCCGCGCAAGACCTCGACGACCTCCATCACTTCCAGGGCATTGCCGATCTTGTTGCCCAAGGGCTGATCCATATCCGTGATGAGCGCGACCACTTTCTTTCCCATCCGCTCTCCGGTTTCAACCATCAATTCCGCGAGGAAGACGGCATCTAGCTCGTTCTTCATGAAGGCGCCGGATCCCGTCTTCACATCGAGCACCAGCGCGTCGATACCTTCCGCCAGTTTCTTGCTCATGATGGACGCGCAAATTAAATACGGACTTTCCACCGTGCCGGTTACATCGCGTAAGGCGTAAAGTTTGCGATCAGCCGGTGCGATCTCTGCCGTCTGGCCAATCATCGCGCAGCCACAGATTTCCAGCACACGGCGAAACTCGGCCACGGAAAGATTCACGTTGAAGCCGGGAATGGCTTCCAATTTGTCTAGCGTTCCACCGGTGTGCCCCAGGCCGCGCCCGCTAATCATGGGAACTGCGATCCCAGCCGCCGCCGCCAAGGGAGCGAGCACCAGGGAAGTTTTGTCGCCGACGCCACCCGTGGAGTGCTTGTCAACTTTCTTAGCCCGCAAGGAAGAAAGGTCGAGCACATCGCCCGAATGCAGCATCGCATCCGTCAGCGCTGCCGTCTCTGGTCGCGTCATCCCCTTCAGCACTACTGCCATCAGCCACGCCGACACTTGATAATCGGGGATGGCTCCCTTCGTGTACGCGTTCACCAGTCCTTCGATTTCGCCCCGCGTTAGTTCAACGCCGTCTCGCTTTTTGCGGATCACATCAATCGCACGGAACGTTTGCGGAACCGATGTCGGCTGCATCACTGTAAGCGGAATCCTTCCGGAAGAAGTTCTGTGATGTGCGCCTGCTTCGGTCCGTTTGCGCCCTGGAAAAAGATGGTCGCGTCAGGACCAAACTCGTAAATCACTTGACGGCAGGCGCCGCAAGGCGAGCAGGCAACTCCGTGGTCGTTGACGACGGCTACGGCCTGAATCTCAATCTTCGGACCCAATTGCGCGACCGCAGAAAAAATCGCGGTTCGCTCCGCGCAGTTGCTCATGCCATAGGACGCGTTCTCGACATTGCAGCCAGGAAAGATTTTGCCGTTCGTTAGCAGGATTGCCGCGCCCACGCGGAACTTCGAGTACGGAGCATGGGCGTTTTTCATTGCTTTAGCGGCCGCTTGATCCAGTTTTTTCCGCAGGTCGGCGGACACCGTCTTCGTGCGCATAGAGAAATAAATACCCTGGAAATGCAGTTGAATGAGCTCGCTGCAATCGCCGAATCGTGCGCCATTGTAAACCCTCGCTGTCAATTCCGGTATTCTCTTGCCGCCCGCTCGACAGGAAGATCTCAAGACAATCGAAATTCGCGTTGTAAGATTGCCTGCCGTACAATTGCTCTGCAGGGAATTCGCCCATGTTCAGGCCTCGCGGGCTCGCATTGCGACGAAACAATTACACCTAGAGATGCCATGTCGTTCGATCACGGTCATTCCAACCTAGCGGGCGAATCCAGTAGCAAGATCGCGTTCCGCGAGCCCAACAATTCCAGCATGCTCGCCGGGAGATCGCTTCTGCCAAACTCCGGCATTCCGCTCGACCTGAATTGGCTGCAGGAAGTCCGAGTCAACACGAGCGCAGTGGAACGCCGCGCCCAGACGCAGGTAGCCCGCCGCACGGTGAAGAAGGAATGGCAGGCTGCGTGGCTTCTGCGTGCGCTGTCCTGCATGGACCTGACTACACTCTCGGGCGATGACACCGATGAGCGCGTGCGGAGATTGTGCGCCAAGGCGCGGCAGCCCATCCAGCAGGATCTCGTACACAAGCTCGGGATCGAGGAGCTGGGCGTCAAGGTGGCGGCGGTGTGCGTTTATCACACCTTTATCGAGACTGCGCTGAGTGCGCTGGAGGGCAGTGGAGTCCACGTTGCGGCAGTCTCGACCGGCTTTCCCGCTGGTCTGTCGCCACTCGCCGAGCGCGTCGCGGAAATTCGGCGGTCGGTGGAAGCCGGAGCGCATGAAATCGACGTTGTCATCACCCGTGCGCATGTTTTCGGTGGCCGCTGGCAGGCCCTCTATGATGAGGTCGCGACTTTCAAACAGGCCTGTGGCGGAGCACATATGAAAGTCATTCTGGGAACCGGCGATCTGCTGACGTTGCGCAACGTGGCGCGGGCCAGCCTCGTCGCCATGATGGCTGGCGCAGACTTCATCAAGACTTCGACCGGCAAGGAACCGACGAACGCTACGCTCCCGGTAAGCCTGGTCATGGTTCGCGCCATCCGCGAATATGCGCAGCAAACCGGAATGGCGGTTGGTTTCAAGCCGGCCGGGGGGATCCGCACCGCAAAGCAGTCCATCGACTGGCTGGCCATGATGAAAGAGGAACTCGGTCCGTCATGGATGCGAGCAGAACTGTTCCGCTTCGGCGCGAGCGGATTGTTGGGAGACATCGAGCGACAGTTGGAGCATTATGCAACCGGACGCTATTCTGCCGAATACCGTCATCCGATTGCATAGCTGCAAAATGTGTGCGTGATTTTGGTCGAGCCCGAACAAGTGAGCCGAGCCCAATGAGCATTGCCGAAAAGTTTGCCACCATGGAGTACGGACCCGCTCCGGAAGATCCGAAAGAGGCAGAGGCATGGTTGGAGCGCCACGGGCGGCGTTTCGGACTCTTTATCGGCGGAGCGTGGCAACCGCCCGCGGCAGGAGAATATTTCGACACCTTGGACCCGTCGAATGGCGAGAAGTTGGCGGCGGTAGCTCAAGGCGGTGTTGCGGACATCAACGCTGCCGTTGGCGCTGCTCGCGCGGCGTTTCCGAAATGGCGGGCACTGACTGCGCACGCCCGCGCCCGCTATCTCTACGCACTGGCGCGGCTCGTGCAAAAACATTCCCGGCTCCTCGCGGTTCTCGAAACCATGGACAACGGAAAGCCGATCCGCGAGAGCCGCGACATCGATATTCCGCTCGTAGCCCGGCATTTCTACTACCACGCTGGTTGGGCGCAGTTGTTCGCGCAAGAGTTCCCCGGATACGAACCCTGCGGCGTGGTGGGTCAGATTATTCCGTGGAACTTTCCGCTCCTCATGCTGGCGTGGAAGATCGCACCGGCGCTGGCGACGGGAAACACGGTGGTCTTGAAGCCCGCGGAGTTTACTCCGCTTACGGCGCTCGCGTTCGCTGAACTATGCCAGGAAGCGGCATTGCCCGCCGGAGTCGTCAACATCGTTACCGGAGACGGGTCGACCGGCGAGGCGCTGGTGAGGCATCCGGATGTCGATAAGATTGCGTTCACTGGGTCGACCGAAGTGGGACGCGCGATTCGCAACGCGACCGCCGCAAGCCACAAACGCCTTTCGCTCGAACTGGGTGGGAAATCTCCGTTCATCGTCTTCGAAGATGCCGACCTCGACAGCGCAGTCGAAGGTCTCGTCGATGGAATCTGGTTCAACCAGGGACAAGTGTGCTGCGCGGGTTCGCGCCTGCTAATGCAGGAGAGCATCGCGGAGACGTTGATGTCCAAGATTCGCGACCGCATGAGCACCCTGCGCGTCGGACCTCCGCTCGATAAGGCGATTGATATCGGCCCCATCGTCGCGCGCGTGCAACTGGATCGCATCGAACGCATGGTGGCACAGGGCGTGGCGGATGGCGCAACCTGCTGGCAACCTCAAGTTGTGTTGCCCTCGCGGGGTTTCTATTTTCCTCCGACTCTTCTGAGCAATGTGCATCCAACGTCGATCGTCGCGCAGCAGGAAATCTTCGGCCCTGTTCTCGCGGCGATGACTTTCCGCACTCCCAAGGAAGCGGTTGAGTTGGCCAATAATACGGTCTATGGCTTGGCATCGTGCGTGTGGAGCGAGAACATCAACGTGGCGTTGCAGGTGGCGGCGCAACTCAAGGCGGGCGTCGTATGGGTAAATTGCACAAATCTGTTCGACGCAGCTTGCGGCTTTGGCGGATATCGCGAGAGCGGATATGGCCGCGAAGGTGGTAGAGAAGGGTTGCTCGAGTACATGGAGCCCGCCTGGTTCCAGCATGCGCCGAAACTGCAAACTGCGAACGCTCTCCCGGCTACTCAGACAGAAGAGAAACCCGACGCAAGTACGCCCGCCATTGACCGCACGGTTAAGCTCTATATTGGCGGCAAGCAGGCGCGTCCCGACTCCGGCTACAGCATGGAAGTGCGCTCGCCTGACGGCCGACTGTTAGGCGAAGCTCCTCTGGGCAGTCGTAAAGACATTCGCAATGCCGTCGAAGCGGCTCGCAAGGCTGAGGCATGGGCAAAGGCTACGGCGCACAATCGGGTGCAAGTTCTCTATTACTGTGCGGAGAACCTCGCCCAACGGCGTGGTGAAATCGTCCAGCGACTCGCCGGGGTCGTGGGCGAGAAACAAGCCACTGCCGAGGTCGACCTTGGCATCGAACGCATCTTTTCGTATGCAGCATGGGCCGACAAATTCGACGGCGCGGTGCACAATCCGCCTTTCCGCAATATCGCAATCGCGATGAACGAGGCGATTGGAACGGTCGGTGTAATCTGCCCCGCGGAAGCTCCGCTGCTGGGTTTTCTTTCGCTGGTGATGCCACTGCTCGCCGCGGGCAACACGGTGATTGCCATTCCATCGGAAAAATATCCTCTCATCACCGGCGACCTCTACCAGCTTTTCGATACCAGTGACCTGCCCGGCGGGGCGGTAAATATCGTGACCGGCTATGCCTCGCAGCTTCTGAAGACACTCGCCGAACACGATGACGTCGATGGGATTTGGTGTTACGGGGACGAGGCTACCGTCGCGGCAGCGAAGGCGATGTCGAGTGGAAATCTGAAACAGGTCTGGACGAACGAAGGCCGCACGATCGATTGGTTTAATCCCAAGCAGGCGGAAGGCCGCTGGTTCCTCGAGCACGCCACGCAGGTCAAAAATATCTGGGTCCCATACGGCGAATAGTCGTCGGGATTCGATCGTCGGCGCCGGTTCGCGATTTGCATTTGTAGTGGTCCGGCGCTAGCATACCTGCGTCCGCTTCGCCGCTTCATTCTCGTTTTGCACGTTTCGGTTTCACCAAGGAGGACATATATGGGCATCGCAGTTTCCCCTCAAATTCATCCACAAGTCGCGGAGTTCATCGATAAGCCACGAAAAATGTTGATCAACGGAAGGTGGGTGAACGCCGCCTCCGGAAAAACTTTTCCTACCTACAATCCCGCTACCGGCGAAGTTTTGGCTCAGGTCGCAGAAGGCGATCGCGAAGATATCAATCAGGCCGTAAGCGCTGCGCGCAAAGCCTTTGACAACGGTCCCTGGCGACGGATGACTGCATCCGAACGCGGCCGCCTGATCTGGAAACTCGCCGATCTGCTCGAACAGCATACCGAGGAATTCGGCTATATCGAGAGCCTCGACAACGGCAAACCCCTCAACATTGCCAAGGCCGCCGACGTCCCGCTGACGGTTGATCTGTTCCGCTACATGGCGGGATGGGCGACCAAGATCGAAGGCAACACCATTCCTCTCTCGGTTCCCTACACGCCCGGAGCAAAGTATCTCGCGTACACGCTGCGCGAGCCCGTTGGCGTGGTTGGCCAAATCATCCCGTGGAACTTCCCGCTTCTCATGGCGGCGTGGAAGCTTGGTCCGGCATTAGCTACAGGTTGCACCGTCGTATTGAAACCCGCCGAGCAAACTCCGCTCTCCGCGCTGCGTCTTGGGGATCTGATCATGGAGGCCGGCTTCCCCGACGGCGTCGTCAACATTGTGCCCGGCTATGGCGAGACGGCCGGGGCCGCGTTGGCGGCTCATCCCGACGTAGACAAGATCGCTTTCACCGGGTCCACGGAAGTGGGCAAGCTGATCGTCCACGCCGCGACCGGCAACCTTAAGAAAGTGTCGTTAGAGTTGGGTGGCAAATCTCCCAACGTCGTGTTCAAAGATGCGGATCTCGAGACTGCCATTCCCGGCTCGGCGAGCGCCATCTTCTTCAACCATGGCCAGTGCTGCTGCGCCGGTTCGCGCTTGTACGTCGAGAAACCGGTTTACGATCAGGTCGTGGCAGGGGTGGCGGAGCAGGCCCGAAAAATTAAAGTCGGCTCGGGTCTTGACCCGGACACGCAGATGGGTCCTCTGGTTTCAGAAGAACAAATGAATCGGGTTTGCGGTTACTTAGAGTCCGGATTCTCCGAAGGCGCAAAAGCTATGGCTGGCGGCCACAAGACCGGTGACCGTGGATACTTCGTTGAACCTACGGTCCTGGTAAACACCAAGGAAAACATGAAAGTCGTGCAGGAAGAAATCTTCGGACCGGTCGTGACGGCGATGCCATTTACGGATCCGGAAGAAATCATTCCCCGGGCCAACGACAGCGACTACGGCTTGGCCGCTGCCGTCTGGACGCGGGACATTGGCAAGGCGCATCGCATGGCGGAGCAGCTTCGCGCCGGCACGGTGTGGATCAACTGCTACAACATCTTCGACGCGGCCATGCCCTTTGGAGGTTACAAACAATCTGGTTGGGGACGCGAGATGGGACACGACGCCCTCAATCTCTACACACAAACCAAAGCCGTCTGCACCAGAATCGCCTAACCATTTGCGGTCTTTAAAAACAATCGGACGGTGGGTCAACTCCACCGTCCTTTTATCCTTGCCATCTTTAGCTGGTGGTTCTCTATTTCTCCATGAGCAGAACCTTCTCGGCATCATCGATTTCCGTCAGCTTCACCTCGATCACTTCGCTCGTAGCGGTCTGCACATTGCGGCCCACGAACGTCGCTTCGACGGGAATTTCCCGATGTCCGCGATCGATCAGCACGCACAGTTGCACGCGTCGCGGTCTGCCGTGCGAAAAGAGCGCGTCCAGCGCGGCCCGAGTAGTGCGTCCCGTAAACAGAACATCATCGACCAGCACAATGTTCTTATCCTCAATCTCAAATCCAATCTCTTTCTCCTGCACCACTGGCTTAGGGCCTAGCGTCGAGAGATCATCGCGGTAAAAAGTTATATCCAAAGTTCCCACCGGTACTTTCGCGTTCTCGATTCGGGTAATGATCTTGCCCAATCGTTCCGCGATCGGAACTCCACGACGGCGAATTCCGACCAGTCCCAGGCCGTCGATCCCGCCATTTTTTTCCACGATTTCGTAAGCCAGTCGTACCAGCGTACGCTCAATTTCCGATGCGGACATGAGTTGAGCCTTCTGGCGAAGGCCAGTCTTGCGCGAAGGATTCTTGGCATTCATTCGGAGTTGTGCCTCGGCAGCCGGGAACCGGCTACCCAATGTAGTCAACGCGCTCTCCCAGGTCAAGCGCCTGAGAATCTCATATTAATGCAGCGGTACTTGCCCCGCTGGAAAGCCTAAATGTTGAACTTCTCGACAGGTTCGGTTTCGCAATGGCTTGCGGAGAATGCCCGTTGGCTGGGGCACTCTGTTTTTATCGTGCGCGCGAGCGGAGGGGTTCCGTCTCGCACTGATACCAGATTGATGTTCTGAGGACACAGGCTTGCGGCATCCGTCGCGACAATCCCCACCCCCTGATTTCTGCCCAGAGCCTTGGCTCGATAGAGAGCCGCGTCCGCCAACGCAATCGATTCCTCGGCGCAAATCGCCTCAAACGCATCGCGGCTCCAGGGGTAGGCGGCCCATCCCACGGAACAGGTCTTTTTTACGGTGATTCCCTGGCCAAGATCGAACGCTTCCGACGCCATCACTTCCAGAATACGGCTGCAGAACGCTGGAATCCCCGACGGATCGGCCGAACGACTCATGATGAGAAATTCCTCTCCGCCCCAGCGCACCAGCACATCGGACTTGCGGACGACGGTAGAGAGCCTTTGTGCCACGAGTTGCAAAAGCCTGTCTCCCGCAGGATGGCCGTGCCGATCGTTTACTTCTTTGAAAAAATCCATGTCCACCATGATGAAGACCAGGTCGCGATGATCCAGTTCCCGAACCTCGCTGCCTCGGGCGCGCTGATAATTTCGCAGAACCTGTCCGGCCTCTGCCGGAAGAATCTCTTCCAGATAGCGCCGGTTCCAAACTCCGGTCAGTACATCCGTGAAGGAGATTTCCTGCAACTCCAAATTCTTTCGTTGCAATTCCAGACTGTGCCACCTCAGCGAATGTTCCTTGTTTTCCAGTTCATCCTTGAGCCGGCACATTTCGTCCAGGTTCTGCCTCGACAATCGCAGCAGGCTGAGTAACTCCTGATCCAATAAATGTTGTCTGAAAAACACTAATGTGCCCATCACCAGCATAGTACCTACGGTCAATAGCAGTCGATAAGTGCGAACCTTCTGCGGCGCATCTCCGCCGAATTGCGCCCAGGCCATCATGAGCGGAGTGATGAAGACGGCCACCATAGCGAGACGCGCTTTCCAAATTTCGTGACCGCGACTGGGCACTTCTTCGAACGGATGCTGGGCCACGATCTCGCGCGGCAAGAAGCCAATCCGCACAAACCAGACCATTCCCGCCACCAGCGGCACGTCGAAGAGACTGCCCGTGTAATACAGATGGAGATCGATAGCCTCGCTAGCCATCAGTGAGGCGACGCAATAGAGCAAGGTTGCGACGAAGAGATGGAAGTAAAGGCTGCGCCACGCTCCGTGGCTCCGTCGCCATACCAGCATCAAACTGGTGGCCAATACCAGCTCTTCGGAAACATACAGCAGGTCAAAACTTCTGCCATACGCGAGTTCGCTGGGATGTACATACTGCCAGGGAATCACGACAAACAGGTACAGAAAAAGCCACCATGTAAACAGAAGCGCGAAATCGAGCGTGCCCACTCGCAACCTGCGCTCGCCCTGCTGAACATGTGGTTCGATCGCTACCGCGGCCATCATGGGAACGATGTGTAGAAACAGAATTAAATCGCCAACGAATGAA
>Ga0209420_1001347_pt1 | contig 11725 bp, 13 predicted proteins | sample BlaSpr_A8_OM1_O1_FD_187972 | JGI IMG/M metagenome (GOLD analysis project Ga0209420, IMG submission 187972) | Forest soil microbial communities from Thunder Bay, Ontario, Canada - Black Spruce, Ontario site 2_A8_OM1_O1 (SPAdes) (version 2) | ecosystem: Environmental > Terrestrial > Soil > Boreal...
GGTTGTTGTATAAACTGTATTTGTCAGACTCGTTTGGGATGCGAAGGAGCGGAACGCGAACGGTATGACTGTAATGGTGCTGTCCATCTTTACCTGGTGAGCGTGTTCGCAACCCACAAAAAAGTCTCGTAAGGAGTAGCGGTGTCTGGATACAAAGATGTAACGGTTACGCTGAAGCGACCGGGATTCGCCGATGTACGGTTGCTGATGGATATCCTAACCGACGTGCCAGTGACCGATCCCGAACTCAAGGCGGAGGTCGTTGACGCATTTGGTAGGCACCTGGCGCTTGCGCTCGACCCTGCTCGTTATCTGCTCACCAAGGGCGGCTCACTCTCGCAACCCACATTCACCCCGACGCTTGCCTAGCTAGGCATGGTTTTAGGGTGACACTAAGGGGTCCCGATCATTTGGACCCCTTGTCATGTCCACTGATTTAGCTAACCAGAGCTATTTGGTGGCTTTGGCGGCCTGGTGCTTGCCGATGATCTCCTCAGCGACGTTGCGCGGAACTTCCTCGTAGTGGTCGAATTCCATGGAATTGCTGGCGCGGCCCTGGGTCATGGAGCGCAGGGTGGTGGTGTAACCAAACATTTCGGCCAGCGGCACAAAGGCGTCGATGACCTTGGCGCCGGAGCGGTCCTCCATTTTTTCGATGCGGCCGCGCTTTGAATTGAGGTCGCCGATGACGTCGCCCATAAAGTCTTCGGGCGTTACCACCTCGACCTTCATGATCGGCTCGAGAATGATTGGATCGGCTTTGCGGGCCGCAGCCTGGAAGGCCATGGAGCCTGCGATTTTGAAGGCGAGCTCGGACGAGTCAACGTCGTGGTAACTGCCGTCGTAGAGCCTGGCTTTAACGTCAACTACCGGATAGCCTGCGGAGATGCCGTTTTGCATAGCCTCCTTGATCCCCTCTTCGGTGGGCTTAATGTACTCGCGCGGTACCACCCCCCCAACGATGCCGTTTTCGAATTCGAAGCCGCCACCGGGCTCAAGCGGAGTGAGCTCAATCCAGACGTCGCCGTACTGACCGCGGCCACCGGATTGGCGGATGAATTTACCCTGCTCTTTGGCGGTTTTCTTAATGGTTTCGCGGTAGGCGACTTGCGGGCGGCCGACGTTGGCCTCGACCTTAAATTCGCGCTTCATGCGGTCGACGATGATGTCGAGATGCAGCTCGCCCATGCCGGAGATGATGGTCTGAGCGGTTTCTTCATCCGTGCGGACGCGGAAGGTGGGGTCTTCTTCGGCCAGGCGGCCGAGAGCAATGCCCATCTTTTCCTGATCGGCTTTGGTTTTGGGCTCGACGGCAATTGAAATGACCGGCTCAGGGAAGGTGATGGATTCGAGAATAATCGGATGATCGACGTCGCTGATGGTGTTGCCGGTGGTGGTGCCTTTCAGGCCCACGGCAGCCGCGATTTCGCCGGCGAACACTTCCTGTACTTCCTCGCGCGAGTTGGCGTGCAGACGGACCAGGCGGCCGACGCGCTCACGTTCGCCGGTGCTGGCGTTGAGCACGTAGCTGCCGGATTTGAGCGTGCCGGAGTAAACACGGAAGAAAGCGAGCTTGCCAATGAACGGGTCGGTGGCGATTTTGAAAGCCAGTGAAGCAAATGGTTCGGAATCCGAGGGCTTGCGCTCAATTTCCTCGCCGGTTTTGGGATTGGTGCCCCAGACCGGGCCGATGTCGAGGGGGTTGGGCAGAAAATCGGTGATGGCATCGAGCAGCTTTTCCACGATCACGCCGCGACCGTCGCCGCCGGTTACCACGTAGAACTGGCCCGAGAGCACGGATTTGCGGATGGCGCTTTTGAGCTCATCGGTGGTGAGTTCGTGGCCTTCGAGGTATTTTTCCATGAGGGCATCATCGGCTTCCACGGCGGCTTCAACGAGGTGGCGGCGGTAGCCGGCGGCTTTTTCCTGCATGTCGGCCGGGATTTCGCCTTCCACGAGTTCGTGGTCTTTGTAGTCCTTATAGGTGTAGGCCTTCATTTCAATGAGGTCGATTACGCCGTTAATGCTTTGCTCAAAGCCGATCGGCAAATGGATAGCATAGGCCTGCTTGCTCAGGCGTTCGTGGATTGATTCAAGCGACTTGTAGAAATCGCCGCCGGTCTGGTTGATCTTATTGATGAAGCAAATGCGCGGCACGCCGTACTTGTCGGCCTGACGCCAAACGGTTTCGGACTGCGGCTCCACGCCCATCTTGCCGTCGAATACAGTGACGGCGCCGTCGAGCACGCGCAAAGACCGTTCCACCTCAACGGTGAAGTCGATGTGGCCGGGCGTGTCGATGATGTTGATACGCTTACCCTTCCAGAAACAGGTGGTGGCGGCGGAGGTAATGGTGATACCGCGCTCGCGCTCCTGCTCCATCCAGTCCATGGTGGCTTCGCCCTCGTGGACCTCGCCGATTTTGTGCACGCGGCCGGTGCGGTACAGAATGCCTTCGGTGGTAGTGGTTTTGCCGGCGTCGATGTGGGCAATAATGCCAATGTTACGGGTGTTTTCGAGCGAGTATTCGCGGGCCATGGTAGCTTGATTGATTCCTCAGGTTAGTTCGATGTAAGGGCACACAATAAAAAAGCGCTAATCGCGTTACTTTGTATTTATTTTACCGGTGTGCAGGGGTAATTGCAAGGTTTCGATCTGGGACCTGATACGGTTTTTGACAAACCGGCGTTTTATGGTTAAGCTCTTTTGAGTGCGTATCAAGCCGACCCTGGGATGGTGTGATGAAAAGCAAGCAACCAAAATCCGAGTTGCGTATTACCGTACCCGGACCTGAAGTCCAAACGCCGTCGCTGCACGACTGGCAGTCGCGCAGTTTGATTTTCGGCGGAGTATCCGCATATTTCATTGGCGGCAGCTATTTTACATGGCTCTTCTTGTTGAACCGGTCGAATACGCTGCTCATACCGGCATTGGTCTGTGGTCTTGCACTGACCCTGATTGCGTGCCGGATAGCCGCTTTCCTGATTTGCCGGCACGCCTGGAATGTTGCGGCACGGCCACTGTACGAAGCCGAAGTGCGTCGAATTTATCACGGCCTGCGGGTGGTTGGAGCGGCGGAAAGCAATGTTCTCAACGAGCATACATGGACCGTCAGAGCGGTGTTCAACAGTTACATGCTACTTGGGTTCACGGCATCAGGCGACGACGTCCGGCACGATACCGGTGGGGACAACATGATCTACTTCGGATCGTGCACCTACAGTCTGCGGCGCCGACTGGCCGGGCGAGGTACGCTGTTGCTGTCCGGCCCTGTTCTCTTGTTGCACCGGGCCGACGGTCCCCCGCCCCTCCGCGACAGCTACTTCTACAACACCTGAACAGACGGGCGTAACTCATTCGTAACTTGCCCCGCTACTGCTACGAGCCCCGTGCCCGTAGCGGTGGCGGGGCTTTGTAGTTTTCTTAGCTAAATTTAACGGGCCGGAACTCTGAGGAATTCCGGCCCGTTCTCAGCGCTGCGGCCTGAGGAGGCTCGTGTTCATCACCCTGTCCGTGAGCTCACGTGGGAAGGCCGCCTCTCCGCGCTCCAGGCATCGGCTCATGAGAGCCCTGAGCGTGCTGTTCACGCGCTGTGCGATGGCCTGTCGGTTAACACTTAGGGCCTCTGCCAGATCGGTGTCCGATCGCATCCCGCCCGGGATCGCTACCAGTCCTGATTCTGACAGTCCGATCCCGAAGTAACTGCAAATCAGCTCTCCCAGAGCCGGATCTTCGAAGGCCAGAATGTCAGCCGGCACCAACGCGCTCAGCATCCATCTCCGAATTGCAAAGTCGCGGCCTGCTGTTGCCTTACGTTGGCCTGTCATGGTGCACCTCTGTTGACTTGGACGAGAGGACAGATTGTGGAGTGCTTATACCAGAATTCCGGCGTCGTAACAATACTGTAAGCGGCCCAGAGCTTGACTAATTAAATTTAGGGTTTTATTATTGCGTTCATTCAGCCGCGGTGCGGTTGTTTTTGTTTCCGGCAGGTGACTTCGTGGAGGGAGAGCAGTATGAAAGCGGCTGGAACAGAGGAATTGTGTTTCTCGGTTCAGGGCGAATGCGTGCCCATACCCGAGTCTTGTGACCGCCGGGCCGGGCATGTGTTGATGTGGATTCTGCCCATTCTGTGCGGAATAGCAGGCGGCTTGTGGTTTTACTCGAAACTGTTGCCGTTTCTGAATGCGCCGTCTGATCCGGAGCGCTGGATGGCTGTGGCCGGCGGCTTCAGCTCGTGGGTGGCAATCGCTATTTTCGCGTTGTGTTTCGGCCTGCTGCGTCACCTGCATATGCGGAGACGGTGGCGTGCCGAGCTTTCCGATGGCCGGCTGCAGCTGGTTTACGACGGCCTGGCTGATTACATCATGCAGAATAGATGGCCGGTCAGGTCGATTCATTGCGAGGCTGGGCGGGTGTACTTCGAGGTTGATTTCGGTAGAAACCGGTGGGGCGTCAGCTCAATTTCAGTGCCCGACGACCCGCAGCACGTGCAGGGTGGCGTGCCGGACCGGGTCGGGACGGTCGAATTCCTGGACGCCAGAGTCGGGTTGCCCGGGTATTTCGGATGCGCCGGCCGCGTTGGCGTTTGGAGCATGGTTCAGTTTCACTTATGCCGGCGTCTGCCGCGCTGGGATCAGCCCCGCTACCGCTACGGAAGTCACGTTACTCCGTGGGGGTGGCGGGGCTTTCGTAGTTCAGGGTGGCGGCCAACTCTTCAGCCAGATTGCCATAACTGGAAACGGTCATGCAGACGATGACATCGCCGGGTTTGGCGGTGGCTTTGAGGCGTTCGACGAGCTTGGTGCGGTTGGGCGCGTAGTGGGCCGCAATGGCTAGCCCATCCACGATATCCTGGCCGGAAACGGAATGCTCGGCGCCGGTTTCGCGAGCGCCCTCAATATCGGTGACGTAGACCTCGTCGGCGTGGTCGAAGGCGTGGTGATAATCGGACAGCAGGGCCGCGGTGCGCGAATAGGTGTGCGGGCGGAAGACGGCCACTACGCGCCGGCCGGGAAAATGCAGTTTGGCGGCTTCGAGCGTAACCATGACCTTGGTGGGATGATGAGCATAGTCGTCGATAATGGTAGTGGGCGCGTTAGCTGGAGTAACAAGCGTAAAGCGGCGATACGTGCCTTTAAAGGTACTGGCCGCAGCGGTGATTTGCTCAAACGTGAGCCCTTCGCTGCTCGCGGCCGCCACCGCCGCCAGTGTGTTGGCGACATTGTGCCGGCCATAAAGGCCGGTGGCAAGGCGGCCGAGGTCGTGACCACGATGAACAATGTTAAATTCAAGGCCGCCCGGCTGGAAGGCAATGCCGACTGCCGTGTAATCGGGCGTGGTGTCGGCGGACCGCAGGCCATAGGTGGTGACTGGGCAGCGGGCCGCATTGGCCGCGGCCATGACATTAATGTGGTCAGCACAGGCGATGAGGCGGCCGTCTTCCGGCACAGCGCGCACGATTTGGCCGAAGCGCTGCTGCACGCTCGCAAGGTCCGGGAAGAAATCCGGGTGATCATGCTCAACCGAAGTCAGCACCAGCACATCCGGATGATGGTACTGGACCTTGGATTTGGTTTCGAGCGGTGAGGCGCGGTACTCGTCGCCCTCGGCCACGGCTATGCGGGCACCCGCCAGGCGCACGCTGGCGTCAAAGTTATTTGGCCGCACCCCAATCAGGAAATCGGGGCGGCGGCCGGCAGATTCGAGCAACCAGGCAATGAGTGCCGAGGTAGTGGTTTTGCCAGCCGTGCCGGCCACAGCGATAACGCGCTCGCCGGCGGTGAGTTCGCCCCACAGCTGGGCATATGATTTGATCTCGATATTACGGCGACGCGCCTCAATGATGGCCGGGTAGTCGTTGGTGGCGTAAGCGCCGGTGACGATGACGGCCGTAACACCGTCGAGCTGGCCGGGTTCAAACTCGCGCCACCAGGTAAAGCCGTGCTCGCTGACCCAGGTGCTGCCGGGCGGGATGGCCGGCTCGTCGAGACCCGTCACTTCGTAGCCGAGCTCGCGCGCGGCCAGCGCCAGGCCACGCATGGTGTGGCCTGTGATGCCAATGAAATAAAGATGACCTTTGGGCCGCCCGTTAGTCATTTCTGTACTCCGGAAGACTCGAAAGTTCCTGGAGCGAGGAGACGCGGCCGAGCACTTCTTCGGCAAGGTCGGTGTTGCGTGGATTCTCAATAAGCGTCTTAACCTCCTCGAAGCTCGTGGGCCTTACCTCAATTCGTTCGCCCGGATCGGGATGAGGCGATTCTTTGCGATCAAGATCGGTAGCCAGGAAAAAATACACGAAGCGCTCAATTTGTGGAGTTGGCTGCCTGACATCTAATAACTTCCAGGTTTTAAAACCGAGGCCGGTCTCTTCAAGTAGCTCACGCTGGGCGGCCTGCAACTCAGTCTCCTCTTCGCGATCGTGGCGACCGCTGGGAACGCTGATGAATTGTGGTAACCCGGGCTGCTCTTCTTGCAGAACAACAAGCTTATTATCCAGGATGGCCAGGATTGCGACAGTATCCGGTCGCTTGAGCATCTCAAATGTGGCCGTGGTGCCGTCGAATAATTCTTGCTGCCAATGAAAGATGTTATAAATGATGCCCTCAAAAACGAGCTCGGCCTCAGCGGGTACAACCCGGGCTTGGCGCGGCAATACGGTTCTCATGCGCCCATCTTAGCACGCTGCGTCCGGACAGTTGAGGCGAATACTGCTGCCAGGCGTTATACTTGAAGCATGAATTCCAACGATCCCATTGTTTCAGTTGCCTTAACCATCGCCGTGTTCGGGCTTATTATTTACCGGCAGATGCGGCCGCGGCGGCTGAGCGAGCGCGGGTTGTGGTTGATTCCGGTTATTATTTTGTACTTTATTATCCAGTCCTGGAGCTCGTTTCACGCCACGAGCACGAAGCTGACCGAGATTGGCATTAGCGCGGTGGTGAGCGTGGTGTTTGGCCTTTTGGCCTGCCGGCAGCTCAAGGTGTATGCCAGTCCGAAAACCGGTAAGGCGATGGCGAGCGGGTCGTGGACATATTTTTTGTGGTGGCTGGCGGCGTTTGTTATTAAAGCCGCGCTATCGGTGGCGTTTGGTGAGACCTCGTTTAATAAGCTCAGCGAGGTTGAGATTCTGGTGCCGGTGTTCTTTCTGGTGGCGACGCGCAACGGCTATTTGTACTGGAGGGTGCAGCAGCTCGGACTGGAGCTGCACAGTCACCATAGTGACTGATTAATTCGCTTCGAGCTCGGTAAACAGGGTGGCGGCCAGGTCTGCGAATTCAATGCGCCAGGCCGCATCGTCGCTGTAGGGCAGCTTTGCGTCAGTAGGCAGGAGCGAGAAGACGGCAAATACATGCGTGTGGCCGGATCGGGTGATAAGGTACCCGCACTCATTGAAGATGGTCAGTGGTTGACGATGGTCGACGCTTGACCCGGTTTTACTGCCGAACTCCTTGCCCAGTTGCATGGTAACCCGCCGAACGGCCACACTCTTTTGAATCTCGCTCAACAGGCGGAGCGCGATGTTCGTATGGGCCGTGGGCAGCAGCTCATGCTTCAGGAGCCGTTCCATGAGTTCGGCGAGCTCGTGGGCGGTACCGGCACTGAGCGGTGGGTTGGGCTTTTTTCGATCAAACGGAAAATCGAGTTTATCCAAGTTGAGCCTGGTATGTTTAAGTCCCTGGCGTTTGAGATAGGCATTAACTTTTTCTTTGCTCAGAATTCTCAGCAAGACGTTCGTGGCGGTATTGTCGCTAACCGACATCATGAGGAAGGCAAGATTGTAGAGCGAAAAACGCGTTCCAAGATACATGTATTGCATCAGTCCGCTGCCGTTGCGGCCCACATCAGAGCGGCTGACCCGAACCGTCTGGTGGAGTGACAGCCGGCCGTTTTGGGCCTCGTCCAATAGTGTCAGCAGTATCGGCAGTTTGATGACGCTCATAAGATTGACACTTGTATCCGCTTGATGCTCAATGACATAGCCCGTTTCGAGGGTTTTGCAATAAATGTGGTACTCGCCTCCGGAGTGCTCGAGAATTTCGCGCCAGGTTGTGTTCATGCGGGCATTATAGCTGGTTGCGAGGCGATTTCGAGCACGTCGCCGCCAACATTGGCCGCGAAGTATGAGTCGTGCGACACATAGAGGACGGCGCCGGTGTAACGACCGAGGGCTTTTTCGAGCTCCTCGATGCTTGGCAGGTCGAGATGGTTGGTGGGCTCGTCGAGAATGAGCAGGTTGGGCTCGGCGGCCAGCATGGCAATGAGCTGAAAGCGGGCTTTCTGGCCGCCGGACAGCCGGTTGATCTCGAGACGGCCGTCTTCGCGCGGGTCGAAGAGGTAATCGGCCAGGATCTGGCGTACGCGCTGATCGTTAATTTCAAGGCCGTGATCATGGTAAACGCGCGTGATGGCGAGCGCCAATGGCAGCTCGAGGAAGTGAGGCGCGATTTCCTGTTCGTACACGCCAATGGTGGTTTTGGGATCGAGGGTAACGGCGCCGCCAAACACGACCGCATCCGGTTTGTGGCCGGCCGCCGTGGCGAGAATGGCTTTCACCAGAGTGGATTTGCCTGCGCCGTTGCGGCCGTGTAGCCGCAGGCGCTCGCCCACCGCAAGGTCAAAGTTGAGACTAGAAAAGAGAGGTTGCCCGTAACCGAGCGAGAGGTCTTCGACCGAAAGCAACCGGCGCTGCCGGTGTTCGACGCCGGTGCGCAAGCGAATGTTGCGGGCCTTGTACTTATCATATTTTTCCACGACCTTGTCCTGCATGGTGGTAATGGTTTCCTGGTCGATCCAAAAGTCCGGACGCTTAAGCGTGACCAGCAGTTCGTCGCGCTCGCGGGTGAGGCGCCGCTCAAGCAGCATAAACGGGTTGGTTTTATCGGCCGTACCGCTCCAACCGGCCTTTTTGGCGCGGGCCTCGCGAATTTGCTTTTCGAGCTTTACGAGCCGCTTCTGACCCTGCTCATAAGTATCAATGTCTTTGGCCGTGGCGGCGCCGTTTTGCTTGAGGTAGGCCTCGTAATTGCCGGGGAAGTTGATAAGTCCATGGCTCTTGAGCTCCACAATCCGGTCAACCGTGGCCAGCACGTCGCGGTCGTGGGTGATCACCAGCACGGTTTGGCCGGCGTTTTCGAGCCAGGCAATGAAAGCGGCTTTGGCAACGTAATCCATGTGGTTGGTGGGCTCGTCGATGAGCGCGAGGTCGGCGTTGGAAAGCGTAACTTTAACCAGCTCCACAAAGCGCTTCTGGCCGCCGGACAAACGGCCGAGCGGCGCCTCCAGCAACTCAGGGGGGATCTGAAAGGCCTCGAGCTCGGCCCGGGCGCGCTGCTCGATGTCGTAGTAGCCAAGCTCGCCGAAGCGCGTGAGGGCGTCGGAGTAAGTGGCGATTTTGGCAAGATCATCGCCCATGGTCTGCGGGTAGGTTTCGATAATGTGGTGCAAGCTTGCGTGCTCCGGCAGCGCGGCCAGCACGTATTCGAGCACCGGCAGGTCGATAACACCGTGGTGCTCCTGCGCGGTCGAGGCCACGACCAACCCGCGCCGGCGTTCGATCTGGCCGGTGAAGTCGGTGTCGGCACCTGAGATGAGCCCAAGCAGCGTGGTTTTGCCCAGCCCGTTGCGGCCGATGAGGCCGATTTTCTCACCCGGCTGCACGTTCAGATTCAGGTCGCCGTAGAGTCGTTTGGCGCCGATTGATTTGGTGATGTGTTGGAGGTTAATTAACACGATGTTCCTATCTTACATGACGGCGCCCCGACTAACCCGCCGTATTGGCCGGACTGTCGGGGCGCAGGCGTCAGATTCGCATGATCTGAAAGATCGAGATGGCATCGGCTACACCGTCCGCGTATGCGACTTGCTCAGGTGAAGCATTCTGCCCAACTTGCTCAGCTGGCCGGATGAAAATGCCTAGGCACTTCTGAATGGCCTGGTGTCGAGCTTTGGTGCTACAGAGGTCGACCAGGTCGTCGAGTGCTCCCCCGGTATCTTCGGCCATTGCGGAACTGGTGAAGATGAAGTGACAGAGCGCGAAACCGTAAAGCGTGGCGTCCGCGTCGCGCGCTGCACGTGACGCTGCTTTGAAGCGCCGGTGGGCTTCAGCGATCTGTCCGCGGGTCAAGCTGAGGCGTCCGGCGACGAGCTCGAGCAGTCCGATCGTTGACGGTTCGGCAGCGATGGTGCGTAGATGCTCGATTTGGTGCTCCGCAGCCGGAAGGTCTCCGGCGCGCCGGTGCAACTCAGCCAGGAGTGCCACGGACCAGACATAATGCGGCTTGTCCGCTTTGGCGTGTACGAGCACACCGCGGGCGCTATCAATGGCGTCTGCGACACCATTGTCTTCCCATATTTGCCCCATCGCCAGCGCGAGACAGGTCTCGACTTCAGCCTGGTTCCTCGTCTGCTCGTCGGGCTCTTTTGCAGCAGCGGCGCGGATAAAGGCACAAAGCTCCGTAAGCTCGTTACCAGTTGTGCCCTCGATCATCAGGACATATAGTCGAGAGAATAGCCGCTCCAGAGATGCTTGAGATTCAGGCATTAAGAACTCCCGTTCGGGCTGGTGGGATGTGGACAGAACTCTGACGCTCGAACAGTTACTTTACGTGAAAGTGTCTGATTTGACAATGTCTGGTTCGAAATCCCAGATTGCGAGACCAACAGCATCGTTGGGCGTTTTGCGGAAACGTGTGGGATGAGCTTCGAGAATAAGCTCGAGAGTGGCCGAGCAGGCGCCTTTCACCAAGTGGCCGCCGAGGGCAGCAAAGTCCGGCCCGGCGATGGTAACGTGCAGGTGGGCAAAAGGCCGGCCGTTTTGAAGCGCGATATTGCCGGTAAGATTCGTAACTTCAAATACACCGGCAAGCTGCCGGTCGGTAAATTGTTTGGCCGGCATTGAATAGTGCGCCAGCGTAGGCGATTCCACCGAGCCAAGCCCGGAGATAACGGCGTTCGTGATGTTTTGTCCGGCACAAAAGTCCTGGATCGCAGTATGAATATCGTCACCGGGCTCAAGCCGGAGCGCATAGACGGCGCCGTTGATTTTCCCACTGACCATGGTTTTAAGAATAGCAGAATCGGTAACAAAAAACCGCCTGGGGGCGGTTTTTTGACTATGGCTTTGGTTTTTAGTAGCGGGCGAAGTGGGCAAAGGCCTTGTTGGCCTCGGCCATGCGGTGAGTGTCTTCGCGTTTTTTGATGGCGTCGCCCTGACCATTGGCGGCCGCGAGGAGCTCGTCGGCCAGCAGAGCATCAAAGCTCTTGCCGGTTTTGTGGCGGGCCGAGTCCAGAATCCAGGTCATGGCCAAATGAATTTTGCGATCACCACGGACTTCCATGGGGACTTGATAGGTGGCGCCGCCGATACGCTTGGCGCGCACCATAACGGCCGGTGAAACGTTTTTGATAGCAGTCTCAAACACTTCCATGGCCGGCTGTTTGCCCTTGGCCTCGGCGGCTTCAAGCGCTTTGTAAACGAGGGTCTCGGCCAGGCGCTTTTTGCCGTCGCGCATAACTTTATTCGTCATCTTGGTAACAAGAATGTTGTTGTAGCGCAGATCGGCCGGTAACGTACGGTGAAATGATTTGGTGACTTTGCGTGGCATTACTTACCTGCCTGCTCTTTCTTGGCGCCGTACTTGGAGCGGCCCTGTTTTCGCTTTTGGACGCCGGCGGTATCGAGCGCGCCGCGCACCACCGTGTAGCGCACACCGGCGAGGTCCTT
>Ga0209420_1001348_pt1 | contig 11725 bp, 12 predicted proteins | sample BlaSpr_A8_OM1_O1_FD_187972 | JGI IMG/M metagenome (GOLD analysis project Ga0209420, IMG submission 187972) | Forest soil microbial communities from Thunder Bay, Ontario, Canada - Black Spruce, Ontario site 2_A8_OM1_O1 (SPAdes) (version 2) | ecosystem: Environmental > Terrestrial > Soil > Boreal...
TCCCAGGGCCGCATCCACACTTCCACCGTTACCGTAGCCGTCCTGCCTGAAGCCGAAGAAACCGATCTCGTGATCAATGATTCCGACCTGCGCATCGACGTCTACCGCTCCACCGGCCACGGCGGCCAAAGTGTTAACACCACCGATTCGGCCGTCCGCATCACCCACCTCCCTTCCGGCCTCGTCGTCACCTGTCAGGATGAAAAATCCCAGCTCAAAAACAAGCTCAAAGCCATGAACGTCCTGCGTTCACGTCTACTCGCCGCAAAGCGCGAGGAAGAAGAAAAAGCCGACCGCGCCGCCCGCCTCTCCCAAATCGGCACCGGCGACCGCTCCGAAAAAATCCGCACCTACAATTTCCCCCAAGACCGCGTCACCGACCATCGCATCGGCCGCACTGAGCACAATTTGCCCACTTTCATGGCCGGAAACCTCGAACCCATGCTCGAAGCCCTCCGCGCCGAAGACATCCGCTTAAAGCTCGAGCAGGCCACCGCATGAGCGCCTACCTCATCACCGGAAATGCGGGCTCAGGCAAGTCGTCAGTTCTCGATGAGCTTGCCCACCGCGGCTTCACTGTCTATGACACTGATGGCATGCCCGAAATCACTGGCATGTTCGACAACCGTACCGGTCGCGCCGTTACCGAACGCCTTACCCCGCCCATCGATTGGACACGCTACCGGTACAGCTGGGGCATCTCAGCCCTCGAGCAACTCTTGGCCCAAAGTCCAGACCCAGCCTTTGTCGCGGCCAAAACCAGCAATTCTGACGATAATTTTCACTTATTCAAAGCTATTTTCGCGCTCGAGGTCAACTCCGAGACACTTAAGCATCGAATTCTAGGCCGCCGGAGCCATAATTACGGCAAGCACCCCGATGAACTCGACCGAATCCTAAAATACCACCCCATCGCGCACGAGGGTTGGCGCTCCACAGGCGCAATAACAATAAACGCTGACCAGCCGCTAGCCACGGTAGCGAACGATATTCTTTCCCATATCAACGACGGGGCGGCTGCCTGATGCGGGCACCTCAAGCCATCACGAGCACTGCCAACCCCGAAGTCAAAGCGCTCTACGCCTTGCGTAAACGCTCCGAACGCGACGAACGCGGCCTCTTCCTCATCGAAGGTTACCGCGCCGTCACCCGCGCCCTGGAAGTTGGCTTTAAGCTTGAAACGCTCTATTACTCACCGGAGTGGTACCTTGGCGAAAATGAAGCGGCCGTGGTCGAGCAGGCCCATGCAGCCGGAGTCAAAACCGTCCGGCTCGGCCAAGAAGCACTTGCCAAGGCCGCCTACCGCGACCGCCCGGAAGGCCTACTCGCCGTCGGCCGTCAGTGGCACACGACGCTCGAGGGTCTCAAGCTGTCCCAAAACCCATTCCTCATCGTGGTGGAAGCCATCGAAAAACCCGGCAATCTCGGCACCATCCTGCGCTCGGCCGACGCCACCGGCGCCGACGCCGTCATCGTTTGCGATCCCGTTACCGACCTCTTCAACCCCAACGTCGTCCGCGCCAGTACCGGCGTTATGTTCAAAACTCCGACCATCATCACGAGCAGTCCCGACGCCATAAAATTCCTTGAGCAGAACAACATTCAATCCGTTGCTGCCGTCGTCCAGGCCACCAAACTTTATACCAGCGTCGATTACACCAGGCCCACCGCCGTCATCATGGGCTCAGAGCAATTTGGCCTCTCATCTGCCTGGCAGCAAGCCGCCACCCGGCCTGTCCGCTTGCCCATGCTGGGTCTGGCCGATTCACTCAACGTCTCCGCCGCCACGGTTGTGCTCGCCTACGAAGTGCTGCGCCAACGTTCGTGGGGGCAACCACAATGACCATCCGCAATGCTCTCCATCGTGCCGCCAAGCGCCTCGATGAAGCCAAAGTGCCCGGCTCACAGCTCGATTCCGAGCTCATCATGGCTTACGTGATGGGCCGAGACCGCGCCTGGCTGCTGGCCCACGACGACACTGAGCTCGACCAACCCCAGCTTGAGCTGTTCGATTCACTGATTAATCGCCGCGAAAACCGCGAGCCGCTTGTCCACATCACCGGCAGCCGTGAATTCTACGGACTCGAGCTCCAAATTACACCCGATGTGCTCACCCCGCGCGTCGAAACCGAGCAAATCGTTGAATGGGCCGCCAGGTACGCACCCGAAAACTCAAGCCTTATCGATATCGGCACCGGCTCCGGCGCGCTCGCCATCGCCATCAAGCACGCCCGCCCCGATCTCACCATTGCCGCCACTGATGTCTCGGAACTCGCGCTCATCGTGGCACACCGCAACGCCTCCGAACTCCACGCCGAGGTTGAATTCGTGCGCTCCAACCTCTTCGAAGCCACGGAGTTGGCCAGCCGCACGTTCCAGACCGTCGTCACCAATCTCCCCTACCTTGCCGACAACGCCGACCTCATGCCCGAGGTCAAACACGAACCGGCCCTCGCTCTCTTCGGCGGCCCCGACGGCCTCGGACTCTACCGCCGCTTCCTCGGCCAACTCCCCCGCTATCTCGCACCCGGCGGCTACCTTTTCACCGAATCCGACCCCTGGCAGCACGATGCCCTCATCGCCGCCGCCACCCAAATCGGCCTCTCGCCCATCGAGCAGGGTTACTTCATTCTCGGCTTCCAAATGGTATAATCGCAGTCACGCCTCGTCCTGTAAGGAGTGAAGAATGAACGGCTGTCCGTTTTGCCCACCACCCCGCCATCGTACGATTCGCCGGGGGCTATTCGTAACCACCCTGTGCTCAGATCCCAGGGCCACCGACAACCATCTGCTGATAGTTCCCAATCGCCACGTCGTGCGCTTCGACCAGCTCAATTGGCTTGAAAGACTCGCGATAAGCCGGGAACAACGGCGACTTATCAGGATTATGCTATTCTCTTTGTCCGCTCCTTCCTGGGAGGCTATCAGCGGCTACGACCTGTGGCAAAAGTTCGAGCCAACCGAACCGGATGGTCCAGTGAAAGTGAGCCACTTCCACTGGCACCTTATTCCACGACGGAAAAACGACGAGCTTGCTCAGCTCAGTCGCGCCGACTTCACGCGACTGTCTGAAGAGGAGCTCCAAATATTGCTCGCGCGTTACCGACCAGGATGGCGCCGCGCTTAGCACAAGCGGCCCGTCGGATGACGGGCCGCTCCTTTTCAAGGCTTGGCTCCTAAGCTGCCGACACGCTAATCCGAGCTCGGCGCCGTCCCCAGCGTTACGGTCACCGTGATCGTCTTGCCGCCGCGATTCACCGTTAATTTCACCTTATCACCCGGTTTGTACGTGCCAACCACGGTTTGCAGGCTGTGCGTGGCATCAAGCGCGGTATTGTTCACTTTCGTAATAATGTCACCGCTTTGCAGGCCGGCCTGGTCCGCCGGACTCCCGCTCACCACCGGCGTGTTGCCACCTGAACTGTCCAGCCACGCGCCCTGGTTCACCGGCAAATTGTTGGCGCTGGCGGTTTGCGGATCAAGCTGCACATATTGCACGCCAAGGTACGCCCGCACAATTTTGCCCGTCGCCTCCACGCTTGAGATCAGCGGCTTGGCATCATTAATCGGGATCGCAAAGCCAATATTCTGCGCGCCATCGCCGGCCACGGCCGTATCAATACCGACCACCTGGCCGTCCAGATTCACGAGCGGACCGCCCGAATTACCCGGATTAATCGCCGCGTCGGTCTGGAACAAATCCGTCAGCTGCTCTTCCGAAGGATCATCGGAACTGTCACTGCCGCTGCCGCTGCTGCCGTTGCCAAAATCAAGGCCACCCGAATCATCACCTGAGCTCCCCTCATCCCCGGCCGTCACCCCGCGGCTCAGGCCGGAAATAATCCCTTGCGTCACGGTATTCTGAAACTGCCCCAGCGCATTGCCGATCGCCACCACCTGCTGCCCCACTTCCACCTGGCTCGAATCCGCCAGCTGCACCGTCGGCAGGTTGCTGGCCGAGATCTGCACAAACGCCAGGTCGTTAATAGTATCCTTGGCCACCACTTTGGCCGGATACGTCTTACCGTTGCTCAAAACCACGGTATAACTGGCCGTATCATCGTCCACCACGTGCCGGTTGGTTAAAATCAGCCCATCCGATTTCACAATCATGCCTGTGCCGGCGCCTTCCACCTGTTGCTGCGTGCCGAAAAAGCCCGATTGGACCGATTGCGACGTAATCGACACCACCGCCGGCGACACGGCTTTAGCCACACCAATCACCGCCGAGCTCTCCTGCACCACCAGTTGCCGCTTATCCACCGGAATCGAACTCGCAAAATACTGTACATACACATAAGCGCCGGCCACTCCGCCGATCAGCCCCACCGCCAGCGCCAGCACCGCAATGCTCGTACCCGGCATCCGGAATTTCCGCGCCTGCCGCCCCAGCGCCCGCGCCGCCATTACCGGTAATGGCACCGGCCCGGTATCAGTCTGCAAGTTGTCGTCTTCGGTCATCAGTGCTCCCTCAAAAAATAATGGCTATACTTAATAATACAAGTTTCCCGCCGCGAACTGAATGTAAACTGAAAGATAGTTATCTATTTTATGAACACACCAAATCAGACTGCTGCAAACCTACTGGAAGAGCTCGAATATCTCTACGAGCATTATTCGAATGAACCGCGCGCCACCACCCAGCCGTATTATCTTAAAATGATCAAAGAACAGTTCCCTAGCTACCAATACAATCCCGAGGATCCAGCCGTCCGCGAATCATTACTTGAGCACGTTGGTTCGCTGCCAATGGTGGCTATCAGCTTTTACCCGCACATCAATGATGCCGAAGCCGACCTTGGCGGGGCGCTGGTCATGCTCGCCATTCATGACATCGGCGAACTCGCAACCGGCGACGAAAACACCTTCACCAAGCGCGAGGACAAGAAACGGGCTGAACAAACCGCCGCCCTGAAACTACTGCACCCCGGCTACCACGCTGCCTATCGGAAGGTTGAGTCGCAAGCGGGTGCGACCGCAAAATTCGCGAAAGCCATCGATAAGATCACGCCTGACATTCTCGACTATCTCACGCCGGCCGATATTACCATTACACGTCTGAAGCACTTCGTTGGAGTCGGGGCTGATGACATTGTGCCGCTCATCGTTAAATACAAGCGCCCGTATATGCTCTGGAATCCGTTCATGACTGAATTCCACATTCTGCTCATGGCCAAACTCGCGGCCAAACTCAAACGTACGACTTAAATCGAACCCCGCCACGACGTCCCCACCGCCACGATCACGATCAGGATCAGGCCGATCAACAGATATTCCGTGAGGCGGCCGCGGCTCAAATTTCCCTGCCGTTGCGACCAGTACACGCTGCCAAAACAATACCCCAGCGCGGTCAGAATAAGCGCCGGCTGCGGCACCAGCACGTACCCGCCCGCTGTTGTGTAAGTAAACAGCCACAATTGCAACACCCACGACACCTCCGCCGCCACGAGCGCCCACGTGGCAGCCAGCACCGCCGTACTCCGTTCCTTCCAGCCCGAAAGCACACTGTAAGTCGTACCGTAAACGCCGCCCCACACCACCACAAGCACCAGCCAGGCCGGCAAACGCACAATCGCCGCCGCCAGGAACACCGCTTCAAACACCAGCGCCTGCACCGCCAAAAGCCGCCATAACCGGTGCGAAACCAGCTCGCCGTCGCCGGCCTCGCGAGCAGCGCCGGCCGTCCACCACCAGCGCAGCGGCACATACGTGCAGGCCGTCAGAAACTGGCTGACAAGCCGCGATTCCAGCGCAATAATAACCGCCACCGCTACACCGGCCACCGCCACCGGCAGCCGGGCGAAGACCAACTCGCGCCGCCTGGTGGCCGGCATCCGGCGCGCCAGCCCCCAACCCTCGGCGCCCACCACCACCATGGCCGCGCACCACCACAAGCCGCTGTGCCGCGCCACCACAAGCACCACGGCCGCGAGCGCCGCCGCCGTCGCCAGCTGCACGGCCATACTGCGGTCCAGCTTACTGAGAAGCGTCCGCCCCTGCTTGATGATAGTCGCTGCCAAGAATAATCCTTATTTGCGGCGGCTGTTGGCCGTTAGCTTGAGACTCGGGTGACGGCGCAGCCTCGACCTGGGCTTTCACTCCAAACCGCTGCTCCAAGTAATGAATAGTATACGGTTTGGCGCCGTTCGTATAGTCATAAATCACGGTCTGCGTCTGCGGCGCGGCCGCATTCACCGGCTCCTCCACATTATAATGCGCTTCAGCCAGACTGTTGGTGACCGTAGCCGCCAGGCCGGTCTGGCCGGAACCATTCTCCACCTGGATCAGCGCGTTCTCCTGCGTGAGATAGTGGTCCACAAAAATGTTCTGCACAAAATCCTGAATCGCCGAGTAATTAAATTCACCAGCCTTGGGCAGCTCAATCGAACCGGCGCCCGGAATCAGGTAGCCCACGTTCAGAAGCGCATTCGGCGGATCGGCGCTGATCACGTTTTGGGTCACCCTGGTGGGGTCAACCTCTTTGGCCAGCACCGCCAGCCGCTCGAGATCACCGAGCTGTAAATCGGTTTTGAGATGGTCGCCCACGGCATCAATCAGCTCGGTCAGCTTCACCGGGTTGGTCAAGGTTGATGCCGACAGCGCCCTGGCCCGCAGCGCCACCAGTACCTGCTGCTGCCGGGCCGCCCGCGCGAAGTCGCTCGTGGTCTCGCGCGACCGCGAATATTCGAGCGCCTGCTCCCCGTCCATGTACTGCATACCGGCCGCAAAATGGATCGGGCAAAAATCGTTGGCATCCCGTGTGCCGTCATCGCACGGGAAATAGGGATCATTGAGCGCCGTGGGTACATCAAAATCAATCCCGCCCACTGCATCCACCGCCTGCTTGAATCCGGAAAAATCAATCACCACATAATAATTAATCGGTACCCCGATAACGTTCTCCACCACCTGCTCCGCCAGCTGCGGCCCGCCCAGCGCGTTAGCCGAGTTGATCTTGCCGTAGCCATGGCCAGGAATCTGCACATACAAATCGCGCGGGATCGACAGCATGGCCGCATCTTTGGTTTGCGGATCAATGCTCCACACCATCATGGTGTCGCTCAAATCCGGCCCGGCGTGGCCCTCGCCGCCAATACCAAGCACGAGAATATTAACCCGGCCGCTGCCCTCGCCTTTGAGCTGGCTGGGCGCCAGCTGCTTGCCGGCCAGAGCCGCACTCCCGCCGTCCGGGTGAGCAATAATTTTGTGCGCGGCGTCCCACGTTTGCAAGCCAAACCACGCCACGGTCGCCAGTACAATAGCGCCCACCCCGCCGGCCGTTCGCAACCAGTAGCGCCGGAGTCGCGACCGCTGCGGCACCCGGTCGTGGTATTCAAACACCGGCTCAGCCGCTGCAGTCAGCGGCACCGGCGGGGCTGTCCGCGGCTGCAACGGCCGGCGACGGGGGCCGTCGATCGACCTCGGCCGCGGACCATCCATAAACTTGCGCCCACCCTCGCTGAAACTAGTCATCGCCATTAAGTATAACCAGTATGGCCGGGCCCGGACAAGCCCGGTCCCACTGCCCCTTGTGCCCGTCATACCTTACTCGTATACTCATAACCAATGGACAATCAGAATCAATCCCCGAGCCAGCCGGCTTCCTCAGCGCCAGGCGGGCAGACCCCGGCGGGACCAACCCCGCCAGCACCCACCCCCGTTTCCGCAGCCCCTCAGCCGGTGCCCGCTCCGGCCGCGCCTCCGCCGGCACAAACAGGCCAGGCAGCTCCTCCGCCACAACCACCCGCCGAGAGTGACGATGATTCAAACACCGGCTCGGCTCTCGGCGGCATCGCCTCGGGCTTCAGTACGGTCCTTGGCGCCATCTTCTCCTGGATTATCTTCCCGATCGCGGTGGTGCTCATCTTGCACAACTTTGTTTTCCAGGCCTATCACGTGCTCGGCACCAGCATGCAGCCCACGCTCCAAAACGCCGACTACCTGATTGTTTCAAAAGTGGGCTACACCCAAGCTCTGCTTGAGCGTGATCTGCTGCACAAAAACGACCCGTATCTGCCCGCCCGCGGTGAGATCATCGTCTTCCACTACCCCAAAGATCCCACCAAGATCTTTGTGAAGCGTGTCATAGGCCTGCCCGGCGACCATATCATCATCAAGAACGGGACGGTTACGGTCATAAACAAGCAGCACCCGAACGGCTACAACCCCGACACGGGCTTCGAACCGGCCGGCACCCAGACTCTCATTGACACCGATGAAATTGTGCAACCCGATAACCTCTTTGTAATGGGCGACAACCGCACACCCGGCGGCTCGTTCGACTCCCGCGAATGGGGTGAATTACCCTCCAGCTACATCATTGGCAACGCCGTCCTGCGGCTGCTCCCGCTCGATCAGGTCCGGATCCTCTAAAAATCAGTCGTTGTTTTCGTGCCGGATCATCCGGTAGATCCGGTCGAGCTCATCTTCCGATTGGTACTCAATAATGATGCGTCCGCCCTTGGCAGTATGCCGCTGCATCACCCTGGCGCCCAGATACTCGCCCAACGACTCCGTAAGCTGGTTGTAACCGGCAATGCGCGCCTCGGCCGCCATCTTGGAGCCGGCTTCGCCACGATAGCCGCGCGCGTATTCCTCCGCCTGCCGCACATTCCAGTGCCGCTCCAGCATCAGCCGCAGCAACTCCATCTGCTTGTGAGGCTCATCCGTGGTTAACAGCACCCGGGCATGCCCTTCCGTGATCGCTCCCTCCACCAGCGCCCGCTTGGCCGCCGGCGGCAGGTTCAAAAGCCGCATCGTGTTCGAAATCGTCGACTCGGCCCGGCCCACCTTCTCGCTAATATCACTCAGCGCCAGATTAAATTGATCGGTTAATTTCCGGTAAGCCGTGGCCACCTCCAGTGGATTCAAATCCTCGCGCTGGATATTTTCAATCAACGCCAGCTCGAGCTTCTCCTGCTCGTCAAAGCTGCGTACAATCACCGGCACGCTATCGAGCCCGGCGATCCTGGCCGCCCGCAGCCGCCGCTCGCCCGCGATCAGCTCAAAACGGTTACCCTGCTTCGTTACCACCAGCGGCTGCAAAATCCCGTGCACCCGGATGCTCGCCGCCAGTGCCTGCAAAGCAGCCTCATCAAATTCCGTCCGCGGCTGGTGCGGATTCGGATCAATCAGCTCACACGCCACCTGGTGCATATTGTGCTCATCGTCGCCGGCCGTTACATCAAACTCAGCCTCCACGATTTGCGTTGGGATCAACGAATCAAATCCCCGTCCCAGCCCCCGCCGTTTTTCCACCATTACTGCCTCACCTTCGTTCGTTGTTCCACTTCTTTTGCCAGCGCCTTATAACTCCGCGCGCCCTTACTCCATCCATCATACTGCATAATCGGTTTGCCGAAACTGGGCGCCTCGGCCAACCGCACATTCCGCGGGATCACCGTTTCAAACACCTTGTCCGGAAAATGCCGCTTCACCTCATCGTGCACTTGAGTGCTGAGCGTGGTGCGGCCGTTATGCATCGTCACCAGCACGCCCATCAGTTCAAGGTCCCGATTCAACCCCCGGCGCACCCGCTGCACCGTTTGCACCAGCTGGCCCAGGCCTTCAAGCGCATAGAATTCAGCCTGCACCGGGATTACCAGATGACGCGCCGCCACCAGTCCGTTCACGGTCAAAATCCCCAAAGACGGCGGGCAATCTATCAAAATATAATCGTATTCCAGCGGCTCAAGCGCTTTCTTAAGCTTAAACTCACGTTGCGGCTGGGCCACGAGCTCCACCTCAGCCGCTGCCAACACCGGTGAGGCCGGCAGCAACTCAAGTCCCGCCACGCCCGTTGGCTGGATCGCCTGCGCCGCCGGCATACCTTCGAGCAAAACATCATACAAACTCGCCTTCAGCTGCTCAGTCGCAATACCAAGTCCGCTCGAGGTGTTACCCTGCGGATCAAGATCCACCACCAGCACCCGCTGTTTGTCGCTCGCGAGATACGCGCCCACGTTAATGGTAGTGGTGGTTTTTCCTACCCCGCCCTTCTGATTCGCAATCGCGATAATTCCAGTCATCATCTGGCATTATACCAAACCCTGCCGCTGCTCAAGCCGCAACTTGCGCACCTCGCGCCGCTCGCCGAGCCAAAACACCACAATCATTAACACCGCCACACCGTACAGCGGCCACGCTCCCACCAGCGTACCCGTGATTGCGCCAGCACCGCCCGCTCCGGCCGTGCCATATGCCGCCACCGGCCCGTTCACCACCGCAAGAATCTGCAAATAAGCATTCGCGCCGGTACTGTCCGTGACCCGCACAATCACGTTGTACTCACCCGGCCGGCTGTAACTGTGATTTGAACTCACCACACCGGCGCCGGCCACACTGGCGAGACTGGTCGTGTTATCGCCAAAATCCCATGACACCGCATACGGCCCCACGCCACCCGTAATCGTCACCGAGCGCGCAAACGGCTGCCCCGGATCGCCACCCAAAATGATCGTACTCGTGGTCAGAAACAATTGCTGAGCTTCGCTGCCGCCATTAGCCGCAGCCGGCGCAGCGTAGAACACGTTTACCGGCACGGAATCCGGCCCGAACTGGCCCAGCGCATCCGACACCCGCGCCACCAGCGTATTCTGACCCGCAAACAAATCCACGGACACACTGAAGCTTCCGTTGTCCGCGCACGCCGCCGCCCCGGCAAACACGTTGTTCTTCTCGATATCAACAAAATCCCCGGCCGGACAGGTGCCTGACACCACAATCGGAATCGTCTTCGTGCTCGAACCATTGGCAGGCGTAAGAATGGTAGCCGCTGTGCCGGGCGCTTTACCGGGAACCGTGCCGGAAAGACCAACCGAGCCCAGCTGCGGGTTAACTGCCGGCGGTGCGGCCAGCGCCGACAAACTGAAGCCCACCAGCAGCGTGCCAATAACCAGCACCAGAAACGCTAACGCCGCATACGAAGTGTGCCGATGAGGCCGCAACCGGCCAAAATGTTCGTGTCCGAGCATCGGCTAGCGGCGCCCGCCCGCCTTGGAGATAATGTGTTCATTGTAGCGTTTGAGCGCCCAGCGCAATACGAAGAACAAAATTATGAGCAGCAGCAGAATCGTCAGTACCAGCATCCATGGAATCACCCAGAAATGCAGGCTGCCGTTCACGTGCTGATTACCGGCGTATGTCAACGACAACGTTGCCGTGTAGTAACCAAACAGCTTCTTATTCGAAAGCGTCGTAGTAAACCGTCTGATACTGTCCGGCAACACGTTGCCACCATTGGGGTTAACGATCATTGTTGAGATCTGATGGCCCCAGGTATTCTTTACCACAATCTGGCCGACCGGCTGTTCGTGCACTGAGCCGCCATTATGCACTCGCACGAGGAAGTCAATCGGACCGGTCTCAAACGACTTCTGAGTTGTCCAGTTATCATTTTTACTCTGTTGGCCGGATGAGAATTGCACCAAACTCAGATTATGCGTAATCGGACCATTGACGGTCAGAAGAACAAGCGACCCAACGCTGGCGGATAAAGCCACCCCTGTCCCTTGCAAGTTCGGCGGGACAGCCGTAAATCGAATCACGCCATAGTGCCCACCCGGCTCGGCGTTAGCCGGCACATTGATCGCAATATCCGCGGTCTTAAGCTGCTGCGGCTGCAGATCCAAATCAGGCACGGAAGGTATCCAATATTTCAGCGAGTAGCGTGTCTCGCCATTCTCGTGTTCCAAAATTTGCGGCTCGCCGCTTTCATTGCTACTGG
>Ga0209420_1001349_pt1 | contig 11723 bp, 12 predicted proteins | sample BlaSpr_A8_OM1_O1_FD_187972 | JGI IMG/M metagenome (GOLD analysis project Ga0209420, IMG submission 187972) | Forest soil microbial communities from Thunder Bay, Ontario, Canada - Black Spruce, Ontario site 2_A8_OM1_O1 (SPAdes) (version 2) | ecosystem: Environmental > Terrestrial > Soil > Boreal...
TCGTCCGCGACGACAAGGGCAGAGAAACGAAGTTATTCCCGGCGGGGCATGGCTGCCTCCTTGCCAGATCATGTAGGGTTGCAAGCACGATGCCACTGAGAACTCGGGCGTTAAACGGCTAGTTAGCGTGGCCTTGACGAAGACTTTTCAACAAGATGCCTTCGCGCCACAGAGAGCGCATGCTATATCGCGGTTTAGAGCCCTATCCGAACGAATATACGCAACTATCCGGTTGGATACTTAGTCCAGTCCCACCACCATGGCATTGGTACTGGGAAGTCGGCTTGTGATGAGCAATGGGTTGGTGGCCACTAACGCGTTTCCCAGGACTAATGTGTCCGATGCCGGCTCAAATCCTTGCTCGATGAGCGCGTTGGCCTCAAAGCGGCAGTTGAGCCGAGATCACTCCGGCAAGGCGACGATTCGGCCAGGTAACGAGAGCGCGCTTAAACAAAGCCTCCGCAGCCACCCCTGGCTGGGGTTGCCGGGATGGACCTGCGTTTGCTTTGCGTTCACTATCTCGCGCATGACGATCGTCAAAAGGTCAACTTCCTATTTCGCCTGTACCAGCCCCGCAATAACCGCAGCAAGTTTATCGAGTATCTGGTTCCAGCCCTCCATTTGACCGCTATTTTTCGCGCTCTCCATGGGTTCATTTCCAATGAAGGTAAGTTTCGTCTGGCCGTTTCCGAGATCCTCAAAGATGGTCACGTCGTACGCACCGTCTATAGCCTCATGTTCTATTCCTAATTGCGCAGGCTCGATCTTGTTTCCCTTCGAGTCGGAAAAGTACATCAAGGAAACGATCTTCTCGTACGGAACAATCTCGTGGTATTCAACCGCATTCCAGAACTCCTGCCCATCCGGCGACTTCATGCAGCAGAGGAATTTTCCTCCAACGCGAAAATCCATCTCGCAAACGGGCGCAGTAAAGCCCTTCGGTCCCCACCACTGCATCACGTACTTCGGGTCTGTCCACGCCTTCCAAACCAATTCGCGTGGGGCATCGAAAACTCGTGTCACGACCATCCGGTCGATCTCATTCACCGTGCTTTTTGTCATGTCGAACCTCCGCTTTTTTCATTTGAGTCACAACCGCATCCAGCTTTTCGAAACTCTCTTCCCAGAATTGGCGATAACTAATCGCCCAGTCGCTGACCGTCTTTATCGCCTCGGGCCTAAGCCTGCAAACACTCTCTCGTCCACGCTTGGTCTTGATCACAATCTGTGCCCGCACCAGGTAGGCAATATGTTTTGAAATCATCTGCTGCGAGAGTGCAAACGGCTCCGTCAACCGATGCACAGAGGCAGGCCCATGGGAGAGCCGCTCGATCATCGCCCGGCGGGTTGGATCAGACAAAGCCGCAAATGTTGTGTCCAAGCGATCCACAACTATATGGTAGTGGCTTATCTATCGATGTCAAGTGTGAATTTCGTGATTCCTGATTTCTGAACCCTGACTCATTAATCTGACGATGAAAGTGCGTACCGCAAACTGCGCAGGAGCGCGATCCGCCGCGGTTGCGGCGCTCACATCAGCGGCCGGAGGAATGCGGATTGCGTCTGGAACCGGTTCTCGATGCGCCACCGGCTTGTCGGGCAATTGATCTTTGCAGTTGACTCTGTAGCGACTTTCGCGACGAGTGGTAATTCGCCAATGCGCTCACCGGCACCGGTTTGTACCGATAAGTCGACCAGTGTGGATCGATTCGAAGACACTCTGGATAACGAGCAAACGGGGAAGTTTGTGAAGCTGGCTATCACATGCAAGGCGCGAGGAATAGCAGTTCGCGTGATGGCGCGGTGAACTGAAACCCTGCTCGCTTGGCGCGTTGTCGGCCGCTGCCCCGAACCCAGGAACTGATCAGCGAACCTGCGAGCCATGAACCGCAATCGGCGCGACGTCCGGTGTGACTATTTGTTCAGCGCTCTAGAAGCGAACGCGCCGGCCTGGGCCTGCAAAATTCCTGCTGCGCCAATCAAAAAACTGATTCCCAATCAGTCGGTTTTAGCCTTAACGGCACGCACCTGGGCCCTGCAAAACTGCATGCCACTCATTCCAAAGACGAAAAGAGGTTCTGAGAGTGGGTTTAGGACAGTTAACCGATCGTTACGTCATGTCCTGGGAGAAGCCCGTTTTTGACTCGCCATTGGATCGCCGTCGGATTCGGATTTTAAATAGCCTCTTCTTCGCAGTTGGGAAGATGAACGGTAGGCCTTCGGTCCGCGGCCGTGACGCACGGGACGTCGGGATTTCGTTCTTCCAGCAGCATCTTCAACTCGCGCTGGACAAGCCCAAAAGGCCAAATCGCCGTGCACAAGTTTTGAATGCCGCCGAAGAAGCCAACGATACGCGACTGTGCTTATCTATCCTGAAGGGATGGGGCTCTGAAGAAGTACTGGCTACCTGGCAGGATGATGACGTTCAGAAACTCGAAGCGCGCATGACCGACATCGCGATCCAGCTGATACTGACCGCTGAAATCAAGTATCGCGAGAACGTCCTACATGGCTATCAGTGGCGCATCAAGCGGAAGGCGGAACTCGAAGAGGAGCAGCGTAAGCGCAAGCTTGAGGCCGAACGCGCGGAGAAAGAACGGCAGAAGCGGATCGAGCAAGGTCGGGTGAATCGGCTTATAAGGGATGCGGCAGCATTCCAACAGGCCGGCGAAATAAAGAAGTACGTCGATACAATCAGGCGAACGCTAGCACGCGACGGATCCAGTTCGAGTGAGGAAGTTGAAAAATGGAGTCAGTGAGCGCTGTCCCAGGCCGATCGGATCGATCCGGCTGTCGGCGAAAAGTTCTCCAACGCAATGCAGGATAACGAGGGCACAGTTTAGGCGACCCTACACGCCATGCCTAGGGACCTTAGCTGGTTATGCCGTCGGTGACGCCCTGATTTATGCCTTCGGCATCAAAGCCAGCAATTTTTGCACTAATTCAAAGGCCCGTCGAGCCTGCATGGCCTGCGTCTCCGGGCTCGGCAAATTGAAAAACTCGACGACTTGTTTGGGACCAAAATCGTCCACGCTGGCGAATTTCTCTTGCAGAATTTTTATCGCACGCTTTACATGCTCTTCCTCGCCCCGATGTTTCCAGGCGCGGCCAGTTGCTCTAACCCGCCCGGATAATTGTCCAGACAGTAACAAATGTCATAGCTGTCCTTGGGCTTGTCTCGGCCGGCGAGGGCGTGAGCTTTCATAACAAGAAAATCCGGCAGGGATGCAACACGCAGTCGAACTTTGTTCTTCTCGCCTCGGACGGCGCGAGCCGAGAGTTCGATTTCCTCGGGTGAATGGAAAGCAGCGCCACAACTTTCCGTCTGTAAGACCCGAAAGCCTTTCAGAAGTTTCGGTCGATTCTTCTCTAGCTTCACCTCCGTAGGAGCCAAGAACTCTACTTCCACCTGTACTCGGCCCTCACCGTCGCCGAGGTCAACCTCCGTCACCAACTGGAAAGGTTTGGCCCCCATGCGGTACCGGCGAGTATCCAGCAAAAGCTTCAACAGCTCAGCGTAGCGCCCGTCGCTGAGTTTGTTTGCATCGAGCGCGATGTCAACGTCGATGCTTCCGACATGGGGTTCGTCGACGCCGGAAAAGAAGCAGATCCGGCACCCAGCCGCCCACCACGACCATGCAGTCATGAAAGGATGCCAACACCTGGCCGATGTCGACGAGTACGCGGCGAGCAGCTTCGGTTTGGCGGGAGTCGTATTCCCCTTGATGCCTCGGTTCCTGATTCATAGCAGTCCACTTCGCTTCCACTCCGGCTTGAGCCGTTGTTCCAGTATGGCCTCGGCTGCTTCCTGGCCTCGCCCTCCGCTGTGGTACACGTCGACATAGGTCTGTACCGGATTCGTACAGGCCAATCTGTGTTCACCCACCGTGCCAGCATCGGCCATATAAAACACACCGTCGTCATCCGGGATAAGGATGGTCACGTTATCGCCGGAGTCGACAGGCTTGGCTTCAATGCGTTCAGTCAGCACACTGAGATAGTTCCGACCAACATAGATCCAAGTCTTGGGCTGCCGCACGTGTGGTGCTTGGAAATCGGCTGCCGAGAAAACAGCATACGCGGCAAATCCGCCACTTTCGAGGCCGACGTCGGCAAGAGCATCCCGCAGTCGCTTACCCTGTAACAAAGTGAAATAGTCGCGGCGTTCGTGACGATCAAAGCGATATGCATCCCGCCAGGCGAACAGGAGCTTGAGCGGATCGCTCAGCCGGAAACCTCCTTCGGGAAACACCTCAATGAACGCTTCATCTTGCAGGTATCGGACAACCTTATTCACCAGTCCAAGACTCGGCTTCGGAGGGCGGTTCTGCAAATCTCCAAAATGCATTTCCATGCTTCGCTGAGTCCACCGATTGCCTGAATTTTCGGTTGCCAGCAGCGCGCGAATCACTCGTCCCGCCTCGGGCGTGCTCAGATTCGCGGCGGGCCGAGGGCGTGAATGCACCGGCACCCGGCCGTGGTATTCAAGATGAATGGCATTGGGCACGTCGATCCGGCAGTTGCCCGCAAGGTCGTACCAGCTCCAGCCTTTCTGAACACATAGATCGGCCAAGCGAGGCGAAACAAAAGGCATGGCTAGCACAGGCACGACTACGTAAGGATGTCCAGGTGGGGACAGTTTCTTCTCCGCCAGAGTTGGAAAAGCGCTTGGGCGCAGTTCTTTCTTACATTCAATGCACAGCGCTGCTTTGCCGTCAGGGAGAGGAAGGGTGGCCAAAAGGTCACACCCATGATCGCGTCCCTTGGCCGCGTGCTCTACTTGCCAGTTGCGCAGCCAAGTGACCCCGCCGAGGAGTTCGCTGAGTTTGTCCTTGAGCGCCCGCTCCAAAGCGTGGCCACTGAGAGTCTCTATGTTCACGGAAGTCACCATGTTCACGACTACGTGAACATAGCATATTTCGTGAACATTGATCAAGCTCGGTCTCTGCAGAGCCATATCCAGGCCCGACTGCTTCTGCGTGAGATGCAAGATGACATCTTTCCCGAGCGTCTGGTCGAAGCTCTTCGAGCCCAAGACGCTGTAATTTTAATGGATCCGTCGTTTGCATACGAACGATCCCCGCTGGAGTTCTGCATATCCTTTCACAAGAGTGCCTTGAATACCGCGGCTGCGCGGGAGGAGATAGAAGTTGAATGGGGTTTTGGGGACGGACTCACGGGGAAGGGGTGGACTGTGTCCCATTACTTTCAGATAAAGGGTCATGAGGATACGTACCAGGTTCAGGCGCGCTTCCACGACCCCAGCGGCGAAATTATCAATACCGATGTAGGCGACCCGATTATCGTGGCGAGCACAGTTAAGATCCACCCAAGCGAACTGGGAAGGGGCGTCGGAGAACGCACGCGTACCGAACTCCTCAAGCTCTCTGCTGCTCTGCTAATCGCCGTGTTCGGGCTCGTTTCTGGAGCTCAAGACCAAATCACCAAACTTGATGTCTTACCGGGCCTGGTCGCAGTATTTCTCGTCGGTTTCAGTGCAGATTCAATCAAGCGACTACTGACAACAACGGCAAAAATATAGGGCGTGTCTCTCAGACCCAGATTCGGGGAGGCCCCTATTTCGCTCGAGCCCGATGAGCGGGTTCGGATCGTGAGGCCCCACGATTTTGGGGAACACGCAGCCCATCGAGCAGCCGCGGATGATTCGAAGCAATCGCAACCCCCATTTAGCACGGCTCTCTCGTCCAGCTATCTCGCGCCATAACTCCCAATAAGTCAGCTTGTGGGAGTTTGCCGGGATCGGTAGCGATGAAAGCCCGTGATCGCTAAAAATGGCGCTCCACTCCCCGGTGATACCACCTCCGTGATACCTACCTTCCCCTTAAGTCCTTTGTTGTCCGTTCTAGGCGTAGAGAGCTGCATTCTCCTCAAGCCACCCGTACTCCCTGCACTACCGGCGACGCCGACAACTTACGGTTGGCCGACCATTCGCTCAGAATCGGGGATTCGTTGCGGGCACTTTCCCACAAGCCCGTTTCCGGATGACTTCTGGTTTGCCGGGAAATCAGGGGAGTTAGCCACGATAAGGGCGTTCCCCCCGTACTAATTCGCCGGAATCTCTGATCGCTCCGACGCGCCAACCATCGCCTAACGCGACAATCCAAGATTTCCTGTAATTTCGCTGCCTCAGAAGTACGATCGATCAACCACTTTATTTTCCTCCATGCGGGGATGCGCCTCGACGATTTGGTCGAGGTCGAAAGTCATGCCAATCTGGACGTGCCGTGTGCCAGTTCGGGTTCGACCGACCAGTTGAAGGGGCGTCCGCCTGAAGAACTTCCAATTCTTTGTCATACTTCGTTAGGCTGACCTCATTCGGGATAGCCCACGGGAGCGAAATTCTCGAACGATGATGTACAAGTTTCTAACGTAAGGCGCTCACCTCTGTCGGGGTCGGGCCTGCGTCCACAAAAGAAAACGCGATCGCGACATTGGGATACTCCTTTCCGCCAATCTCCACGTAAGGATAGACAAAATAGTTCAGCGGTTGGCCCTCCTGAGCTGGGGCGAGTCGCAGATCACGCCCTTGCGTGAACTGCAGCCGGTTCACGTCGTGGGCGCCAAAAAAATAGTCGTGTTTCTCCTGGTGCTTCCACGCCTCGGAAATATCGACCGGCACCCATCCCACCGAATCAAGATAGAACTCGGCCCAGCAGTGATACCCGGGAATCTCGGCGGAATGCTTGTCGGCCGGAAGTGGGAAGCCTATCTGAAAGCGCGCTGGAATCTTCTCCGCGCGCGCCATCGAGATAAACACGGAGTGGAAATCCGTGCAGTTGCCGTGCTTCGCATCGCAGGCCCAGAGCGTGTCGCCGTGTCCCCAGCCAGTGCCGCTCTTGTCATACTTCATCGTGCGAAAAACGTAGTCGTAGATGTCCTTCGCCTTTTCAAGGGGCGTGGTCGCACCTTTCGTTTCCTGCTCGGCTAGCTGCGCAGGAAGGCCCGCGACGGGTACTAAGCGGTCCGGCTCCAGAAACCGCGCCAACTCGACGTGAGGCGCTCTCACAGATGGTGCGGCACCAATCGGCTTCCCGTTGACTAGCACGACATGCTCTCTCCGAAAGACGTCGTAGTCCACAGAGAACTTGTACTCGCCCTTGTCGGCTTTCGATGCTTCCGCGTAAAGCACCTCGTTTCCGTATTCGGGCTGCCGAACCTGTTTCAGCGGTAAGTCTCCACTCTTGGAAGTAACTTTCACCTCCTGGAAGGCATCGGAGTGGGCCAGAGGAATCCAGACACGCAAGCGCTCGCCTGGGCTGACATTCTTCACCGTGAATGCGTAATGAAACGTGAAATGACGTTCGTTCTGAGCAAGAGCCGGCAGAAACGAGAATACGAGGAGCAGAGAGAGCAGAGGTCGACGCATCATGACGTATCCTTTCGAGGAGGATCGCATTTGTTTAAGCGCTCTGTGACCGGCAAAGGCAGCGGACGTCCCAGACGGAGCTGTCGTGAGCGAAACCGCAGCCGCGCGGTCGCTGTGTGCAGCAGCGCACGTTCGCAGTCTGCAGGTTGCGGCAGCGTCCTGTCAAATCCCGCTCTCGATTGCAAAAGCCGCGCGCCAAAAGCGCTACTGACAACGTCGACATCCGCTGGTAGGAACAGGCCGAAACCGTTTAAAATACCGACACCTTTCTATTTCCCACCGCAAACTTGCGGCATCTATTGGGTGCGAGGTTCATAACGATGGCGAACACGGGCCCGACGCAAAATTCGGCCGGCCAATCGCCCGCGGCAAATGGGCTGGCAATCGTTCGTGTCACGATCGGCGCAATGCTGGTGTGGGTCTTCTTCGAGAATCTGGGGAAGGGTCTCTACACGCCAGCGGGCTATGCGGGCCTGATCAACTACTACATAAAGGCGAGTCACTCGCCGGCCGCGTGGAAGGCAGTGATGGGTTTGGCGGCGAGTCACGCCGCAATGGCCGCTCCGATGCAGGCCGTGACTGAGATCGGTCTTGGAATCCTGCTGGTCATCGGTCTGCTGACACGCCCTGCCGCCTTTGTGGCTTTTCTATACTTGGGCAGCCTTTGGGTCTCGGAATGGGGCACATCGTGGATCTGGGAGCTGCTGGTTTCGGTGCTCGCATCGCTTGCGCTTGTGGTGGGGAGGGCCGGTCGTGCTTGGGGGGTGGACGCTTTGCTGTCGCGGCGCTGGCCATCCTCCCCATGGTGGTGAGTTGAGCCAAGATCAAGTGCGAGTGTCGGTTGTCATACCTACACATAACGAAGCGCAGTCCATCGGCCGCGTCTTAGCTGATCTGCCTGCGGACACTGTTACGGAGGTCTTAGTCGTAGACAGCAATTCAACCGACGGGACTCCCGGAATCGCCTCAAAGATGGGAGCCCGGATCCTACGCGAACCTCGCCGTGGATACGGGCGCGCCTGCTTAACCGGACTTGCTGAAGCAAGCAGCCCTGACATTGTGGTGTTCCTCGACGGCGATTACAGCGATCGGCCGGCTGAGCTGCCGCTTCTCCTCGCTCCAATCCTTGACGGACGCGCGGATATTACGCTCGGTTCGCGCCTTCAGGAACCGCGTTCTGCGGGTGCGTTGCCTTGGCATCAGATATTTGGTAATCGCCTCGCCGCTGGCCTGATCCGGATTCTGTATCGACTAGACATCAGTGATCTCGGTCCGTTTCGCGCGGGCCGCGCAGATGTGCTACGCGCACTCGCGCTCGAAGAAACCACTTATGGCTGGGCGGTTGAAATGATTCTCAAGGGTAAGCTTGCGGGGTTCCGCGTGGTTGAGGTGCCGGTGAGCTACCATCCGCGCATTGGGAAATCCAAGATTAGCGGTACGCTGCGAGGCACAGTCGGAGCGGCGTGGTTCATCCTCTCGCTGATAGTGCGCTATTATTTTCGGCATCGAAGAGCCAGAAATCCGCGGACAGCGTAAATATTGGCTCCGTGCTCCCTTATGGAATCCTCCCGCGAAAATACCGCACGTTCGTCGAACGGGGGGCGAACACTGGTCGTCATGGCAAAAGCACCCAAGCCGGGGATGGTCAAGACCCGGTTATCTCCGAGCCTTCCAGTTGAGGCGGTCACCGAACTCTATCGCTGCCTCTTGAACGACACCATCGCGCTGGCGCACTCATTGGAAATGGTGGACGTCGCCATTATGTGCCCGGCTTCCGATGTCGAAGAATTGACGAAGCTGGCGCCAAGTGTGTCGGGCGTATTAGGACAGAAAGGACAAGGCCTTGCGGCAGGCCTCAACTCGGCATTTGCGCACTTCGCAGCCGTTGGCCACCAACGCGTCGTTGCCTTCAACAGCGACAGTCCGCATCTGCCGGCGTCGATTCTTGAAAACGCGTTCGAGGCGCTCGCCGGCCATGACGTGGTTGTGGGACCGACGCACGATGGCGGTTATTACCTCGTAGGGGCGAAGGCTTCTCACCCGGGGCTTTTCGACGGCGACAGCATGGGAACCAAGAGCGCGCTTGAGGCTTTACTGGCACGCGCTCGCGCACTCCAGCTCTCCATCGGCTTCACCGATCCCTTCTACGACATCGACGTGGCTGTCGACTTGACCCGGCTCGCCGCGGAACTGGAACTCGCTCCCGCTCGGGCGCCACGAACGGCGGTCTGGTTGAAACTGTGGGCGCCAGCGGTGGCACAGTTGCGGACAGGCACGGTAGGCCTGTGAAGCTCACGCCAGCCGGCAGATTGTACGGGCTCGGCGCCATCTTACTTGTGGCGCTTACGATCTGCTCACGCAACTTCAGCAGGGTGGGTGGACCGTCCTTCATCGTTCCGCTGGGCGTTGCCGGCATCGCGTATCTCCTTGCCATTCGCGAGCTCTTCGCGACTCCAAAATTTCCGCGCCGGGTTATCGTGATCGGGCTGGTGTTGGCTGGCCTGTGGCGTGTTCCGTTTCTTCTGTCATCGCCGGGGCCTGATGATGACATTCATCGATACCTTTGGGATGGCCGCGTCCAGCGGCTCGGCTATAACCCTTATCTCGTGGTTCCGAGCGACCCGGCAGTTCGTGAGTTACATACTCCGGAAACCCGCACGCTGAACAATCCGGATTTACCGAGCCCATATCCGCCGGGCGCACAGATGTTCTTCCGCGCCATCACCGCGATCCATGAGTCTCTTTTTTCGCTGAAAGTCGCGTTTGTATTTTGCGATTTGGCAATTATTCTCGTTTTGCTCGAGATCTTGCGCAGCAGCGGGCAAGAAGCGCACTGGGTGCTGGCCTATGCCTGGCATCCACTGCTGGCAACGGACGTGGCAGGCAGCGGTCACATCGATATTGTGGGCGTGTTGCTGCTGTTGGTTTCCGCCGCCGCGCTCGGGCGGCGATGGCGTGCGGTTGCGGCAGTCGCATTTGGGCTGGCTGTCGCAGTGAAGTTTCTCCCGATCGTACTCCTGCCGCTCTACTGGAAACGTGTTCGTATCCGCGACGGCATACTGGCGGCTGCCATCGTCGGACTCCTTTATGTGCCGTTCTTAAACCATGGACGAATTCCCATCGGTTCACTCGGAACTTACGTGCGGAGTTTCCGCTTCAATGATCCGGTGTTCGCGGCGCTCGAGCGAGTTGCCGCTCCGCAGTTTGCAGTTGGGCTCGCAGTGGTTGCGGGATTTCTTGTCGCGCTCTGGCTGAGAAGCAAGGCCACCGAGTGGTCGTCTGATACATTCGCGGGGCCGATGGCGGCATCGCTTCTCTGTGCGCCGGTCGTGTACCCGTGGTACCTTCTCTGGCTCCTGCCGTTTGTCCGCTCGGCATCGACGGTCCCGATCATCATCTGGACAGTCAGCATCATTCCTACTTACTATGTCTGGCATTTGCGCACGCTTGATCGTCCGTGGCTGGTTCCTGGCTGGATCATGGTTTTTGAATATGGATCCGTCGCAACGGCCGCCGCGATTATCGAATTTCGGCGATTGAGACGACGGTCGACGCCACGATCCTCAATTGAATAGCTGCCCACTCGTTCGCCAAACCGTTGAGAACCGAACCCGTTGTATAATCCGCGGCAAGCGCTGTGAATGCCTGGGACGGCCGAAGAGTAACTGTGCACAGCGACTCGTGTATCCAGAAGTTCGCACCGTCATCCAACACAGCATCCGTTCAATTCACCGAGGAGCAAACTCTATGAAAAATGCCCGCCGTTTAGCCATGATGGGTCTTCTGCTTTGCGGAGTGCTGGCCCTTGTTCCAAACTCCTGGGCGCAACAGCGCGCTCCAATTCTCGAAAAGATTGCCAAAACTTATGGTCTCGATTCGTTCGGGCAAATTGATGCGATCCGCTACACCTGGAACGGCGAAATCACCGGACTCTTCAAACTTTCTCGCACCTGGGAGTGGGAGCCCAAGACCGGCAAGGTTTCTTTCGAGGGGAAAGATAAAGACGGGAAGCCGGTCAAGGTCACGTACATGCGCTCCGAAATCAACGACGACACGAAGAAGCAAACTGATGCCGGCTTCACCAACGATAATTATTGGCTCCTGTTCCCGTTGCACGCCTACTGGGACACGAGCGCCACCGTGACCGATGAAGGTATGAAGAAGCTGCCGGCGGGAGCCGGATCAGCGACGCTGGTCTCGGTGAAGTATGGGGCAGAACTCGGCGGTTACACGCCCGGCGATACCTGGGACCTTTATGTCGGCAAAGACAATCGCGTCGAGTACCTTGTCTTCCACCACGGCGGGGACAAAAAACCAAGCCTCGTCAGTGCAACCT
>Ga0209420_1001350_pt1 | contig 11720 bp, 11 predicted proteins | sample BlaSpr_A8_OM1_O1_FD_187972 | JGI IMG/M metagenome (GOLD analysis project Ga0209420, IMG submission 187972) | Forest soil microbial communities from Thunder Bay, Ontario, Canada - Black Spruce, Ontario site 2_A8_OM1_O1 (SPAdes) (version 2) | ecosystem: Environmental > Terrestrial > Soil > Boreal...
CCGCCAGCTCCATGGACGTCTCGTCCAGCAGTCGGTGGCGCAACGTCTCGTGGCCGAGGAACATGTTCTGGACGATGTCGAGGTTGTCGCAGAGGGCGAGGTCCTGGTAGATCGTCGTGATCCCGAGCGCCTCGGCGTCTTTGGGGCTGTGGACGTGGACGGGCCTCCCCTCCCAGAGGACTTCACCCTCGGTGGGCTCCCACAAACCCGAGATGGTCTTGATGGCCGTCGACTTGCCGGCCCCGTTGTCGCCCACCAGGGCGGTCACCTTGCCGGCCTCGACCGAGAGGTTCATGTTGCTCAGCGCCCGGACGGCCCCGAAGACCTTGCTCACGCCCCGAAGCTCCAGCAGTGGCACACCATCGGTCATGTTGGAACCCCCTGTGGCGGACGACGGCTCGAACTGATGCGAGGAACTTAGGGTGACAGACCCCCCGCCCGGCACCCGGGCGGGGGGTCTGCTCGCCAGTACTTCTGTGGGCCGACACTACCCAGCTGGGAAACACCCAGCCGGGACCGCCGGTCCATAGGCTGCTACCCCGAGATGCCCGCCGCCGTGCAGTCGGCCGCGTACGCGCCGGTGCAAAGCTGCGACGCCGGCACGAAGTTGTCCTTGATGATGGTGGCGTTCATGTTCTTCGACGTGACCCACTCGGGGGTCTCGAGGACCGACGGGACGCTCACGCCTGCCGTGGTGTCCTCGGTCTTGCCGTTCACGAGCGACGCCGGGGGTGTCTTCCCGGCCCGCAGGTAGAGGGCGAGGGCGACGGCCGCCTGGGCCTCCAGGAAGATCGGCTTGTACACCGTGCCGCACTGGTAACCCGAGAGCACGTTCTGAAGTCCCGTCAGCGTGGCGTCCTGCCCGGTGGTCGGGAAGGTCTTCGGCTTGATGTGGAGGGACTGCAGGTACGTGATGATCGGAGCCCCGGTCTCGTCATTGGGGATCAGCGCCGCGTTGGTGTTCGGGTGCGACGTGTACACGGCCTGGAACTCCGTTTCGGCCGTTGGTGGGTCCCACGTGCCGGCCGTGTGGGCCACCGCGGTCCACTTGCCCGACTTGAAGAAGGGGTTGATCACCGAGTCGTAGCCTTGGGCAAACAGCGTCGCGTTGTTGTCGGTGACCGCACCGTGCATGACGACGACCTGAGGCTTCTTGATGTGCCAGGCGGAGACACAACTCACGAGGCCCTGCCCCATGACCTTGCCCACCGTGACGTTGTTGAAGCTGACGTAGTAGGCGCGGCTGCCGCCGAGCGTGAGCCGGTCGTAGTCGATCACCTTGACGCCGCGAGACTTGGCGTAGCTCTCGATCTGCGCACCCACACCCGAGTCCAGCGGGTCGACCAACAGGACGGTGGCACCATTGGAGATGTCGGTCTGCGCGTCCGTCAGCTGGGTGGCGTCACTGCCGAGTGCGTTCTGCACCACGAACTGGGACGAGCTCAGGCCGGCGGTCGTCAGGGCCTTGGTGATGTCCGGTTGGTCGAACTCCACGTAACGAGTCGAGCTGACGGTGTCCGGCAGGATTGCCGCCACCTTCCCCTTGCCGGCAGCCGCCAGCGACTTGAACTGCTTCATAACGGTGAAGCTGTTGTTGAACGATGTCGTCGAGATATTGGACGGTAGGGTCACGCGTACCGAGGCCGAGGCCTCGCCACACACCGCGCCGACCAGCATCGCCGACAACGCGAGGGAGAGCCCCCCGAGCATGCCTGCCCTGCTGAAACGCACATTGCCTCCTTTGGTCTGGCACGCCGAAAGCGGCGCGCCATGTTCTCCCTTGTTATTGCATTTGTCGTGTCACTATCCGCATCCGGGCGCTTACCCGCAAACGGATGGTTCTATTGCAGTTTTGTTGCAGATTCATGCACCTTACAGACCGCCAGGATCCAATGCTGGGCGAGGGCTGAGAAAATCTCCGGGCGGCCGCGCAGGCGTTCAGCAGGGCGTGGACGTGGTCGAGCGCCGGGTCGCCGGGCTGACGACCCAGTGCCTCGAAACGCGGCGCGTATCGATGCCGCCAATGACGGCGAAACCGGGCATCACCCCTGGGTGGCGGACCCCCTGGAACGGATCCCAAGCCCATCGTCGGGCACAGAAGAGCGAAGACGATCCTCGAGACCGTGCCGGCTGGTTGGCGCGGGTTACCGACTCAGGTCACTACCGCCCGGTGAACTTGGGCTGGCGCTTCTCCATGAACGCCGTGACCGCCTCGGTGAGGTCGTGCGAGGCGAGTTGTCCCGCGTTCCAGGTGGCCACGTACTCGAGCCCCTGAGCCACCGTGCGCCCCTCGTTGGCGGCCAGCACGGCCTTGGTGCCCTGCACGGCCAGGGGCGAGTTAGCGGCGATCTCCGCCGCCAGCGCGCGGGCCGCCTTGAGAACGCCGTCGGCGTCGCCGGTGACGTCGTTCACCAGCCCGATCTCCTTGGCCCGTTCGGCCGTGATGTCCTTGGCCGTGTACGCCAGCTCGGCCAGGTGACCGGCGTTGATGATCGACGGCAACCGTTGCAGGCTGCCCAGGTCGGCGACGATCGCCATCTTCGCCTCGCGCACCGAGAAGACGGCGTCCGCCGAGGAGAGCCGGATGTCGCAGGCCGCGATCAAATCCACGCCGCCCCCGATGCAGTACCCGTGCACGGCGGCGACCACCGGCTTGGGGCACTGCGCCACCGCCGTGATGGCGTTCTGCAGGCGCAGCACCTCGTGGCGCGCTCCCCGCGCCCGCGCCGCCATCGAAGGGGGCGACGAGCTTTCGTCCCGGTTCTCGCCACCCCCGCTGAGCATGCTGCCCATGGCCTTGAGATCGAGCCCGACCGAGAAGTGGGGCCCTTTGGCGGCGACGACGACCACGCGCACCGTGTCGTCGGTGCTCAGCACACCCATGGCCCGGGGCAGGTCGCGCCACAGGTCCACGCCCATGGCGTTGCACGCCTCGGGCCGGTCCAGCCACAGCGTGGCCACCGTGTCGTCTACTTCGATGCTCAGCACCGGTGACTCGAAATCCACGATCTCTCCCATGCGGGCAGGCTACCGCCGGGTAGGACCTGGGCGGCGGCCCAGTAGAGTGCATGGGCCGCAATCGCACCTGAAGGAAGGTTCCCCCCTGCCCACGTTCACCCCCGAGGCTTCGGCCGCCCTGCCCGGTCCCGCCTGGCTGCGCGACCGGCGTGCAGTCGGTTACGGGGCCTTTGCGTCGACCCCGCTGCCATCGGAGAGCGAAGAGGTCTGGCGCTACACACCGATCGACCATCTGGTGCTGGACGACTTCACGCCGGCACCGCCCGACGGGACAGCGCCGGGACCGGCCCTCGACCTGCTGGCGGCGCTGACCGCCGAGCTCGGCTCGACCGCCGGCAGCGTGTTGGTGCACAACGGGCACCCCGGCGAGTGCGTGCAAGCAGATTCCGGCGCCTTCGCCTTCGGGGGCGCGGGATCAGTGGCCACCTCGCCCGAGCTGCTCGGCTCCGTGCAACAGGGAGGCGACGCGCTCGTCCGGCTCAACGATGCCTTCCACCTGGACGCCGTCTTCGTGGACGTCCCGGCCGGCATCGCGGTGGGGGAGCCCATCCTCGTCGTCCATTGGTGCGACGCCGCCGCCGCGGCGATCTTCCCTCGCACCGCCGTGCGCGCCGGCGAGGGCGCACGTGTCTCGGTGGTCGAGGTCTTCGCCGGGCCCAACGGCTGCGAGCAGTCACTCGTGGTGCCGGTGACCGAGGTGGCAGCGGCCGAGGGCGCCTCCGTCTCCTACGTCTCGCTGCAGGTGCTGCCCGACGCCGCCTGGTCCATCGCCCGCCTCGCTGCGCGGGGCGGGGGAGCGTCGGCGCTGCGCACGTTCACCGTCGGCCTCGGCGCGTCCTACGACCGCATCCGGGCGGACGTGTCCGTCGACGGCAAGGATGCCCACAGTGAAATCCTCTCCGCCTACCTGGGCGATGGCGCCCAGGTGCACGACATCCGCACCCTGCAGGACCACGCCGCCCCCAGGACCACGAGCGAGCTGCTGTGCCAGGGTGCGGTGGCCGGGTCCTCGCGCTCGGTCTACAGCGGCCTGATCCGGGTGCACCGCGGCGCGGTGCGCTCCGACGCCCGTCAGACCAATCACAACCTTGTGCTCAACGAGGGCGCCCATGCCGACTCGGTGCCCAACCTCGACATTTTGGAGAACGACGTCAAGTGCTCCCACGCCTCGACGGTGGGCCCGGTCGACGAGGACCAGCTGTACTACATCGAGTCGCGGGGAGTGGAGCCCGAGGTGGCGGAGGGCCTGATCGTGCGGGGATTCTTCGACGCCATCATCGACCGGGGCCCCGTACCCGAGGTCACCGCGCTTCTCGGGCGCGAGGTGCACGACCGGCTCGATACGGCGCTCGCCGGCCGGGTGGCCGCAGGTGCCTGAGACCGTGGCCCTGTGCCAGACCGACGAGCTCGAGCCCGGGGAGGCGCGGCGCTTCGACGTGGCCGGGCACCGCATCGCGCTGGTGCGCATCGGCGACGAGTTCCACGCCCTCGACGACGAGTGCAGCCACGAGGACTACTCCCTCTCCGAGGGGGAGGTGTGGGCCGAGGAGTGCCAGATCGAGTGCCCGCGCCACGGCAGCACCTTCGACCTGGTGACCGGGGAGGCCTGTTCGCTGCCGGCGACCCAGCCCGTCGCCGTGTACACCGTCGAAGTGGCCGACGGCACCGTCTTGGTGGTGTTGCCATGAGTGGCGGCGGCGCGGCGGAGCACGTGCTCGAGGTCACCGGCCTGCACGCCTCGGCCGGCGGCAAGGAGGTGCTGCACGGCATCGACCTCACCGTGCGCTCGGGCGAGGTGCACGTGATCATGGGCCCCAACGGCTCGGGCAAGAGCACGCTGGCCCATGCGCTGATGGGCCGGCCGGGCACCGAGGTCACCGCGGGCAGCATCCGCCTGGACGGCGTTGAGCTGACCGGGCTGCCCGCCTGGCAACGGGCGCAGGCGGGGTTGTTCCTGGCTTTGCAGCATCCAGTCGAGGTGCCGGGCGTCGGCCTGGCCGCGCTGTTGACGGCCGCCCACGCCGACACGGCCGCGGCGCCCCTCGCGGACCGCATGGCCGACGAGGCCAAGGCGGTCGGCCTCGATCCCAGGCTCCTCGTGCGCCCGCTCAACGTCGACCTCTCCGGTGGCGAGCGCAAGCGCACCGAGATGGTCCAGCTCGGCGTCCTGCGTCCGCCTATCTGCGTCCTCGACGAGGTGGACTCGGGTCTCGATGTCGACGCGCTGGGCGAGGTGGCGCGGCGCCTCCAGTGGGCCACCACCGAGTGGGGCGTGGGCATCCTGGCCATCACCCACTTCAACCGGTTCCTCGTCCAGCTCGAGGCGGACCTCGTGCACGTCATGGTGGACGGCCGCATTGTCGCCAGCGGCGATGCAGCGCTGGCACTGCAGCTCGAGCAGACCGGGTACGCCGGCTACGGCCAGGATCCGTAACACACTCGCAACACCATCGACCACGGGGTGAGTGGCCCGCGTCGCACCACTCGCCTGACCCCAATTCCGACATAGAGGTTGGTACCGTGGGACGTCATGGCAAACGGTCGTCCGACGGGCGACGGACCGGGCCACACCCCCCGAGGACCCCGTGGCAAGTCGGCGAACCAAGAGGGCCTGGCCGCGCTCGGCCGCCAGATGCGCGGCGGCAGCGGTGAGCCAGGGAGCGTGGCCAACGAGGCGGGGCTCAAAAACCTCGGGGAGCGCGTCGACGCCGCCAACCATCGTCAGAAGAGCCGGGTCCGTCGCAGCGGAAAGCCGAAGTGGAGCACGCGCAAAAAGACCGCGGTCGCCATACTGACGGTGGTCGTCATCCTGGTCGCAGCCGTCGGTGGCGGTTACGGCTACCTGTGGTACCGCTACGACCAAATCAACAAGGTCCACATCGGCGACGAGGTGGCCGCCGCCAATGGTGCGCCCTTCACCACCCTCGTCATCGGCTCGGACTCCCGCGTCGGCATCACCGGAGCCGGAGTCCAGGCCTACGGGTCGCCCTCGGTGGTCACGGGACAGCGCAGCGACGTCGTGCAGCTGTGGCGGGTGACGCCGGCCACCAAGACGATCCAGGTCCTCTCCATCCCGCGCGACACGGTGGTCACCATGCTCCCGCCGGACGCCCAACAGTTCGGCACGTACAACCGCATCAACTCGTCGTACAACTCGGGCGCCAACCAGCTGGTCAAGACCATCACCGCCAACTTCGGAATTCAGATCAACCACGTGGTGCAGGTCGACTTCTCCGGCTTCCAGGCCGCGGTCAACGCGCTGGGCGGCATCTACCTGGACTTCCCCTACCCGGCCAAGGACTCGTACTCGGGCCTCGACATCACGACGCCCGGCTGCCAGCTGCTCAACGGCACCCAGGCCCTGGCCGTGGCGCGGGCCCGTCACTACGAGTACTACAGCGACGGCTACTGGCAGTACGACCCCACCAGTGACTTCGGGCGCATCGATCGCCAGGACGTGTTCCTGCGCGCCCTGATCGCCGAGGCCAAGTCGAAGGTGAACCCGCTGACCGTCAACGCCTTCATCGGGTCGATCCACGAGGGCATCACCATCGACGACGGCTTCGGCTTCAACGAGCTGGTCGGGCTGGCGCTCGACTACCACTCGTTCAATCCGGGCGCGCTGCAGACGCAGACGCTGCCCACGGTAGCGACCAACGACTTCGGGGACCTGGGCGATGTGCTGACGGTCGATCAGCCGGCCGCCCAGCAGACGCTGGTCAACATCTTCGGCTCCAGCCTGATAGCGCCGACCAACCCGCCACCTGGTGCCAACGGCGTGCCCCAGGCGCCGCCCGCGGTCGCGCCGCCCACCCCTTCTTCGTCGTCGTCCAGCTCCGGCTCCACGGGTGCCGCCCCGGCGGCCACCACCACGACGACCGTCCCGCCGTCGTTCAACCCGGTTCCCTGCACCCCCAGCTGACGCCAGGGACCCCCGCGGCGGTGCGCGCCTGCGCCGCTTGGCGCGTTGAGGTAGGTGCTTCGCCCTGTCGATCGACCGGTTCTGAGTAGGAGTTCCTCATCACCTCCGACCCAAGCCAGTGCCGCCGGGCCTGTCCAAACCGACCGACCCGCCGCGCCGTCAGCTCGCCTCGGCGGCCACCTCGTCCAGCCCCTGGGCCAGCGCGTTCCAGCTCAAGGTGGCGCACTTGATGCGTACGGGGAACTTCACCACGCCCTGCAGCGCCGCCAGCTCGCCCAACGCCTCGAGGTTGACCGGCTCCGGATCGGCAGCCTCGTCCTCGTCGTCGAGCCCACCTCCTAGCCCCAGCCCCAGCCCGTCGCCGTCGGGCCCGAGGGTCGCCTCGTGGATCGACATCATCCCCTTGAAGGTGCCGATCAGCCGGCGCACCTCGGCCAGTTCCTTGCCCTTCACGGCGGCCGACATGAGCGAGGCCGAGGACTGGCTGATGGAGCAGCCCGAGCCACCGATCTTCAAGTCGGCCAGCTTGCCGTCCTCGACCAGCAGGCTCACCACCACTTCGTCGCCGCACAGGGGGTTGAACCCCTCCACACGGTGGGCCGGCGGCGACTCGAGCTCACCGCGGTTGCGGGGGGATCGGTAGTGGTCGAGGATGATCTCGCGATACAGCTCTTCGAGGTCGGCCATTAGCCGAACAATCTACCGGCTTCCACCAATCCCTCGATCAGAACCTCGATGTCGTGCTCGTCGCTGAACAAGGACAACGAAGCCCGGGCCGTCGCCTGCACCCCCAGGCGCCGCATCAGCGGTTTGGCACAGTGGTGGCCCGGCCGCACGCACACGCCGAACTGGTCGAGCACCTGGGCCAGGTCGTGCGCGTGCACGTCCCGATAGGCGAGCGAGATCACGCCGCCGCGGTCGACACCGGCCGGAGGGCCGAAGATCCGGACGTCGGGACCCAGCTTCTCGTCCAGCCGGGCCAGGGCATGCTCCGTCAGGGCCAGCTCGTGGGCCCGGATGCGGTCCATGCCGACCTCGCCCAAGTACCCGATGGCCGCCATCAGGCCGATCGCCTCGGCGATCGGCGGTGTGCCCGCCTCGAAGCGGGCCGGGGGCGGTGCCGGGCGGAACGAGTCGAGCTTCACATCCAAAATCATGCCGCCGCCCCCCAGGAACGGCGCCATCTCCTCCAACAGCGAGGCCAGCCCCCACAGGACGCCGATGCCGGTCGGTCCCATCATCTTGTGGCCCGAGAATGCGATGAAGTCCACGCCGAGCTCCTCGACGGACACCGGTGCGTGCGGCACCAGCTGCGCGCCGTCGGCCACCACCAGCGCGCCGGCGGCGTGCGCCGAGTCAGCGATCACCCGCACCGGGTTGATCGTCCCCAGCACGTTCGACATGCACGACACCCCGACCACCTTCACGCCGTCGACCAGCCGGTCCAGGTCGTCGAGCACCAGGCGCCCGTCGTCGTCGATCGGGATGTAGCGCAGGTCCAGGCCGCCCAGCTCCTCGGACAGGATCATCCACGGCACGATGTTGGCGTGATGCTCCATCTCGGTCAGCAGCACGGCGTCCCCCGCCCGCAGGTTGGCCCGGCCCCAGGAGTGCGCCACCAGGTTCAGCGACTCCGTCGTGTTCTTGGTGAACACCACCTCCCGGGCCGCATCCCGCGCCCCGATGAAGCGCCCGGCCACCAGCCGGGCCCGCTCGTACAGGGCCGTCGACTCCTCGGCGGTGGCGTACACGCCGCGGTGCACGTTGGCGTGCGTCGTCTCGTAGTAGCGCGTCATGGCGTTGATCACCGCGTGCGGCTGGAGTGCGGAGGAGGCCGAGTCCAGGTAGACGATGGGCCGCCCGTTCACGTTGCGCGCCAGCAGGGGGAAGTCCTTGCGCAGCGCCTCGGTGTTGAGCGGGGCGGGGGCCGGGGCGGGTGCCGTTCCAGTCGTTCCAGTCGTTCCAGTCGTTCCAGCCGAAGAGTCCGCCGTCATCGCCACACCTCGTAGCCCGACTCTTCTACCTGCGCCGCCAGCTCCGGGCCGCCGCTGGCCGCCACGCGCCCGTCCACCAAAATGTGCACCACGTCGGGCACCAGCTCCTCGAGCAGGCGCTCGTAATGGGTGATGGCGAGCACGCCGAGTTCGGGTTGCGCCTCGCGCACCGCCCGCACGCCGCGCCCCACCACGCGCAGCGCGTCGATGTCCAAGCCCGAGTCGGTCTCGTCCAGCACGGCAACGAGCGGCTCGAGGAGCGCCATCTGCAAGATCTCGTTGCGCTTCTTCTCTCCGCCCGAGAACCCCTGGTTCAGGTGCCGGCTGGCGAAGGACGTGTCCATGCCGAGGCGCTCCATCCACTCGGTCATCAGCACCCGCACCTCGAGCACCGACACGTCGTCGCCCTTGCGCGCCGACATGGCCTGGCGCAGGAACTGCGTCACCGACACGCCCTCGATGGTCTCGGGGTACTGGAAGGCCAGGAAGAGGCCCGCCTTGGCCCGCACGTCGGTCGCCCATCCCGTCACGTCCTCGCCGTTCAGGCGGATCGACCCCCGCGTCACGGTGTAGGCCGGGTGCCCCAGCAGCGCTCCGGCCAGCGTCGACTTGCCCGCCCCGTTGGGCCCCATCAGCGCGTGCACCTCGCCGGCGCCGACGGTCAGGTCGACGCCGCGCAGGATGGCGCCGTCCTCGGCGGACACGTGCAGGTCCGAGATCTCGAGCAGCGGCGGGGACGTTGCCATGTCCTAAAGCTTATCTTTTTGGTCAGGTTTTCCGGGCGGTCCGCCGCCCCCGCCCGCCGTACCCCTCCTGGCGGTCCTCACCCGGCGGCCCTCACCAGCCCCGGTCGACCCATTCCTGCAGGTGCGGGGACTCGTCCCCCACCGTGGTGGCGACCCCGTGACCAGGGAGGACCTTGGTGTCGGGGCTGAACTTGGCGAAGATGCGCCGGTCGATGGACTCGATGATGGCGCCGAAGTCGCCCCCCTCGAACGAGGTATTGCCCGGCCCGCCCGGAAAGAGTGTGTCGCCGGTGAAGAGCAGGTTCGTGCCCTCGACGGCGAAGCAGATGGAGCCGCGGGTATGGCCCGGCGTGGTCAGCGTGCGCAGGCGCAGGTCGCCCACCGAGAGCGTCTCGTCGTCCTCCAAAATGAGGTCGTAACTGGGCAACATGCCCGCGTCGGCGCTGGTCACGGCCACGGAGATGCCGGCGTCTCTTACGGCCGGCACGGCCTGGATGTGGTCCCAGTGCCCGTGCGTCTCGACCACCTGGTTCACCCCCAGGTCCCGGCAGATCGGCAACAGCGCCTCGTGCTCGTTGGCGGCGTCGATCAGCATGGCGTCGCCCGTGCGCCGGCAACGCAAGATGTACACGTTGTTGTCCATCGGCCCGACGACGATCCGGTGGACCTCGGCCCGGGCGTCGCTCCAGATCTGCTCCAGCTGTCCCATGTCCCCAGCGTGGCACAGCCGCCGGCGTCTGGTCGTCAGAGCCCCCGGAGTGGTAGACACCTGCCTGAGAAGCGAGAACACCACCGGCGGGGCTGCCGGGGGGAGAGGCAGAGGAGCCCTGGGATGAATTTCGCCTTCAGTGACGAGCAGGAGGAGCTGCGCGCCTCGGTCCGCCGGTTCCTGGCCGAGAAGTCGCCCGAGACCGAGGTGCGCCGGCTCATGGACACCACCGAGGGCTACGACCCGGCGGTGTGGAGCCAAATGGCCGACCAGCTAGGGCTGCAGTCGCTCACCATCCCCGAGGAGTTCGGGGGCTCTGGGTTCACCTATGTCGAGCTGCTGGTCGTGCTCGAGGAGATGGGGGCGGCCCTGTTGTGCGCCCCGTTCTTCTCCTCGGTGGCGCTGGCGGCCAACGCGCTGCTCACCTCCGGCGACGACGAGGCCAAGAAGAGCTACCTGCCGGGGATCGCCTCGGGCGAGACCATCGCCACCTTGGCCATCACCGAGGACAACGGCAAGTGGGACTTCAGTGGCATCGAGTTGGCGGCCACGCAGAAGGGCGACGGCTGGGTGCTCAACGGCCACAAGATGTTCGTGATCGACGGGCACATCGCCAATCTCATCGTCGTGGCCGCCCGCACCTCGAAGGGTGTGACCCTCTTCGCGGTCCAAGGGGACGCCGCCGGCCTCACCCGCACTCCGCTGCCGACCATGGACCAGACGCGCAAGCAAGCGCGGCTCGAGTTCGCGGACGTGCCGGCCGCGCTCATCGGAACCGAGGGTGGCGCCGAGGCCGGGCTGTCCAAGACGCTCGACCTGGCCGCCGTGGCGCTGGCGGCGGAGCAGGTGGGTGGCGCGCAGCGCGTGCTCGATGCCTCGGTTGAGTACGCCAAGACGCGCATCCAATTCGGGCGGCCGATCGGCAGCTTCCAGGCCATCAAGCACAAGTGCGCCGACATGCTGCTCGAGGTCGAGTCGGCCAAGTCCGCGGCGTATTACGCCGCCTGGGCGGCCGCCGAGGACTCCGACGAGCTCCCGGTCGTGGCCAGCCTGGCCAAGTCCTACTGCTCAGAGGCCTACTTCCACTCTGCGGCGGAGAACATCCAGATCCACGGCGGGATCGGCTTCACCTGGGAGCACCCCGCACACTTGTACTTCAAGCGGGCCAAGTCGTCCGAGCTGCTCCTGGGCGATCCGTCCTACCACCGCGAGCTCCTGGCGCAGCGCATAGGGATCTGAGGTGCCGGGGCCATTCCGGCTCCGTCCCGGGCCCGCAGGGGACCTGTCGTCCTACGCGAGTGCCACCAGCCCCGGTGCACCCGTCCGCGGGC
>Ga0209420_1001351_pt1 | contig 11716 bp, 12 predicted proteins | sample BlaSpr_A8_OM1_O1_FD_187972 | JGI IMG/M metagenome (GOLD analysis project Ga0209420, IMG submission 187972) | Forest soil microbial communities from Thunder Bay, Ontario, Canada - Black Spruce, Ontario site 2_A8_OM1_O1 (SPAdes) (version 2) | ecosystem: Environmental > Terrestrial > Soil > Boreal...
CCTGGAACAAGAACCGCACCAAAACCCTCCACAGCCACAGCCCCCCAGCCCGCGCCGGGTAACGACCCGGGCCACCTGATGGCCGGGCTATGCGGGGAACAGGCGGCGCAGGTGGTAGTCGATGACCGCTTGGGCCTGCTCGGGCGAGGAGTGGCCGGCCAGGACGCTGGTGCCCAGGCCCGCGGACATGGTCATCAGGCTGATGGCTTCCAGGTCCGGGTCAAGATCGGCGGGCATTGCGCCGTCGGCCTGGGCCGTGCGCAGCTGGGCGGCGATCACGTCAATCACGGCGTTTGAGTTCCGGACGAGGGGGTTGATCGCCAGTGCCGGGTCGGTCAGCGACAGCGCCAGGTAGGCCGTGTAGACGAGGGTGAAGATGCGCCTCTCGTCGTCGGCAGGCAGCCCCTCGGTCAAGATCGCGGCAATAACGTCGCGCGGGCTGGCCGGGCCGTCACCCTGCCTGCTCTGCCTGATCCGGGCCATAGCCCGGTCGCTGAACTGGGCTGCCAGCTGCTGCATGGCGGCCAGCACGAGCTCTTCCTTGGTGCCGAAGTAGTACTGGACCAGCCGCAGAGACACCCCGGCCTCGGCTGCGACCTCGCGCATCCCGGTGGCGTGCAGCCCGCGCGTGGCGGCCGTCCGAACCAGCGCGTCCGCGATCTGCCGCCGCCGTTCCTCGTGGTCGACCCGCTTCGGCACCCGCCCACCGTACCCTTCGTCCGCCGTCCGACCTTTTGATGGTACACTCGTATCAACAACGGCTGGCTGAGCCGCGAGGAGGCAGGACATGCTCGGGATCAAGCGCATCACCGGCGCAGCAGACCTGGCAGCCGAGGGCGAGCCGGGATCGTGGGTGAGCGATGCGGCACGGGAGAAGTTCATGGCCGCCTACGAGCGGACCTTCGCGCTGTGGCCGCAACCGGTGGAAGAGTTCGATGTCGAGACGGCGACCGCGACCACGCGGGTGCACGCCTACCGGCCGCATCCCGGCGGGGACCCGGTCGTGCTGCTCACCGGGGCCGGGGGCAACGCAGCGGCCTGGTTCCCGCACGTGGCGGCGCTCGCGGGAGACGGCCCGGTCTATGGGATAGATCTGCCCGGCGACGCGAACCCCAGCGTCCCGCGCGCCCCGATGACTCGCCCGGCCGCGTGTGCCGCCTGGCTTGACGAGCTCCTGGGCAAGCTCAGTGACCGCCCGGCGCACCTGGTGGGCTTCTCCTACGGCGGCTGGATTGCCATGAACCAGGCGATCCGCGCACCCGGCCGGGTCGCGTCCATCACGCTGCTCGACCCCGCCGGGCTCACCAAGCTCGACGCGCGCTTCTGGTGGTGGCTCTCCATCAGCGGCCTGGCCAGCATGACCCCGATGCCGCTGCGCCGCCGCTTCGCCCGGTGGCTGGACAGCCCGGCCATGCTGCAGCCGGAGCTCATGACGCTCATGTGGGCCGCCATCCGCGGCTACCATGCCGAGCCCAAGTTCCCCGGCGTCCTCACTGACGACGAACTTCGCGCGATCACCGTGCCGGTCCTGCTGATTACCGGGGCGCGCAGCGCCATGCTCACCCCTGCCGAGGCCCGCGCCCGGGCAAGCCTCATGCCGCACGCGGAGGTCGCCATCGTGCCCGGCAGCCACGGCGGCTTCAGCCGCATCGACGAACTGAACGACAGGATCGCCGCCTTCATCAAAGGCCACGCCACTGACAAGCAGGCCGCTCAACCGGCACCTCCGCCAGCAACCAACCGGTAGGACCAATCTCTTGACCGAACCCTGCGCTCGCGCACTCAGCGACTACCGCCGCTATCGCTTAGCCGCCCTGTCCATCGCGGCCACCGCCGTTCGTCGTCCCGGTAACGAGATCCGAGCACGCGGAGGTTGTGATGAGTCTTCCCCAGGTCGCTTCCCGCCAGGACTGGCTGGCCCAGCGCGGGCTGCTGCTCGAGCAGGAGAAGGAGCTGACCCGCCAGCGCGACGCGGTCAACGCCGAACGCCGCCGGCTGCCCATGGTCAACATCGACAAGGACTATGTCTTCGAGGGTGTGGAAGGCAAGGTGAGCCTGCCCGACCTGTTCGAAGGCCGCACCCAGCTCATCGTCTATCACCTCATGTGGCGGTGGGATCTGGACGCGGGCTGCCCGAGTTGCTCGTTCCTGATTGACAACATCGGCCAGCTTGGGCACCTGCACCGGGCCCGGACCACGCTGGCGGTCGTTTCCCGTGGTCCGTGGGAGAAGCTGAGCACGTTCCGGGCCCGCATGGGCTGGACCGTGCCCTTCTACTCCGCTCACGGGAGCGACTTCAACTACGACTTTCACCTCACGCTGGACGAGTCGATGGCTCCGGTGGAGTACAACTACCGGACCAAGGCCGAGCTCACGGCGGCCGGTCAGTCCTGGGCCACCGAGGGGGAGCAGCCAGGCACCAGCGTGTTCCTGCGCGACGGCGACAGCATCTTTCACACCTACTCCTCCTACGCCCGCGGCGGTGACCTGCTGCTCGGCACGTTCAACTACCTTGACCTCACCCCGCTCGGCCGCCAATACCACGTCGGGCAGGCCATCTACCATGACCGGTACGACATCCTGGATGGCGAGGAACGATGAAGTACATGCTGATTCACTGCGCGGACGAGTCGATCGAGTTCGGCCCGGACTACAACTGCCAGCTGCCGGGTACATCCGCGGCCCGGGCGCTGGAGACCTGGCTCAGCGACCTGACGGCCCGGGGCGCGCGGCTGCACGGAGGCCGGCTCCGGCCGGTCAGCGACGCGACCACGGTGCAGCTCCGGGGAGGTGACCTGCTGGTCAGCGACGGCCCGTTCGCGGAGACCAAGGAGCAGGTCGCAGGCTACGACGTGATCGACTGCGCCGATCTGGACGAGGCGATCGAGATAGCCTCACGCCACCCCACCGCCAGCATCGGAACGATCGAGGTCCGTCCGTTCTGGGACGACTAGCCTCACTCCGGCGTGAACCAGGAGGTGGGGGCCTGACGAGGCGACAGTCGCGGTGCCACGGGTCCTGGCCAGCCCACGTCATGCTGGTCCTGCACCGCGGGGCGCGACAGCCGCCCGCGGTCGGCTCGCCGGTGAGTTCTGCTCACGCGCGCCAGCGTCACGATGTAACACAGCAACGCCGCCCCGGTCAGCAGGGCCATGGCCAAGGACGCGCCCTGCTGGCCGTGGCGCACGAAGATCTCCCCGGCACCGAACGCGCCGCCGATGGCGATCAGGCCGCCCGCGGCCAGCAGCGCCACCGGCCGGTCGCCGACGCCGAACGCCCTGGCCAGCAGCACGATGGCGGTGCCGATCAGCGCCAGGCCGAGCAGTGCGTGCAGGGTCAGCGTTAACGGGCCGCTGGCGATCTCCTGCGTGAACCCCGCGTGCGCGTCGGAAGATGGCACCGCGACGTACAGGTTCAAGACGATGCCGAGCCCGTACTGGACCACGAGCATGATCAGGGCCGCCAGGCACACCGGGCGCAGACCCTCCTGGCCCGCCCGGCGGGTGTGCCTACCGGAGACGAGCTTGACCGTTCCGCCTGCCATCAGACCGCTCACCTTCCCTGTGCAAGGCGCCGCCTCGTCTCGCTCCTAACCCTTGGAAACGGCGCGCAGGCCAGCCGGGTTCAAGCGGGCCGGCTAGGCCTCCCCGGATGCCGTGAACTCCCGCTCGAATTCTTCGCAGGTGTCGATCATGGCCTGGTGGAAGGCGATGCCCATGCGCAAGGTCAGCAGCGGGTACACGTTGCCGTCAAGCGCGACGGCGCGGGCCGTGGGTTCGACATATCGAAGCGTGGCGAGCCGGTCTTCGCTGCGCCGGATGATGGCGCCCAGCAGGTCCCCGGCCTCGCCGCCGCTCAGCGCGTCGGCGAAGAACAGCTTGACCAGCCCGATGTCCCGCAGTTCGAACGGCATCGGTTCCGGCCGGCGCAGCCACTCCTGCAGCGCGGCCTCGCCGGCCGCGGTGATCTCGTGATCACGCCTACGCCGGCGCCCCCGCGGCGCGGACCGCCCGGTGATCAGGCCGGCGCGTTCCAGCTGCACCAGGCTCGGATAGATCTGCACCTGCGAGATCGTCCAGAAGAACCGGATCGACTGATCCACCATCTGCTTGATGTCGTAGCCCGACCGAGCCCCGAGCCGGACCATGCCCAGCACCACATAAGCAGGCGCACTCAGCCCCGCTGGGCCTATATCCCCCTCGGCCGCAGCCCGCGAAGGCTCCCCGCCCATTGCCGAACCCATATCAGTTAGCTTAACATGTTTGCATAACATAAATAGCGTTTACGGAGGTCACATGCCTGCCGCCGAACCGAGCCTGGCCAAGCTTCCCTTCCGGTCCGCCATGGAGGCCGGGGACGTCGGAGCGATAGTCGACACCTTCGCCCCCGATGCGGTGCTCCACTCACCGCTTACCAGTCAGCTGGCCTTCACCGGCCGCGACCAGATCCGCGCCCTCACCGAGGTGATCCTGGAGGTCGTCACCGACCTGCGCTACACCGACGAGGTGCACGGCGAGGAGACCGCCTTCCTCGTCTCCCAGGCCAGGATCGGTGGCCAGGACATCGAGATCGCTGACCACCTCCGGCTCGATCCCGGCGGCAAGATCAGTGAGATGACGGTCTTCTTCCGCCCGCTGCCCGCGGCCGCCGCCGCGTTGCGCCTGATCGGCGCGGGCCTGGGCCGGCGCCGCGGCGCAGCCCGGGGGCCTTCATCTCTGGCATGGCCACGCCGCTGGCCATCATGACCAGGGCGGGCGATTCCGTCGGAGTCCGGCTGGTTCGCTCCTGCCTCTAGCCCTGGCCACCGAACGGGGCCAATCAGGGTGATTAAACCCGGTTTACGCGGCCCGGACCGCTAAGCCTGCGGGTCGATGTGGATCTTGGTGCCTGCCCCGGTGTCGATCTGCCCGGCCAGCGCCTCGGCGGCCCGGTCCAGGCCCACGGTTACCGCGACGATGCCAGCCGGGTCGACCCGGCCGTCCGCGTAATGCTCGATCGCCGGGGCGAGCCCCGCCGACGCGCCGAGGATGCCTACCACCGTCAGGTCAGCCAGGACCAGATCCCGGCTGTCGATCAGGCTCGGCGTGCCCGACACGCCGATGTACACCACCCGCCCGCCCGGTTCGGCCAGGCTCAGCGCCCAGGCCGGGACCCGGTGGTCGTCGGTACAGTCCACCACCGCGTCGTATCCCGGCGCAGGTGGGTCCTCAGCCGTCCAGTACCCGGCGGCCCCGAACGACGCGGCCAGCTCCCGCCGCCCGTCGTCCTCAGCCAGGATGTCCACCTCGGCCCCCGCGGCCCGTGCGAACGCCGTGGTCAGCAGCCCGATGGTGCCCGGCCCGCAGACCAGGATCCGCCGACCGGGGGCGGCGCCTGCCGCCGTCGCCGCGCGCCAGGCGTTACCGCCCGGCTCGACCAGCGCGCCGGCCCGGTCGTCGATGGCGTCCGGCAGCCGGTGCAGGCTGGACGCGGGCACCAGCACCTGCTCGGCCAGACCGCCCGCCCAGCCCATGATCCCGACCTCGCCCCGGTCGGCGCACACGTTCCCGCGCCCGGCCCGGCATCGCGGGCACCGGCCGCAGCCCAGCATGGTGTCTCCGGTCACCCTGACCCCGAGCCACCCGGGATCGACCCTGGTGCCGACCGCCGCGACCACGCCGCACCACTCGTGGCCCGGCCGGATCGGGAACCCGATCTTGCCCTGGGCGAAGTAGGCCAGCTGCTCGTTGAACAGCTCCGCGTCCGTCCCGCAGATGCCGGCCCGGCGGACATCGACCACCACCTGTCCCGCCCCCGGCACCGGAGCCTCGACCTCCTCCACCCGGGCCGATCGCAGGCCGGTGATCACCAATGCGCGCATAGGCCAAGGTTCCCACCCGCGGCGGGCCAGCGTACGGTGGTCCCACCCCCGACCTGGGGGAGCGCCAGTGACAAAGGAGCGCCAGTGACAGAGCCGATCACCGTGGAACGCGACGGGCACGTGCTGCTCATGGGCGTCAACCGCCCGGCCAAACGCAACGCGTTCAACCTGGCCACCATCGACGCGCTGGCCGGCGCGTACGAGCTGCTGGGCACGGACGACGAACTGCGCGTCGGCGTGCTGTTCGCCCGCGGTGACCACTTTTCCGCGGGCCTGGACCTGGCCGAGGTCGGCCCGGCGGTGACCGCGGGCGGCCCGGACCTCCTGAGCGGCGCGCACCGCTTCGACCCGTTCGCGGTCTGGGGCGACCCGGTGCCCAAGCCCGTGGTGATGGCCGTCAACGGCATCGCGTTCACCTTGTCCATCGAGCTTGCCCTAGCCGCCGACATCGTGATCGCCGCCGCCGACGTCCGCTTCAGCCAGCTGGAGGTCGCTCGCGGGATCGTGCCGTTCGGCGGCGCCTCCTTCCGCGCACCCGCCCAGCTGGGCTGGGGCAACGCGATGCGGTTCCTGCTCACCGCCGAGGAGTTCGGCGCCGACGAGGCGCTGCGCATCGGCCTGGTGCAGGAGGTCGTCCCGACTGGCACACACGTCCAGCGGGCCACCGAACTGGCGCAGCTCATCGCCCGGCAGGCGCCTATGGGCGTGCAGGCCACCCTGGCTAGCGCCCGGGCCGGGCTGGGCGTCGGCCCGGCCGCCGCCCGTGACTGCCTCGCCGCACTGCTGCCCGGTATCCTGCGCAGCCAGGATGCCGCCGAGGGCCTGCTCAGCTTCGTCGAACGCCGCGAGGCCCACTTCACCGGCCACTGAACAGGGCCCATGTCACGCCATTGCAAGACCAGCTGCGCGCTGACACCGGTACCCCAACCCCACAACCACCACGAATCACAAAATCACGGAGGATTTGGCTCCTGTGGAGTATTTGGTACCCCATGGCTGCCCAAATTCTCCGCGGAAGAAAAATCCTCCGCGCAAAGCAGGCGCCTGGCCGAGGAGGCATGCACTGGAGGGACTTTTGTTACGGATGAGGCGCGAGCCACGCGAGCCACGCGAGCCACGCGAGCCGTCGATGGGGAGGCATGGGAAAGAGCCCAGCTGCTAGGTGGCCAGGTCCTACGTAGCCAGCCGCCAAGTGGTCGCCGGCCAGGTGCCGGCGCCGAGAAAATCAGGTCGCTACCAGCGGCTCGTCCTCGGGGACCGGAACCTCCCCGGCCGCGCCGGCCAGCACGCGCAGCGCGTCGGGCGGCAGGTAGCAGTGCACCGGAGTGCCCTGGGTCAGGTCCGGCCGCTCGCCGTCATTCTGCATCAGGGCCTGCAGCGACGCGCCGGTAGCCAGCCGCAGCATGACCTGCAGGGCGGCACCGAGGAAGACCACGCGCTCGACCATGGCGGGCACGCGGTTGTCGCCGGGTGACCCGTGCGGCTCCACCCGCACCCGCTCCGGCCTGATCACGGCGTGCGCGTGGCCGCCGCTGGCGGCCTCGCAGCGCTCCGAGGACAGCGCGAAGTCGCCCAGCCGGATCGCGCCCGGCGAGCTGACCCAGACCTCCATCAGGTTGGCCGCGCCCAGGAAGTCGGCCACGTAGGTGTCGGCGGGCTCCTCGTAGACCTGGCGGGGTGTGCCGATCTGCACGATCTTGCCGGCGTTCATCACGGCCAGGCGGTCGGACATGGTCAGCGCCTCCTCCTGGTCGTGGGTGACGTACAGGAAGGTGATGCCGACGCGTTCCTGCAGCGCCTTGAGCTCGACCTTGAGCGAGCGGCGCAGCTTGGCGTCCAGCGCGCCGAGTGGCTCGTCAAGCAGCAGCACCGCCGGGTTGAGCACCAGCGCGCGGGCCAGCGCGACCCGCTGCTGCTGGCCGCCGGACAGCTGGCCCGGCCGCCGCTTGGCGAAGGAGGTCATCCTGACCAGTTCCAGGGCATCGTTCACCCGGCGGCTGAGGTCCGCCTTGGCCAGCTTGCGGTGCCGCAGGCCGAACGCCACGTTGTCGGACACGGACAGGAACGGGAACAGCGCGTAGCTCTGGAATACCGTGTTGACGTTGCGCCGGTGCGCGGGCACGTCGGACACGTCGACGCCGTCCAGCAGGATCTTGCCCGAGGTCGGCTGCTCGAACCCGGCGATCAGCCGCAGGGTGGTGGTCTTGCCGCAGCCCGAAGGGCCGAGCAGGGAGAAGAACTCACCGCTGGCCACGGTCAGGTCGATGTTGTCGACCGCGATCTCGCCGAACCTCTTGGTCAGCGCGACCAGTTCAATGCTTCCTCCAGCCACGGCGCCTCCTACCGAAAGTTACCTACCGCGTTTGCGCGCCCGCTTCGGCGCGGGCTTCCAGTCGAATCCAAGCTGCCCGGCCGCGAACCGCATCGCGAGCTCGTACGCGCGCTGCGGCGGCACCTCCGGGTCTTCGAGCGCGATCTGCACGGCCAGCCCGTCGAGCAGGCCGGCCAGCGTGATCGTGAAGTCGTCCGCGTCCACGGACGCGAACTCGCCGGCCTCCTGGCCGGCCAGCACGATGGAGCGGATGGTCTCCCGCCACCGCTCGTCGGACTTCTGCCGTACCGCGGCCATCCCCGGGTTCCGCGGTGAGAACGCCCACAGGTCCAGCCATAGCAGCCAGTACTGCCGGGGCTCGGGATTCCCGGGCAGGCAGATCATGGCGACGGCCTCGGCCAGTCTCCCCGCCGCGGTCGGAGTCTCTTCCATCCGCCGCATGTTCTCGGCGTACCAGGTGTCCTCGGAGTACCTGATCGCCTCGGTGAGCAGCTGGTCCCGGGTCTTGAAGTAGTAGATGACCAGCGCCGGGCTGATCCCGGTGCGCTCAGCCACGTCGGCGATCCTGGTCTCGGCATAGCCGCGCTCGAGGATGACCTCGATCGCCGCCCGCAGCATCTGCTCGCGACGCTCCCCAGCGTCGCGCGCGCCCCCCGCCTGCTCCTTCATGCCGACCCTCGCCTCCAGGGGTTTGACCTGCTCGCCCGCCGGCTCACAGGATCGCGGTCTTGAGAATTTATCGTAGCAGCTTCTAGACTGAATGTTCAGTCAATCTTTCGGAGGCTCCGGTTTCATGAGTACCAAGGACTACGACGCGATTATCGTCGGCGGCGGGCACAACGGCCTCGTCGCCGCGGCCTACCTGGCCCGCTCCGGCGCACGCACGCTGGTGCTGGAGGCGCGGCCCAAGACCGGCGGCGCCGCGACCACCGAAGCCCCCTGGCCAGACGCACCGGAATTCAAGGTCACCCGGCTGTCCTACGTGATGTCGCTGCTGCCCCCCACCATCATCAACGACCTGCAGCTGGAAAAGCACGGCTACAAGATCTTCCCGATGGGCCCGTACTACCAGGCCTTTCCCGAGGGCGGCTCGATCAAGCTCTACGCCGACGATGCCCGGCGCAACCACGAAGAAGTGTCCCGCTGGTCGAAGAAGGACGCCGACGCCATGCCGCGCTGGGACGCCTGGCTGGCCGGGCTGGCCGACGTGCTCGGCCCGCTGCTGCTCGCTGTCCCGCCGAACCTCGGCTCCCGCCAGCCCAGGGACCTCAAGCAGACCCTGAAGCTGGCCTGGAAAAACCGCGGCCTGGACGTCCGCACGATCGCCGACGTGACCCGGCTGATGACGATGTCGATCGCCGACCTGCTCGACGACTGGTTTGAGTCGCCGCAGGTCAAGGGCGCGCTGGCGGTCAACGGCGTGATCGGCACCTGGGCCGGCCCCTACGAGCCGGGCACCGCCTACGTGATGGCCCACCACTCGATCGGCGACGTGGGCGACGGGCACCTGGGCAACTGGGGCTTCCAGGAGGGCGGCATGGGCGCCGTGGCCGACGCCATCGCGAACGCCGCCCGCGAGGCCGGCGCCGAGATCCGCACCGACGCGAAGGTCAGCCAGGTCCTGATCAGCGACGGCAAGGCACAGGGCGTCGTGCTGGAAAACGGCCAGCAGCTCACGGCCAAGGTCGTGGTCACCTCGCTGCACCCGCGCACCGCGTTCCTGGATCACGTTGGCCGGCAGAACCTGCCGGACGACTTCGTCACAGACATCGAGCACTGGAAGACCCGCAGCGGCGTGGTCAAGATCAACCTGGCCCTGGCCGAACTTCCCGATTTCACCGCCGACCCCGGCACCAACCTGCAGGAACATCACACGGGTTCGGTGGAGATGGCGCCCACAATGCCTTACATCGAGCGCGCGTTCACCGACGCCCGCGAGGGCAGGCCAGCGGTAAGGCCGTTCTCCGACGGCGTGATCCCGACCGCGTTCGACAAGACCCTGTGCCCGGACGGGTATCACATCATGTCCCTGTTCACCCAATGGGTCCCGGCCGACTGGAGCGAGCAGCCGCACACCGAGGAACTGCAGGCCTACGCCGACCGCATGATCGACTGCTACAACGAGGTGGCACCGAACTTCAAGAGCTCGATCCTGCACCGGGACATCGTCGGCCCGTACGAGATGGAGCACGACTACGGCCTGGTCGGCGGCAATATCTTCCACGGCGAGCTGTCGCTCGAGCAGCTGTTCCACATGCGGCCCGCGCCGGGCTTCGCCGACTACCGCACGCCGGTGCCCGGCCTGTATTACGCCAGCTCGGCCACCCACGCGGGCGGGGGAGTGTGCGGCATCCCCGGCATGCAGGCGGCCCGGGCCGCGCTCGCCGACCGCCGCGCCGCGGCCAGGCGGCCGGTGCTGCGCCGCCGGTGACCGCGGCGGCAACCCAGGCCCAGGCCCAGGCCCACGCCCAGGCCCAGGTGCAGGTCCCGGCCGTCCGGGCGATGCTGGAGGCACGCAGCGTCGCCCTGGTCGGGGCCAGCGCCCGGCCCGGCAGCCTGGGCGCGCGGATGATCACCGAGATGGCCCGCAGCCCGTCCCGGCCGCGCACCTACCTGGTCAACCCGCGCTATGCGGACATCGGCGGCACGCTCTGCCTGCCCAGCCTGGCCGAGGTGCCGGAACCGGTCGACCTGGCGCTGCTGGCCGTGCCCGACGCCGCGCTGGAGGACCAGCTGATCCTGGCCGCACGCAGCCAGGCCCGTTCGGCCATCATCTTCGGGAACGCCTTCGATCCGCCCGGCGCAACCGGGCTGCGGACCCGGCTGACCGCGATCGCCACCGAGGCCGGCCTGGCCCTGTGCGGCGCGGGCTGCATGGGCTTCGTCAACGTGGCCCGCGGCCTGCGCGCCGTCGGCTACCTCGAGCCGGACCCGGTCGCGGCCGGGCCGGTCGCGCTGATCACCCACTCGGGCTCGGTGTTCTCCGCGCTGCTGCGCGCCCGGCGCGGATTCGGCTTCAGCCTGGCCGTTTCCTCCGGCCAGGAGCTGGTCACGCCCGCCGCGGCCTACGCCAGCTACGCGCTGGGCCTGCCCGAGACCCGGGTCCTGGCCCTGGTCCTCGAGGCGATCAGGGACGCCGCCGGCCTCCGGACCGCCCTGCACACCGCCCTGGTCAACGACGTCCCGGTCGTGCTGCTCAGCGTGGGCTCATCCCAAGCCGGCCAGGCGCTGGTGTCGGCGCACTCGGGCGCGCTGGCCGCCGCCGACGGCGCCTGGGAGGCCCTGGCCGCCGCCTACGGCGTGCACCGCGTCCATGACCTGGCCGAACTGGCCGACACGCTGGAACTATTCACCCCCGGCCGCCGCTGGGCCGGAACCGGCCTGGCCACCGTGCACGACTCGGGCCTGGAACGCGCTCATGTGGCGGACCTGGCCGCCGACCTCGGCGTCCCGTTCGCCCCGATCGGCGCGGCCACCAGGGACCGGCTGGCCGCGGTGCTCGACCCCGGCCTGCCGCCCGGCAA
>Ga0209420_1001352_pt1 | contig 11712 bp, 11 predicted proteins | sample BlaSpr_A8_OM1_O1_FD_187972 | JGI IMG/M metagenome (GOLD analysis project Ga0209420, IMG submission 187972) | Forest soil microbial communities from Thunder Bay, Ontario, Canada - Black Spruce, Ontario site 2_A8_OM1_O1 (SPAdes) (version 2) | ecosystem: Environmental > Terrestrial > Soil > Boreal...
CCGTGCCCGCCGCCCGGAGACATGCTCCCGCCGACTGCGGTCCAAGCCGGACCGCCACCTGCCCAGGGTCCGACCGCGGGCCGCGCGGCCGCGCCATCGTGCCCGGCCGCCACCTGCCCGGCACCAGCATGCCCAGCGCCCGTATGGCTGATCGCCGCGTGACCGGGCGCCCCTGCGCCGGCCAGTTCGGGCACCGGCACGCCGGCTCCGTTGTCGGTGATCTCGATGGTCAGCTCGTCGTCCCCGTAGCCGATCAGCACCCGGCACGAGCTCGTCTGAGCGTGCTTGACCACGTTGGTCAGCGCCTCCTGCACGATCCGGTAGGCCGACAGGTCGATGCCCGCAGGCAGGTCGCGCGGCTGCCCGACGCGGGTCAGGTCGACCCGGACGCCCGCGCCCGCGGTCCGGGACAGCAGCCGGTCCAGCTCGGCCAGGCCGGGCGCGGGGAACAGCGGCGCCCCCGGCCCTCGGGCCGCGGCCACCGGACGTACCGCCGGATTACCCGTCGGGGAGACGGCGGAGGACGTGCCGGACGGTACGTCGCGCGATACGCCGGGCGCCACCGCAGAACCGGCGGCGTCGCTCTCGTCGGCCTGCCGCAGGGCGCCGAGCATCCGGCGCATCTCGTCCAGCGCCTCGCGGCTGGTGGCCTGGATGGCGCCCAGCGCGGCGCGGGCGTCGCCCGGCTGGCTGTCGATGACGTACTGGCCGTAGCCCGCCTGGACCGCGATGACGCTCATGCTGTGCGCCACCACGTCGTGCAGTTCCCTGGCGATGCGCAGCCGTTCCTGCGCGACCGCCTTGCTGGCCGCCTCGTCCTGCAGCCTGACCGCGTAGCTGCGGCGCTGGCGGACCGTATAGCCGACCGTCCAGGAAATGGTCAAGCCCAGCGTGACCGAGACCAGGGCGCCCGGCTCGAAGCCGTGCCAGCCCGCCGCCACCAGCACGTTGTCCGCGATCAGCGTGACGAAGACCGCCGCCAGCACCCGGACCGCCTCCCGCCGACGGCCGTAGGTGGCCGCCACCAGGTACAGCACGTAGGCCACCGGCAGGAAGTAGGTCAGCGACCCGGCATCCGGCCCGGTCAGCACGGTCACCAGCACCGAGCTGACCAGGAGCACGATGAGCATGAGCACCGGGTTGCGGCGGCGCAGCGCCACCGCGGTCCCGGCCACCAGCACCAGCAGCAGCGCCATCGGCCCGGCCAGCGCCAGCGGCACATAGCGGACCTGGCCGAACGTGAACGGGACCGGCTGATTCAGGCTCTGCCTGATCGACTCAAACAGGACTGCCGTGGTGAATACGCCGACCACGTAGTCAAGCGCGGCCCAGCGCCGCGGGCTAATCCGCTGGGTCAGCGGCGGCCGGTGCCGTCTGTCCCGATCGGCCGAGGTGGTGCGCACCTTCCTACGGTAACCGCCCGGGCCGCCAACAGCGTCATCCTGCAGGCGTAGGCCCCGCGATGACCAGCGGTCATCTCATGTCACCGGCACCGCCGCAACTTCACTCTCGGGGGGGATGACGGGCCGGGCCGCCCGCTGGCACGGTTAGCACCATGCCACCTACCGAAGCCCCCGAGCCATCGGGGCCGGCCCAAGCGGTCATCGAGACCGCGGTCGTCGAGACCGCTGTCATCGAGACCGCGGTCATCGAGACCAGTGGGCTGACCAAGCGGTACCCGCCGAACGTGACCGCGCTCGACGGGCTCACGGTCCGTGTCGCGCCCGGGGTCACTGGGCTGGTCGGCGCGAACGGCGCGGGCAAGTCGACGCTGATCAAGATCCTGCTCGGCCTCATCCCGCCGACCAGCGGCCAGGCCCAGGTGCTGGGCCACGACTGCCAGAGCAGCGGCGAGAAAATCCGGACCCTGCTCGGCTACATGCCGGAACACGACTGCCTGCCGCCCGACGTGACCGCCACCGAGTTCGTGACGCACCTGGGCCGCATGTCCGGGCTGCCGTCCACGGTGGCCAAGGAACGGGCCGCCGAGTCGCTGCGCCACGTGGGCCTGCACGAGGAGCGCTACCGCCTGATCGGCACCTACTCCACCGGCATGAAGCAGCGGGTCAAGCTGGCCCAGGCGCTGGTCGGGGACCCGCGGCTGCTGCTGCTCGACGAGCCCACCAACGGGCTCGACCCGGCCGGCCGCACCGCCATGCTCGAGCTGATCGCCAGGATCGGCGCGGAGTTCGGCATCTCGATCGTCGTCGCATCTCACCTGCTCGGCGAGATCGAGCGGATCTGCGACCACCTGGTCGCCATCGAGGCGGGACGGCTGCTGCGGGCCGACACGATCACCAGCTTCACCCAGGTCAGCCAGGTCCTGGCCGTCGAGGTCGAGGAAGGCATGGTGCAGCTGCAGCAGGAACTGCAAGCCCGCGGCCTGGTCGCCACCGCCCAGCGCGACCACCGGGTCCTGCTGGTGCCGCTGGGCGGCGACGACACCTACGACGTGGTGCGGGACGCCGTGGCCGACCTGGCCCTGCCGCTGTGCCGCCTGGAACAGCGCCGGCACCAGGTCGAAGAGCTGTTCCGCGACGACGAAAGCTCCGAACATGTCTGAGACCACCACCGCCGCCGGCGTCATCCACGACCTCGGCTACCGCCGCTACGAAGGTCCTCGGCTGGGCCGGGCCCAGATCGTCAGGGCCTTGACCTGGCACAGCTTCCGCTCCTGTTTCGGCATCGGCCGGGGCGTGAAGGCGAAGATCGTCCCGATCCTGGCCATCGTGGCCATGTGCCTGCCCGCGTTCGTGAACGCGTTCGCCGTGGCCCGGGGGAACGCCAGGCTGTTCGGCTACGACGTGTACGTGCCGAGCCTGCGGGTGGCCGTGGTCATCATCTTCCTGGCCGCCCAGGCACCCGAGCTGGTCTCCCGGGACCTGCGCAACCACGTGCTGCCGCTGTACTTCTCCCGGCCGCTGCGCCGCGACGACTACCCGCTGGCCAAGTACCTCGCGCTCACCGCGGCGCTGCTGCTGCTGATCGAGGTACCGCTGCTGATCCTGTACGTGGGCACGATCGCGTCGGTCAAGGGCGGCAGTGCCGTCTGGGGCCAGACCCGGGCGCTGATCCCCGGCCTGGGCGTCGGCCTGATGTGGGCCGTGCTGATGGCCGCCATCGGGCTGGTCCTGGCCTCGCTCACCGGGCGCCGCGCCTACTCCACCGGCATCGTGGCGATCAGCTGCGTGCTCACGTTCTTCCTGTCCCTGCTGCTGATCCAGGCCGAGGGCGGGCAGACGGCCACTGACACCGGCGCCCGGGTGGCCGGGCTGTTCAGCCCGTTCACCATCCTGGACGGGGTGCGCGTCTGGCTCGGCGGTAACCCGACCACCGGCCTGGTCGCAAATCCCGGCCATTTCGGCCCGCTCTACGGGCTGGCCGCCGTCATCCTCCTCGCGGCCAGCCTCGGGGGCCTGGCCGCGAGGTACCGGAAAGTGAGCCGATCCTGATGACCATCGAGCTGCGCAACGTATCCCGCTGGTACGGCAACGTGGTGGCGGTCAACGACATCACGATGTCGATCGAGCCGGGCGTGACCGGCCTGCTCGGGCCGAACGGGGCAGGCAAGTCGACGATCATGCACATGATGGCCGGGTTCCTGCCGCCTTCCCGGGGCGAGCTGACCGTGGCCGGCGAGCCCAGCTGGCGTCACCCGGACCTCTACCGGAAGATCGGCCTGGTACCGGAACGGGACTCGGTCTACGCGTTCCTGACCGGCGAGCAGTTCGTGGTCTCGACCGCGAAGCTGCACGAGCTGCCCGACCCGGACGCCGCGGCGGACCGGGCCATCACTCTGCTCGACATGGCCGACGCCACGGACCGCAAGATCGCCACCTACTCCAAGGGCATGCGCCAGCGGATCAAGGTGGCCGCGGCCCTGGTGCACGACCCGGAGATCCTGCTGCTCGACGAGCCGTTCAACGGCATGGACCCCAGGCAGCGGCTGCACATGATGGACCTGCTCGACAAGCTGGGCAGCGAGGGCCGGACCATCCTGTTCAGCTCGCACATCCTAGAGGAGGTCGAGCGGCTGTCCGGGACCATCCAGGTAGTGGTGGCGGGCCGACTGGCCGCCTCCGGCGACTTCCGGGCCATCCGCCGGCTCATGACCAGCCGGCCGCACGTGTTCACCGTACGGTCCTCCGATGACCGGCTGCTCGGCGGCACGCTCATCGGCCGGCCCGCGGTCACCGCCGTCGAGCTGACCCGCAACGGGCTGCAGGTGCGCACCTCGGACTACGGCGCGTTCTGCCGCGACATCGCCGTCCTGGCCCGCGACCATGGCGTCCGCCTGCGCGAGGTCCAGCCCACTGACGAGTCCCTGGAAAGCGTCTTCGCCTACCTGGTGGCCAACTAAAGGAGCAGCATGTCTGGCTTGTACAACCCGACGGTGGCCATGATCACGCTGCGTGCCACCCTGAGCCGCAAGCGGGCGTTCCTGTTCGCCATCCCGGCGGCGATCCTGATCCTGCTCACGGTGGCGCTGAAGGCCTCGCGGCCGCCGCTGCGGCCCTGGCCCTCGCACGTGCTCGGCACGTTCGGGTTCTCGGTGCTGATCCCGCTGACCGCGCTGATCATCGGGACCAGCGTGCTCGGCGCTGAGGTCGACGACGGCAGCGTCATCCACCTGCTGGCCACGCCGGTGCGCCGGTCGTCGGTGGTGCTGACCAAGTTCGCCGTCGCGACCGGGCTGACCGTGGTCTTCGCCGCGATCCCTGAGCTGATCGCCGCGCTGATCGCCGGCGGCGGTACCGTCCCCGGCCAGTTCGGCAGCGGTCCCGGCGGGCCGATCCTCGGCCCGGTCACGATCAGCACCGGCAAGTTCGCCCTCGGCCTGTTCGTCGGCGCGCTGGCCTGCTCGGTGATCTACAACGCGGTCTTCGTCATGATCTCGGCCGCCACCACCCGGGCCATCGCCGTCGGTCTGCTGTACGTGCTGGTCTGGGAGATCCTGATGGCCAACTTCGTCAGCGGGGTCAGGCTGCTGTCGGTGAGCCACTACGGCCTCGGCATCGCCAACGGCTTCATCAACGACTCGCTGCTGCAGGCGGGCCTGAGCGCGCTGACCTCCGTGATCCTGGGCGCCATCGTCACCGTCGGCGCGCTCGCGCTGGCCGTCAGGCTCCTGTCCGGCTTCACGCTCAAGGGCGAGCCCGCTTAAAGCCGGGCCCGGACCGTAACGCCACGGCCCGTTCGGCATCATAAAGATCTTTTCGCCGAACGGGCCGTGGTTTCACGCCTGCGGCTGCCGCACCGATGATTCCGGTCCGCCTCGGTAGTCTGCCGTGCGACCGCCCTCGACGGAAGGCTGAACCGTGGCGAACCTGCACGACACCCTGGCTGCGCACGTCGGCAGCGGATCGGTGCCCGGCGCGGTGGGCCTGGTGGCCCGGGGCGACCGGATCGAGGTGGCGGCCGTCGGCTCGGTGAGCCTCGGCGGCGCCCCGATGACCAGGGATTCGATCTTCCGCCTGGCCTCGATCACCAAGCCGGTCACCGCCGCCGCGGTCATGCTGCTGGTGCAGGACGGCCGGATCGCGCTTGCTGACCCGGTGGCCAAGTGGCTGCCCGAACTGGCCCGGCCTGTCGTCGTCCGCACGCCCGCCAGTCCGGTCACCGACGTCGTACCCGCGGAGCGCCCCATCACCGTGTTCGACCTGCTCACCTCGCGGGCCGGCTACGGCTTCGCGTCCGATTTCGGCCTGCCCGCCGTCCATCTGCTGTTCGGGGTGCAGAAGGACGGCCGCGAGCCGCGGAGCTTCCCGCCGCCCGATGCCTGGATGGCCGACCTGGCCCAGATTCCGCTGCTCTACCAGCCCGGCCAGGCGTGGCTGTACGACACCTGCTCCACCCTGCAGGGCGTGCTGATCGCCAGGGTCAGCGGCGGGTCGCTGCCCGACTTCCTGGCCGAGCGCGTCTTTGCCCCGCTGGGCATGACCGATACCGGGTTCGACGTGCCGCCCGCCCAGCGCGACCGGCTCACCAGCTACTACCGCCACGGCGGCGACGGCGGCCTGGAACTGGCCGATGGCCCGGACGGGCAGTGGAGCAGCCCGCCGGAGTTCCCGCTCGGCAACGGCGGCCTGGCCGGTACCGCCGACGACTGGCTGGCGTTCGCCCGGATGCTGCTGGCCGGGGGCACCGGGCCCGGCGGACGCCGGCTGCTCACGGCTGATTCGGTGCGGCTGATGACCACCGACCACACCACGCCCGCCCAGCGGGAGATCGGCGCGCTGTTCCTGGAAGGACAGGGGTGGGGGTTCGGCGGCTCGGTCGACATCGCCGTGATCGACCCGTGGCACGTGCCCGGCCGTTACGGCTGGGTGGGCGGCACCGGAACTTCCGCGCACATCACGCCGTCCGCCGGCACGGTGGCCATCCTGCTCGCCCAGGTCGCAGCCGACAGCCCGGTCCCGCCCGAGTGGATGCGCGACTTCTGGCGCTACGCCGCGACCGCCAGCTAGCCATCGCTGATGAGAGCGTTGCATGGTCATCTGACCGCATGGTCTGTGGTCATCTGACCGCTGCCAACATGGCCATCTGGCCGAACTCTGCCGTACTTTCTAACAAGCCAGCGTGGCCGTTGAACCCGACCCGGGTTCTGCCGCGTATCCCTAGCAGGACGGTCGATGGGCACGGACGGACCGGGCGGAGGCCAGCAGATGGTTGTTCAGGCGTCACAGCAGCCCGAGTCTGCCGTGCGCCGCCTGCGCTGGGCCCGGGCGCGATCGCGCGCCGACGACGACGCGATGGTCGCCGAGCTGTACCGCCAGTACCGGGCTCCGCTCATGGCCTACGTGCTGCGGCTGACCGCGGGCGACAGGCAGCTGGCCGAGGATGTGGTGCAGGAGGCCATGATCCGGGCCTGGCGCCAGGCCGACCGGCTCGACCTGACCGAACCGTCACTGATGCCCTGGCTCGCCACCGTGGCCCGGCGTATCGTCATTGACGATAAGCGCCGCAAGAGCGCCAGGCCGGCCGAGACGGGGGATGACATGCTCGACCGTGTCCCCGCCGGCGACATGACCGATCACCTGCTGCGGAAGATGGTCATAACCGAGGCACTGCGTACGTTGTCCCCTTCCCACCGCGAGGTGCTAACCGAGACTATCCTGCGCGACCGCACGGTCAACGAGGCCGCCGAGGTCCTGGGTATCCCGGTCGGGACGGTCAAGTCCCGGGTCTTCTACGCGCTCAAGGCGCTCCGCCTGGTCCTGGCCGAACGGGGGGTGCCGGTATGAGCGAGCACACCGACGTCGGCGCCTACTCGATGGGCCTGCTCGAACCCGCCGACCGGCAGGCGTTCGAGATTCACCTGGCGGGCTGCGCCATCTGCGCCGCCGAGATGGCCCAGCTTTCCCCGCTGGCCGGGCTGCTGCGCGGCATCGATCCCGCCGAGGTGGCCGCGCCGTCTGCGGAGACCACGCCGTCCGCAGCGACCAGACAATCCGCTGCGACCATGTCCTCCCCGGCGATGACGCCCGCGGCCGGGGCCGGGCCGCTCCCGGCCGATGAGCCGTCCCCGGCGGCCGTCACCGACCTGCTCCGGCGCCGGGCCGCCCGGCAGCGCCAGCGAAACCGCTGGCAGATCTCGCTGGCCGCGGCGGCCGGCATCGTGCTGATCGGCGGGGGAGTGGGTATCGGCCTGACTGAGGCCCCGTCACACAACAGCCCCGCCCCGGCCTCGGTCGCCGTGGTGGGCCAGCTGCATTCCGCCACCGATGCCGCGACCGGCGCGGCCGGAACCGTCGGCCTGGTGTCCAAGCCCTGGGGCACCCAGGTCACCATGGACCTCTCGAATGTCCGCGGCCCGCTGGAGTGCCAGCTGGTCGCGGTGGCCCAGAACGGCGAACAGCGCGTGGTCATGGGCTGGCTGGTCCCCGCGGCCGGCTACGGGGTGCCCGCCCATCCCGCTCACCTGGTCCTGGAGGGCGGCACCTCGATCAAGGCCAGCGACCTGTCCCGCCTCGAGGTCACCGTGGTCAAGGGCGGCACCCTGCTCAGCATCCCGGTCCAGTCCGCGTCCGGCTGAGCACGGACGACCGCCCCTCAACCATAAACAGGACATCACGCCCGCCACCAGATCGTCGCGCTCGGGGTGTGACCGGGGTCGGGGCCATCTCCTCCGCCCTGGCCACCCCCATGGTGGGTGCGCTGTCCGACCGCACGGCGCACGGACGTCGGCTGGGCCGTTCAGCGGCCAGTTCAGCCGGAAACGGTTACCTCGTGCCACAGACCGCCGTTCAGGTTGAGGTTATTGCCGTGGGCCTGGCCGGGGGCGGTATCAGCAATGTAGGTGTACAGGGGATGCCCGTTGTAGACGGCTTGCGTCGTGCCATCTGACCGCTTGATCGTGCCCAGCTTGCCGGTCACGCCCGGGCCGGCGGCCGGGGTCCCGGTCACTGGCGGCCAGTAGGCAGCGCACGTCCCGTTGCAGTTCGATCTGGACGGGGTATCGGGGGCGAACGAGTACAGCGTGAGCCCTTTGGCGTTGGTGAGTACGGTCACGCCGCCGATCGTCGCCGTCCTCAGGCCGCCTGCAGCCGAAGCTCCCGGGCCGCCTGCCCCGGCAACGGCAACGCCCAGCAGCACCAGGGCGGCAACCGACACTGCGGCGGCCGCCACCCCGGCACCCGGCACGCCCGCCTGCAGCCTGGCCAGTATGGCGCGGCGAGACGCAACTGGCCCGGCCGGCTGGTGCTGCGCGGCGGGGGAAAGGGCGAGCACAGCCAGCGCGGCGAAAGCGGCTACCTCGATCACCCCTGCGACGATCCCCGCAGTCGTCCGGATCTCCTTGAACCCGAACAGGCCGATCCACACCGACAGCAGGTAGCCGCCGAGGGTCGAGAGGGCAAACCCGGCGCCGGCCGCGGCGGCCAGCCGGCTGCCAGACACCAGCACGGCTGCGGCGAGGACGAAGGCGGCGATCACCTGGAGCAGGAAAAGCCAGCCGATCACTGGGATCGACCGGTAGCCGGTCAGGTACAGGTCGAGGTGAATCGCCCCGGTCACGGCGAGCAGCCCGGCCCCGGCCACCCGGAGCCCGAGCCGCTGCCAGTTCAGTCTCGCCCTCCTCGTTTTCTCCATAACTATTACTACGGCTCCTGACTGCCCGCTGGTTCGGGCTGCGGCCGTCCTCCCGCCGCGTGCGGTGGCAGCCTGGGCACGGCGGGCTGCTGTGGGCCAGGGTGCACTGCGCGCCACCGGGTGGCTCCCCTGTCAATGGTGCAGGGGTTTTCGGTGTATTGGCCCGGTTGCCCGGCCGGACCGGCGGTGGCCAGGACAGCCACGGCCAGCAGAACCCCCACGACAGCGGTGGCCGTATCAGGGATCGCATACGGGCCGTGGAAGCCGGATATGGCCGCCTGCGGGGCCGACACGGCACCGATCAGCAATGCGGCCAAGCCTGCCCAGCGCCGGCCGGCCTGGCATCCGCGCGCGGTCCGCGCGCTCAGTACGGCCGCAGCCACCCCGGCCGAGACCAGCTCCGCGGTCGGCGCCGGGTGCCGGGCTGCGGCCAGGACGAGACCGCACCGGGTCAGGTCCAGCACTGCCGCGGTGAGCAGCATCACGGCGATCAGATGTCGGCCGGGCCTGGGCCTGGCGGGCGGTGCTGCCTTCTCGCCATCGGCGCCGGGCGCGGTGATGTCCCAGGGCATGCGGTCGACCATCAGCACGCGATCGCGTCGTGCTCGTCGAGGTGCTGGCGCAACGCATCCAGCGCATAATGCAGCCGTGATCTGGCTGTGCCGTGCGGTATGCCGAGCTCGCGGGCGACCGTGGCCATGGTTCCGCCCCGGTAGAAGGTTTCCATGAGCACGCTCTGGTGCGCGGGCGACAGGTGCTGGAGCGCGGCGGAAACGAGCTGCCGGTCCAGGACCTCGTCCAATCCTGAATCGGTCCCGATCTCAGCCGACGGTTCTGACGCGCTCACCGGCCGGGCCCGAGCGGCCCGGTTCGCGTCGATCAGCAAGTTGCGCGCGACCCGGTACAGCCATGGCCGGACGGGCCGGCCGTCGGCGCTGAGCTGGGGCAGGTGACGCCAGGCCCGGATGAAGGTTTCCTGGACGATGTCATCCGCGCTCGCCCGGTCCGGACAGAACTGCTCGACGTAACCGTGCAGGGCCTTAGCGTAGTGCGAGTACAGCTGACGGATCGCGGCATCGGGGTCGCCGGGCAGCTCGTCGCCGGGAGCTTGTGTGTTAGCAGCCATGTCTACTAACACGAATAGTAAGAAGATTACGTTCACCGTGGCCGCCACGGTTTCGGCGGGAGGCGCCTGCGGCGCGCGGGCATTCCCCGGAGACTTCCCGGACCGGCGACGCCGCCGTTGAGCAGTCAAGCCTCCCGGACGCCTTCGGTAGGTCCCCGGCCCGCTGGCGGCGCGGCGACTGCCGGAAGAAAATAAGGCGATGCCTGAACCGTCGGCTCGCCCTATGCGTGATAGTAGATAACGGTCCTACGCCGTAGGCATGGCCATGCTCGGGAGTGAGAGTGCGACGTTTCGGTGAGCTGGAAGCGGTGATCATGGACCGGCTGTGGGAGCGGGGTCGGCCGATGCTGGTCCGCGAGATGGTCGACGTGCTGCATGACGAGCGGGCGCCGGCGTACACCACCGTGATGACGGTCATGGAGAACCTGAATCGCAAAGGCTGGCTGCGGCGGGAGCGGGACGGCCGGGCCTGGCGTTATGAGCCCACCGGGTCCCGGTCCGGTTACACCGCGGCGCTGATGAACGACGCGCTGGCCACCAGCGCGGACCACCGCACGGCGCTGGCGCATTTCGCGCTTCAGATGAGCCCGCACGACGCTGCGCTGCTGCGCCAGGCGCTCGACCAGGCGCTCAATGGGGCTGAGGCTGGTGAGCCTCGGTGACCGTCGCCGCGGTGCTGGTCGCCGCGGTGCTGGTGGCCTACGCGGCCTGCCTGGGTATGGTGGGGTCCAGGATGCTCGGCCGGGCGAGGTGGACGGCCCGGGCGCCGCTGCTGGGCATCGTGGTCTACCTGGCCGCCGGATGGTCGGTCATCGCCGCGGTCGGGCTGGCCGGCCTGACGCTGGCCGTTCATGCCACCGCTCTCGGCGGGGGACTGAGCCAGCTGATCGGAGCCTGCGTGCACCGGCTCCGCGCCACCTACGGCACCCCGGGCGGCGCCACCGTCGCCGGGCTCGGCCTCACCATGGCGGGCGCCGTCGCGGCCCGCACCGCGTTCACCGCGACGACGTACCTTCGCGTCATCGGGCGGCAGGCGCTGCTGCACGCGCAGACCGCGCGGCTGGTCGGCCAGCCCGCTCCCGCCCTGGGGGCGGTGCTGGTGGAGCATGCCCAGCCGGCTGCCTACTGCGTAGCCGGGCGGCAGCCCACGGTGATCCTGACTACCGCCGCGGTGCAGGCGCTGGATCCCGGCCAGCTGGATGCGGTCCTGGCGCACGAGCGGGCCCACCTGGCCGGCCGTCACCACCGGCTGCTGGCCGTGGCGCGGATCGGCCGCCAGGTGCTGCCGTTCCTGCCGCTGATGCGGGACGCCGAACATCAGGTAGCCCGGCTGATTGAGCTGCACGCGGACGATGCGGCCACCCGCGGCTGCGATCCGCGGTTGCTCGCCACCGCCCTGGTCCTGCTTGCCACGGCCGCCAGTCCCGCGCCGGCCCTCGCGGCGGGTGCCACCGAGTCGGTGCAGCGGATACACCGGCTGCTGGGCCCCGCCGAGC
>Ga0209420_1001355_pt1 | contig 11707 bp, 10 predicted proteins | sample BlaSpr_A8_OM1_O1_FD_187972 | JGI IMG/M metagenome (GOLD analysis project Ga0209420, IMG submission 187972) | Forest soil microbial communities from Thunder Bay, Ontario, Canada - Black Spruce, Ontario site 2_A8_OM1_O1 (SPAdes) (version 2) | ecosystem: Environmental > Terrestrial > Soil > Boreal...
GCCGGATCCTGGCCCGGGCCGCCGCGACCGCGATCAAGACCGTCACGCTCGAGCTGGGCGGGAAGAACCCGCTGCTGGTGTTCCCCGACGCGGACCTGCCCGCCGCGGTCGACGGCGCGCTGCGCGGCATGAACTTCCGCTGGCAGGGCCAGTCCTGCGGCTCCACCTCGCGGCTGTTCGTCCACCGCTCCATCTTCCAGCAGTTCATCGCCGAACTCGCCGCCCGGATGGCGTCCCTCACCATCGGCGACCCGCTGCTGGAATCCACCGACACGGGACCGCTGGTCTCCCGGGCGCACTACGAGCGGGTCTGCGGCTACATCGACCTGGGCCGTTCCGATCCCGCCCTTGAACTTGTGACCGGCGGCACCACCGTCGGCCGGCCCGGCTACTTCGTGCCGCCCACCCTGTTCACCGCCGAAGCCCCGCACGGCCCGCTGTTCACCGAGGAGATCTTCGGACCGGTCCTGGTCGCCGCGCCGTTCGACGACTACGACCACGCCATCGCCCTGGCCAACAGCCTGGCCGTCGGCCTGACCGCCAGCGTCTGGACGACCAGCCTGCATACCGCCCTGGCCGCCGCCCGTGACCTGCAGGCCGGGTACCTGTGGGTCAACCACAGCTCCGAGCACATCGCCGGCGCCGCCTTCGGCGGGATGAAGAACTCGGGCCTGGGGCGGGAAGAAAGCCTGGAGGAGATCGAAAGCTACACCCAGCACAAGAACGTCTACATCAAGTTCTAGGGATAGTGACGGATAGTGACAGGGACGGGCCCATGACGCAGACATACGACGGCATCATCATCGGCTCCGGCCAGCACGGCCTCATCCTGGGCGCCTACCTGGCCAAGGCCGGCCTGAAGATCCTGATCGTGGAGCGCCGGCTCATCTACGGCGGCGGCCTGTCCACCACCGAGGTGACCAAGCCCGGCTTCTACCACCAGATGCACTCGCTCAACCACTTCAACATCAGCGAGTCCCCCTGGTACAAAGACCTCGCCCTGGAAACCAAGTTCCGGTACATCACGCCGCGCTACGACTTCGCCCAGCCGCACCGCGACGGCACCGCCCTGGTCTTCTCCCGCTACATCGACGAGACGTGCGACTCGATCGGGCACTTCAGCAAGAAGGACGCGCAGACCTACCGGGAGTGGAACGAGCGCGCGGACAAGATCAGCGACACGATCTTCTGGCCGGAGCGGTACTCCGAGCCGATCCCGGAAGCCGAGCGTGACGAATTGCTGTCCGCCAGCGCCGTGGGCCGGGACTTCCTGGAGATCATCGACCGCCAGCCGCTCACCGCGGTGCAAGAGCTGTTCTCCAGCGAGCTGGTCCGGCTGCTGCTGCTGTTCAAGATCTCGCTGTTCGGCACGGTGCTGTACGACCAGATCACCACCCGCAGCCCGATGGGCGCCCTGATCAGGGGCTTCGACCTGGTGGCCAACTACCAGGTGGCCGAGGGCGGCAGCATCGCCGTGGCCTACGGGCTGATGCACACCTTCGCCGCGGCCGGCGGCGAGCTGAAGACCGGCGCGCACGTCGCCAAGATCATCGTGGACCAGAACCAGGCCCGCGGGGTCGAGCTGGCCGACGGCACCCAGATCCGGTCCCGGTTCGTGGCCAGCACCGTGGACGTCCCGCAGACGTTCGGCACCATGGTCGGCGAGGAGCAGCTGCCCGCGGCGTACCGGCAGAAGGTCCGCGACTTCAAGCAGACCTCCTGGTCGCTGTTCGGCCTGCACCTGGCGCTGAAACAGGCGCCCCGGCACCTCGGTACCGACTTCGACCCGCACGTGAACAACTCGCTGAAGGTGAACGTCGGCTGCGAGTCGGTCGAGCAGCTGTTCGCCCTGCACGAGCAGGTGGCGCGCAACGAGATCCCGAGCCGGGTGAGCTTCGGCACCGGCTCGGTGACCCAGTTCGACCCGTCCCAGGCCCCGCCGGGCCTGGCCACCGCGTACGGCTGGCACGCCATGCCGTACGCGCCCGGCGGCGACCCGGAGAACATCGAGGCGGTCAAGGAGGAGTTCGCCGACCGGATGCTGGCGACCTGGCGGGAGTGGGCGCCCAACATGACCCCGGACAACATCCTGGCCCGGCACATCTGGACGGCCAACGACTACTCCCGGGAGCTGATCGACATGGTCCGCGGCGACATCTTCATCGGCTCGTTCGCGGGCGAGCAGACCATGTGGAATCACTTCGGCTACCGGACTCCGGTCGACGGCCTGTACATGGCGGGTTCGGCCACGCATCCCGGCGGCGCGATATCAGGCGGGGGCGGCTACATCACCGCCGCGATCATCGCCCGGGACCTGGAGGTCCCCCTGTGGTGGGAACCGGTGGACGCGCGCGCGAGCCTGCGCAGGCTGGCTTCCCATGGCTGACATCCCGATCTCGCTGGCCTGCTGGGACTACGACCGGATGCTGGCGCTGCAGGATGGCTCGGTCAAGCCGGAGGGCGTGCAGCTCACCTTCCTGCCCGTGATGATGCCCGAGCCGGCCTTCCGGATGCTGCACTACCGGGAGTTCGACGCGGCCGAGATGTCACTGTCCTGGTACACCCGCACGGTCCTGGCCGCCGAACGGCCGTTCATCGCCATCCCCGTCTACCCGTCGCGGATGTTCCGCCACTCCAGCGTGTACGTGAATGCCGCCAGCGGCATCCGCGAGGCCAGCGACCTGGCCGGCCGCCGGGTCGGGTGCCCGGAGTACCAGATGACCGCGGCCGTATGGGTCAAGGGCATCCTGGCCGACCGGCACGGCGTGCCGGTCGACAGCGTGGAGTACTTCACCGGCGGCCTGGAGCAGCCCGGCCGCCACGAGACCCCGATGGACCTGCCGCCGTCGATCTCGGTCAGCTCGATCGGCCCGGACAAGACCCTGTCCGCCATGCTGGAAGCCGGCGAGATCGACGCCCTGTACACCGCGCACCAGCCCTCGAGCTTCGGCGACGGCACCGGCCAGGTCCGCCGCCTGTGGCCCGACTCGGGTGCGGTCGAGCGCCAGTACTACGCCGACACCGGCATCTTCCCGATCATGCACGTGATCGTGATCAACTGGGACACCTACCAGGCCAACCGCTGGCTAGCCACCTCGCTGCTGAAGGCGTTCAACGAAGCCAAGCGCCGGGCCTACCAGGCCCTGTACGAGACCACCGCGCTGAAGTACATGCTCCCGTTCCTGACCGAATGGGCCGAGTCGAGCAGGCAGCTCATGGGCGACGACCCGTTCTCCTACGGCCTGCACGGCAACGAGCAGACGCTGGCCACCTTCCTGCGCTACTCCCACGAGCAGGGCCTGTGCGAGCGCCTCATCGAGCCGCATGAGCTGTTCGCCGCCGAGACCCTGGAGGCGTCCAAGATATGACCGCCCCGGACCCGCCGCCCGTCGTGGTCGTGACCGGCGCCGGGCAGGGCCTCGGCCGGGCCTTCGCCCGGGACCTGGCCCGCCGCGGCTGGCGGGTGGCCGTGGCCGACCTGGACGGCGACCGGGCCGCTAAGGTCGCGGCCGAGATCGCCGAGACCGGCGGCACGGCCCGCGCGTTCACCTGCGACGTCAGCGACCGCGCCCAGGTCGCAGCCCTGGCCGCCGACATAGACCGCCAGCTGGGCCCGGTGACCGGCCTGGTCAACAACGCCGCCATCTTCTCCACCTTGCGCATGGGCCCGTTCGAGGACATCGAGCCCGAGGCCTGGGACCGCGTGCTGCGGGTCAACGTGACCGGGGCGTTCCACCTGTGCCAGGCGCTCATCCCGGCCATGCGGTCGGCCGGCTACGGCAAGGTGGTCAACATCTCCTCGGCCACCGTCATCACCGGCCGCCCCGGCTACCTGCACTACGTGACCAGCAAGGCCGCCCTCATCGGCTTCACCCGGGCGCTGGCCGCCGAGGTCGGCCCGGCCGGCATCACGGTCAACGCCATCACCCCCGGATCGACCGCCACCGAAATCGAACGCGAGACGATCACCACCGAGCAGCGCCAGGCCATGGCCGCCGCCACCGCCCTGCGCCGCATCCAGGTCCCGGCCGACCTGGTCGGCGCCGTCGCCTTCCTGCTCTCCCGCGACAGCGACTTCATCACCGGCCAGACCCTCAACGTCGACGGCGGCTTCGCCTACCACTAAGGCGCCGCCGGCCCGCGGCGGCCCGCCGCCGGGCCGCGCCGGGCTGGGGACGGCCCGGGACGGCTACTGCTGCTGCGGGTGCTTGCGCACGGCGTAGGCCACGTTGATGATGCCGACGATAACCCAGATCAGGCCCATGAGCATGATGGCGGCGACGCCCGGGGACCCCTTGAGCACGATCGCGGTCACCAACAGGGCGACCAGCATGGACCCCAGGGCCAGCATCATGGTCTGCCGGCCGGAACGGTCGGCGTGCTCGGCCCGGATCGTGCGCCGTTCGGCCCGCATCATGCGCTTGGCCCGGCGGCGCTGGTGCCGGCACCCCGCGTACCGGTCCAGCTGGGTCAGGATGCGGCTGTCCACCTCCGCCGTTACCCGGTTGTCGATCTCGGCCGCGATCCGCTTGTCGATCTCCGTCCCGATACGTTCCACCAGGCCCTCGGCCAGGGCCTGGTCATAGCCAGGGCCAAGATCCTGCAGCGCCGCCACCGAAGCGGCGATCTCAGCCTGGCTTTCTGCGGCCATCATGTCCTCCCGGACGCTCGGTCATCCCTGCAGAAACGCTACGGACCGCAGGCCGCGCCGCGGAATGCGGCTAACACCCGTCGCGTCCTGGGGTTTCCCCCCGCAAGCGCAGACAGTTGTGCGCGAGACTGGACCTACTGCCGTCAGGGCCGGCTGCGCGGCCAGCGCCGGCCGCATCTTGCCCTGGAGGCAACATGTCCTTACTCCAGAGTCAGCAACGCTGGTCGGCGCACGGCTGGCCTGTGTCGGCCGCCCCCGTCGATGAGCCGCGTTTCTGCTGCGTTAACCCTGGCCGGGCGGCGGTACCCAGCGACCCGGATCGTTGACTCATTAGTAAATAAGTGCTAGTTTACGTACAAGTAAGCCTGGCAGTTCGGCCGCATGCCGTCAACGGCATCAGCCGGCTTTTCATGTCAGGCTGGCCCGTAACCTCCAACCTACGGCCAGAGGCGACTACAAAACAGATGATGCGCCCCCGTCCTGACCCGGTAGATGTCCTGGTGGTGGGCTTTGGTCCGGTCGGAGCCGTCCTGGCCGGCCTGCTCGGCCGGCGCGGCCTCGAGGTGCTGGTCCTGGAGCGGGACGACCAGGTTTTCCCGCTGCCCCGGGCGGCTCACGTCGACCACACCGGCCTGCGCACCTGGCAGGAGCTGGACCTGCTCGACCGCCTGCTGCCCGCCATGCAGGCCAATCTCGGGCTGGACTTCCTCACCGCGGGCGGTGACCTGCTGGCCAGGATCCCCGGTGACCAGTCAAGCTCCTCGGGCCTGCCGAGCAGCATGTACTTCTTCCAGCCGGCCCTGGACAGCGCGGTCCGGGCGACGGTGACCGCCCTGCCGTCGGTCACCGTCCAGCTGGGGACCGAGGTAACCGGCGTGACCAGCGCCGAGGACCACGTCGAGGTCACCGCCGTCGGCCCGGACGGCGAGCCGCGCGAGGTGACGGCGAAGTGGGTCGTGGCCTGCGACGGGGCGGCCAGCCGGGTCCGCGACCAGATCGGGTTCGAGGTCGAGGACCTGCACTTCGAGGAACCCTGGCTGGTCGTCGACCTGGTCTTGGACGGCGAGCGGGCCGAGCCGGGCCGGGCCATCTGCCTGTGCGATCCCCGGCGGCCCACCTACTCGATCCCGATGCCCGCCCGGCGTCACCGGTTCGAGTTCCGGCTCATGGACGGCGATGACCCGGCCGCCATGTTCTCACCCGGCCGGATCTCCGAGCTCGTGGCCGCCTGGTTCCCCGGCCGGCCCTTCGAACTCGAGCGCACGGCCATCTACACCTTCCACGGCCTGGTGGCCAGGAACTGGCGGCACCAGCGCGTGTTCCTGGCCGGCGACGCCGCGCACCAGATGCCGCCGTTCCTCGGGCAGGGCATGTGCTCCGGGCTGCGCGACGCGGCCAACCTGGCCTGGAAGCTGGACCTGGTGCTCCGCGGCGGCGCTCCGGACGAGCTGCTGAGCACCTATGCGGACGAGCGGCGCGCCCACGTTCGTTCGGTGGCCGAATCGGCCGTCCGCATCGGCCGGCTCATCTGCACCATCGATACGAATGAAGCGGCCGAACGAGACCGGCAGATGCTCAGCGATTCCCGCCCGCCCTCCCAGCGGATCGCCTTCACGCTGCCGGCCCTGCGGGCCGGCTCGCTGATCCACGAGAACGGCGGCGACCTGTTCGTCCAGCCCGCCGGGCCTGACGGCCGCCTGGACGACGTGATCGGGTCACGCTTCGCGGTCCTGGCCCGCACCCCGGCCCTGATCGGGCAAGCACAGATCGGGCCGGGCCCGGCCGACTGGTGGCGGGACCGGATGGGCGCGTTCACCGCGGCCGCCGGCCAGCTGGCCCCGGTGCACGCCAAGGGCGTCCTGGCCTGGCTGGACAGCCACGACAGCGACGTCGTGGTGGTGCGGCCCGATCGCTACGTGCTGTGGGCCGGTCAGGAGCTCGACGACCTGACACCGAAGATCGCCGGCCTGCTGGCTGGGTGACCGGGGTGGTACCTATCCCTGCGGTTCCCGCAGCAGCAGGAGCGCGTCGACGGCACTGAACCCGTCCGGTGAGTAGATGAGCGGGTTGATGTCCAGGGTCGCGATCCACTCGCGACCGCGGGCGGCCAGCTGACCCGCGGCGACCAGGATGCCGGCCAGCGCGTCCAGATCCCACCCGGGCCGGCCGCGGAACCCGTGCATCACCTTCGGGTCCGCGAACTCCTCGATGAGCTCCCGGGCCGCCGCCGTGGTGAACGGGGCCATCCGCCCGCCCACTCGGTTGAGCACCTCGACGAAGATGCCGCCCAGGCCCAGCACCACCAGCGGTCCCAGCTCGGACTCGCCCTGGATGCCCAGCAGGGCCTCGCCGCCGGCCTGGAGCATGGGCTGGACCGCCACCGAAGCCCGACGAAGGCGATGCTCGAGGGACACAGCAGCCGGGCCAGCGGCGAACGCGCGGCCTGCTGTCCTGCCGTCCGGGCGCCCGGTGAGCCTGCCTCGTTCCTCGCGTCCGCCTCGATCATCCCGCTCCCGTCCGTTCGCCCAGAAGATAACCCTAACAGGGTTGACACTTGGGTCAAGAGCAGCCTCCGGTCAGCTCCTACCGATAGCCGAAGGTACCCGCTTAGCCCCAGGAAGCTGCTGTTCTTGCCGATGAGCTGCCGCAATGGCTGGTATCGCACCTATACAAAATACTTACCTCGAAGTAAAACATTGAGCGCGGCCCAGGTGCCGCACACATCCCGTATATCCGGATGGTGCACAGAGCTCGCTGGGCTTCGGCATAAGTGGCCGCGATCGGCCATCTCACGCGAGATCCCAGCCGTGAAGGCCCGGCGGATGGGAGCCATGGGGTCGGTGGAAGGTGCGGGTGCTGTCGGTCAGTCAGTCCGCGGCCGAGCAGCGCGGGCCCGGCACCCAGGAGTCGCCGTCGCGGCCCTGGTTGATCACGCGCCGGTGGTTCTGCAGGTGGAGCAGGTGTGCCCAGGTCTCGCTCACCGCGCTCTGCCGGGCGCCGCCGAGAGTCTGGTCCCAGCCGCGGGACCACGTCAGCACGGCCGAGACGTCCCAGGTCGACAGTCCGGGATCGGCCGCGACGGCGTGCTCGATCTCGGCCAGCCTGGTCCGGTGGTGCCGCAGCAGCGTCTCGATGCGGGCGCCCAGATCGGCGAACCGGTACTCGTGCGCCGGCAGGACCTCGGCCGGGGTGTACCGGGCCAGCGCGCGCAGCGAGGCCTGGTAGTCGCCGAGCGGGTCGCCCTCAGAGCCCGGCGGGAGCCCGATGTGCGGCGTGATCCGCGGCAGCACGTGGTCACCGGTCAGCAGCACGTCCTGGCGCTCGTCGTAGAAGCACAGGTGACCCGGCGTGTGGCCGGGCGTCCACACGGCCCGCAGGGCCGTCCCGGCCCCGAGCGGCAGGCTGCCGTGCTCGACATCGAAGTCGGGCCGGGCCAGTTCCCTGTGCACCCTGACCGCTCCGGTCATCATGGCCGCCACCTGGTCGGCCTGATCCTGTGGCGCCCCGCGGGAGCGCAGCCAGTCCGACAGGTGCACCCGCCCCAACTGCGGCTCCCGGGGTTCGGACCGGCGCAGAGTGGCCTTCTCGGCCGGGTGCATGCCGACCAGGGCGCCGGACGCCTCACGGACCCGGGCGGCCAGACCCAGGTGGTCCGAGTGCGCGTGCGTGACCAGCATGTACTTCAGGTCAGTGATGTCGTGCCCGGTCTGCGTGATGCTGTCGCACAGCGCCGTCCAGGCCTGTTCGGTCGGCCACCCGGTGTCGATCAGGGCCAGGCCGGTCCGCCCGGATACCAGGTAGGCCAGGGTGTAGCGGAGCCCGCTGCCCGGCCACGGCACCGGAATCGACCACAGCCCGGGCCGGACCTCTTCCACCGGCGGCAGCAGGTTCTCCAGCCACGCGTAGCGCTGGGCCGCGCCGACCGCCGCGCCCTCGGCCGGTGTACCGGATCCCTTCAGGCCCACGCAGCCCGGAGCCTGCTCGCCGCTCCCGCTGCCCGCGTCCGGCTGCGCCGTCATCTACCTACCGAAGACCCTTCAGGGAAGTAGCGCCGTTGACCTAGGCCAGTTCCAGGCGTTAGCGTGACGCATGAGTCGACGTTTGTCAAATTGTCAATGAGTGCGCACTCCTGAGGAGGACTGATGGCGAAGTCGATGTTCATGGCGTGGTCCAGCCCGGTTGACGAGGCTAGTGACAGCGAATTCAACGCCTGGTACGACGGCACCCACGTCCCCCAGGTGCGGGCCGCGATCCCGGCCATCACGGCGGTGCACAGGTACCGGGTGGCGGACGTGCCCGGGGTCGGCGCGGCGCCGGCCCATCGTTACCTGGCGGTGTGGGAGATGGACACCGACGACGTGGCGGGCGCCATGGCCGCGCTCGGCGCCGCCTCGGCCGACGGCCGGATGGACATGACCTCGGCCATGGACCTCAAGGAAAACCCGCCCGTCCTGCACTGGTTCCACGCCGTTACCGGTTAGCCACGCGCCCTGGTGGCGTGACAGGTGATGCCGACGGGACTTATGGGACCGGCCAGGGTCCGAACGCCCATCGCCCGTCGGCCGCCAGCTCCCGGTCAGGGGCTGCTCAAGCCGGTGCCGCGGTGACCCCGGCCGGCCAGCACGTCGTCGACCGTCATGACCGGTTGCTCAGCATCGCCGCGGGCCAGGTGCCTGCGCATGAGCTGCAGCAGCACACCGCCCGCCCGGCGCGGGTGGACGAACATCTGGAACCACTGCTCGCCGGTGCCGAACGGCTCGTAGCCGTACGCCGCGAACCGCTCGAACGCGGCCTGGACGTCGTCGACCAGGAAGGTCACGTGGTGCATTCCGCCCTCGGGATGGCGGCGCAGGTAGCTGTCCAGGAAGGCCGAGCCCGCCAGCGGCTCGATCAGCTCCACGCACCAGATCCCGCCCAGCTCGAGCCGGACCGCGCGCCAGCCGATCTCCGGGTTGTCGGCACCGACGACGAACCGGCCACCGAGCGTGTCCCGCCACAGCGGCAGCATGTCCCTGATCCGGCGGCCGGCCACCGCGACGTGATCGAAGGTCGCGCCGATATCGCCCGCCAGCGCGGCCGCGTCGTCGCCGAGCTCGGCGGCCCCGGGCAGCTGAGCCGTCATACCTGCACCTGGCCGATCGCCATCAGGACTCCACATGAAGCACGGGGCGGATATGGCCGCCGGATCCAGAGAAAAGTTCGTCGTCCATAAAACTAATGCTGCCCTAGCGGTGTCAAGGAGCCGGTCAGCACCCCCCGGGGGAGCCGCGCCAGGTCGGCCGCAGACGCCACCGTGTCCGACCTGGACGGCAATACCGCCAGGCCACAACCAGCCATGGCCGCCGGAGTCCGGAGCATTGGCGATCGCCTGATGCGCTGCTAGGCTTCGAAATACATATAACTTTCTTATCCTTTGTTCCCGGGAGAACCGCATGGACAGCTCCAAGGTCCCGCTGGGCGAGCCGTCAAGACCGTTCCTCAACTACTGCGATCCCGGCGAGATCGCCGCCTTCGCGCTGGCCATCAACGACGACAACCCGCTGTATCGCGACGGGCGCGCGGTGCCGCCCACCTACCCGGTGGTGCCCGCGTTCGACGCCATGCGCAGCCTGGGCCAGCTGCCGCCGGAAGCCACGGCAGGAGGGCGCGGCGGCGGGCACGGCGAGCACGACCTGTACCTCCACCGCCCGATCTCGCCGGGGATGGCGCTGCACACCACTGCGGACCGGTACGCGGTCGTGGTCAGCAAGGCCGGGATGAACGTGTTCACCCGGCTGATGAGCGTGGACGACGACGGGCAGCTGGTCATCGAGCAGTACTGGTCCTCGATCATGACCGGCGAGGCCGCCGGCGGGAACCAGGGTCCGGAGATGCCCGACCACAGCTTCCCGGAGGAGGCCCGGGCGCGCAAGGTCGGCACGATGAGCCTGCCCACCACTCACGACCAGACCTTCCGCTACGCCGGCGCCTCAGGGGACCGCGCGATCATCCACGTCAGCGACCGGGCGGCGGGCAGCCGCGGCGGACGGCCCGGCAAGTTCAACCAGGGGGCCCTGAGCATGGGCCTCGCCAGCCGCGCCCTGGTCGCGCTGGCCGCGGGCGGCGAGCCGGGCCGGATCACGCGCATCGCGGTCCGGTTCAGCCGGTACGCCTACCCGGGCGATGACATCGATGTGTCCGTCTATGACGTGGGCCCGACTGCGGACGGCCTGCATGCCTACGCCTTCGAGGCGGCCTCGGTCGGCAACACGGTACTGAAAAACGGCTGGGTCGAGGTAGCCCCCACGGCCTGACGGCCGGCCTGCTGCCCCGGACCAGAGCCTGCCCGCGACGCTCAGCGCAGCGGGCAGGCTCGGGCCAGCGCGCAACGGGTCAGCTGGCGCCGTACAGGATGTCGTACGGGCCTTGCTTCAGCGTGCATTCCTTAAGCGCCCCGTTCGGCCACCCGGTGTGATCGGTGGCGGAGAACGAGTCCTGCACGCCCGGGATGTCGAGCTGCAGGCCTTTGATCTGCTCGATCGCGGCGGCCAGCTTCGCGCCGTCCAGGCTGTTGGCCTTGATGATGGCCTGCTTGATCACCAGCACGAAGTTGTACTCCATGATGATGCCCGAGGTGGAGGGGTTGAGCCCGATCTTGGCCTGCGTTGCCTTGAGCAGGGCGACGTTTTCCGGGGTGAGCAGCGTCGAGGTCGGCTGGCCGGGTGCGTAGGACTGGTCGCAGCCGTCGACCGTCCCCGGGGGGACCTGGCTGGCCGTCACGTCGTAGTCGTACAGGCCGCCCCAGCCGATGATCACCGGTGACCAGCCGATCTGCTTGATGCCCGCCACCATGGCCGGGATGCCGGTGAACCCGGTCGGGAGCAGCGTCTTGATCCCGGCTTCCCTGGCCTGGGTCAGCGGGGTGGTCAGGTCGATGGCGGTGGGGGAGTAGGTGATCGTCTTGACGAAGGTCAGGCCCGCGGCCTTAGCGTCGGCCTCGGCGTCGGCGGCCAGCTCGACGCTGAACGAGGTCCCGTCGCTGATGATCCCGATGTCGTTGTCGTTGTGCGACTTGGC
>Ga0209420_1001356_pt1 | contig 11697 bp, 9 predicted proteins | sample BlaSpr_A8_OM1_O1_FD_187972 | JGI IMG/M metagenome (GOLD analysis project Ga0209420, IMG submission 187972) | Forest soil microbial communities from Thunder Bay, Ontario, Canada - Black Spruce, Ontario site 2_A8_OM1_O1 (SPAdes) (version 2) | ecosystem: Environmental > Terrestrial > Soil > Boreal...
GAGTGCCCGGGCCAGGCTGACCCGCTGGCGCTGCCCACCGGAGAGCTGCTCCGGCAGGCGGTCGAGGAGGCCGTCGAGGTGGAGTGTCTCCAGCCACCAGGCGGCCCGGGCCGGATCCGCGTCGACGCCGAAGACCGCCTGCTGCCAGACCGTGCGTCCGGGCATCAGGCCGAATCCCTGGGGGACGTAGCCGATCCGGCGCCGCTGGGGTGCGGTGCGGCTCACGTCGACACCGCCATAGGACACGGTCCCGGCGTCCGGCCCGAGCAGCCCGGCGAGGACTCGCAGCGTGACCGACTTACCCGAGCCCGACGGTCCGACGACCGCCAGGCGGTGGCCGCTTTCCTGATGCGCCACCCGCAGGCGGAACGTCCCGACGGCAGCGTCGATGTCGAAGCCCACCGGCGCCAGCGGCATCGGCACGGGAGCGAGCGGCGCCGGCCTCGGCCGGCTCCGGACGCGGGCCGGGCGCCGGACGCGGACGGCGGCGATCGCCAGCACGGCGACGCCGAAGGCGAGGATCGTCGGGGCCTCGGCCAGCGACAGCGGCCCGGAGGAGAACAGGTTGTCGACGTAGACCGGGAGGCTGTACGGGTGATAAGCGAGGACCACGGTCGTGCCGTACTCCCCGAAGGCCCGCAGCCACATCAGGATCATCCCGGTCCGGAGACCGTCCGCCGCGGCGGGTACGTCGACACGCAGGAACCGAGCCAGCGGGCCGTGGCCGAGGGTGGCGGCGACGTCGCCCAGGGACGGGTCGACGGCACGGAAGGCGCTGCGGGCCACGACGACCAGGAACGGTGCGGAGACGAACGACTGGGCGATGACGACCCCGTACATCGTCTGGGTGAGCCGCTCCCCGGACAGCTGGCCGAGGAACGAGTACGGGCCGACGATGTAGATGAGCAGGATGCCGCAGATGAGAGGCGGCACGGCCAGCGGGAGCTGGACGACCAGGCCCACTGCCGAGGACAGCCACCCTCGGCGGTGGGCCAGGACGTAGGCCAGCGGGATGCCGGTCAACACCCCGATTAGCAGCGAGATGGTGGAGCCCGCGACCGACACCCACAAGGCCGACCAGAGCCCGGGATCGTTCCAGCCTTCGCCGTGCCCGCCGATGACGCGGTAGACGAACGCCCCGACCGGATAGGCCAGGTAGAGGACCAGCAGGGCGCCGAGCCAGCCGAGCAGGCGCGGCGCCCTGCCGGAGGTCACGAGCTGAAGAGGCTCGCCAGAGCGCTCGGGACGCCGGACCCGGTCACCGTCGCCGGCGAGACGATGTTGAACTTGTCAGCCGTCATCTCGGCTTGACCAGTAGGCCCGAGGAGGAACTTGATGAAGGCCTCGGCCGCAGCCAGGTGGGGAGCCTTGTTGACCAGCGTGATCGTGTAGTCGCCGGCGAGGCTGGTGCCGGTGAGCTGCACGAAGGGGCTGCCCTGCGAGATGGCATCGGCCTCGTACATGAACGCACCGTCGAGCTGCCCGGTCTGGATGTCGGCCTGTTCAGGGTCCTCCGCGTACTCGTCCGATGTCTCCGTCGCGAGCGTCTTCAGCGCCGGGAGATTCTGCGCCGTCGCCGTCTCCTCGAGGGCCTTGGCGGCCAGCACGCCGCCGGGGTCCTGGGTCGGGTTGGTCCGTCCGAGGCGGAACCCGGGCATGGTGATGACCTTGTACCACGGCATGGTCTGGAGGTCCTTGGCGAACTTGCTCTTGGGGTAGTACCCGAGGACCTCCGGCGACGAGGCGAAGGCCGCATACCACGAGACCCAGTTACCGTTCGAGGCCCCCATGAGGGTGGTGTCCACCGCCGGCGAGGCGCTGACGAAGACGTCGGCGACTGCGGTCTTGTTCTTGATATCGGCCGCGAGGGTCCCCGACCCGTGCGAGGTGTCGACCAGCGTGTAGCCAGTCGCGGCGTGGAACGCCGGTCCGACCGACTTGGTCATCAGGGTGTCGAGGGACCCGGCGGAGAACACGAAGACGTCACCGCTGGGCATAGCGCTCGTGGAGCTGGAAGGCGTGGTACCGGAAGAGGCGGAGCTTGAAGACGTGGTACTGGAAGAAGAGCTGCTGCTGCATCCCGCCGCCAGCGCGGTGCAGGTTATGGCGAGCAGAGCGAGAAGAGGCGCTCTTTTCCTGGTCAAGGGAGGGATCATTTCCAGAACATTGCCACTGTTGGTTGCGCGACGCAAGGAACAAGGACATCCCGTGAGAGGCTGGTTGTGATTTCTTAGCCCAATCGACACTTTACGCTGGGTGAAATCCTCTTGGCAGTGCCGCCGCCCACCGGGCATTGTTAACCGGGTGGGCACCCCCGATCCTCCGCCCGCGCCGGACTTCGAGGACCTGCGCGGGCTGGCTCGCGGCCTGCGCCTGCTGACCGAAATCGGAGTCAGGGCGCTGATCGAGGACGCTGGCCCCTCCGAACTCGCCCTCCGGATCACCGGGCACCTGAGCTGCGAACTGGCCGAGGTGGTATCGGTGACCGAGAGGTTCCCGTCGTGGGAGAACGTCAATGTCCAGCGGGGCGCCGACGCGTACCTCGCGGCGCGGCACAGCGACACCGACTGGTTCGGCCCGGCAGGCGGCGGCGTCCGCCCGCACGAGGACATGCTGTCCCTGATCAGCACGTCCTCGTCGCTCGGCCCGGTCCGGGTCATCGGCGGCCCGGTCCGGATGATGGCCGCGGGCGCAGTCCGCGTCGGGAGCACGAGTGACCTGCGGGTCGGGGCCGCCACCTACGGCACCGCGGCGAGCGGCCCGGAGGAGAACACCGAGGTAGTGACGCTGGGCCTGGTCGCGACGACCGCGCCGGACGGCGCCCCGGTCGTGGTCGGCATCCGCGACGAAAGCCGGTTCGGCCCGCCGGTGTGCAACCTGGAGATCCTGGCGGCCGACCGGGCGGCGGCGACCGCCACCCGCGACGAGATCGACCGGCTGATGCGGGTGCACGACGTGTTCCGCGGCCAGGTGCTCAGCTTCACCGCGAGCGAGCACCACGGCAACGAGCTGGTCACGTTTCTGCCCCGCCCGCAGGTCGCGGCGGGCGATGTCGTCCTGCCCGACGGCCTGCTGGAGAACATCGAGCGGCACATCATCGGCGTCGCCGACTGGTCGCGGGAACTGCTCAGCGCCGGGCAGCATCTCAAGCGCGGCTTGCTGCTCCACGGCCCGCCCGGCACCGGCAAGACGCATACCGTGCGCTACCTGGCCGGGCGCCTGGCCAGCAGCACGATAATCCTGCTCACCGGCCGGTCCATCAGGTTCATCGACCAGGCCGCGGCCCTGGCCCGCCGCCTGCAGCCCTCGATGGTGGTGCTGGAGGACGTCGATCTGGTGGCCGTCGACCGGGACTTCACCCAGGACGGGAACCCGCTGCTGTTCTCCCTGCTCGAGGCGATGGACGGGATAGGGGCGGACGCCGACGTCACCTTCGTGCTGACCACCAACCGGGCCGACATCCTGGAGACCGCCCTGGCCGACCGGCCGGGGCGGGTCGACCTGGCCGTCGAGATCCCGCGACCGGACCTGCGCTGCCGGGAGCGCCTGCTCACGGTCTACGCCCGCGACCTGAATGTGGAGGCCGACCTGGCTCGCGTGGCCGGGGACACCGAAGACATCACCGCGTCCTTCATCAAGGAGCTGATCAGGCGGACCGTGCTCGCGTCGCTGCGGGCCGGCGACAGCCCGCCGGTGCTGCGCGACTCCTATTTCGCCGATGTGCTCGCGGAGATGAACGGAGAACGGCACGCGCTGACCCGCTCGCTGCTGGGCGCCGGACGGGGCCCGGCGGAGCATCCTGCGCCGCGACCTGCGCGCCGGCGCGGACCAGAGAGCAGACCGCCTATCTAGTTGCCGAGCGGACCGTGAGACCACGGACCGTTCGGCATAGATAAGAAAGGAAACCAGGCCCGTGATGTCGCGCAGGACCGGCCCTCCGTTCCGGGCCGACCACGTCGGCAGCCTGCTGCGGCCGGCGCGGCTGCATCAGGCCCGCGACGACTACGCCGCGGGGCGGATAACGGCCGCTGAGCTGCGGGCAGTGGAGGACGAGGAGATCACCAAGGCGGTACGGATGCAGGAGGAAGTGGGCCTGCAGTCGGCCACGGACGGGGAATTCCGCCGGGCGACCTGGCACATGGACTTCATTTACCAGCTCGGCGGGATCGCCCAGGCGCCAGGGAACCTCTCGGTAAAGTTCACCAACCCGTCGGGCACCATCGAGTGGACGCCCGCCGCGCTCCATGTCGGCAGCCGGGTACGGCTGGATCACACCATCTTCGGCGAGGATTTCAGCTACCTGAGGTCTCAGGTGGGCTCGGCCGTGCCCAAGCAGACCATCCCGTCGCCGAACATGGTCCACTACCGCGGCGGCGCGGCCATGGTCGATCCGGAGGTCTACCCGGACCTGGAGGGCTTCTGGGCCGACCTCGCGGCGGCCTACGCCGACGAGGTGGGCCGGCTCGGCGGGCTGGGCTGCACCTACCTGCAGTTCGACGACACGAGCCTGGCCTACCTGAACGACCCGGTGCAGCGCTCGCAGCTCAGCCAGCGCGGCGACGATGCCGAGCACATGCACCTGCGCTACATCAAGCAGATCAACGCGGCGGTCCGGGGCAAGCCGGCCGGGATGGCGATCACCACCCACCTGTGCCGGGGGAACTACCGGTCCTCCTGGGCCGCCTCGGGCGGCTACGACTTCGTGGCCGAGGCCTTGTTCTCCGAGCTGAACGTGGACGGGTTCTTCCTGGAGTACGACGACGAGCGCTCCGGCGGGTTCGAGCCGCTCCGGTTCATCCCGGCGGGCAAGATGGTCGTCCTCGGCCTGGTCACCACCAAGCGGCCGGAGCTGGAGTCGGCAGACGACCTGAAGCGCCGGATCGACGAGGCGGCCAAGTACGTGCCGCTCGACCAGCTCTGCCTGTCCGGCCAGTGCGGTTTCTCCTCCACCGTCGAGGGCAACGCGCTCACCTACGACCAGCAGGTGGCCAAGCTGCGCCTCATCGTCGACGTCGCTCAGCAGGTCTGGGGCGACTGAGGCCGCACCGGGCGTAAATGGTTGGCCGTGAGGCGCAGGGCGCTCACATACTGGTGTTCTCGGGACCGGGCTGCCGTGCGCAGCCCGCCGCAGCCGGGCGGAGGGAGTGCCCACGGTGCGGATCACGGCTCGCCGGGATCACCCGGAGGAGGCGGCCGGAGAACCGGGCGACGAGCTCACGGCCGAACTGACGGCCGCATACTGGGAGGCCTACGGCCAGCGGCTGGCCCAGACCAGCTTCCTGGCCATAGCCCGCCAGCTGCCCGAGCTCATCGGGCAGGCCATCCGGCTGGGCTGGGCGGCCAACCGCCGGGACACGGTCGCCACGATCGGGCTGAACCTGGTCTCCGGCGTGCTGACCGGGTTCGCCCTGCTGGCTACCACCGGGGTGCTCGAGGCGCTGTTCGCGGCGGGCCCGACTCCGCACCGGGTCCGGGCGGCGCTGCCCTCGCTGATCCTGGTGGGCGCGGCGGTGGCGGGCCGGGCCGGGCTACAGGCTGCGGCGGGCTGGGCGCAGGCCAGGCTGGAGGCGCAGGCGAACCGGGTGGTCGAGATCCGGCTGTTCGACCTGACCAGCCGGGTCGAGCTGTCGGCGTTCGACGACTCGGCGTTCTACGAGGCCATGGAGCGGGCGCGGGACCGGGGCCTTTATGCCGCGCCCCGGGTGCTGTCCAACGTGCTCGACTGCGTGACCGGTGTGGCCGGGATCATCTCGGCCGCGCTGGTGGTCGCGGTGCTCCAGCCCATCCTGCTCGTCCTGCTGCTGCTGGCCGAACTGCCGGGCGGCTGGGCCGCGGTGCATTCGGCCCGGATCGGGTACGTCACGAACTTCGCGCTGGTCGACAGCATGCGCAGGAAGTGGATCCTGGCCGACCTGATGGCCGACCGTAGCACCGCCGCCGAGGTGCGGTCCTTCACGCTGCGGCACTTCCTGCTGGCCCGGGTGGCCCGGCTGGCCGGGTACGCGCAGGAGGCGCACCTGAAAGCGGCCAGCCGCCAGGCCGGCACCCGGATCATCGCCCAGGCGGCGGGCGGCGCGGCCACCGCCGGGGTGTACACCGCGCTGGGGATCCTGCTGGCCGTCGGCACCATCCCGCTCGCCGTGGCCGGCACGGCCGTGCTCGCTATCCGGTCCGCGCAGGCGTCCCTGGCCAGCCTGCTCTACTCGGTGAACCAGTGCTACGAGGAGGGCCTCTACTTCTCCGATTACCTGGCCTTCTGCGCCGACGCGGCCCGGCGGATCGCGCCGCCGGGCACCAAGGCGGCACCGGAAGGGTTCGCCCGGATCGCGGCGGACCGGGTCACGTTCGCCTACCCGGGCGCCGCGCGCCCGGCGCTGTCCGAGGTCAGCGTGGAGATCCGCGAAGGCGAGGTGGTGGCGCTGGTCGGCGAGAACGGCTCGGGCAAGACCACGCTGGCCAAGATGCTGGCCGGGCTGTACCGGCCGCACAGCGGCACGGTGAGCTGGGACGAGACCGACATCAGCGACATCGACGCCGAGCCGCTGCGCGAGCGCATCGCGGTCATCGCCCAGGATCACGCCAACTGGCCGCTGACCGTCCGGCACAACATCGTCATGGGCCGCGACCCGGATCCGGCGCTGGTGGACCGGGCCGCGGCCGCGTCCGGGGCGGACACCGTGATCGCCGCGCTCTCGCAGGGCTACGACACCCTGCTGGACCGCCACTTCAAGGACGGCGCCGAGCTGTCCGGCGGGCAGTGGCAGCGGATCGCCGCCGCCCGCGGCTTCTACCGGACCGCCCCGCTGCTGATCATGGACGAGCCCACCGCCGCGCTCGACGCGCGGGCCGAGTATGCCCTGTTCACGTCCATCCCCGTGCACGCCCAGGACCGCAGCGTGCTGCTGATCACGCACCGGCTGGCCAGCGTCAGGCACGCCGACCGGATCTACGTACTGCACGAGGGCAAGGTCATCGAGCAGGGAACGCACGCCGAGCTGATCGCGCTGGACGGCCAGTACGCCGAGCTGTTCAGCCTGCAGGCGTCCCAGTACGTGATGGGAGGCGGATTACCGGGGCCGGGCCTGGGAAGTAGCGGGGGATGCTGGCTATCGTTGCGGCGATCTGTTTCGGCATCGCCTTCGTCATTCACGGCACGGGTACCGCCACCGACGCCTGGTTTTCCGTGACCGGCCTGCTGCTGCTCGGCCTGGTCTGCCTGGCCCTGCACCAGGCCGGCATCGGCAGCGCCTGGGTCCGGCGGCGCTGACCGGCGGGCTCAGCCCTCCCGGACGGCGCCGCGCACCAGCTCGGCCGACACGACCGCGATCTTGCGGCGTTCGGCCCGGGCCTGGGCGCGGATCTTCTCGTAAGCGGCGTGCGGGGACACGCCCTCCTGGCCGATGAGCACGCCCTTGGCCTGCTCGATGATGGCGCGGGAGTTCAGCGCGTTCTGCAGCTGCCCGGCCAGCTCGGTCTGCTGCTCGCCCATCATCATGCTGGCGATGAGCAGGGCGGCCAGGTCAGTGAAGGCCAGCAGCGCCAGCTCCGCCTCGGCGGACCAGGGATGCCGCTCCTCCGACAGCACCGCGACCACGCCGATCGCGTCCTGGTTGTAGGGGATGGGGCTGGCCAGCACAGCGCGGACGCCGCGGGCGATCGCGGCCTCGGTGAAGGATGGCCAGCGAGGGTCTGACGTGAGATCCTCGGCCCCGACCAGGACCTTCTCCTCGAACGCCGAGATGCACGGCCCCTCGGAATGGATGATCTGCAGCTCTTCCAGGTGCCCCATCCGGGGGTCGGACATCGCCGCGCAGCGCAGCTGATGATCTCCGTCGGCCAGCATGAGGCCCGCGCCGTCGACCGAGAAGATCGCGTGCGTCGTCTGGACGATCTGGTGCATCCCTTCCTCGACCCGCATTTCCCCGAACCGGAGCCGGCCGAGCTCGTTCAGAGCATGGCGTACATCCTCCGTCGAAACGCTCATGCTCACTCCCTAGAAGCTCTGAGACTGCACTGTAGCCCGGCCCGCCCGGGTAATTCCTCGATCTCGAATTCGGTGTCCAGGCCGGTGAGCTGGAGCACACGGCGGACGGCCGAGGTGGGCTGCCTGATGACCGGCTTGTAGTCCGGAAAGAACTGGCCCGCGTTGGCCAGCAGGCGGGTGCAGGCGCAGTCCATGAAGGTCGTGCCGGCCATATCGAGGATGAGCCGCCGCGGCCTCCGGCGCAGGACCACCGACAGCCGCGCAGCCAGGACCGGCATGCTGACCAGGTCCAGCTCGCCGCCGATCACGACCGTGGCCCTTTCCGGGGTGACGTCCACCTGGATCGCCAGGGAACGGGCGTTGGGTCCGGCTTGAGCAGGAGAAGGCGAGTCAGAACCAGGATCGAGACACATCATGAGGACCCCACTCAGCAGCGGCAACCAGGGCTTGGCCGACTGCTGTCAGGAGGCCTCTTCCTGAGATCTACCCAGGAAAATGCGGGGCCAGCACCGGCCGAGCGACGGGCCGCAGGAGTCTGGGCGGCGTCATGATTTTTCCAGTATGCCCCACGTTCGGGAGGCCGCGAGCCAGACTGGCCGGTTGGTGCGAGCCGCATGCCCGGTTCTGGCCGGCCAGGCCGGGTCTGCCATGGTGTTGATATGCCATGGATTGAGCTGCAAGGCGCGGTCAACGTGCGCGACCTGGGCGGCCTGCCCACCGAGGACGGCCGCGAGACCGTCACCGGCCGGCTGCTGCGCGCAGATAACCTGCAGGAACTCTCGCCCGCGGACGTGGAGACGCTGGTGCGCGACATCGGGCTGACGACCGTCGTCGATCTGCGCAGCACGGCTGAAGTAGTGTCGGAAGGGCCGGCCCCGCTGGATCGCGTGCCGGGTGTCCAGCGCATTCACCATCCGGTGCTCCCGGAAATCGGCAGTGCCACCGACGTCGTGGGCGACGTGCTGCTGACCAGAACCGAGCAGGACCGCTCGCGCTACCCCGACGATCCCGTCTGCGGGCACTACCTAGGCTACCTGGAGGACCGCCCGGACGAGGTGGTAGGCGCGCTGCGCGACACCGCGCGGGCCGACGGCGCGGCCGTGATCCACTGCGCCGCGGGCAAGGACCGCACCGGGGTGGTGGTGGCGCTGGCGCTGGCCGCCGCCGGGGTGCGCCCGCAGGCCGTGGTGGCCGACTACGCCGCGTCCGGCGAGCGCACCGGGGCCCTGATCGCTCGCTTGCGCCGGTCACCGACGTATGCCCCCGACATCGACAGCAAGCCGTCCGACTCGCACCGGGTCAGGCCGGAAACGATGGCGGCCTTCCTGGAGCAGATGGACGCCCGGCACGGAGGGGCCGCCCGCTGGCTGGCCGATCACGGCTTCAGCCCGGAGGATCTGCGCCTGCTGCGGGCTAAGCTGCGCGATCAGGGCCGCCGGCCGGCCTCGGCGGCGCGTCCTGTTTCACATGATGGGCGCGCGTCATAACAGGTCAGCAACGTTACCAACCTGACCGGTAACAGATTCCTCACCGCCATCAGGTAGATACCTCCCGTTTGTCTTGGCTAGCCATGATCTCGACTTGTCTAGCCAAGATTTGGCATCTTGGTCCCCGACTCCCCGGGGACTGTGGCTTGGGAGGGAATAGTGCGCGCAAGGCACCTGATTGCGGCGACTGCCGCGGTTGCCAGCGGCCTGCTGCTAACTGCCGCCTGCAGCTCATCATCGAGCTCGAGCGGCGCCAGCGGAAGCAGCAGCAGCGGCAGCGGGACCAACTGGGCGACCGCCACCTCCGCTGCGGCGGGGGGCGGCATGAGCGCCCTGGTCTCCGCGGCCGAAAAGGAAGGCCAGCTCAACGTCATCACCTTGCCTTCCAACTGGGCCAATTACGGCACCATCATGAAGGACTTCACGGCCAAGTACGGCATCAAGATCACCGATGCCAACCCGGACGGCTCCAGCCAGGACGAACTCAACGCCGTCAACCAGCTCAAGGGCCAGAGCCGCGCCCCCGACGTCCTCGACGTGGGTACCGCGTTCGGGGTCAAGGGCGACCAGGAAGGCCTCCTGGCTCCCTACAAGGTGGCGACCTGGAGTGACATCCCGGCCGACGCCAAGGCGGCCGACGCCACTTACTACGCCGACTACGGCGGCTACGTGGCCATCGGGTACAACTCGGCCACGGTGAAGACGCCGCCGACCTCGTTCGCTGACCTGCTCAAGCCCATCTACAAGAACATGGTCGCCATCAACGGCAACCCGACCCAGGCGAGCGCCGCCTTCTCGGCGGTCTTCGCCGCGTCGCTGGCCAACGGCGGCTCGCTCAACAACATCACCCCAGGCATCGACTACTTCAAGAAGCTGCACGACGCGGGCAACTTCGTGCCGGTGGCCGCCAGCGCGGCGACCATGGAAAGCGGCCAGACGCCGATCGTGGTCTGGTGGGACTACCTGCTCGCGTCCGAGATCGGCCCGAGCGTGCCCGGCCTGAAGATCGTGATCCCGTCCGACGCTTCGTACGCCGCCTACTACGACCAGGCCATCAGCAAGTCCGCGCCGGACCCGGCCGCGGCCCGGCTGTGGGAGGAATACCTGTACTCGACCGTGGGCCAGAACCTCTGGCTCCAGGGCGAGGCACGGCCGATCGAGCTGTCGACCCTGGTGGCTAACGGCACGGTCAACAAGACCGCGTACGCGGCCCTGCCGCCCGCCCCGGCCGGCAATGTCACCTTCCCGACGCAGGCCCAGCAGGCGGCGGCCGAAACAGTCGTCTCCCAGCAGTGGTCCAGCGTAATCGGTTAGCGGTGGACCAGACCGTAGCGGCCTCCGGGGCCCCGGGATCCCTCGCGGATCCCGGGGTCCCCGGGTCCGGGATCGATGCCGAAGCCGGACCCCCTGCGAGGCTGACCGTGCCCGCTGTCCTGCGCTGGCTGCGCCGGATAGCCGGAGTGGTCCCCTTCGGCGCGTACATAACGCTCGGGCTGCTGCTACCGATGATCGCGGTGGCGATCGGAGCCTTCCAGAGCAATAGCGGCGGCTTCACGTTCAGCAATGTCAGTGCCGCCACTCACGGCATCTACCTGCACGGCTTCTGGCAGAGCATCATCTTGTCGGTGCTCACCTCCATCCTGCCGGGGATCTTCGGGCTGCTGATCGCGTACGCGATCTTCACGGCCAAGCGCGGGAACCTGCTGCGCCAGGTGACGATTACCGCCTCCGGCGTGTTCGCCAACTTCGGCGGCGTGCCGCTGGCCTTCCTGTTCATCGCCTCCCTCGGCTCCACCGGGCTCATCACCCACTGGATCAATAACCTCGGGCTCAACATCTACGGCCACGGCTTCAGCCTGTACTCTCTGACCGGCGTGGTCGTCGTGTACCTGTACTTCCAGATCCCGCTGATGGTGCTGGTCATCCTGCCGGCCCTCGAAGGGCTGCGTCCGGCCTGGCGGGAAGCCGCCGAGAACATGGGCGCTCGCACCTGGGATTACTGGCGGTTCGTGGCCGGTCCGGTGCTGCTGCCCTCGTTCCTGGGCTGCGTGCTGCTGCTATTCGGCAGCGCCCTGTCCGCCTACGCCACTGCCGAGGCGCTTACTAACGGGACCATCCCGCTGACCGCGATCCAGATCGGGTCGTTCCTGAACGGGAACGTCATCGCCGGCCAGGAGAACATCGGCAAGGCGCTCGGCCTGGGCATGGTCGTCATCATCGCGATCG
>Ga0209420_1001357_pt1 | contig 11695 bp, 11 predicted proteins | sample BlaSpr_A8_OM1_O1_FD_187972 | JGI IMG/M metagenome (GOLD analysis project Ga0209420, IMG submission 187972) | Forest soil microbial communities from Thunder Bay, Ontario, Canada - Black Spruce, Ontario site 2_A8_OM1_O1 (SPAdes) (version 2) | ecosystem: Environmental > Terrestrial > Soil > Boreal...
CCCGCCGCGTAGCCGTCGAACGCAATCGAGGTTATCTGCGTCGCGCTCTGTTTGCGGAGATCTTCGAAAATGCTGCCTTGGATGATCCCGAACAACGCCTGCGTCGTGCTGTTGCGCGCCGCGAGGCTGCGCTCGGCCCATCGCGCGGTGAGCTCGAGCGACTTGAGCGCGCTGCGATGCTCGGCAGGGAACGGCGTGCATTCGTCGAGCGCCATCATGATGTCGGCGCCGAGTTGCTGCTGGATGTCGATCGCGCTTTCGGGCGTGAGCATCAAGGGCGCGCCGTCGAGATGGGATCGAAAGCGGATTCCCTCTTCGTTAATCAAGTTGATTTTCGCCAAGCTCATCGCCTGGAAGCCGCCCGAGTCGGTCAACACCGCGCCGGGGAATCCCATGAAGCGCGCGACGCCGCCCATCTCGCGGACCAGCTCTGCGCCCGGGCGAATCGCGAGATGGTAGGCGTTGGCTAGCACCATCGTGTAGCCCATCGACCATAACTCGTCGGGCGCCATCGCTTTGACTGCGGCGCGCGTGCCGACCGGCATGAAGGCCGGCGTCGCGATCGCGCCGTGCGGGGTTACGATCCGCCCGGTGCGCGCGTCGCCGTCGACGGCATTCACGCTGAATTCGATCGGCCCCTTCACAGCATTAACATCGCGTCGCCGTAGCTGAGGAAGCGGTAGCGATGGCGAATGGCCTCGCGGTACGAACTGAGAAGCTGATCGCGTCCCGCAAACGCCATCGCGAGCGCCAGCACCGTCGTGCGCGGCATGTGGAAGTTCGTCAGCATCGCGTCTGCCAGCTTGAAGCGAAAGCCCGGATGAATAAAGAGCCCGGTGAAGCCCTCGATATCGCCGGTGATAGCCCACGACTCGAGCGCGCGCGTCGAGCTGGTGCCAACGGTGATTATACGCCCGCCAATTCGGCGCGCATGCTCGATCGCGGACTGGGTCGCGGGCGGGATCGTGTACCACTCCGATTCCATCGTGTGACTCTCGACCTCGACGGCACGCACCGGCGCGAATGTGCCGGGACCGATATGCAGAGTGATCTTCGCCGTGCGAATCCCCGCGTCGGCCAGCGCCTTGAAGACCTCGTCAGTGAAATGGAGGCCCGCAGTGGGCGCCGCGATCGCGCCGGGCTGCGACGCATACACGGTCTGATAATCGTCGATATCGGCGGGGCCGACCGTGCGATGTATATAATGAGGCAGCGCGAGCGTGCCGGCGAGCTGGAGCATCTGTTCAATCGATGCGCCTCCTTCGCTCACGACGATCGGCCGGCCCGGCCGCGCGTAGCCGGCGATTCTGAGCGCATGACCGTCGCCCAGGATGAGGCGCGCGTTATCCTTGAGCACGCGATGCGTCCGAATCAACGCGAGCCATGCGCCAGCGGGACCCTCGAGCGCGCTGGCAGGACGCACCATCAGCAATTCGACGCGGCCGCCCGATTCCTTCTGCGCGAACAGGCGCGCGGGCAGCACGCGAGTATCGTTGAGCACGATCAGGTCGCCCTCGCGCAGATGGCGGACGAGCTTGTAGAAGCGGGAATGCTCGACAGTTTTGGATTTGCGATCGAGCACGAGCAGGCGCGCCTCGTCGCGGCGGGCCAGCGGCTCCTGCGCAATCAGTTCTTCGGGCAACTCGTAGTCTAGTTCGGAAAGCCGCATCTGAGGCAAAGCAGACCCTTCTCAGATATCAGCCCACGAGAGCGCGCGCTACGTGCGGCGACCCGCAACTGTTCCTACGGCAGAACCCTCAGAGGTTCGCGGCTTCGAGGGCGGACGCGGCGGCGGCGGTGCGCGTCTCCACGCCGAGACTGTGCAGAATGTGCTCCATGTGTTTCGACACGGTGCGCGGACTTATTCCAAGAATAGTTCCAATCTCGGGATTGGTCTTGCCGACGGCGACGTAAGCCAAAATCTCTGACTCGCGCCGCGTCAAAGGAAGACTCGAGAGCGCCCCAGGATCGATTGCCGAGCGGTGCTCCTCGAGCACCAGGAAATTCTGCTCGGGCTTCGAAAGCAGATGTACGGTAAGGCGATCGGCGTCACGATCTATTACAAAGGGATGCCGAACACCGGGAACGTCGGTCGCCTTTCGAAGCGTCCGGTCAGACTGCGAGATCCATTGCACAAGCTGTTCGGGCAGGCCCTGTCGGTTCCGCTTCGGGAAAAACTTCGCAAGCGATCTTGTGGCGCTCGCCGTTTCCATCGTGATCGTGTTGTTCAGGTCCATCGCGACGATGCCGCGCTCGGCGGAGTTTCCACCGCTTTTCATCGCCGTCATTTCGATCAGCCCAGCGCTGGTATGCGCAAGGCGAAAGGCCTGGAGCACGTGGGGCGAAATCGAAACGAGCATATCGCGGTGGGCTTCCGGAGTTTGCTTGTGCTGAGCGACCCCTACGTATTCGAGACAGTTGGGCCCGCTGTTCAGGAACAAGCTGCAACCATCTTTGATCTCCAAGGGACGATACACCTCGTTGTAAAGCGCGGTGCGCAAAAATTGTGTTACGGGCTGCAAGTCGGACCATCGCGTGAATTGCTCACTACGGGTGCGCTGGAAGTGGACGACAATCGGGCTCCTGGGCGCAAGTCGCGCGAGAATTGCGTCAGCCTCCGGGGACCTAAGCTCTGGCGGATCCATCCGCTGGGTTCGGCCCTGCTGAGGAGCCCCAACTTCAAACGATGCGTTGGCGGCGAATACGGAGGGGACCAGCGCTCGGAGTGCTGACATTAAATGGTCCCTGAGCCCGTCAGGGGTGCGAGGCTCGTATAGTCCTCTCACGAACTCGAGCACGCGATCGAAGTCAGTCCGCGTGTAGCGGTACATATGAATTCCCAGCTACGCGGATTCTCCGCTTGCCTTTAAGGTACGTCAATTGACGTATTGTCAGAATTCAGCGCGTTTGATTCGCTTCTGGCGTCCGCACTTTTAGGGAGGAATCGAACACGTGAAAGGAATTGCAGTAGCAGCGGCGGCCGGTCTTCTAATCGCCAGCTTCATATCTACCGGAACGACGCGCGCGCAGCAGGCGGATCCAGATAAGAAATCCAAGCTTACGCTAAGCGAAGTCGAGGCGCAGGTCGTGACACTGCAAGGGCAGGTAGCCACGCTGCAAACGGCGGTGAGTTCGTTGCATCCCGATGACTTTGCGGTCGTCAATTCTGCCGGCGCACTTAATCGCGGGAGCGCCAGCGCGGTCTCGGCCACTACCACGTCCACTGGGGATTACGAGGTCACTTTCAACAAGGACATCACCGCCTGTGCATACGTTGCCACCATCGGCGAGATTGGTACAAATCCGCCAGAACCAGGTGAGATTGCAGTCGGTAACGTAGGTGGTGATTCGGATAGCGTTTCTGTCAAAACCTACGATAGCACAGGTACATCGGCTAATAGTCCCTTCCATCTATCCGTGTCCTGTCCGTAGGCGACAGAGCTGGTACTGAGCGAGGAACTCAGTACTGCCGCAGCTTCCTCGCGCGATATGCCTAGAATGGATAGTTGATGCCCGAGAAGACGGCGGCGCCTTCGCCACCCCATCCGATATCAACGAAGCCGACTACAAACGGCTCGGCAATGCCGCGGAATCCGATGCCGCCGACCGGATGCAAATCCTCGAACGGGTTGTATCCCATATCATGACCGACGCGGCCGGCCTCGGCGAACGGCGCCAGCTCGAGCGTCCCGTGCGTGCCCATAACGTCCTTGTCCCACACCCGCGTGCGCATCTCGAGGTTCATCACGAACAGATTGTTATCGACATAGCGGCCGGTGCCGTAACCGCGCAGCGGCTCCTGATCGGTGAGGATACTATCGTCGCCGCCCAGGCGCGCCTGCGACCAGAACGGCATCTCGTTACCGGCCGGCTCGTACTCGGTGAAAAGATGACCGGCAAAGGTGATGCGCTCGCCGACGGTAACGTACTCGCGCAGTTCGCCGCCGAAGCGATTATATGAAACCGAGCTGCCGAACCTGCGATCCGCGTTACCATAGTAGAGCCGCCCGAGCGTGCCCGAGCGGGGGATATCCACCGAGTCGCGTGAATCGTACTGCAGCATCACCTGCTGCAGAACTTCGCTGCCGCCGTTGATGCCTTTCTGATCGGGGAACAACTTGAAGATCGAGGGCACCGAGTTGAAGCCGCCATCATGGATTCGCACCCAGCGTGGGCGCTCCGTCAGCGAGGCCTGCAATTTGTCAGTCAGGTTCAAGCCGAAAATCCCTTCGCCGTAAACCTGCTCGGTGGTGTAGTTGGTCTGGTTGCCGTAGTGGGAATCGTTGCCCAATCCGTAAAAGCGCTCGGTCGGGTCCTTCTCGAAGAAGAAGCGCCCTTCGAACGACCACCAGTTCTTATGCTCGCGCCCGGTCTGATAGTCGAGATCGACGTTGCGCGAAATAGTCTCCTGCGCGCCTCCCTCCGCGTACCAATTGGTGTCCGACGAGGGATACGCCAGGTAGCGAAAGTTGCCGCCCGGACCAAGCGTGCTGTTGGAATTGATATCGGGCGCAAGGATGCTGGTGATCTCGTTCTTGTTGTCGGTGAAGAGCCAGACCGGCAGCACGCCGTAGGTGACGCCGCCGTTGGGATCGGTCGCTACTTCAGGCACCGGTATGAACGGCCACGAATTGGGGTCCTGAATCTTGAACGAACTCCAATCGTATTGCGGCCAGTGCCAGGTGCTCGGATCGATCAGTGAGAATTGAGACGACGACGTTGGCACCGACGAGGTTGGTGCTGAAGCCCCGGACGCCGATGGCGGGTCTGCTTTCGCGATCGCTGCCGCAAATACAAATGTCGTGATTAAGATGAGTGTGGCAAAGATGCGCCGCATGGTGAGATCCTGAGATTAGATTTTGCCTTTTAGCATTCGGCTACTCTTCCGCCACCGCACCACCACCCTCCAATCCAAGCGCTCGGATCCAACCGAGCCCGCAGCACACCGAACGATGGTCAAAACTGACAGGCTTGCAGACGGCGATCAACCCTATCGGCGCTGATCGAATCAACGCATCTAGCAATGGACCGTCATCCACTCGCGCGCGCTTTTCGGCGACGCGGTAAATGTGCAAGGATTCGGATTAACCGGAAAGATTTCCTCAAAAGGAGCTCAGTAATGGCGAAAGCTGACGGCGGAGAATTAATCGCGCGCGTGATGCGCGAGAATCGTGTGAAGTATTGTTTTGCGATCAACGGCGGGCATCTGTTTCCGATCCTCGGCCAGTTGCGCAATCACGACATCAAGCTGATCCACATGCGCCACGAGCAGGCGACCGCGTATGCGGCCGACGCTTACGCGCGCACCTCGGGCGAAGTCGGCGTCTGCATGGTAACCGCCGGATGCGGCCTGACCAACGCGGTGACTGGACTGTGCGTTGCGGGACTGACCAACAGCGCCGTCGTCTGCATCTCGGGACAGCATCCGAACACCGAGGATCATCTCGGATCGTTCCAGGAAGCATACGGCTCGGAAGTCGTCGCCAGCTTCTCGAAGTTCACCAAGCGCGTCACCGACTGGTCCACGATTCAGTTCGATCTGCGATCCGCGTTCCGCGAGGCGATCTCGCCGCCGCAGGGCGTCGCGCTGTTCGAGATTCCGCAGAACATTTTGTATCACCACGAAGAAGACTCGGGGCAGCGCAAGGGCGCGCGCGAGTTCACGATGGACGACGTCCGCTCGGCGGGCGATCCGTCGAAAATAGATCGCGCGCTCGAAATGCTGGTGGCGGCTGAGCGTCCGCTTATTGCATGCGGCGACGGCGTGTTCTGGTCGCAGGCAGGGCCCGAGATGCGCGAGTTCGTCGATCTGACCAACATCCCGATTTACGCGCGCCGCGCCGGCCAGGGCGTCGTCTCGGAAGAGCATCCGCTGGCGATTCGCGGCGCCTTCAAGAAGCCGTTCACCGGCGGCGCCGACGTCGTCCTCGCAGTAGGCTTCCGCTTCTGGAGCGGCGAGCATTTCGGCCAGCCGCCGACCTGGACCGACAAGGCCAAGTACATCCAGGTCGATCCGACGCCGACGCGAATCGGATGGCAGGTTAACGCGGACCTGCCGATGGTCGGCGATCCGAAGATCGTGCTGCAACAGATGATCAAGCGGATCAAGGAGCTCAAGCTCGACTTCTCGAAGAACAAGACCTCGCCGTGGGTCAAGCAGGTTTGGGAAACGCGCCAGCGCTTCGACAATACGATCAAGGAGCAGAACGGGAAGGTCTCGAAGAACCAGCCGATACATCCGGCGCGCCTGTGCGAGGACCTGATCACGGTGCTCGACAAAAACGCGACCACCGTGATCGATAGCTTCACGCTCTCTGGCTGGATGAGCCGCGCGTTCACCTGCCGCTTCATGGGTCAGGTCGTCGACGCGGGCCCGCTCGCGCCAGTAGGTCACGGCGTCGGGATGGGCATCGGAGCGCAACTCGCGCGGCCGGGCCAGCAAGTCGTCGTAATCAGCGGTGACGGCGGACTCGGAATCGGCGGCTGGGACATGGAGACTGCGGCGCGCTACAAGCTGCCCGTGATCACGGTGCTCTGGAACAACAGCTCATGGGGTCCGAACTTCGATCAGATGCCGGGGCTGAAGGGTCGCACCGATCCGTTCAACATGCTGCCGAACATCCGCTACGACAAAATTTTCGCCGAGATGGGATGTCATGGCGAGCAGGTCGAGACCAACGATCAGATCATTCCGGCGCTAGAGCGCGCATTCAAATCCGGCAAGCCCGCTCTGATCAACGTGATCGGGGACGTCTCAGTCGGCAACGCAACCCTGGGCGGCAATCTGCTAGGCTCAACCGGCTCGAACTAGGACCTCGCAGAGCAACCTCTATCCGAATTCCGAAATTCCCTCCCCCGTTCGTCGGGGGAGGGTCAGGGTGGGGGACCTTGTGCGGCGCAATTGCCCGCCGCGCCGCACATCCTGACGCGCGCGCTTCTTTGCGCGCGATTGAGATACCTTTAGGTAGATGAAGGACCCTTCAACAGCTTTTGATGTTGCGGGGTTTTACCCACTTGTGCATAATGTTACACTGGTGTTCCGTTCCGGATGATACGTCGAGAAGGTAAGCACATGGCAGCCAGAAATGCTCCGATTTTGAGCGAAAAATTCGAGCGAGTCGGTGAAACTGGATTCGATGAACGCAAACGAGTCTCGCTGTCCAAAGTGGCGGACCGCCTCAACGAGATTCTGCGCCGGGTGTCCGGCAGCGAAAATTCCAGCGAGTTGCGGTTCATCATCTATACCAATGATGTCGGACAAATACTGCTGTCGCCTGAAATCGGGGTGCCGTTGCACGAGGCGTGGCTGTATAAGAACCCTGAGGCACTGGCCAGTGTTCGCCGGGGACTTCAGGACGCCGCGGAAGGGAAGGTTCACAAGCTTGGATCGTTTGCTAAATTTGCCAACGATGAAATCGAGTAGCAGGTGAAACGTTGGCCTCGTATGAGCTGGACTTTACCAACGAGGCCAAAGCTCAACTGAAACGGCTTGACGAGGATGCTGCGTTATCGAAACGACGCAAGTCAGTTCGAAAAGCTCTCGGGTATCTCGAGACCAATCCCAGGCACCGAAGTCTTCAAACCCACAAATTCCAAAGCTTGAAAGGGCCAAACAAAGAGGAAGTGTTTGAGGCTTACGCTGAAAACCAGGTGCCCGCCGCGTATCGGGTTTTTTGGTACTACGGTCCCTCGTCAGGCAGGATTACCATTGTTACGATCACGCCGCATCCGTAACTCGGCCACCGCGGTCGCTATCCTCATGCTCGCGGCCGCGCTGGCCTCGTGCAAAGCGGCGCCGACCTGCCCGGCCGGCACCAGGCAAGTCGGCGAGGGACCGCCCAACGGGTCCGAGATCGCGTGCGTGAAGACCGTCAACGGGCAGGACGTCAAAGAAGGGCCGTTCGTGATCTATCGCGAGGACGGCTCGAAGATGCTGCAGGGCGAATACCACGACGGCCAGCAGAGCGGCGAATGGACCCAGTGGTACGACAACGGTCAGATGGCGTCGGTCGATCACTACAAGGACGGCGTGCAGGACGGCGAGCATACCGGCTGGTATACCAACGGCAAAATTTCCGCGATCGGCATGTATAAGGACGGCAAGCGCGACGGCGTGTGGAAGCGATGGGACCCGCAGGGGTTTAAGAATTGGGAAGAGACTTACAAGGACGACAAGAAAATCTCATGACGGCTGAACTGGCGACCAAAGTGACGATCGTCGATGCGGACCTGTCGCGCGCCGATCATCAGAATGCGATCGTCGCGATGCTCGACGCGTTCATGCTCGATCAGGACGGTGAGCCGCTGTTGGAGCGGGCCAGACGCGAAATGATCCCCGGCCTGCGCGCGCACCCCGCGTGCTACATATCGCTTGCGTATCGCGACGGCGCGCCGGTCGGCTTTTCGATCTGCTTCCTGGGATTTTCGACCTTCAATGCGCGCCCGCTGATCAATATCCATGACATCTTCGTCGATTCCTCGGTGCGCGGAATGGGAATCGGCGCGATGCTGCTCAAACGAATCGAGGCCAAAGCGCACGAGCTGAACTGCTGCCGGATCACGCTCGAAGTGCGCGAGGACAATCGCGTCGCCCGCGGACTCTACCGCAAAGTCGGTTTCGATCGCGTGGTCGTCGGCGCGAAACGCGTCCCGATGGAGTTCTGGCACAAATTACTTTGAACGCGAGGAACCCGATCGTCGCCGCAGAAATTTTTCAATTGTGGTCAGCAGAGTTGTTGGCTCGACCGGCTTGCGCAAAAGACTATCCGCATCGATTGGTTTCGAGATTTCACCCATCGCCGAAAGCACTACCACCGGAATATCCTTGAGCCGCTGGTCGCGGAGCTGCGCTTCGCGAAATGCCCACCCGTCCATCCGCGGCATCATCAGGTCCCTCGAGCGCGACGAGCCCGTCGGTCGCATGCGAGGCGCGATAACCCGACACGCTGAGAATTTCGCAGACGGTCTCGCCCAGATCGAGGTCGTCCTCGACGACGAGAATCCTTGGCGCGGCGCCGGCGGGAGTCGTCGGAGGATCGTCGCGCCGCGAGTGGCTTTTGCGACCCGTAACCACGGTAACTTCGCAAGACGTACGCCTGACAAACAGAGTAGCGGTAATCGAAGAAGCGGATGCCTAGTCTTTTCCTTTCCTTTCTGTATCTGCGGCAAGCGGCAGGTCGATCACGATTCGCGCGCCGCCGCCGGATCGACTTTCTGCTCTGATCGATCCGTCATGTTGTTCGATGACCTGGTTGGCGATGTAGAGACCAAGTCCAAGTCCGCCGTAGTTGCGGCTGATGGTAGTTCGCTCGAAGCGTCCGAAGATTCGCGACAAGTCCTCCACCGGGATACCGATGCCGCGGTCTTGCACTACCAGCGTCGCTTTACTGTCGTCGGTTCTCAGTTCGACCTCGATCGGTTTCCCTGCGCCATACTTGATAGCGTTGGAGATGACGTTGCCGATCGCTTCGTCGAGCCGGAACCGGTCCAGGGGCAGGTTGACGCCTTCGATGATCTTCAACCGAAGTTCGCAGCGGGCATTCGACGCGTCCTCCGAAAATCGCTCGACAACTTCTTTGACCACCTCGCCCAGGTCGCGCGGCGCCAATTCCATTTCGAGTCTGCCACTGGCCAGTTGAGAAACGTCGAGCAGGCGGTCCACCAGACGGCGCATTCTTTCGGTCTGATCCTTGGCGCGGTCAACGCTCGCTCGAACCTGGGGCAAGTCGCCGGAAATGGCGTGGCGCTCGAGCAGACCCAGCCGAAGAACCAGCGTGCTCAGCGGCGTCCGCAGTTCGTGCGAGGCGATCGCCAGGAACTCGTCGCGCATCCGGACCGCGGCCTCGGCCTGATCGTTGCGCTTGCGCTCGCTCAAGTCGGTCACGATCACGCCGACCGACGGCTTGCCGCCGATGTCCACTGGATTGAGCGAGAATTGAGTTGGCAGACTCTCGCCGGAAGCCGGCAGCAGCGCCGCCTCGGCGCGCACAGGTTCGCGCAATCCCTGTCTAATCAACTTTTTGATCTTGTCGCGATCTTCGGCCGGCACGAACTCGCACACATCGCGTCCCATTATCTGATCGAGTGGAACGCCGGCCATGCGCGCGAATGCGGAATTGCAGTAGAGGATGATGCAGTCTCGGGAAAGCGAGAGCGCTCCTTCGTTCATGCTTTCCACTAAAACGCGGTAGGGATGCTCGGCGCCTTCCAGGGTGAAGACTTTTTCGCCCGACGGTCCCGACACCACCAGCGCATCGACCTCGCCACTGCGAATCGCATTGAGCGTTTCTTCAGCTTCCTGAAGACGTTGGCGGAGCTCGTCGAGCTCCAGACGTATCAAGGGTTTTAGACTTGTTTTCACTTCGATCTACTCGCGATTGCCAGGTAATAGAGCACTTTGGGCCTATCGGACAGGTCGCCAACGATGCGCTTTACGGGCAGCGGCTCCTCCTTTATCAGAGTCGGCGCGGCGATGATGTCGGATTCGGTGGCGCGGCCGGGCTCCTGGTAAATGTCGATCACTTCCAGATCGTATTGGCCCTTCAGATTGGTGTCGCAAATCTCGCGCAGATTTCTCAGCGCCTTGGTCGATCGGGGCGTGGTCCCGCTCGTGAACAGGCGCAGCGAATAGCGTTCAGGATTGTCCTTGGCCCCGGCTTTTGAGTTTGACTTGGACGCCTTCGCGCGCGCCCGGGGTCTGATCTGGTGAATCTTTGCCATGTTGATGCCTCAGACGACAGTCAGTTCGAGACTCATCAGGACCTTATCAGTTGCTGAAAGATCGCCGATGATGCGCCGTGCCGGTTCGGGGAGTTTTCTGACCAGCGTCGGGATCGCGACGATCTGGTCGTCCTTGGCGAGCTCCGGATTGCGCATGAGATCGATTACCTCGATGGTGCAGCGGCCGGGCATATGGCTATCGCAGATACGCCGCAAATTGGCAATCGCGGCAACTGATCGCGTCGATTGCCCGGCCACGTACAGGCGCATCCGCCATGACTCATCGGCCGGTGGTTTGGTTTTTTTCACAACCTTCGACTTTTGCGACCGCGATCCACCGAGCTTCTTCGGAGCACCGGCCTTCTTCTTCACCGGATCACCCTACCCTTTAATCATTTCCTGTTTGGCGTTTGAGGCAAGTGGCCGTTTGCCCTGCGGCTCCTGGCCATTGCCCCTTGATTGTCGAGCAGCTTCTTTTCGCGCTTGTTTTCGAGCGAAACCGATTTCTTCACCCCAGCCGAATCAGCTTCGAATTCGGCGCGCAGCGCTTCGATATGCGCCTCCATCGCCTTGCGCCGATGTTCGAGCTGCGCAAGTTTGAGCTCGTTGTCGTCAGTCTGCCGAACCGACGCGTCTCGCTCCTGCTCTTCGAGCGCCACCCGCGCCGAGCCCGTGAGCACCCCGGACGGCCCGAGATAAACCTCGACCAGCTTGATCCCTTTGCTGCTCAGCAGGAACTCACGTATCTGATTCGAGTGATTCATGCCGCGCGACTTCAGGACGTAGAGTCCGCGATTGCGCTCTCCCGAAACCTCGATGTCGCGCACCAGCATCCAGGTATCGATGAGCGAGGAAATCCCGATGTCGGATGTTTCCATCCGTCCGCCGTTTTCCGTGAGCACGGTGAAGAATCCGGTGATGCCCTCGGTCTTGAGGAAGTCGATGAGCAGCGTAAGTATTGCGCTCACTTCCCGCG
>Ga0209420_1001358_pt1 | contig 11693 bp, 5 predicted proteins | sample BlaSpr_A8_OM1_O1_FD_187972 | JGI IMG/M metagenome (GOLD analysis project Ga0209420, IMG submission 187972) | Forest soil microbial communities from Thunder Bay, Ontario, Canada - Black Spruce, Ontario site 2_A8_OM1_O1 (SPAdes) (version 2) | ecosystem: Environmental > Terrestrial > Soil > Boreal...
AAGCTGCGAAAACTACGCCGCCCCATCTTGAAACGATCCGCGAGGCGCACCGCCGTATTGCCCCACACATTCATCGTACGCCGGTTTTTACCTCGGCGTCGCTCGATGAATCCGCCGGCGCCAAGCTTTTCTTTAAGTGCGAAAACCTGCAGCGCACCGGCTCTTTCAAAATTCGCGGCGCAACAAATGCCGTCTTCTCGTTAAGCGATGCTGAAGCGGCACGCGGAGTGGTGACGCATTCCTCCGGCAACCACGCCGCCGCCCTTTCGAGCGCCGCCCGCAGGCGCGGCATTCCGGCATGGGTGGTGATGCCGACGAATGCGCCAAAAGTGAAGTGCCAGGCGGTGGAAGCCTACGGCGGGAAAATCACATTTTGCGAGCCCACTCTACAAGCCCGTGAATCTACTGCCGCGGAAATTGAGGTCCGCACCGGCGCGATTCTGATTCATCCCTTTGACAACGATCGCATCATCGCCGGGCAAGGCACGGCCGCGCTTGAATTACTCGAGGAAGTGCCCGATCTGGATTTCGTGATCGCGCCAGTTTCCGGCGGAGGCTTGCTTTCCGGTACGGCGATAGCTTCTCGCGCGATTCGTCCCCAAATTCGCGTGATCGGCGCAGAACCGAAAAATGCCGACGATGCCTATCGCTCCCTGCAGGCACACCACATTGTAGCCGCAGACCATCCGGACACGATTGCCGACGGACTTCGCGCATCGCTAGCGCCCCGCACGTTTGCGATTCTCGACCGGCTGGTGCATGGCATTTCGTTGGTCACCGAGGAAGAAATCGTAGCTACGATGCGTTTGTTGTGGGAGCGGCTCAAGCTGGTGGTCGAACCTTCTGGTGCGGTCCCTGCTGCGCCGGCGCTTTCAAGGCATATCGGGGCGGAAGGCAAGCGCGTAGGTATCATCCTTTCAGGCGGCAACGTCGACCTTGCCGAATTGCCCTTCGCTTAATCGGTAGCGGCAAATCAGTTCACGTTCACCACCACGGTCGTCGTGGACGTAATTGTGCCGGCGGTACCCGTCACTACGATCGAGTATGGGCCGGCCGGCGTACCGGTATTAACGGTCGGAGGTATCGAAACCCCAGAATTGCCCAAACCACATCCAGCTAAGGCCAAGACGAGAAACACAGTAGTTGCGCTCAGAGCCTTTCCCAACGAGCCGCCTCTGATTTTCGAAAAGATCAGCACGCTCGCCATCCACAAACCTGCGGATACCAGCAACCGTTTCGGCTGCGTTCCAAACGGCTCTTGTTTATAAGAAAAGGTTCTCGGTGTGGCCACGCTCGCCGCGGAGGTGACCACGGTGAGCATCGTACCGCTTCCCGCAGTCACCGTTGGCGAACTCAACGTACAGGTACCATTCGTCGGGCATCCCGAAACCGTCAGCGTCACTTGCGCGGTGAACGGCGGGCTCAGCGTCTGCACCGCGAAGGTGGCTGTCCCGCCCGCGCTAACATTGGCAAATGTCGGCGAGGCAGCCAGCCCTGCCGCTGGCGGCCCCATGAACGTAAAGACGGTCTTACCCCCACTTTCCATGTCAGGCTGCGTAGTTTGCGTCACGTCAAAGACGCTCACGACGAAGTAGTAAGTGGTGCCCGTCACGGCCGTGAAGCCTACTTGCGAAGTATGCGTTCCCGATACGTTGTGATTGCATGCGACTTCCGTAAATGCGCCCGGTACACCCGTCACAACGTCAAGCAGTGTGTCGTACGCGCTGCCGGCTGTGTTGGCGGAAACGGCATTGCTCGCGCTTGCCGTGTATTTCCACCACACCGTTTTGCCGCGCGGATTTCCGCTGCCGCTCGCGCAAGAGGGCTGTGGATCGGTGGCCTCTGTGGTGGCGCCGAAATTATCCACGGTGTTGCTGAAGATGGCCGTAGCTACGGTCGTCGCGTTGGCAAAATTGTCGTTTGCCGGCGGAGCCGGATTGTTTACTGTAAAAAGTACGGTCTGCGGCGCAGTGCCGCCGCCGGGCGGCGGGTTGGTCACCCCGATCAAAAATACGCCGCCGAAGGGCAGCAATGTATGGCTCACGGTGGCATTGATCTGCGTGCCGGAAGAATTTACGGAGTTGACGACGATGCCTGTTACGCTTCCTTCGAATGTAACCGAAGCCTTCGGCGCAAACCCCGCGCCGGTGACCGTAACCGGCGTGTCGGCCGCACCGGCATTCACCGCGTTTGGCGAAACCGCTGTCACGGTGAGATTGCTTGCCGCCAAAATAGAAAACGGCAACGCGTTCGAAGGACTGGCCTGTCCGGGATCCGTGACCGTAACTTCCGCGGTTCCGGGAACAAGCAAACTGGCCGAAATCGTCGCTGTCAGCACCGTCGGGGCGCCAGACACATTCAGGCTTGTGATGCCTGAGGCCGAACCGTTCCAATTGATTTGCGAATTCGAAGTGAATCCGCGTCCGTTTACTGTTAGCGTAAAGCTGCCGGAACTTGCTTGCGCGCTTGTGGGGCTCAACGAGCTAATCGCAAATCCGCCCGTACCCGTGAGGCCCGGCAGCGCCAGGTCCCACGCGCTCCGGCCATCCGTGGCCGCCCGCAACGTGCGCGATGGCTCGTGCAATACCAGCGCGAGTACCGCGACGTTGGGAAGACCTGCGCCGAGCACATTCCACGTGGCGCCGCCGTCGGCCGTGACGAATACGCCGATATCCGTCGCGGCGTAGAGCGTGCCGTGGCTCGCGTCGTCTGGATCGAGGACTAGATCGTCCACCGGAATGTTTGGCAGGTCATTCGAAGCGGGTTTCGAACAATCGCTCACATGGCAGCTCACGTCGCTCCAGGTTGCCCCTCCATTTGTAGTTTGGAAAATGTGCCCCTGTAAATCCGGGACTCCACCACCCACTGACGAATTCACGGCAAACCCGGAAAACGCCGCGTACGCCGTATTGCCGGTGGAATCGCTCGGGTCGAGAGCGACCTTGGTCACTACGCGGCCCGGAAGGCCATTCGAAATGTTTGTGAAAGTGGCCATGTTGCCGGCAGTGATATTTTTCGCGACTTGCACCGCACCATCCTGAGCTCCCGTGTAAACAATCGCGGGGTTCGATGGATCAACGGCAATGGTGGTCAGCGCAAAACCATTGCCTGCCGAGTTCGCCAAATTGCCGGAAATAGGCGTCCAGCTATTTGCGCCATCATTGCTCTGGTACAGGCGGTCGGTGCCGAAGTAGACGCGGCCTTCAGTCCAGGGATCGGCCACAAGCGGCGGTACAGGATAGAGTGGATCGCTCGCCGGAATGCCGTTATCCGCCTCGCTAAAGCTGCCAGGTTGGCCTCCCGCAACCGATCTCGCCACGAAAGGCGTTGCGGTAATCGAGCAGCTTACGTACACGCTGCTGGGCGCCAGCGGATCGATAGCGGTGTAACCTCCGTCGGCGCATAAGCCGAGCGCCGTCCAAATGCTCGATCCCGAATAAATTTGTACGTCGTCTCCCTGGGAACCCCCGAAGGCAGGAGCGAGCGTGGAAGGATGTATCGAAACGCCGGGGTAGAATTGCGTCAGCGCGAGCGTGGCGTTTAGGTCTAGCCAAGCTGGCATTGCAGGAAAACCGCCTCCGCCGCCCGTTACAGCGGCGCTCCAGATTCCGCCGTCATTCGCCACATAAAGGTTTTCTGCGTTCGTCCCAGTGGCTGCAAATGCGAGGGCGTGCTGCCCTGAATGCAAGGTTGTGCCATCCGAGCTTTGGTCAATGCGGCTCCAGGTCGAACCCCCATCGGCCGTTCGAATGAGCGTGCCATTCGAATTCCCGGAGCCACCCGCGAAAAGGGTTGCCCCTGATGGGTCGGCCGGATCGGCGCGCACAACCAGGTCTGCCCAACACAGAGGCGAACAGAAATCCGGCGCGCCGGTTTTCGTCCAATTATTGCCGCCATCCACACTGCGGTATAGCCCGAGCAAATTATTCGAGCCGGAATTGGCATCCGCAATTGCCGCGTACAGCACGTATCCCGCCGCAGCAGAATTGCTCGTGGCGGAGGTCAACTCGATACGGCCCCAGTTTCCTTGTGACGGCAATCCGCTGCCGCCGACTTTGTTCCAGACTTGTTGCGAGCACGGCAGGTTGGCGTTTGCGGAGAAATATATGCCGTTCGAAGAATCGCCTTGAAAATACCCAAGCGCAGCATAGGCCGCACTCGCCGAAGTGAAAAACACGGACGTGGCCATCGCTCCCTGCACGCCCGAAAGAAGTTGCCAGGTGCCGCCGCCGTCATTCGTACAATACACTCCCGGTTCGCCGGGTTGGGATTTCGAGCTAAAGAAGATCTGCGCACCCGCCAAGACCTGATTCGCATTCGAGGGGTTCACCGCCAGCGAGCCAATTCGTGCACCACCACCTGGAAAGAAGCCATCGTTGAAAGGCCCGCTGAAAGGACAAGTCGCGTTTGCGGCCAAGCCCGATCCTGTACACGTAAGGGCCCAGGTGCTGCCGCCATCAAGGGACCTCAACACGCCTACACCGTAATAAGCGTCGAATCCGTCTCCCGCCTCTTCCCCGGTACCCGCATAAATGATCTTGTCATTCGAGGGCGCTATGGCTAGCGAACCCATGGCCAGCGAAGGTTGATCGTCGGTCAGCGGCAGCCAATTTTGGCCTCCGTTTATGGTCTTCCACACGCCGCCTTGCGCGCCGGCAAGAAAGATGGTGTTGCCGCTAGCGTCGCCAGGATCGACGGCGATGGCTGTTACAGGCCCGGAAGTCGGGCCTGCCGCGCTTGATGCAGGCTGGGTAGGTTGTGGCCCGATTGGCTTCCAGATCAAGCCGGCAAACGTCGAGTTCGATGGCGATGGCGCTCCGGTGGATGACTGACCGGATTCGCGTTCGAATTGTGCGTGTTTGTACTGCACCGCTTTCAAACGAGCGCCCGTAGGAATTCGCGGTTGTGGAAAGGCGCGTTGTTCGTGAAACCAGGCGCTACGCTTGTGTGCTGCGGCGCTTTGCTGCGAACCATCTCTGGCAGCGACGCGATCCGTGGACGGTTGCGTTTGTGCCCAACTAGTTGCCGAACCTATGAGCCCGATCGCAATTGTGATTGCCGGGAAGGAGGTGCGCATCGCAAGCGGCCAGCGCAGCCCACGACTGGTCCCGTGCGGAAATCTGCGGAGAGCTCGCCGAATAGGTTGCGTCGCGAATGCGAGCAGGCCGGCCATATCCCCCCTCACCAGCAAATGGGCTCGCAGCGGCGTCACAATAGCGGCACGAACGAGCGGCAAACTCTTTTCCGGGCTGAATGGAAAACGGCGGGTAGTCTAGCGTGAGGATTAGTTACTTACAAGTACTATAATTACTACATTATCTAAAGCTCGCCAAGGAGTGTAAGCGCCTGAAAAGGCGCTTACACTCCCGCGAAAGGACTAGAGCTATTGCACCGTAAGCGAAACCGACGTCGCCGTCGTGGAATTGCCGCTGGTGGCCGTGATCGTGACGGTGTATTGACCGGCCGTGGTGCCGGGATTCGTCGAAGTGAAGCCCCCGCCCCCGCCACCGCCGCAACCCTCACCACATAGCGCTACGGCAAATACCGCGATGCCCAAAACCATACCCAAGCGGCGCTTCTTCGTGGGCACGGCCAGCGCAAGCAACATCGCGCAGGCCATAATTGCAGCAGCGATCTTTATCGGCAGATACGTCCCGGGTGAAGCAGGGCCGTCCATCGGTTTGTAAAGAGCGGACGCTGCCGTGGTCGAGACACCCAGCGTCGAGATAGCTGACGTGGTGGTGCTTGAGAGCGTCACCGATGCAGGATTCATCGAGCACGTTGGTGGATCGGTGAGGGTAGTTGGCGAAACGCTGCAGCTCAAGTTCACGGTGCCGGTAAACCCGTTGCCCGCAACGGTTGCGGTGCTCGAGCCCGTCTGCCCCGGAGTGACGATGGTGATCGTGGATGGGTTCGCGGACACTGTGAAAGTAGCCGTGCCACCGGTGACGGTTATGCCTACACCATTGCTGGTGGAGGTGAGGTAGTTCGAGTCACCGTTGTAGGTGGCGGTAATCGTCACGGTTCCGTTCGTCGCAATGGACGCGCCGGTCAAGGTCGCTTGTAGTGCCGAGAATGTCGTTACGGTCGGCGCGACCGACGTGTACGTAACGGTTCCGGTCAGGGTCTTGCCTCCCGCCGTAAACGTCACCGTACCCGTAGGCGCGGCTCCGAAGCCTGCCGTATTCACAGTAGCGGTGATATTGAATGTGGCATTTGCCTGTACCGTGCTGGGGCTCGCGGTGATTGCCGTTGATGTAGCGGCTTGCGTGATGGTGAACGGCACAGCGGCGGAGGTGCTGGCGTTATAGCTGGGATCACCGCTGTAGGTGGCCTGGAAGCTGTGTGGGCCGACGGTAAGCGCAGGAATGAAGATGGCGCCCGGACCAACCTGCAATGTCGTCTGCACTTCTGCGTAGCCCGCGGCATTCAAAGTAAGCTTCCCGGCCGGAAACATGCCGGGATCGAGAGGCTGGCCGTTATCGAGAAGAATAACGGTGCCCGTCGCGCAGGATTCAATCGTATTTTCACAGCTTGTCTCGCCCGCCTTGTCACTGGCGCTGCCGACCACGTCCACACGTATAAGGTCAAATGATCCGTAGGGGGTGGAAGTAAGGACGCTCGTATTCCCGGACGTCAAATCCACATACACAGTGGAAACAAGAGTGGTGCTGTTTTCCGGAGTCACCGTGACGGTGACAGGAGCCGAAGTGCTCGCGCCATAGATGCCATCTCCCGCATAGCGTGCAGTGACCGCATACGTCCCGCCCGGTAAATAAGTGCTGGTTCCGGTCAGGGTGCCATTGCTGCTTAGATTGAACGTGTAGTTAGCGTTGGTGCCGCTGCCCGTGAGCAACGGTCCGATGGTCCCATTCGGTACGGCGGAAAGCAGGGTCACATTTTCGGGCCGGTTGCTGGAGGTTACCACGGGATCAGGCGTAACGGTAACAGTGGCCGTAATGGGCGCGCCGTGCGCCAAGGTCGTGGGATTGAGCGACAGCGCGGTGGAGGTGGCCGTGAAGGTTACGCTAGACCAATTCTGAACCAGGTTATAGGCGTTAATGGTGCCGAGCCCGGTGGCCAAGTCATAGCCCGCAGTGGTAGTGAAAGCAGCCACGCCGTTGGTTTGGAGAATTCCCGTGTTGCCGCTGCCAGTGCCGCAATTCAAGGAGCCCGTGGCGCAGGGAACGGAATTATTACCCTTGGTGATGTCGTTAAGAACGCAGCTGGAAGCTGAACCTGTGGAAGAATTGCAGTTCCCGGTTTGGCTGGCGGCCAGGCGATACAGAATGTAGTTCGCATTGCCTTGCCCCTGCGAAGCCGTCTTTTGGTTCACCATCGCCATGATTCCCGCGAAAGCCGGAGCCCCCGATGAGGTGCCTCCGACCCCGACGAAATCGGTATAGGGTGCGCTGAGGTTGCAACCCGCCGTAGCGCCGCTGGGATCCTGGTCTTGCTGGCAGATGATGTAAAAGCTGCCGCTCACAAAACCGTCCGCCGCAAACAGCGAAATATCGGGCACGTCACGGACACCGTCGTTTGGCACTCCGGTTCCGGTCTGCCAAACGGGCTTTGCATAACCATTGGTACAGGTTACGTCACCAAAGTTATCTTCGGTGGAGTTTTCGCAATTGCTTTGGCCGCCGCCGCCGCCGACGACACTGATGTAATCTTGATTGGGAGGCGCCGTGCATGAGAGGCCGACTTGCGCGCACGTGTCATTCCAGGTGGTTTCCGGAATGTAGCCCTTGGCGCTGATCGGATTCCCGATCGTGCTCGGATTGCTGGCCGATGCGCTCCAGTAAGTGGATTGATAATTCGCGCCGGTAATATCGAAATCGGTGCCCCCCACCGCAACGTTGTAGGGCGTCGAAGCCAAGCCGTTTACTTCCAGCCCAAATCCGCTGTTGGCAACGTTTGGCGACGGCAAGTCCGGGTCGTCGCAGCCGGCCGATCCTTCGTCACCTGCCGAAATGATCACGGTCATGCCTTGTGCAGCGGCTTGTTCCCACAAGAAGCTATAGAACTCATTGCCACTGGCGCCAATCTCCGCCTCACAGGCGCCATAGCTCTCGCTCATTACATGAGCGATGTTGTTGTCGATGATGTATTCCGCCGAGAGATCGATGCCCTGGTCGGTTTCCGTGGATTCGGAGACGACGAAGTCAATCACCGCGCCTTTTGCGGTGGCACCCGACCACTGCACGTCCAGATCAGCTTCGGTCTCATCATCTGTGATGCCGGGGTCTGGACCATCGAGTATCAAACAAACATCCGCAAAAAATTGACTGCAGTTGGCCGGCTGGGTGAATCCCGTGGTGGGAAGCCCGAACGCCGACCGAAAATTCGTAACGTCCAAGGGATTGATATCCGTTTCTGCGACGATGGCTACCTGCTGGCCAGTGCCATCATTGGAAGAGGCGGGCATACCGCTCGTGCCGCAATTGGAAAGGGTGGCGCCCCACAGAGGCAGCACATTGTAGATGGCCGCGAAATCGCAGGGACCCAAAGCGTTGAGGGTGCCATTTCCTCCCGCATAGCTGAAAAGCGGAGTGACCGCGCCGGTCGCTTGCGAACGCGAAAATGTTCCCAGTTTTTTCGAGAGCGGCTTCCGGAAGAAATTGTGCAAGGAATGAATTCCCGCGACCACGGGGGTTAGCGCTACCGGAATCTGCGGATCCGCATTATTCGCCCAGTGATCTTCGCCTTTGACGGTGTAACGGTGAATCTCAGTGTGGAAGGCCTGGCGCACGGAACCCGCCGTGCCATTAAACTCAACGATCATCTTGCTTGCAGAGACGTGATTGACGGTGAAGCCATGCGTTTCAAGCCACAGCGTCACGGTCTGAATATCGGCGTCGGACGCGCCAAACTGCGAACCGAATTGTGCGGGCGTGAGCCACTTGTGATAATTGGCGGAGGATTTGTCTTGCTGCTGATCGATTAATTGCTCGAGCGACGCTTCCTGCTCCGGGCTGCGCTTCAGCAACAGCATTAACCGATTCATCGGCAGGCTGTCCGGCGCCAAGCCCTGGTCAAACTCCGCGCGAGCCAAAGGGTGCGTGTTGCCTTTGAGCGCGACGAGATTCTTCTCGTCAATTTTCTGCGTGATCCGCTGGACTCCCTGCGTTTGCGCGGCTACGTGCGCGCCACAAAGCAGAGCAACCGCGACCGCCAGCACACTCTTCCACCGAGAAAGCGTATCGAATCGCATTCGTTAGCACCTTGTCTCAACGCGGCCATCGTGCCGCTTAGGCGATATTTGCTTCCGAAAACTGAGAGAATCCCAAGACTGACCCGCGACCGCGCGGGAAGCAAGACGTGACTTCAGATTGGCTTTCCCAAAAGATGCTTCCGCCGCAGCGCAGGTTGCTTCTTTGCACAATGCGCAAGGAAGCTTCGCCAAGCAGCATGCGTCCGCCAAAAGCATAATTCCGGACTCGGACACACTCCTACCTGCGGCTGTCAATCGGTTACTAACACCGAATGTGGGAAAAGGTTGCGAGGAAAACGAAGGACAACAGACAGCCGGCCAGCTAGCCCTCCATCGGCTTCCAGTCTGCCGGAGGGAAGGACACGTGCCAGAAATCGCCGCTGGGATTGTCAAACTCCACGGGAACCAGATAGCCTTCCGGAGAGGTCTGCGGCTGGCGGGTCACGCGGCCCCAGCGCCGCTCTTTGGTCCCTTTATGCTCAACTTCCATGCGCGTGTTCACATCCATATTCTGAATCAGGCAGAGCATGGCACCATGGCTATTCACCGCCAAGGTATAGGCCTCAATGATTACGGGCTTTCCGGCCAGCGTGACATGAACTTTCACGGGGACCCGCAGCATCACTCGCTGGCTGCGGCGGCGCTCCTCGCCACGAGGACCCGTGCGCGCTGCTTCGTAGGCAGTTTGTTTGGTAGGCGTCAAAGCTCGAGACCCCAGAAATCCATCTCAGGCTCAATTAACTCGATTCCGTATTCCCAACCTTCGACGCGCTCGTTGCCCTTCCATACGATCACGCCTTGATTTGCGCGATCGTTGGCGTGATTCACGATTTCGACCGGAGTTTCGAGCGGAAAATCCTGCGGAATTACGGCAAGGCAGCCATAGGGACCGACAACGCGCGTATGAACCTTCAATTCGCGCGAATCCCCCGCAGCATCCCACGCCACCGTGACGGGAACGCGCGAGTTTACACGAACGCCCCTACGCTTGCTTTGCAGCTTTGCTTCTCTAACGGAATCCTGAGAGAGCGACACAGTTTTTCTTCCTTGGAATTAACCACTACGGGCCCAACCGAAGCGCAGCATAGCAAGCGACACAAGTAGAACGAGGGGGCCGGGCCGCGTCTCAAAGACATGCTAGGGGCGTGATCCGAATCGGGTCAATAGTACTCCGGGGCAACACAAGGACAGGCACGGCGTTAAAGGTTTTGCTGGCAGCGAATTACGCGCCCTGCCGCAGCAAGCGTAGCCAGGCTCCGCGCGCAGCACCGCGAAGCGCCGTGTTTTCGTTGAGGATGATGCGAACGGGCACAGCTTCGAGCAAAGGACGCATTCGTCCTTTTGAAAGGAACGATTCTATGAACGAACCATCCAGCAATTTCTGACGGATCTTTGGTGCTATGCCGCCACCCAAGTAAACGCCTGCGGTCGCCAGCATCTTCAGAGCTAGATTCCCCGCTTCGGCGCCGTAGGCGCGTACAAAAATACTCAGCGCTTGCACGCAGGTTTCACAGCGATTCTCGAGCGCGGCGCGTGAAATCACCGCTGAGGGATCGCCTTTGCTCATTTCTTCTAAAAGACCGGCAGGCGCGGTGCCGCGGCCCGTGTCGCACAGGAATTCGAATATATTGTGCAGGCCGGGACCTGAAAGCACGCGCTCGCAGCTTACGTGGCCGAAACGCTTGGCGAGATACTTCCAGAGCTCGATATCCAGATCGCCATCGGGCGCAAAACTGGAATGCCCACCTTCGCTCGCGGAAGGATGAAGCTCCCGGCCATTCCAAAAGAGACCCGCCTCTCCAAGCCCGGTACCGGCGGATATCACCGCGGCATTCCCCGTGGGATTCGCGCTGCCCTTTTGCAAATCGACGAAGTCAGCCGGGGAAAGTGTGGCGATGCCGTAGGCGTTTGACTCAAGGTCGTTCAGGAGAATGACGTTCGAAAAACCGATCCGGCCGATGATGTCTTTGGTATCGACGACCCACGGCAAGTTTGTGGCCACGCAGCGGCCGTCACGAATTGGGCCGGCGATGCCGATGCCGGCGGCATCGAGCTTGGCAGGATGGGACTGGAGAAATTTCTCGATGATTTCTTCGAGCGTGGCGTATTGGCCGCTGGGATAGATTTCCTCGACGCTCAATTGCGGCTGCCCGTCCTCGAATTCGAAAAGCGCCAGCCGCGTATTTGTGCCACCGACGTCTCCGGCCAGGATCATTCTTCGGCTCCCAATTCAGCGCTCACTTGGGGAAACATTCGGAGCCAGTAGTGCCGCCGCGGCAGTATCCACAAAGAAGAATTTCTTGCCGTCGCGAGGCTCAATGCGCGCGGCGGGCAGCGGCGAATTCGCGGTGCGACGCACTACGGCCGCAAGCGGCTCGGCCTTTTCCGCTCCCGTGGCCAGGAAGAGAATTTCCTTCGCGGCGTTCAGCAGCGGATAAGTGAAGGTCATCCGGTGCGAGCCGAACTTTGGCACGAGCGG
>Ga0209420_1001359_pt1 | contig 11693 bp, 11 predicted proteins | sample BlaSpr_A8_OM1_O1_FD_187972 | JGI IMG/M metagenome (GOLD analysis project Ga0209420, IMG submission 187972) | Forest soil microbial communities from Thunder Bay, Ontario, Canada - Black Spruce, Ontario site 2_A8_OM1_O1 (SPAdes) (version 2) | ecosystem: Environmental > Terrestrial > Soil > Boreal...
CCCTCCACCACCCCGGCGGCGTGGACAAAACCACTGCCCCAGCCGGCATGAGCTTCCTCTTCGGCGCCATCCTACTGCTCGCCACTGCAGGGGACATCCGAATGCTCGCACGCGGCGGAATTTCAGGCCGGCAGCGCATCACTCGGCACCTGTGGCGCATGTGCTACGGACTCTTCATTGCGACAGGCTCTTTCTTCCTGGGTCAGCAGCAAGTTTTCCCGGCCTTCCTGCGCGGCTCCATATTCCTGACCGTACCAGCGCTTCTGCCGCTACCTGTGCTGATCTATTGGTTCCTCCGCGTGCGGTTCAGCAAGGCTTACAAAAACCGGTTGTCGCCCAATCCAGTACCCGTGACGCGATGAAAACTTGATTAATCGGAGGAAAGAATATTTTCCGCCGGATGACAGACACAACTTCCCGTACCCTTTCTTGCGGAAGAGTTGCCGACCAACCATCCAGAATCGCCGTGTACGTTCAGAACTCCAACCGCGCTCGGAAGGCGATCATCCGTGGACTGCTATCGCCACCCAAACCGACGCCTAGTAAGCCGGTCGGGGGAGAGGTGGTGTACGTGAGCGCTCCAAATCCACTCTGTGTGGAAGAATATCCCGGAATACCGGCCTGCACCATGCTTGGCAGGGCAAAATTCGGGTGATTGAAGACGTTAAAGAACTGCCCCTCGAACCGCAGCTTTACATGCTCGGTCAAGGGAAACCATTTTGTCAGATAGAAGTCACTCCAGAGGAAATCAGGACCGCGCAGTGAGTTGCGGCCGAGGTTTCCAAATTGGCAATCTTGCAGGTTGTCGCTGCCATAGCACTGCCCCGTACTCGGATCGACCGCCGACACAAATGCATCCGGATTGAGCCACTGCAGCGTTCCTGCCTGCGTCACACCCGGAATCGGATGATGCTCATACAGCGGAACGCCGGGAACAACACTGGCGAACTGCGGCCCGCTGCCCTGCACGATGCCGACTCCATTTGCTGAATAGGGCGTGCCCAGCACCGAGAACGGAACGCCGCTGTGCCAAAACGCTGTTCCAGAAATCTGCCAGCCGTTGAGCGCGTAGCCCAGCGAATGACTGCGCACTCTGACCGGCAGCTGATAAACGTATTGCGCGTCGAGATTGTGCCGGATGTCATAGTCGCAGGGACCATAATCGCGGGCCAAGTCTCCCGGCAGAGGCGAGAGAATCCCTCCTGCCGAAAATGAAAGGAACCCTCCGTTGGAGACCGTATCCATGCAACGGCTCCAAGTATAGTTGATCTGCCCTTGCAGACCATGTCCGAGGCGCTTCATCGCGGTTAATTGAAGGCCGTTGTAGTGGCTGTTGGCGCCGGTGGCGAACTGCGTCACCGCGCCGAAACGCGGATCAGTTGGCCGCAGGTAGGGAAACGGCGCAAAACAGCCCTGACATACGGTTTGGTAGCCATTGACTTGGCTTGAGTACGGTTGATTCACAGCGCGCGTGCCCACGTATTGCGCCTGCAGGCTGGCCGTAGTTCCGAATTGATGTTCCATTCCCAGACTCCACTCCATGAAGTACGGCGCGTGGAGTTTGCCATTGGGGACTGCCGTCATCGCGACTGGTGGAAGACAAGTTGCGGGATTTGCCTGCGGAGATGCGCAGGAGAGCTGGCCCTGGGGAAATCCCGAAGTGAAAGTCTGATTCGCGGCAATGGTTGCGTCGACGGCACTGTTGGGTACTCCCGGCGCGATGGCTGTACCGCCCACGGTGCCGAGCAGTCCTCCCTGAAACGTTTTGTCGTATGGAGGATTAGCGCCGATGAGGTCAGCCACGCTTCCCGGCAAGATATCGCTGAAAATCCCGAAGCCGGTGCGGAGCACGGTTTTCGGCTCGAACTGCCACGCAATCGCCGTTCTTGGTTGGAGAATGGCTAGCGGTGTGGACGAGAAGAGATTGCCGAGATGAGTTTGAATAGCAGCGTTCAGCGGTTGATTGATGTCATGTGAGATGGAACTGAAAGAGCCACGCAGACGGGCGACTTGATCATGCGGATTCAGCGGATTGGAGTTGAAGGTGTCGCGTAGACCGAACGTCCAAGTCACTTTGCGAGTCACTTTCCAGGAGTCTTGCACGTAGAGATCGAGATTGAGAAAGTTAAAAGGCTCGTTGGGGTTCGAAGGGAACGTCTCCGAGGCGGTGTTAGCTACTCCAGAGATAAATTGCTGCAAATTCGCGTAGGTCACCGTGGGGACCGTGCCTTCCCCGAAGTCGTAGTCGTTCAAGCGGAAGATGCGGGTATTGGTTCCAAATCGCAGTTCGTGAGCGCCATGGCTCCAGGCGAGATTGTCGTTGATGAAAAAGCGGGAGGCGCGCCTGCCTTGAATCCAGGTGTTGTCAAGTCCTCCGATGGGAGTGAAAGGGTTCGCTCCGCTGCCCTGCAGCACGATCGGAAAAGCCGACAGTGTCTTCTGCAAATTACTTGGCCCAAACAGGCTTTCGTACCAGGAGAATGCGGGATTGAAGTAGTTCACCAGGTTCTGGGAGAAGACGTGCGTGTATCCCGCAGCAAGCGAGTAGAGAGGCTGCGGCGAAAGCGCGTCGAACACCGGGTTGATGGGGTCCGTCCACGCGGCTTGCAGGCCGGTGTCCGCCTGAAAACGAAACCAAGTCGTGTCTTTCTCGTTGATGTTGTAGTCGATCCGCGCCGTTTGCACCTGCTCGTGGTCGTCGCTGGAGTGCGAAATACTTTGCCGGTTCGCGCAACCGTTTCCATTCGGTGGATTGCCCGGTGCCGCACTGCCGTCCGAATTGAAAGGACACCAGAGCACTTGGGTGGCTGTGCCGCTGGTATTTCCATAGAGCTTGAACATCTGTTGATAGAACAAACAATTCTCATTTGCCCCGCTGGACCCGCAGCCGGCTGGTTGACCCATGGAGAACTGGTTCAAGACGTATTGTTGGAATGTCGCAGTGGGAACGATCGTCGGCGTGACGATGGGCAGTGCGATCCGCACCCATTCGCTGTCGAAAAAGAAAAACAGCTTGTTGCTCGCAATCGGCCCACCCACGCTGCCCCCAAAATGATTCACGGTCGCCCCCGGCTTGTGGTTGCCTGGCGTCGCATTGGTGAAGTAGTCCGCCGCGTTCAGTAGCGAACCGTTCCAGAGTTCATAAAGATTCCCGTGAAACTGGTTCGTGCCAGACTTGGTAACGTAGTCGACTTGGGCTGCTCCATACCGTCCTTGATCCACCGAATAAGAAAGAGTGTTGACGGTTACTTCTGAAATCGAATTCAGTCCCAGGACAAGGTTGGTTGACAAACCGCTATTGAGATTGGTGAGCGGGTCGTTCGTTTCCAACCCGTCCACGATGTAGCCATTGGAGAGGGCGGGGAGTCCGTTGAATTCCACGTTGCCATATCCGTTGCTGCCACCGACAAAATCATTACTGCTGCCGGCCGTATTGATCAGCGCTCCAGGAGCAAACTGCAGAGGGTAGGTCAGGTCCCCGCCCGGATTCGGCAAATTCTCCAGCGCGGGTGCACTCAGGATCGTGGATGTGTTTGCGTTTTCCGGGTTGATGAGTGGAGCTTCGCTATTGACCTCAACCACCTCATTGGATCGGGCGATCTTGAGCGTGAAATCCACTGTTTGTTTCTGACCCAGGCCCGCAACGACGTTGTCATTTTGCCCCGGATCGAAGCCGCGCGCTTCCACTGTGACCGAAAAAGTACCCGGCTTTAACTGCGGAAAGTTGAACCGGCCTGCATCATTGGTCTTGGCACTACGCTTCAGACCGGTCTCGTGATTTGTGATCGTCACGGTAGCACCCGCCACAACCGCGCTAGACACGTCGCTAACTTCGCCAATGATGGCGCTGGTGGTTTCGCCTTGTGCCAGTGCTTTCGCTGGGAGAAGGCACACCACGGTCAACACGAAAAGAGGAACGCGAAACGCCCGCGCCATGAATGCCCCCATTCATTTGCCCCAAGACCGGCAATGTTTTCTGCTTGATATATTAACCAGCGATTATTCTATGTAGTTAACCACAGTTAACACAAACAAGCAAGGACGGAGCGAGCAGAAGCAGACTCGGGGATTGTGTCCGAGTGACGGGCTACTCTTCCCTAATCTTGTGAGGTAAGGTTTGCCGACAAACCGGGAGTTCTCCCGCGCTTCCGTGGTTGACCGTTCATAAAGTTGTTCCGGCTTTGAGATGGTCCAGCCAAAGCCGACATTCGTTAACGGGGTAGTGTATAGAGACGGTAAAAGTGCTACACCCCCACCCCATCGCCACTGCGTAAGGCTGCTTGGAGGAAATAGGTCCCGCTGGTGAAGACCAACCCCACTAAAAGTACGCTTCGTGAGTTAAATGGCAGCAAGAGAACCGACAACGCAATTACAAGAGCACAGCCGGCTAGATGAGCAACATCCGGCAAGAAATCTGGCCACAGTGCTTCGGGATCACGTTGAATCCTTTTCCTCAATGCTGTTCGGAAAGCTGGGCTGATCGGGCCCTGCGGTATGGCCGCAGCCAGCCGCGAATCGAGAGTGCGATGGACCTTGGCGAAATTGCTACAGGTTTCGCATCCGGCGAGGTGATTTTCCATGGAGAGGTAGCGTTCAGTGGCTAGTGACTCGACAAGCGAGTCCAAGATGCTTTCTTGTGTTTCCTGACAATCCATTGTTTACCCCTTCATCATCGTGGCAAGAGCAACTCGTGCCCGGTGCAAATGACTCTTTACTGTTCCATCCGGCAGGGCCAACATTCGCGCGACTTCGGCGACACTTTTGTCCTGCAGGTAAAACAGAGTGATCACTTGTCGCTGGATCTCCGGCAGACGGTCGACACACTGAGCCAATTCAATATCTCTTGACCCTGTAGTGGGAGCCGCTGGTTCAGTTGGTATATCAAGCGGCACGGTCTTTCGATAGGATTCTGACCGCGATGCCGAGAGACATGTGTTTCGGGCGATGGCGTACAGCCAGGTCCCTGGCGAGGCACGTCCGTCATACGCCGGCAAAGCTTGCCAGAGCTTCAGGAAAATGTCCTGTGTCACTTCCTCTGCCCGACCGGCGTCGTTCAGGATCCCGAGTGCCATGTGGAAAACCTTTGTCTCGTACAAGTTCAGTAGACGTTCGAGTACCTGCGAATAACGACGGTGCTCCAATAGATGGCGAACGTCTTCATCCATTCCATTGATACTCCCGACTGGCGGCCAGGGTTGCACAGAGAATTATCATTTGCCGCGCAACCGCAACGTGAGCCGAGGAGTATAAAGCATCGATAGAAAGGACGGCTGTATGAAACTCGCAATCGTGATAATCGCGATTATCGCCTATATCGGATTTCGTGAGTGGCTACGCCACAACCGGAGGGCGATGATCCACAAGGAGCGCTTGGTGGCAATTGAGAAGGGAATAGAGTTGCCGTCTTTGGAGCAGGAAGCACAACGCAGCGCCACGAATGTTCAACGCGTCTTGTTGCTAGCTGGCCTGATCTGGATCTCATTAGGCATCGGAGCATACGTGACTTTGGCCGCTCTATTGGCCTCGTCGGCGAACGTCCACCTTGAGATTCCAGCCGGCATTCAATGGGTGGGACTTGCTCCGGTTGCGATTGGCCTGTCGCACCTCGTTGTGTACGTAATAGAAAAAAAGAGAGAGCGTTGACGCTAACGCGTGGTGCGGGTGCGTTCACCGTCTGTTCCCATTACAGAAAGGATTCACGTATGAAAAAGACTGTCTTTCCCATTCAGTACTTCCTTCTCATAACTCTGGTTGGTGTATCACTTGCCCACGCCCACGCACAGACTGCACCTGCACCCGACCCACTCTTTCAAACAATCCAGTCTTTGGATGCCAAACTTTTCGACGCCTACAACCATTGCGATTTGGAGAAATTTGGATCGCTTTTGGCCGACGACCTGGAGTTCTATCATGACAAGAGCGGCTTGACCAGCGGACGGCAAGCTCTGGTAGAGGGTGTGAAGAACAACATCTGTGGCAAGGTGACCAGAGAACTGGTTCCGGGCACGCTTGAGGTATACCCGATCGCCAACTACGGCGCAGTGGAGATCGGGGTTCACCGTTTTCACCATCCGGGACACGAGACTGCCGAGTCTATTGGCGAGGCGAAATTCATTCATCTCTGGCAAAACAAAGATGGAGTATGGAAGATTACTCGTGTCATCAGCTTCGACCACCACTCCCTGGCGAACTAGGAGCCCCATGCGTTTTCTGATTTGTATCTTTCTCTCTGCAAGCTTCGTCGCCACAGGGTCGGCCCAAACGACTTTGAAAACGCCGTCCAAATCAGACCTCAGACTCCGTCTAGATCAGAACGCACCACGGTGGTTGAAACAGTACGACGTTCCCAGTGTCGCTGTGGCCTATATCGAGAATGGGGAACCGGCATGGGCCGCGGTCTACGGAGAGCAAAGCCCCGGTGTGCCCGCGACATTGAAGACGCTCTACAATGTCGCGTCGCTCACGAAGCCTATTTCAGCCGAGATCATCCTGCGGCTAGCATCGTCAGGTAATATCTCATTGGACGCGCCGATATCGGCGTACTGGGTAGACCCGGACGTAAAAGACAATCCTTGGCAAGAACTTCTGACCCCACGTCTCTGCCTTTCCCACCAAACAGGCTTCAGCAACTGGCGGTTTCAGACCAACAATATACTCAAGTTTCAGTGGAAACCAGGTACACGCACGGGCTACTCTGGTGAAGGCTACGACTACGTCGCCCGCTTTGCAGAAAGAAAGACAGGCCACACTTTCGAAGACTTGGCGAAGGAATATGTTTTCGACCCCATTGGGATGAATGACACTTCATATACCGCGCGCGACTGGTTCGCTGGGCGCCTCGCCATCCCGCAGGGCCCGAAAGATGAAGCAGAGCCAAAGGCCAGGACGACTTGGTGCGCTGCTGACATGCTCCGCACGACGATTGGCGATTACTCCAAGTTCCTTTCCAGCGTTATGCACAACGACAACGTGACGAAGGAGATCGCAGCAGAGCGGCTGACCATCACGCGTAATCTCGTCACACCCGACCAGCAAACCAAAGTGTGTGCGCAGGCAAAATTAGACCCCGCCAGTTGCAACGTGATTGCCGGTCTGGGTTTGGGTTGGCAGACTAATCAGATTAACCACGACACCCTGATAGATCACAGCGGCTCCGACTGGGGCGTCCACACTCACGTCCTTTTTCTTCCGCAACGCCAGGTAGGTGTCGTCATCTTCACGAATGGGGATAACGGAGAGAAGGTCATTCGAGAGATAGTCGCGATGATCTATCCTAACCCCATATACCTCGCCCATCTTGGACCCTGAGGATAATAATCATGAGTCTGTCTCGTGCCTAATAATCGCCGCAGCGCCGAACTTATTTGTCTCATATGACACGGAGAAGCCGGAGACTTCGTCGTTCCGCGTTGCGCCCGAGTGACGGGCAACTCTTCCCTAATCTTGTAAGGGAAGGTTTGCCGACAATCCACCCGGAACGCGAACCAATGCTCCTCAATAAGCGCTTTGGCCCGTTGACAAAAGTTAAGAAGAGGATTTCCTCTCAAACTCTGACGATTCGCGATCAAGCAGCGTTCATCTCAGCGAGTTTTCCTTCTCGGAGAGCTTTGATGTCACGCATCGGCGGCTGGCCGAAGTAGCGGCTATATTCACGATTGAACTGACTCACGCTTTCGTATCCAACCTCAAAGGCCACAGTTGATGCATCCAGGCCATCGACAAGCATTCGCCCACGCGCTGCCTGCAACTTTAACTGCTTCTGATACTGAAGAGGACTCATATGGGTCAGCACGCGGAAATGATGATGCAGCGTCGATACGCCCATCCCTGCAATCTCGGCTAGATCCTCCACGCGTACCGGTTTCGCGTAGTTGTCCCTGATCCAGGAGATCGCTCTCGCTGTGCGATGGCTTTGATCTCCTGAAGTTGCAATCGCTCGAAGGCGGGCGCCCTCGGGTCCACATAGAAGTCGATAAATGATCTCGCGTTGGATGAGGCCACTCAAAATGGGAATATCCCTTGGATTCGCCAGCAGATCGACCAGCCGGCAGCAGGCGCTCAGCAATTCAGCCGTGATCTCGCCGGTCACCATGGCTCATGTCCGGTGACAGCTCGCGCACGTGGACTTCTTCCCGGCTGAGAAGTTCGCGGACCATCGGCATGTCGAGCTTGAGCGCCAAAGCCAGAAGAGGCTTCGCTTCGCTCGCCTCGACGATCTGGCTAACAATTGGCAGGTCGATCGAGGTCAAAAGGAATCGCGACTGGTTGTAGGTAAAGGTCGTCTGTCCGAGATCGACGCGCTTGCTGCCCTGTGCAACGATGATCACGCTCGGCGTATATGTTCCTGAGCAAGGCGCACTGGGTGCAGTCCTGCGCACGAGGAGCATGCCAGGCACTTCCGTGATCTGTCTTTCTGAAGGGCCGATGAACCAGGCAATTCTCTTCGCCAACTCAGCTATCAAATCCGGTATCGACCGGGCCGCTGGCGGAGCGCCGGAGTGCTTGCCATTCATCTTCATTCCGTTTGCCTTTGCATCTTAAGCATATCTCTTGCCGGTCTAACGATGCCAGCTCAAAGGCTGGTGATCAAGAGAATTAGGCAAGAGATCGGCAGAATCGGGATACCGGCCCGCGTGCGCTTCACCCTAAACTGCAGGTGGACAGGAAATGATGCAAAAGCGAAAACTCGGAAACTCAGGGCTTGAAGTCTCAGTTCTTGGCCTCGGCTGCATGGGCATGAGCGCCGGCTATGGCCCGGCAGCCGACAAGGGCGAGATGATCAAACTGATTCGTACCGCCCACGACCTTGGTGTGACCCACTTCGATACGGCCGAAGCCTATGGCCCGTTCGCAAATGAAGAACTGGTGGGCGAGGCGCTCCAGCCAATCCGCAATAAAGTGGTGATCGCCACAAAGTTCGGCTTCGATATCGACCTCGCGACTGGCGAGCGCAGCGGAGGAACCAATAGCCGGCCCGAGCATATCAAACTCGTGGCGGACGCCAGCCTGAAGCGTTTGCGGACCGATCACATCGATCTCTTCTATCAACACCGCGTCGATCCCGCCGTGCCGATTGAGGACGTGGCAGGAGCAGTCAAGGAGTTGATTGCCCAAGGAAAGGTCAAACACTTCGGCCTGTCGGAAGCTGGTGTTCAGACCATCCGCCGTGCGCATGCTGTCCAGCCGATAACGGCGGTGCAGAGCGAGTATTCGCTGTTCTGGCGTGGTCCGGAGGCTGAGCTTCTTCCGATCCTGGGGGAACTGGGCATCGGGTTCGTGCCGTTCAGCCCACTCGGCGCAGGGTTCCTCACGGGAAAGATTGACGAGAACACGAAGTTCGATCCCACCGACTTTCGGAACCTCGTGCCGCGCTTCTCGCCCGAGGCGCGCAAAGCCAACATGGTTCTCGTCGATCTGGTCAAGGCCGTCGCGGAACGCAAAGGCGCGACACCGGCCCACGTCGCACTCGGTTGGCTGTTGGCACAGAAGCCGTGGATCGTGCCGATCCCAGGAACCACCAAGCTACATCGGTTAGAGGAGAATCTCGGTGCTGTGAACGTCGCACTCACCGAGAACGACCTCAAGCAGATTGACGAAGCTTCTTCCAAGCTGAAACTCGAAGGAGCCCGCCTTCCTGAAGCTGCACTCAAGATGATCGGACGCTGAGTGCTCCTTTGAGGTGCTGTTTTGGAGCCAAAGACTACGTGGAGACGGCCCACGTGGCATGTGCGCATCTGTTTAATCACCAAACGCATCTTCGAGGGCAAGCCACGTGATGCTGAGTCAGATCTCGGTCGGGCCCCCAGCACTTGACTTTCACCGCATCGTCAATCCCTGAGACAGCGCCATTTGTTTACGGTAGCCCTCAGGTAACCAGATTGGATAAGAGTGGCCCACGACCCGTCCAGATTGACGACACTCTACATTGCAATACTTAAAGACTAGAAGGACGCGAATTCCTGATAAGTAGCGTCGGTGAGCAAACCTGGATATTATTCACAGCGCACAGGTGGAAATAAGGGATGCGGTCTCAGCCAAACGAGATTCGTGTGGTTCTATTTGATGTTGGAGGCGTGCTGGTTGAACTTTCCGGGCTAGCAATGCTGCTGTCGTGGCTCGGTCATCGCGTCACCGCTGAGCAGGTTCGCACGCTTTGGCTTACCTCACCCATAGTGAGATCATTCGAGACTGGAAAGATGCAACCCGCAGCATTTGCTGAGCAGATGATCAGTGAGCTGAGCTTGCAGGTTGGCAGCGAAGAGTTTTTGACTGAGCTCTACATCCGGAGTCAACGAATATTGCCGGGAGCAGTCGAGCTGGTGAGACGTGTTCCTCGCTATTACGTGCGCGCTACTCTATGCAATACCAACGCATTGCAATGGCCGAGCTTGATAGAGCAACGCGACCTGATCGGAGCTTTTGATCATCATTTCGCTTCGCACCTGACTGGCAAGATCAAGCCCGATGAGGAAGCATTCCAGCACGTTCTGGCTACACTCGGTTGCGAAGGTCCCGAGACATTGTTTTTGGACGATAGCCAACTAAACGTTGCAGCCGCAAAGAGAGTTGGGATGCACGCCTTCCTGGTACAGGGACCTGTGGAGGCCGAACACGTTCTGCGTGAGGCCAAAGTGCTGCGTGTGTAGCGAACGATCCCGGAATCACAGTCCACCCCAGAGGAATTCTGCCTTGAGTTAGTTTATGGCGGCGGGCCCATTCATGGTCATGAATTCCGATGCCAGACATCGAAAGAAATTTTCGACTGAGAACACTCTGGGTGGTGACTCTGTGCTTCCCTGCGACCGTTCGTCATAGCGCCTGCCAACGCCTGGGCGTCCTTACTTCCCGCAATCAGTGGGGAACAACATAGTTAAGCGTGACAATGAGATCGTCGTTTTGACCTCTCAACGCCAATTCGGTCTTCCGGCGTGTAACCCAAACAGCTGCGTGCGGAGGTTGTTGACAAAAGGCGCTAAAGCATGTCGTGACAAGAGGTTATTCAACGGGAATCATGCACTTCGACAAGAGTGGGACACCGGTCGCTGAGGCCATTTGACCGAAATCCGTTTTCAGCTTAAATAGAATTCGCGGATCGGACTGGTCTAGATCGTCGGTGGCTTTTTCTGGTCGGGCCGACGGACAGAGACCTCGCGCTACAGGCTTTATATAGCGTCGAACGATGGGGAGGGTTCCAAAGTTACTATTCCGCTGCGAATCAATGGAGATGGTCCGCGCTTGGTGGCTCGCCAGACTGTCAGTGACTTGGTCGATTCGACCACTTCCTGGATAAACCACCGCTCGGACACGAAACTCCGGGAGGCATGCTTAACGAGGATGCAATGTCAACCCAGCCATGGCCGGCCACGCCGGCCCTCTCAGCCCATATCGAATCTTACGTTGATTGCGAACGGGCGGCGGAATTTCTGTCTGTCGATCGGAAGACGATACAAAGGCTGTCTCGGGAGGGCAGAATTCCGGCACACCCGGTCCTGACCGGCGCCCGCAAAGGACGCACTACTTGGCGGTACAAGTTGAGCGAGCTTGACGAGTGGGCTCGCACTCAGCAACACTCTGTACCAGCCACCCGTGCCACATCTCGAAGGGAGAAGTGATGGCACGGTTTCAGAACGGATGGCTTCGCAAGAAGCATCGCAAATCCGGGGAGGTCTGGTTATTTTGCTACCGCCAGCGGC
>Ga0209420_1001360_pt1 | contig 11688 bp, 9 predicted proteins | sample BlaSpr_A8_OM1_O1_FD_187972 | JGI IMG/M metagenome (GOLD analysis project Ga0209420, IMG submission 187972) | Forest soil microbial communities from Thunder Bay, Ontario, Canada - Black Spruce, Ontario site 2_A8_OM1_O1 (SPAdes) (version 2) | ecosystem: Environmental > Terrestrial > Soil > Boreal...
GGCGGGCGCCAGCCCGGCCCGCTCAAGCGCCCGGGCCAGCCCGGCCTCGGCGTCCAGCATCGCCTGCAGCCATGCGGCGTCGCCGGTATCGGCCGCGCCGCGTGCGAAGACCCCCCCGAACAGCCCCCGCGCGCTCGGCTCCTCATGGTCGGCCATATCCGGAATCAGTCCTTTCTTTTCGGGGGGATGCCATCCCCCGAACCCCCCTGGCTATATCCGGCTCCCCACGATAGACCTCCGCTACCTCCCGATCCCGGTCATCGCGGGCACGGCTCCGTCTAGGATCTCGCTGACCCGCGCGGCGCTGGCCGTCGCCGCCGAGGCCGCCAGCGGCCAGCCGGCCAGCTCTTGGACCTGCGGGTATATGTAGGCGACCAGGATGGCGAAGGACAGCAGCCCGCCCAGGCTGATCCGGTCCTGGGTGACCTGCCAGGCGCCGAAGCCGAAAACCGTCAGCACGCCCAGCGTCTCGGCCAGGTAGGTCAGCGGGGCGTGCAGCGCGTTCAGCCGGTGCCAGGCCATCCTGGCCCGCAGCCAGGCCAGGCCCTCGTCGTGCAGGCGGCGGGCCCCGTGGTCCGGCGAGCCGGATTCCTGGCGTAGACCCAGGTTCTCCTCCAGGCTGCTGGTGACGCGCGCCGCGGCCGGCCGCTCCCGGGCGGCCGCGGCCTTCAGCCGGCCGGTGAAGGCGCGGGAGGTCAGCCAGAACAGCGGCGTCACGGCCAGCGCGACCAGGGTCAGGCCCGGGCTGATCCAGGCCGCGGCGGCGGCCAAGGCGAACAGCCCGGCCGCGGACGCGATGAGGCTGGCCAGCCCGGAGGACACCAGGGCCTCGATGGCCGTGATGTCCTCGGTGAGCCGGGTGAGCAGGTCTCCGCGCCGGTAGCGGTCGAGGGAGCCGGGCGGCAGCTGCTGCGCGTGCGCGAACACCGAGTCCCGCATCCGCAGCAGCACGCGCTCGCTGGCCAGCGAGGTCAGGTACTCGGCGGCGAACATGGCCAGCCCCGCCGCGGCGGCCACCGCCAGCCACAGCCCGGCCAGAGGCCAGAACCCGGCCAGGTGCCGCCGGGCCAGCACGTGGTTGGTGATGCTATCGAAGATCAGCACCACGGCGATCTCGGCCGCGGTGACGGCGGCGGAGGCGAGCCCGCCGGCCAGCAGGCGGCCCCGGTCACCGCGGGTGTACTGCCAGTACCGCCGGAAGATCCCCGGCACGGTCGCCGCCGGCCCGGCCTGATGCCTGGGCATCGTTTCGTCCCCCAAATGATCTGGGAGCCGGCCGCCGGTTGCGGCGGCCGGCTCCCCCAGTGGTTAAGGACACTGCGGTCAGCGGATCAGCACTTCTGACTCAGCACTTCTGGCCGGGCGTCGGCGGCGTGGCCGGGGGCTTCTTGCCGGTCGGCCTGGCCGGGTGCTTTTTGCCCTGGCGCGGCCGCGGGAGAGGGGGACGAAGACTCATCGTTAACTCCTGTTCCTTTTGTTTCTCGCCGAGGTTTCCGGCGCTGACAGGACTGAAGCTATGGCGGTGGTTTCTGATCCCGCTCTGGCCGCCGTACGGATGCCGTCTGTCTGGCCGGCCGCGTGCAGGCCATCCAGCGAACCTTCAGGGCCGGCTGATCCGGGGTCCAGCTGAGGGGGACCACGGCCCGTTCGGCAGAAAAAAACTGCTGATGGCGACGGGTCAGCCGCCGCGGCCGGTGCGCCCTTACGGCGCCCGGCCGGATGATTTATGGTCTGATCATGACCGATCATGCCCCTGGCGAAGCCCGCCTCCCCCAGCGCCGTAACCTCGTCACCGAGATTCCCGGACCCGTCTCCCGTGACCTGATGGCCAGGCGCGAGCGCACAGTGGCCCGCGGGGTCAGCACCGTGCTGCCGGTATTCGTCACCGACGCCGGCGGCGGCGTCATCGTGGACGCCGACGGCAACTCCCTCATCGACTTCGGCGCCGGGATCGCGGTGGTCTCGGTGGGCAACGCCGCGCCCCGGGTGGCCGCCCGGGTGGCCGAGCAGGCGGCCCGGTTCACCCACACCTGCTTCATGGTGACCCCGTACGAGGGCTACGTCGAGGTGTGCGAGGAACTGGCCCGGCGCACCCCGGGCAGCTACGAGAAGCGTTCCGCCCTGTTCAACTCCGGTGCGGAGGCAGTGGAGAACGCGGTGAAGATCGCCCGGCACGCCACCCGGCGCCAGGCCGTCATCGCCTTCGACCACGGCTACCACGGCCGCACCAACCTGACCATGGCGCTGACCGCCAAGAACATGCCCTACAAGGACAAGTTCGGCCCGTTCGCGGGCGAGATCTACCGGATGCCCATGGCCTACCCGCTGCGCTGGCCCGGCGGCCCGGAGGCCTGCCAGGCGAACGCCCTGGACATGGTGAAGTCGCTGATCCACACCCAGGTCGGCGAGGACAACGTGGCCGCGGTGATCATCGAGCCGATCCAGGGCGAGGGCGGGTTCGTGGTCCCGCCGGACGGGTTCCTGCCCGGGCTGGCCGGGTTCTGCCGCGAGTACGGCATCGTGTTCATCGCCGACGAGATCCAGACCGGGTTCTGCCGGACCGGCGACTGGTTCGCCTGCGAGCACGAGGGCGTGATCCCCGACCTGATCACCACGGCGAAGGGCATCGCCGGCGGCCTGCCGCTGGGCGGGGTGACCGGCCGCGCGGAGATCATGGACTCGGTGCACGTCGGCGGCCTGGGCGGCACCTACGGCGGCAACCCGGTGGCCTGCGCGGCGGCGCTGGGCGCGATCGAGACGATGGCCGCCGAGGACCTGGCCGGCCGGGCCCGGCGGATCGGCGAGGTCATGCTGTCCCGGCTGCGCAAGCTGGCCGAGACCTACCCGGTCATCGCGGAGGTGCGCGGCCGCGGCGCCATGGTGGCCATCGAGCTGACCAGGCCGGGCACGCTGGATCCGGACCCGGCTACTACCACGGCCGTGGCCAAGGCCTGCCATCAGGCCGGTCTGGTCACGCTGACCTGCGGCACGTTCGGCAACGTGATCCGCTTCCTGCCGCCGCTGGTGATCGGCGAGGACCTGCTCGACGAGGGCCTGTCCATCCTGGAGGACTCCTTCGCCGCTGTCTGCGGGTGATGACGCGGGAGGAGGAACTCAGCCGGCTGGTCCTGGCCGCGCGGCCCGCGCCGTTCTGGCTGGACCAGCCGGACGCGCCGCCGGCCCGGGACCCGCTGCGCGGCGAGGCCGCCGCCGACCTGGTGGTGGTGGGCGGCGGGTTCACCGGCTTGTGGACCGCCCTGCTGGCTAAAGAGTCTGATCCCGAACGGTCCGTGGTGCTCGCCGAGGGCCACCGGATCGGCTGGGCGGCCAGCGGGCGCAACGGGGGGTTCTGCGACGCCAGCCTGACCCACGGCGCGGCCAACGGCCGGGACCGGTTCCCGGCCGAGTTCGCCACCCTGCAGCGGCTCGGCGCGGAGAACCTGGACGCGATCGAGGCCGCGGTACACAGGTACGGCATCGACTGCGGCTTCGAGCGGACCGGCACCATCGCCGTGGCCACCGAGCAGTACCAGGTGGCTGGCCTGCGCGAGGACGCCGAACAGGACGGGGCCACGTTCCTGGACGGCGCGGCGGTACGGGCCGAGGTCAACTCCCCCACCTACCTGGCCGGCGTGTGGGACAAAGGCGGCACCGCGCTGGTGCAGCCGGCCCGGCTGGCCTGGGGCCTGGCCGCCGCCTGCGAGCGGCTCGGCGTCCGCGTCCTGGAGGGCACGCCCGTCACCGGCCTGGACGCCGACGCCGGCGGGGTGAGCCTTCGGACTCCGGACGGCGTGCTGCGGGCCGGCCGGGTGGCCCTGGGCACCAGCGCGTTCCCCGCCCTGGTGCACCGGCTGCGGCCCTACATCGTCCCGGTGTACGACTACGTGCTGGTCACCGAGCCGCTCAGCCAGGCGCAGCGGGCCGCGATCGGCTGGCGCAACCGGCAGGGCCTGTCCGACTCGGGCAACCAGTTCCACTACTACCGGCTGACCGCCGACGACCGGATCGTCTGGGGCGGCTACGACGCGATCTACCACTTCGGCCGGGGCCTGCGCGCCGCCTACGACCAGCGGCCCGCCACCTTCACCCGGCTCGCCTCGCATTTGTTCGCCACGTTCCCGCAGCTGGAAGGGATCGGGTTCAGCCACCGCTGGGGCGGCGCCATCGACACCTGCAGCCGGTTCTGCGCGTTCTTCGGCACCGCGCACCGCGGCCGGGTGGCCTACGCGCTGGGCTTCACCGGGCTCGGGGTCGGGGCCAGCCGGTTCGGCGGCCGGGTCATGCTCGACCTGCTCGGCGCTCAGCCGACCGCGCTCACCGCGCTGTCGCTGGTCCGCAGCAAGCCGATCCCGTTCCCGCCCGAGCCGCTGGCCTACCTCGGCGTGCAGGCCACCCGGTGGTCGCTGGCCCGGGCCGACCGCCACCAGGGCCGGCGGAACCTGTGGCTGCGGGCCATGGACGCGGCCGGGCTGGGCTTCGACTCCTAGTCGTGCGGGGGTCAGCCCCACCCCGAGGAGTGCAGGCCGCACCATTGGCTGGCCGCCGCGCCGGCGGGAGGCTGGTGACAACGGAATCGGCCGGCCAGAGGAGATCACCATGTGGCCAGCAGCGCACCCCGGCAGTATCTGCTCCCCCGCCGACGCCCTGTTCGCGTCGGCCCTATTCGTATCAACACTGCAGTGTTCCGAAGAACTCAGCGCCGGCCAGATCCAGCAGGCCATCGCGGCGGCCCTGCGGGCGTTCGGCTCCGCGGGCTGCGCCGGGCGGGTGGCGCAGGAGTTCGGCGACCACCCGGACACGGCGGCGGCCCGGATGCGCTGGGCGCGCAGCGTGACGGCCGGGGCGACGTCCGGCCTGGCCGCCGCGGCGTAGCTGGCTGCGGCCGCCGATCGCAACTGGCCGCCCGCTAGGGTGCATGCTTGTGAGCGAACCGGACTTCCTGCGCGATACCCGTGCGTCCTACAGCGCCGTGGCCCAGGCCTACAACGAGCGGTTCGGCGACGAACTGAACGCCAGGCCGCTGGACCGGGGCCTGCTGGCCGGGTTTGCCGAGCTGGTGCGGGCCGCCGGGGCGGGCCCGGTGGCCGACATCGGGTGCGGCACGGGCCGGATCACCGCGCACCTGGCCGGCCTGGGCCTGCTGGCGTTCGGCATCGACCTGGCCCCGGGCATGATCGAGGTGGCCCGGCGGTCGTATCCGGGGCTGCGGTTCGAGGTGGGCTCGATGCTGGCCCTGGACCTGCCGGACGGCGCGCTGGGCGGCCTGCTGGCCTGGTACTCGACCATCCATGTGCCCGACGAGCGGCTGCCCGAGGCGTTCGCCGAGTTCCACCGGGTGCTGGCGCCCGGCGGCCTGGCCCTGCTGGGCTTCCAGGCGGGCGACGAATCGCGGCACCGGGCGGAGGCGCTGGGCCGGCCGATCTCGCTCGATTTCCGGTTCCGGCCGCCGGAGCGGGTCGCGGAGTTGCTGGGCCAGGCCGGGCTGGAGGTACGGGCCCGGATGGTGCGCGAGGCCGATGAGGACGGCCCGTTCCCCGAGCGGGAACCGCAGGCCTTCGTCCTGGCCCGCAAGCCGCATCGGTAGCAGTCCCTTACCGCCGGCTGGCGCGCTGCGCGGCGAGCAGGGGGATGGCGGCGATCTTCTCCTCGGTCAGGTCCTCCCAGCAGATGCCGGCGACCGGGCGCGGCCCGTGGCCGGCGCGGCAGTCGATGACCCGCTCGGGCGTGACGATGAAGTCCAGCGGCACGTCGTGGCCGGTGAGCGGGATCGTCCCGGCCGGGCAGACCTGCAGTTCGTGCACGGTCGTGACGCAGACCGTGTCCGGGCCGATCAGCCCCGCCGCGGTGGCCAGGGCGAACTCCAGGTCGGCGAACCCGCCGCCCTTGCCCAGCCGGGCGCCGTCCTGGCTGGCCGCCACGCATCCCATCACCACCAGGTCGACCGGGGACAGGCTGTCCAGCGTGACCCGGCGGGCCGAGCGGGACGCGCCGCTGATCGAGGCGGCCTTGCGCGGCGGCTCGGCCAGATGGGCCGGGTCCAGCGCGAAGAACGGCTCCGCGCCGGCCAGCCGGGGCACCGCCATGTACACGGTCTTGCCGTCCTCCAGCGCGCGCTGACGCACCGGAAGCTGCGCCGAATCCGGGTTGGCCTTCAGCGTCGCCGCCGCCTGCCAGGACGGCAGCGCGCGCAGCCGCTCGGCGGCCGCCTCGGCGCCGGTGAAGTTCGGGATGCGGCCCGCCGCGCCAGGGAACCGGGCTACCCGCGCCTCGCGCATGGCGGACCACACCTCCTGCCGCAGCGCGGCCTTGGCGGCCAGCACCTCGGCGGGGCCGCCAGCATCATGATCGTGACGGGGCGCTCGACGGGCCATGGCGTTCATCCTGCCGCAGCTTGCGTGCGCGTGCGCCGCGGGGGGTGCGGGTGTGCGCTACCCGGCTGGCGTCACAGGGCCTGGAGCAGGACGGCCTTCAGGTCGTCGCGGCTCAGGGGGACCGGGTTGCCCTGCATGCTGCTCGAGGTCAGGGCCTTCGCGGCGACGTCGTCGATCTGCCCGGCGCCGAAGCCGAACGCGGCCAGGCCGGGCACGACGAGCAGAGCCAGGGTCTCGCGGATCCAGGCCAGGCCGTCGGCGACGGAAGCGCCCGGCTTCCCGGTCAGCAGCCCGGCCGCCTCAGCGTACCGTTCGATCACGGCCTGGCCGGTCCCCCGGGCCTGCAAGGCCCGCACGTTCGCCTCGATAACCGGGACCAGCAGCGCGGCGCAGGCCAGGCCGTGCGGCACGTCCGCGGTCCCGCCGATGACGCCGGCCAGGCCGTGGACAGCACCCAGTTTGGCGTTGGCCAGCGCCATCCCGCCCAGCAAGGCGCACACGGACATGCCCGCCCGCGCGGCCAGGTCACTGCCGTCGGCGTAGGCCGCGCGCAGGGCCGACCCGGCGCGGCGCAGGCCTTCGCGGGCCAGTCCGTCGGTCAGCGGAGTGGCCCGGACCGACACGAACGGCTCCAGGCACTGGGTGAGCGCGTCCAGGCCGCTGGCCGCGGTGACCGACGGCGGGCAGGAGACGGTCAGCTCCGGGTCGACCAGCGCGACTCGCGGGATCATCAGCGGGCTGCGCAAGCTGGCCTTGAGCTGACGATCCGGCACGGCCAGCACCGCGTTGGCGGTCACCTCCGCCCCGGTGCCCGCCGTGGTGGGCACCGCGACGAACGGCACGGCGGGCCGGGAGATCTTCTGGCCGGCTCCGACCGCCTCCAGGTAGTCAAGCGGGTCGCCGCCGTTGCCGAGCAGCATGGCGACGGCCTTGCCGGTGTCGATGACGCTGCCGCCGCCGATCGCGGCCACCACATCGGCACCGTGCTCCCGGGCGGCGGCGACCGCGGCCCGGGCCATCGCGACGGTCGGCTCGGCGGCTACCGGGAACACCGCGGCCGGCAGGGCCAGGCTGGCCAGCAGCCCGGCATGCCGGGCGGAGCTCGCGCCGGTGCAGATCAGCACCCGGGACCCGAGACCGGCCAGCACGCCGGGCAGTTCGGCGGCCCGGCCGGCCCCGGCCACGATGCGGCCCGCGGTGGCGAACTCGAACCCGGCCGGCGTCATGGCGAGCCGCTCAGCCAGCCCTGGTCGGCGGCCGGGAACACCGCGGAGTAGCGGGCCGACTGCCTCGGCTCGGCCATCATCTCGGCCACCGTGTCCCGCCACGCCGCGTAGTGCGGGGTCAGCTTGTGGGCGGCCGAGGCATCGTCGTCGCGGTAGACCTCGGTCAGCACCACGTGCGCCGGGTCGCCCCGGTCCTGCAGCACATCGAACCGCAGCACGCCCGGCTCGGCCAGCGACGCCTGCGCGTTGACCAGCGTGGCGGCCAGGAAATCCGCGGCCCGTTCCGGCCGGACGTGCACGTCCACGTGAACGATCAGCATGGGCCCATCCTGCTACACCCGTCCGGCGGCTGATCCGGGGACGCGGCCTGTCATTTCTACTCGCTGGCTAGAACGATCGTCCCGGTAGCGGGATCGTCTCCGCCCGCCCAGCGTTCCAGCAGTGTGATGCCCGCGGCGATCTCCCGGAATCCTTCGCCGAGCTGGCTCTGGTTAAGCGCGTCGGCCTCGGCTGCTAGGCAGAGAGCCGCGAGCCGGATAGAGGTCACGTCGCTGGGGGTGGGCTGTTTCTGGCGATTGAAAATAGCGCTCGCGGTCTCCTGAAGACGTCGGCTGACCGTGACCGCCCAGGTTGGCTCACCGGTACTACGCTCTGGCGTCTGAGTTGCTTGGAGTTCTTGCACCGCGTTGGTGAGCCGCTGCGCCAGCGTACCCGGGGATACCAGGCGGCTGACCCCGGAAATTCCTGTCACATGGGTGAACGCCTTGGAGAATTGTGCAGGCCAGGCGTCCGTCGGTCGCTTACGCAAAGCCTCAGTAAGCGCTTTCGACAGCGCCAATCCCATCACGTCAGAACATCCCGTGGCCAGGAATCGGTCGAGGATTCTGATGTCCCTGGAAACGCCAGGGTTGCGGGAACCGCTGAGCGCGTCGCGGAGACCGCCGAGCGTACGGACGAGGGCGAGGTCCTGGGCACGGGGAAGGACAAGGTCGTCTGGGGAGGCAAATGCACGGTCGAGGTCGAGGTCGAGGGCGCGGACCAAGGCCTGGTCGACGTCCTGGGCGACGTCGACATCGATTTCGCCCGCCAGGCTGCGGGCCTGGTGAACGTCGGCGTCAAAGTCGCTGGCGGGCCCGGTAACGCCGGAGTCATCGTCGTCGTCGTAATCGTCGTCGTCGGAGTAAGGCCAACTGAGGAATTTGGGAATCTGAAATGGAACGGTGAGATTGAGAGGGGGGTCCTGCGCGTCCCAGGCGAGGTCCAGGGCCTGAGCGCTGGCGCGGTTAAGAACGCGGTCAAGGTCGTTTAGGAGGTCAGGGGCGTGGCCGGAGCTAGGGATGGAACTCGGGGTCCGGTTAGATTCGGGGGCCGGGTGAATGATCTGGTCGAGGCCGAGAGCGAAATCCCAGGCGCGGCCGAGGGCGAGGGCAAGGGCCACCTCGAGCCGACCGGCCAGGCTGGGGGTCGGCGACCCGTAGACGCGAGCAAGATCGCGGATGACCTCTTGGGCGCGGGCGAAACTGGTACTGATGTCGAGGGAGGGGAAGGACTCGGAATTGCGATCGGAGAGTCTGAAGTACGAGCAGAGAATGCTGACCACGACGGCTGATCGCATCAGCAGCAGCCTGATCAATGTTTGGGCGGCACTGATCATCTCGGTATCGAGGTGAGCAGCCAATGTCTCGGCGTCGATCTGATACGGATGGCGTGTCCCGGGAGGCACCCATAGTTCGGGCGCCGCATCATCGAGTTCGATCCAGATGCCATGGGCTGGGCCGGTCACCGGGGAAATGATCAGCCGCCGCATGGCTGGGTCGTCCAGCGTGGCCCCGCTGGGCAGGTGGTAGGCGGTCTCGCCGCCGATGAGGACGTTAACCCAGTTCACGAATCCGGCCGCGTCGCCGGCGCGGATGCCGGAAGCGGGCTCTGTTCCGGCTGCTGCTGATGGTGGGCTGTCTGGCGCAGGGGTTTGGGTGTCGTCCCTGAAGAGCTGGTAAAGGCTCGCCGAGATAGGCCGGGTGCAGATGCGGGTGCCGTTGCTGGTGCGGACCTGCTGATGCAGGTGCCGGGTGAGCAGGACCCCGGTAATCAGGTGGCGGCGCTCCTGGCTCGTGGCGGGATTGGCGACTTCCGCCAGCAGACCTTCGAGGCGATCTCGCAGCCCTTCGGCGAACTCGCTGCCCTGGTCGGCGCAATCGAAGGCGAGCGCAAGAGCAGTGATCGTGCCCGAATTCAGGCAGGCGGCCACGATCGGATCGGCGTCGGCACGTGCCGTGTACAACAGGGTGGTCTCCCGCCACCACGGGTCGTCCACCGTGCCGGCCAGGACGTCGGTCAGGCCCTTGTCGTGGATGTACGCGGCGGCGAGGTATTCCTGAAAGGTGTGGTGGGCAAAGCAGTACAGACCGCTCTCACGCTCGACAAGCAGCCCATTGGACGCGGCGTCGGCGAGGAACCCTTCGGCGGTCACCTGGCGGGGCAGGCGGCGCAGCGTGGGCCTGATCTGCGCAAGCACCTCGTCATGCGGGAGGTCGGACAGCCGGCGGTCCATCATGGTGTAGGCCAGCCCGCGTAGCAGCGCCTCCTTCTTATCGCCGGCCAGCTCGACGGAGAGGTTCTTGGCCTCCTGCCGCCGGGCCAGCATGACCTGGATTATCTCGGCGTACAGGTCGGCGCGGCTGCCGGGAAGGGCACCTCGGTAGCGGTGCACGTTAGCGATCATCGTCAGCAGCAGCGGGTTGACGGTGAGGTCGTACAGGGCGGGAGCGCTGTCCAGCCGCTGGAGCAGGTCATTGGCTTCTCGTCTGGCGCGGATGGTGATGTCCTCATCGGCCGCGCCGGTACTGTGGCGTTCCATCGCCAGGTACCAGCCGTTAACGAACCGGCTTACTTGCTCTTCGGTGAAGCCACGGACCTGGAGCACCTCCGCTCCGTCGAGCTTAGCGGCGCGGTAGCCCTGCGGCCGGGAGGTAATGACGTAGTCGTTGCCCGGGTACCGGCTGATCTGGCGTTCGGCCCAGAAGGCCACCTTCCTGCGGTCTTCAGGCCGGGCTACCTCATCGAGGCCATCGAGAAGCACCACGCATTCACCATTCCTGAGCCGCTGCTCGAACAAGCCGTCAGGCTCGGCAGGGCTGAGTTCGCCGACCGCTTTGCGCAGCAGGGCGGTGAGTGCGACGTCAGGATCCGCGACGACCGCGGCAGCGTGGTCACGCAGGTAGAGCAGGATGGGGAGATGGCGCTCATGGCCGCTTGGCCGCTGACACACCTGCCGTGCGGTGTGGCGCAGCAGCATGGTCTTCCCGCTTCCCGGGGCGCCGATGACTGCCAGTACCACCGGATCGGGGCGGTCGAGAAACTCGCGGAGGGCCCGGCGCTCGGTGACATCTGCCAGCAGGTCAGGCAGCACTCCTTCGTCAACCAGGTGCGGCGGCTGGTGCGCCAGGCTGACGTCAACATAGATGTCGTCCAATTCCGGGGTGAAAGGACCGACCGTCAAGAGGCCCTTCTGATCGATGAAGCGCAGGCCGGCGAGGACGAAGGCCCGGTATGCGCGGTCGAACCGGGAGGCCTCGCGCTTCGAGACGCCACGACGAGACCGCCGAACCGGGAGAACTAGCAAGATCAGGCCGAACACGATGACGACTACCGGGATGATCATCAAATTGGTGGGCCACAGCCACGACTTGGCCGTGTGCGGATCGAGAGCGCGAGCGGCGTAGAAAGCGCCGGCTATCCCTATGCCGGCTCCTATCGCGCCCCATGCGTATCCCAGATCGGCACGCCTGTCATAAGGCCATCGCACGTGCGAAGCATACCGGGCACGCGATGGCGGACACCGAACTCCTCGTAACGGCTACGCCGGCGTCCCTTCCTACTTTCACTTTCTCCAGTTTTTGTTGCGTTGGCTTGGATCGGGTGCGGGCCTATGCATTGCGCTGATAACTATCAGAGCCGTATCGCGCCTTTGGGGTCGGCGGACTGACCGGAATTTTCATCTCCCGGGATATGGTGCTGTCGGCCCCGTCGGTGTCACATTGTGACCGTGACCTCGAGCCCTGTTAGAGGTCTGCGGCGCTCTACCGAATACT
>Ga0209420_1001361_pt1 | contig 11685 bp, 13 predicted proteins | sample BlaSpr_A8_OM1_O1_FD_187972 | JGI IMG/M metagenome (GOLD analysis project Ga0209420, IMG submission 187972) | Forest soil microbial communities from Thunder Bay, Ontario, Canada - Black Spruce, Ontario site 2_A8_OM1_O1 (SPAdes) (version 2) | ecosystem: Environmental > Terrestrial > Soil > Boreal...
CCGCCACGGGCTGCCCCTGGCCCGACCCGTGGCTCCGCAGCGTGCTCGCGATCTGCGGGACGGTCGCGGCCGCCGCGATCACGACCACGATGCCGGCCGCGGACATCACCGCCCGGCTGGTCTTCCGCCGCCGGGCCCGCTGCTGGATCTTGCCGAAGGTTCCCGGCCGCGGCGCCAGTGGCTCGACGTCGGCGTTCAGCCAGTCGTCGACACGGTCCCGTGGGTCACTCATCTTCAGACTCCCCGCGGGTCTTCGAGCGCGGCTTTGAGCCGTGCGCGGGCGTGATGCAGGTCGGCCTTGACCGTGCCCTCTGGCCTGCCCAGCATCGTGGCAACCTCCCGCACCCCGAACCCCGCGTAGTAGTGCAGCAGGAACGCGCTGCGCAGCCGCGGCGGGAGCCCCTCGATCAGCGCCCGCACGTCCACGTCCTGCGCGGGGTGGTAGGCGGGATCAAGCGGGGCGGCCGCGGTCAGGCTGCGGATCGCGCGGCGCTCTCGGCCCGACTTGCGCCAGTGGTCCCTGACCAGGTTTGTCGCGATCATGTACAGGTAGCTCTGCGGGCTTTCCAGGGCCGACCACTTGGCGAGCAGCCTGGTGAACGCCTCGGAAGCGATCTCGTGCGCGGTCTCATCGTCGTCCACCAGCCGGCGCACCCAGCCGGCCAGCCTGGGATAGCAGGCGTTGAAGAGTTCCTCGGCCGCCTCAGGGTCGAATGATCGAAGCCTGGCCACCGAGTTCCCTTGCCTCACCGCCGGAGCCGAGAACGCAACCCGAGGTCCCGGCACGGTTGCGACGTCACCGAGGACCGCGGCGCGGCCCGCGTCACCTGCGCGATATCGCATTGGTTCTACCACACATTCGGCACGTCGCAGCGATGGATGCCTGGACCCCCGTAGCGCCCAGGCGCTCTCTGACAACTACAGACGACCGACCGTGCCGTTCGGTTGGCCAAGCCGCGGACTAAACGTTCCGGCCACGGGCATAGACTGGAATAGATAGTAGGACGTCCTACTATCTGACGGAGGTATCGATGGACTCAGGCGACGCCGGCAGGCAGCGCTGGCAGCGGCGGTACGACGCGGCCCGGATCCGGGATGCCGACTTCAGCACGCTGTCCGGGCTCGAGGTCGAACCCGTGTACGGGCCGCCGGACGGTGCCGTAGTTCCGGGCTTCGAGCGCATCGGCTGGCCGGGGGAGTATCCGTTCACTCGCGGGCTCTACCCGGCCGGTTACCGCGGCAGGACCTGGACCATCCGGCAGTTTTCCGGCTTCGGCAACGCGACGGCGACCAACGAGCGGTACAAGATGCTGCTCCGCGGCGGGGGCGGCGGCCTCTCCGTGGCGTTCGACATGCCCACGCTGATGGGGCGTGACTCCGACGATCCGCGGTCGCTCGGCGAGGTGGGCCACTGCGGCGTGGCCATCGACTCGGCGGCCGACATGGGCACCCTGTTCGACGGGATTCCGCTCGCCGACGTCACCACGTCGATGACGATCAGCGGGCCCGCGGTGCCGGTGTTCTGCATGTACCTGGCCGCCGCCGAGCGCCAGGGGGCGGACCTGGGCAAGCTGAACGGCACGCTGCAGACCGACATCTTCAAGGAGTACATCGCCCAGAAGGAGTGGCTGTTCCCGGCCCAGCCCCACCTGCGGCTGATCGGCGACCTGATGGAGTACTGCACGGCCAACATCCCCGACTACAAGCCGCTGTCGGTGTCCGGCTACCACATCAGGGAGGCGGGCTCCACAGCAGCGCAGGAGCTGGCGTTCACGCTCGCCGACGGGTTCGGCTACGTCGAGCTCGGCCTGTCGCGCGGGCTCGACATCGAGGTGTTCGCGCCGGGCCTCTCGTTCTTCTTCGACGCGCACATCGACTTCTTCGAGGAGATCGCGAAGTTCCGCGCGGCCCGGCGGATCTGGGCCCGGTGGATGCGCGACGTGTACGGCGCGCGCAGCGAGCGGGCCCAGTGGCTGCGCTTCCACACCCAGACCGCCGGGGTCTCGCTGACCGCGCAGCAGCCGGACAACAACGTGGTCCGGACCGCGATCGAGGCGCTCGCCGCGGTGCTCGGCGGCACGAACTCGCTGCACACCAACGCGCTCGACGAGGTGCTCGCGCTGCCGAGCGAGAAGGCGGCCGAGATCGCGCTGCGCACCCAGCAAGTGATCATGGAAGAGACCGGCGTGACCAACGTGGCCGACCCGCTCGGCGGCTCCTGGTACCTCGAGTCCCTGACCGACCGGCTGGAGGCCGAGGCGGAGGCCATCTTCGCCAAGATCCGCGAGATGAGCCCGGATGGGACCATGACCGCGGGGATACTGCGCGGGATCGAGGATGGCTGGTTCATGGCGGAGATCGCCGAGGCCGCCTTCGGCTACCAGCAGAAGCTGGAGAAGGGCGACAAGCGGGTGGTCGGCGTCAACTGCCTGACCGACACCGTGGGGGAGCCGGTGGAGATCATGCGGGTCGGCCACGAGGTCGAGCGCGAGCAGGTGCACGAGCTGGCCGAGCGGCGGCAGGCGCGGGACCAGGCGGCGGTCGACGCGGCGCTCGCCGCGATGCTCGACGCGGCCAGGTCCGGGGAGAACATGATCCCCTCCATGCTGGATGCGGCTCGCGCGGAGGCTACCCTCGGCGAGATCTGCGGAGCGCTGCGTGACGAGTGGGGGGACTACTTTGAGGTCCCGGCGTTCTGAGTTCCGCGTATCGTGCCCCCTGTGACTGCCATTCCGCACCTGGGCCGGGACCTGAACACCGCGTTCCACGAGGAGCTCGACGCTACCCAGCGGGCCGCGCTGCTGAGCTGGCTCTCGTTCGCCACCACGTTCGGCGCGGTCCGGGGGATCACCTACAGCATCAGGGCCGGGCGCGGCCCGTTTCACAACCTCAGCGCCGGGGGCGAGCACCTGCACCACTACATGTGGGGCATCGGCATGCTGGCCGGCGTTGGCGCGATCGCGGTGCACGGCGACGACCAGACCCGGAGGCACCCGACGGTCGCGCTCAGCTACGGCAGTGGCCTGGCGCTCATCGTCGACGAGTTCGCGCTGCTGCTCGACCTGAAGGACGTGTACTGGGCCAAGCAGGGCCGGATATCGGTCGACCTCGGCATTGGCGGCATCGCGGCCGCCGGGTCCTATTTCGCCGCGCTGCCGGTACTGCGCCGGGTCCGGCGCGAGCGGCGCGAGCGCGACCGGCGCGGGTCAGCAGGAGCGGCGGGCCAGGGCGGTCCGAATGATGCGGCAGGATAGAGACATGCAGCAGTCGCGGGATTTCTCCCTACACGGCGCCGTTGACCTGGGCGCCCGGCAGGCCGCCGCGCAGCGCAGGCAGCAGGCCTCCAGCGCAGCCAGCTCGGGGGACCAGGCAGGCGCCGGCAATGCCAACGTGATCGACGTCACCGACCAGACCTTCAACACCGACGTGGTCGACAGGTCGCGCACCGTTCCGGTGATCCTGGATCTGTGGGCCGAGTGGTGCGGGCCGTGCAAGCAGCTCTCCCCGGTGCTGGAGAAGCTGGCCAACGAGGCCAACGGCGCGTGGGTGCTGGCCAAGGTGGACGTGGACGCCAATCCGCAGCTCAGCGCGGCGCTCCAGGTGCAGTCCATCCCGATGGTGCTGGCCGTGATCGCCGGGCAGGCAATGCCGCTCTTCCTCGGCGCGGTGCCGGAGTCCGAGGCCCGGGCGGCGATCGCCCAGGTGATGCAAGCGGCCGAGCAGATGGGCCTGCCGGGTGCGGGCGCGGGCAACGGCCCGGGAGCCGAGGACGCGCAGGCGCCCGGTGCGGCGGGCCAGACGCCGCGCGGGCCGATGAGCGGTGACGCCCTTGCCGAGGCCGGCTTCGGCGAGGCGCAGCAGGCCATGGAGCGCGGCGACCTGGACGGCGCGGCAGCGGCGTTCGAGAAGGTCCTGGCGTCGGCGCCGGGCCACCCGGTGGCGGCGATGGGACTCGCGCAGGTTGACCTGATCCGGCGGGTGAACTCCTACGACCAGGCCAAGGCACGGCAGGACGCCGAGGACAACCCGGACGATCCGGACGCGCAGGGCAGGGTCGCCGACATCGAGGTGGCCATGGGCAAGATCGAGACCGGATTCGACCGGCTGCTCGATACGGTCCGGCGGACCTCGGGCGACGAGCGGAACCAGGCGCGGCTGCACCTGCTAAGGCTGTTCGAGCTCTTCCCGCCCCGCGATCCGCGGGTCAGCAAGGCCAGGGCCACGCTGTCCAGCCTGCTGTTCTGACGATCGACCAGCCGGAACGCAACGCTCCTCAGCCGGTCGCGCTGGCCCCGTCCACCGTGGCCGCTTCCGCCTCCGAATGCTGGGGGGTGCCGTCGGCGAGCCGCTCGAGCGCGGGCAGCGCCGCGGCGAGCGCGGCGAGCTGGTCGGTGGACAGGGTCAGCAGGCTGTCGGCGAGCAGCAGGGTGTTCTCCTGCCTGATCTGCTCGAGCACCTCGTGACCGCGCGGCGTGACGGCCAGCATCCAGGCGCGCGCGTCGGCCGGCACCGCGTGCCGTTCCACGTAGCCTTGCTCCTCCAGCGCGCTGACCAGCCGGGTCAGCGTGGATGGCGCGATCCGCTCGGCGGCCGCGAGGTCTCCGAGGCGCAGCGGCCCGTTCCGCTCGACGGTCGACAGCGCGGCCAGCTGAGTGGGGGTCAGGCCGGCCAGCTCGTGCTTGCGCAGCCGTCGGGACAGCCGCGCGATCGCGACGCGCAGCCGGGTGACATCCACCACGGGGGCGCCGGCGAGCACGGCCGTGGCCGCCTGGCCGACCTCCGCTGGCTGGGTGCTTGCTCCAGACACCCTTACAGCGTACGTGCCAACGTTCTTCGGGCTCCCCCGGCGTAGTGCGACGCGCCGCCCTCTGGCGCATGATTGATACATGGAGGCTGAATCCCTCGGCGGTCGGCTCCTCGTAGCCACGCCGTTGCTCGGTGACCCGAACTTCCGGAGAACCGTGATCATGATCGTAGAGGACGAGCCCGGAGAGGGGACCCTGGGCGTCGTCCTGAACCGTCCGACCGAGGTTGAGGTCGGGCAGGTGCTGGAGCCGTGGAGCGATCTGGCCACTGGGCCTTCCGTGGTGTTCAAGGGCGGGCCGGTCTCCCCGAACAGCGCCCTGGCGCTGGCCCTGGCGCGGGGCGAGGACGAGCCGCTCGGCTGGCGCTCGCTCGACGGGTCCAGCCTTACGTCCCGGATCGGCCTCGTCGACCTCGAGGCGCCGCCCGAGCTGCTGGCCGACGGCATCACCTCGCTGCGGGTGTTCGCCGGCTACGCGGGGTGGGGTCCCGGCCAGCTGCAGGCCGAGATCGAGGAGGGCGCCTGGTACGTGCTCCCCGGCGAGCCGACGGACGCGTTCCTCGCCGAGCCGGAGCGGCTCTGGCAGGAGGTGCTCCGGAGGCAAGGCGGCGAGTTCGCGATCGTGGCCACGTACCCCGATGATCCGATGCTCAACTAGATGCTCGCCTAAAGGCAGTCGCTGGCAGCGTAGACTCGCTCCCTGTGAGCACAGCCATCCTGCCAAGAGCACAAACACCAGGTACCGAAGTCAGGGAAGACACCCGTACCGTCCCGGATCTCTCCCACGGCGATGGCGATCACGAGCGTTTTGCGCACTATGTCGACAAACACAAGATCGTCGACAGCGCCGTGACCGGCACGCCCGTGGTCGCGCTCTGCGGCAAGGTTTGGGTGCCGAGCCGGGATCCCAAGCGGTTCCCGGTTTGCCCTGAATGCAAGGAGATCTACGAGTCCCTGCCGGAAGGCGACGACTAGTTCGCCAAGTCGGCAAGGCGACGGCTAGTCCGCTGCGTCGGCCAGGAGCGGGGTGCCCGCCAGCTCGGCGCCCGCCGTGCGCATCTCGGCCAGGGCCGCCTCAACCGTGTCGGCGGCGACTCCCGCGGTGAGGCTGAGCAGCACCCTGGTGGCAAAGCCCGCCGTCGCGGCGTCGGTGGCGGTGGCCCGCACGCAGTGGTCGGTGGCCAGCCCGGCGATGTCGACCTCGGTGACGTCCCGCTCGCGGAGCCAGGCCGCCAGCGGCATGCCGTACTCATCAGAGCCCTCGAACCCGCTGTAGGCGGCCGACCGGGCGCCCTTGCGGAACACGGCCTCGATCTGGCCGGTGTCGAGCGCGGGGTGGAAGTCGGCGCCAGGCGTGTCGGCGACGCAGTGCGCCGGCCAGGTCTCGACGAAGTCCGGGTCGGCGGCGAAGTGCCCGACGGGATCGACGTGATGGTCTTGTGTTGCCACGATATGGGCGTAGCCGCCGCCCTCCGGGGAGGCCAGATACCCGCTGATCGCGCGGGCTACCTCGGCCCCCCCGGCTATGGCAAGCGACCCGCCCTCGCAGAAGTCGTTCTGAACGTCCACGATTACCAGCGCTCGTGTCACACGCCGAGCTTAGAACTATTGCTCGCCGGCACGGAACGCCCAAGTCGACATCGCGGCCGTAGCCACGAGGGCGAGGGCGAGGAACCCGGCGTACGAGCCGATCGTGCCCCACGGAGGGTGGCCGCCCACGGCGACGCGGCCGGCGCTCGCCGCCCAGTTGACCGGGTTGAACCTGGCGATCCCGGCGATCCACCCGGGGACGAGCCGCAGCGAGAGGAACGCGCCGGACAGGAACGTCAGCGGGAGCACCAGCATGGTGGAGACGCCGATGAGCGCCTCGCGCTGCGGGACGAGCAGCGCGAAGCCGTCGGACAGTCCCGCCATGGCCAGCGATATCAGCACCGAGACGCCGATCAGCGCCGCGACGCCTGCCGCGCCGCCAGGGAAGCCGGCGCCGATGCCCCAGCCGATCGCGATGATGATGGCCGACTGCACGATCGTGGTGACGCCCTGGTAGGCGAGGGACGCGGCGATCAGGGCGCCGCGCGGCACCGGCGCGGTCAGGAACCTGTCCATGACACCGGTGTCCATGTCTTCGATGAACGACATGCCGGTCCAGCTCGACGAGAACAACGCGGTCATGATCACCACGCCGGGGGTGAGGTACGTGATGTAGCTCCCCCCGCCGAACCCGGGTAGCTCGGCCACCTTCTTGAACAGGGCGCCGAACAGCAGCAGCCAGATGACCGGCTGGGTGAGCGTGATGCCGATCACCGCGGGCTGGCGGTAGAGCTGGCGCAGGTACCGGCCCGTGAGCAGGGCCCAGGACTGGCGGACGGGGTTCATGCTGCTGTGCTCCCTTCTGCTTGCCGGAACGAGCGTCCGGCGTGGTGCAGGTAGACGTCGTCAAGCGACGGCCTGGCGACGGTGACGGAAAGGACGCCGATGCCGTCGGTCTCGAGCCCGGCGAGGACGGCGGGCAGCGCCCGCGGCCCGTCGGCGACCCGGGCCCTGACCACGGCCCCCTCGGCGGTTGCCTGGCGGACCTGCGGAACCCGGGAGAGCGCCTTCTCGGCCTGCTCAACCTGCCCGGCGTCGCCGAGCTCGAGCAGCACCGAGTCGCCCTGCAGCTGCGCCTTGAGCTGGTCGGGGGTGCCCTCGGCGACGATCCGGCCGCGATCGGTGATCGCGACCCTGGCCGCGAACTTGTCGGCCTCGTCCAGGTAATGGGTGGTGACGAGGACGGTGGTCCCCGATTCTGCGCAGCGGCGGGTGAGTACCGCCCAGAGCTCGGCGCGACCCTCGGGGTCGAGCCCGGTCGTCGGCTCGTCGAGGAAGAGCACGGCCGGCCGGTGCACCAGCGCGGTGGCGACGTCGAGGCGCCGCCGCATGCCGCCCGAGTACGTGCTCGCCTGCCGCCCGGCGGCTTCGGCCAGCCCGAACTGATCGAGCAGCTCCGCCACCCGGCGTTTCAGCTCCCTCGGCGGCACCCCGTAGAGCCTGCCCTGCAGCGCCAGGTTCTCCTGACCGGTCAGCAGGCCCACGGTCCCGCTGTGCTGGCTCACCACGCCAATGACCTGCCGGACCCGGCCAGGGTGGGCGAGCACGTCGATCCCGGCCACCGCCGCTCGGCCCGCGTCCGGCCGGGACAGCGTGGTCAGGATCCGCACGGCCGTCGTCTTGCCTGCCCCGTTGGGGCCGAGCAGGGCGAACACGCTGCCGGGCGCGACCGAGAAGGTCAGTCCGTCGAGCGCCCGAACCTCGCCAGCCCGGCTGCGGTAGCTCTTGCGGAGTTCTCCGGCCTCCACCGCCCCGCTCACCTCCGCATCCCCCTTCACGTCGTTCATCGCACTTCTCCGTTCACTGAGTTCTGAACATCGTTCTTGTCGAGAACGCTGTTCTGTTAGAACACTGGTCTATCGCAGAACACTGTTCACGTCAAGTACGCTGTTGTTCATGCCCGAGATCGTGAGCGGTCCCGCGCCCGAGCCGCCATGGCGGTCAACGCCGCGGCGGCATGGCACGCCACGGCCCCAGCTCAGCCGCGAGGTGGTCGTCGAGGCCGCGCTGCAGGTCCTGGACGCCGAGGGTGGGGAGGCGCTCACCATGCGGCGGGTGGCGGACCAGATCGGTGTGTCCGCCTCGTCGCTCTACGGGTACGTCGACAACAAGGAGGAACTGGTCCAGCTCGTGCTCGACCGGATCTTCCAGGAGGTCGAGGTGCCGCCGACGGGCGGCGACTGGCAGGAGACGCTCAAGGATCTCGGCCGGGCGCTGCTGGCCATGTACCGGAGGCACCGGGGGGTCGCCGCGCTCACCCTCGGCCGGGTCGCGGTCACCCCGACCATGCTGCCGATCGCGGAACGCCTGCTGGCCGAGCTCCGCGCGGCCGGGATGCCCGACCAGGTGGCGGCGTTCGTCGGCGACCTCGGCGGGCTGTATGTCGGCGCCATCGCCTACGAGCTGGACGTGACGCCGCTGGCCGGGGCCGGCGCAGATGACTTCGCCGCCCAGTTCACCGCGTGGATGAGGTCGCTGCCCGCCGACCGGTTCCCGAACACTGTGGCGCTGGCGGGCACGCTTGCGGTCGGCACCGCCGATGAGCGGTTCGAGTGGGGGCTCGATGTGATCGTTCGCGGGCTGGCCACGTACCTGAAAGACCCGCCCGACCCGGCGGCCGGATGGCCGCCGGGTTCATAGTGCCGCTCGTCAGCCGAACTGGCCGGGCTGGTAGTCGCCGGCGGGCTGCTGGATGATGACGTTCACCCGGTTGTAGGCGTTGATGATGGCGATGGCGCACACCAGGGCCATCAGCTGGTCCTCGTCGTAGTGCTTGGCAGCATTCGTCCATACCTCGTCCGTGACGCCGCCGGCCGCGTCGGCGATCCGGGTGCCCTGCTCCGCCAGCTCCAGCGCGGCGCGCTCGGCGTCGGTGAAGACCGTGGCCTCCCGCCAGGTCGCGACCAGGTTGAGGCGCACCGAGGTCTCGCCGGCCTGGGCGGCGTCCTTGGTGTGCATGTCGGTGCAGAAAGCGCAGCCGTTGATCTGGCTTGCGCGGAGCTTCACCAGCTCCTGAGTCGAGCGTGGCAGCGCCGAGTCCGACAGCGCCTTGGCCGCCGCATTCATGTGCTTCACGAGCGCGCCCGCGACCGGGCTGCCGAAGAGGTTCAGCCGAGCATCCATCGTGATCTCCTAGGCCGTTGCTTGTGGTTTCACCCCTCCAAGACAGGACAGCCCGGTGAGATGTGACAGGAACCTAGATGTGACAGGAACCTAGATGTGACAGGAACCTAGATGTGACAGGAACCTAGATGTGACAGGAACCTAGTCGTCGTTCGGGGCGAAAATGGTCGGGATCGCCGGGTACCCGCGGGACAGCTGCAGCGCGTACTGCGGAAGCTCGGCCAGCGCTTCCCGATGGCGGGCGCGCGCAGCGGTCAGCGCTTCTCTTTCGACGATCTCGCCGCCGCGCACGAGTTGCCGCAGCAGTACCCGGTCCTCGGCACCGGGATCCGGCGGCTCCGTGGTCACCATCTCGGCCACCGCCGTCCCCTGGGCGTCGTGGGTGCGGACCGCCCACTTCCGCCCGCCGCGGCCCGGCTTGCCGACCGAGCGCTTTGCGACCGGGCGCAGCGGGCCCGAGCCCCCGCCGTCGTCGGCTCGGGCAACCAGCTTGTACACCAAGGCCGCGGTCGGTGCCCCAGACCCGGTGACCAGCGACGTGCCGACCCCATAGCCGTCCACCGGGGTGGCGGCCAGCGCGGCGATCGAGTACTCGTCCAGGTCGCCGGTCAGCACGATCCTCGTCTTGGTCGCGCCGAGCGAGTCGAGCAGCGCCCGCACCTGGCGGGCGACCACCGGCAGGTCACCCGAGTCGATCCGGACCGCGCCCAGGCCGGGGCCGGCCAGCTCGACCGCGGTCCGCACGGCAGTGGCAACGTCGTAGGTGTCCACGAGCAGCGTGGTGTCGGCGCCGAGCGTATCGAGCTGGGCGGCGAACGCTTCCCGCTCCGACCCGTGCACCAGGGTGAACGCGTGCGCGCTGGTGCCGACGGTCGGGACCCCGTACTGCTGGCCTGCGCGCAGATTGGACGTGGTGGCAAACCCGGAGATGTACGCGGCGCGGGCGGCTGCTACGGCGGCCAGCTCGTGCGTGCGGCGCGAACCCATCTCGATCAGCGGCCGGTCGCCAGCGGAGCTGACCATCCGGGATGCGGCCGAGGCTATGGCGCAGTCGTGGTTCAGAATCGACAGGACCAGGGTCTCCAGCACGACCGCCTCGGCGAACGTCCCCTCGACCACCAGGATCGGCGATCCTGGGAAATAGCAGTCGCCCTCGGCGTATCCCCAGATGTGCCCGGTGAACGTGTAGGACTCCAGGAAGCTCAGCGTAGCTTCGTCGGCCACACCGGCTCGCCCGAGGAACTCGAGATCGGCAGGGCCGAACCGGAACCGCTGCAGCGAGTCGATGAGCCGGCCGGTGCCTGCCACTACCCCGTACCTCCGGCCGTGCGGCAGGTGCCTGGCGAACACCTCGAAGACCGAGCGCCGCTGCGCCGCACCACTGCGCAGCGCCGCGCGCAGCATGGTGATCTCGTAGTGGTCGGTCAGCAGGGCGGTGCCGGCCGCGGGGGCCGCGGCGGCCGCGCCAAGGTCAGTAGTCACGTCTTGAAGCCTAGGGTCAGGGCGGCCCCGGCATGGCTACGCGGGGTAGGGCTTGGCGCTCACGTGGCAGTGACGCCGCAGGGTGGAGGCGCGGTCACACGGGGTAGGGCTCGGGTCTTACCGTGTAGCTGCGGCCGTGCGGCAGGTGCCAGATCAGGACGCCGGGTTCGGGTTGCTCGAGCCGCCAGCCGGATGCTTGCTTGGCCTGGTGATGCCTTCTGCACAAAGGATGGAGGTTGCACTCGCAGGTCCGGCCGCCCTTGTCGTACGGGATGGTGTGATCGTCGTCGCAGCGGATGGCAGGCCGTCGGCAGCCGGGGAACCCGCATCGCGGGCTGCGGATCTTGATGATGTGCCGCAGCGAGTTCGATGGCTGGTAGCCGGCGGATTCGCGCCGGTGAGAGCAGATGCCGGTTTCGATCGGGGAGATCTTCACCGTGGCGAGCCAGGCGGCAGGGTCGGTGCCGCCGGGCGGTCTCGGTCCGTCGCGGGCGACGGGTGGGCCTGGCCCGTCGCGAACAACGGGTGGGCCTGGCCCGTCGCGGGCGACGGGTGGGCCGGGCCCCTCGCGGGCGCAGCCGTGGGCCGTTGCCCGGCCTTGCCGGTCGACGATGGTGACGCACCAGCGGGTGGCGGGGTTGGCGGCGAGAGCGGCGGCTAGGTCGCGGCAGGTGTCGGCGTCGAGG
>Ga0209420_1001362_pt1 | contig 11674 bp, 11 predicted proteins | sample BlaSpr_A8_OM1_O1_FD_187972 | JGI IMG/M metagenome (GOLD analysis project Ga0209420, IMG submission 187972) | Forest soil microbial communities from Thunder Bay, Ontario, Canada - Black Spruce, Ontario site 2_A8_OM1_O1 (SPAdes) (version 2) | ecosystem: Environmental > Terrestrial > Soil > Boreal...
AGAACGGTGGACGAACGGCTTAGCGATTTCATAGAAACGGTCAATGTTCCCGTCAACTCACCCACTGGACGGAAATTGATTCAAGAAGAGCGTAACCGTCTCATGTCCGAGGAATACAAGAAACATTAACCTTGCGGGAAGCCAGCGTTGTTCTGTCCCGCAAAACGGCGTCAAACCGTTCTAAGCAGACAACGCCTCCTATTTACGCTTTTGATTTACGCCTTAGGGCGAAAGGATAAACAATGGATACACTAGAGAATCAATTAACGCCTGACCAGACGCAGCCCACAGCGGGCGCATCTCCTACGGGCACACCCCCCGCACAGGCTCCGTCTGGCGTCGGCAGTGCGATAACGGGACAGCCCGCAGGACAACCCACGACGGGACAGCCAACGGCACAGCCGAACGCGGCACCAGCGACCCAAGCACAGCCTAACGCTCAACCTCAGACACCTAAGGCTTCACCGAACGCACGGCACCTAAACACTTATGACACGATTTTGCGGATGATAACCCCGCCAGCCCCTCAGTATGTAGACCCTCAGGGAAACATTCAGAGCGTGCCGCAGACTCGTGGAAGCCTCGGTCGCACTGTTTTAGCGAGTGTGCTCGCTGGGATGATGTCGCCGACACAATACCGTGACACGCCATACGGACCTGTCGTCAACGGCTCGGCAACCGCTGCAGGTGCATTCGCTGCTGGTCAGGGCGTTATAGCGAAGCAACAGCAAGAGGCTCAGGCATTGAGCGACAAAGAGCAATCCGTCCGTTTGATGAACGTGAAAAATAATATTGACCAAGTCCATCTAATGGCGGCTCTCGCCCAGCAAAAGCACCAAGACCTGCAAGGTGCCGTCGATTCAAATTCGCTTTTCCTGAAAGATTTGGAAGCGTATGACGCTCAACAACCTGACTCAAAGAACAAACTTATCCTTGCAACAGGGTTGACTTTTAAGCAGGCGATGGATAGCCCGCAGTTCGGTCAAGGAAAGATGACTAGAAACAATCTCGTTATGTCGAGTTCCCAAGACATTTACGACCCCCAAACGGGACAAACGACAATCGAGCCGACCTTTACGGTCATCAATCCAGACGCTCATGTTGCTCTAAGCCCCGATGCTATTAAGACAATCGAAACTATCAATCCAAGTTTCACGGGTCTTTCCGAAGTGACTGGCGGAAATGTGCGTCTCCCCGTTCATCAATATCTCGCAGCGATGAACCAAGTATCTACGGTGCAATCTGCCGAATCGTTCTTCAAGCGGGCTGATGAAGCATTAGGCGTGAGCGACAATTTCGACCTTAGTGCGGCAGTCAAGAAAAATAGGAACCTAATGCCTGCGATTCAAGCGGCTGAGAATGCCATTGCCTCAGGTGGGAGCACTGCCGATGCTTTGGCAAGAATCCAGCAAACCGCGGGTAGTTCAGCAATCTTTGACGCAATGGGAGTCAGTCAGGACGATGTTACCAAGTACATCAACAAGGTGAAAAATGAAGAGGCAAGACAGACGGCGCTCGCCAAGGAAGGCGGTATCGGAGACAAGGCACCCGCACCGCCGCAGATGATTGCAGACCTCACAGCAGCAGCAAAGAAACTCCATCCCGACCAAGCACAGGCAATTATGGCGGGAATCAATCCAATCGGTTTGACCGTTGGAGAGGCAGAGAAGATTAAGAACAATATTTTGCAAGCACAAAACTCAAATGTCACGAATGCCCAACCAACAGCGGCAGGACCGACACCAACAGGATTTGTATTTAATCCCGATGCTCCGACGATGGACAGTCCAACGCTGAGAACAAATCTGCAGAAGCAGGGCGTCAAGCTGCCTGCAAACTTTGAAGCACTTTATGGGATTGCTCACAATGCGAATCCGTTGACGACTCTTCCGCCGAATCCTCGCAAGGGAAGCAATCAGATGTCAGCACAGGAAGGCTTAGCATTCATTCGCCAGTACATCAACCCGAACTATCAGGAAGGCGACTATGCAGCAGCGGCAAGTCTGAGCAAAGAACTCGCCTCTACCCGTCAAGGGACGGCAGGCGGAACGCTGTACAACGCAGGGACTGCGTCACAGCATCTTGAATTGCTCGACGAAGCGGCGAAGGCTCTGAACAATAACGACACTCAGGCATTGAACCATCTCGCAAATACTTTCGGTGTCGCAATCGGCAAATCGCCCGCCGTGACATTCAAAGCGCTTGCTGAACAGGTCAATGGTGAAGTCGGCAAGGTCGTCGCAGGCGGAACCCCGCACGAGGCGGAACTCGCTGAACTTCGCAGCAACCTGAACTCTGACCAATCACCCGAACAGACTAAGAATGTCATCAGGGCTTATGTCAAGTTGATGGCAGGTCGAATCAGTGAGATTAACGACCGAAGTCAGCAGTATTTCAATCGTGATGTCAAAGGTGTGAGCCCGACGACCGTCAAGGTCTTCAACAAGTACGGCGTGCCTGCTCCTGGACAAGTCGCTGCGACTGTGAACGGGGTGACGGGATTCATTCCACAGAATCAGGTCAAAGCATTCCAAGCGAAGTATCCGAACGCAACGATAGGCGGTCAATAATGACTACACCAGCAGTAACACCAACGGCACCACAATCACCTTTTGCAGAGTTTGGCGGAGTATCTACGGACGCACAACCCCGAACGGCACAGCCTGCACAACCCATTCAACCAACACAGTCCGACCCGTTTGAGGAGTTTGGGGGTGTGAAAGCCGAACCTGACACTAAGGAAACTACTGACCCCCGTAAGACGGGCGAGATTACAAATGATGTCGGTTTGAAAGTCATCGTCCCGAAGGACGGCGAGAGTTTTGCTGACACGATGAAGCGTGCGGTCCAGTATCACAAATCGCTTTCTCCAGAGCAACAGCAAGCCGCCCTAAATGCTGAGGCGAAGACGATGCCAGCGAAGGCACTCGAAGCGGGTATAGGCGGACCTCTGGCAGCGGTAGGAAGTTATGCCGCGGGGGCAATGGTCCCTGTAGCATCGGCGGCAGTCCCCTCTGTTTTGATTCACACTGTTGAAGGGGTCAAAGCCCTCGGAGCATGGGCAGAAGCCAATCCGTATAAGGCTTTCATGCTCTATCAAGTTGCTAAGGAACTCCTCCCAGGTGCAAAGAAGGCAATGGGGTTGATAAAAGCAGCACCCGAAATAACGCCTTAGACACGGGCTCGCTTTGTGTTTTCCGTATACGAAATACTGATTGACGGCAGAAGGATTTTATACGTTGTCGGGGAGTGACCAATGATGGCGCTCTTTGATTAATTGGCATATCTCGTCATCTTGGCTTTGCTCCCATTCCTGCTCTTGTTCACTTTCCGTAGGGTGAATTGGCGTGAGTGACCTAGCTTGTTTCTTCCAGTAAACAGCCTGTTGAGCATCTAGGCTAGCATCATGTTCGGAGAGTTTGGCGATTTGCCCCATCAAAGTGTAACGCAACGCTTTTTTAAGGCAGTAAATTCGGTTGCGCTCGCGTGCTCGGATGTAGCTTAAGATTAGATGCCAAACCCACAAAGCGGCTAATACAGCCAAGAAAATTGTCCAAAATGTGTTTGTCATCGCGTCTCCCCTGCCGCCTCAGTTTCCTCGGCACATTAAAAGTAAAGTCTACAGCCATATGGAGGAAAAAATGGAATTCAGTGAAAGATTCATCGAAGGTAGACCCATTGCCAATTTTGAAACAGCGTTCAACATGTATCTCGACGAGGAAAGTGCGACCTTTGAGGATGCACAACGGCTCTTTCAAGATTGCTGGACGCGGCGAGCCATGAGCGAAAAAAGAAAAAGGGACATAGCGGAACAAGAAGCAACGAGACTGCGGAACGCCGAACAGGAACAGGTTGATATCGAACAGCAGAAGTATCTCGATTCTATGCGTCAGCAACTGAGAGATGCGAGGGGCTAAAGCCAATGGAAAACATTGACGTTCAGGACATTGACGCTCAGGACGCAGAAGCTGAAGAGACAGAACCAAACCGCAGGGGCAAAAATAGCCGCAATCGGTTGAAGGACAGACTTAAGATTCTCGATACGATTGCACTTGACCCTAAGGTAAGAGCGTCAAAACAGGCTGACGCCGCTCTTGAGGCGAGTTCAATTGAGAAATTGTTGTTCCAAACGGAACGGGAAGACAAGGTGAACAAGACCCTCACTCTCAATGCACAATTGACCGCACAGCATGAACAGGATGTTGCTGAGATTGCCCGATTGACCAAGGCGAACGCTGAACTTCAGACACGGACGGCTCAACGGGTCGTCGAACAGATTCCCGATGACCGCGTGCAAGGATTACAAGAACAAGTCTCTACGCTTGAATCGTTGCTCAAGGATGTCTCTGCCTTATCACGCTCGGTCGATATTGAGGAACGCACACGGGCTGCTGTCTCTCTCATCGTCAAGCACGGCAAACGGGCGATGTCCGTTGTTGAGGAGATGGGCGTCAGTTTCTCAAGCGTTGTAACGGCTCTACAAAAGAGTGAGACGGAACTCCTCGGGCTTTTGCAGCAAGCCCAGCAAGAGGGGCCTGCCCTGCCTGTATACCGCGCTGTTCTCAGCGTGCGGGACTCTGTTCAAGTCGATGGGCATGGAAAGAAACACTACCCTGACGTTTTTGATGACGGATACGCTAAAGAACTTTGAGGGGGGGAGTGCTTTATGAGTTATGAATTTGACCAGTCAAGTTGGCTCCCTGAATGCAACGGACCCTATTCTGCTCCATATATAAGGGAACCTGAACGATTAGATTACAGCCCACCCGTGCACATTCTATTTGACGGCGGGGAATCGCCGCACTCTATCATCAATCCGCCTCGACAAGAGATTGAGCCGTGGTCGGAACAAAATCGCGAGCTTCGCCTCGTGATTCATCGGCATCCTACAACCCCCGCATTTCTAAGAGCCGCATTCAACGAGGCAAAAAAGCTACGCGGGGCAATACGCACAGTCGCTGCCTTCGTTATGCGAGGACTGGGCGATTCACAATCGATTCGTGTATTGATGTCGATGGGCTTTACTAAAGACGAGACACGCGGCACGGGGCAAGGAGTGTGCTACGTCAGGGACATGAAAAACTCAAAGCCGGAGCCTAAACCTCCGAAGCCAGAACCAAAACCTGAACCGAAGTCATTGGACTGGTGCGAGCGTGAGTTACAGATTACGACAGACGCTATAGAGTCCCGCCGTGCGCTCGGAGTGCACGAGACTTTTCTCACGGGGCTACTTCGAGAGCAAGCAGACCTGCAGAAGATGGTAGATGAACGGGACGCCGTCAAAGAGTCGCCCGAGTATCTAGAGCTTTGTAGGCAGGAGCGTGAGATACAGGAACAGCTTGATGCTCTGAAGAGGGGAACATGCCAGCCGTAATCCTCATTTACGCTATTGCCCTGTTAACCCTCGGGGTTGAAGATTACGGATTGCCGAACTGCAGGCGCAGCAGGACGGCGCGTTAAACTCTCCACGTTGGTGTTAGAGGCGTGTTTTCAATGGTTTACGGACGATCACCGCGCATACGACGAATGGAAACGTAGGATCGATCTGTGGGATTTTCTGGTGCCGCCTGATGGGGTCGATGTGTTTTGCCGATGGATGTCAAGAAAAGATCGTTACCCGTTTTGGTCCGGAAAGCATCCAACAGATTACGAGGGTACATGCACTTTAGTTTGACAGCAGTGCATGGGTGGGCTATAAAGCTGATACCGCTGAGGTTGCGGACTTCCCCATAGTCTGCCAGGAGAACAACCTTGGTCCTCGCTAAACGATTGACAACCATCAGGATGGGCGCTGGGTCAGTGACCGAGGTCACTTCGTGACGCGTGCCGCCGAAGGTAGCATTAACGAAGAACCGAGGCAAGGAGCGTCTATGGCGTCCCCGGAGAAGTCTGACTTTCTATTTAGGGTTGTCGGTGAAGACCCAGTAGACGCCCAGGCTCCCCTGTTCAGCAATTTTGTTGCGGTTTCGCATGTTGGTCGCGAAGTGCAGATCGAGTTCATTTTTCTTGATCTGAACCGTGTAGCAGATGAGATTCAGCGGCAAAAATCGGCCCCCGCAAATACAGAGCCTCAGTTGTTTAGGGGAAAAACTGTTGCAAAGGTTGTCGTACCTGCGTGGGCCTTCCTTCAACTGAAGGACCACCTAACTGGAGTTTTCGAGAAATTAGAGGTTGAGGTTAATGAAAGCAGTCAAAAAGCAAAACCAAGCGGAGAGATCACATATGGCGCGGGCCGAGCGGCTCGCGCTGGCAGCGACCGGCTGGGGTTAGGGCACGCGGCCCGTTCGACTAGGGAAGTGACCCCCTATAAGCCTACCCTTTTCAACAATGTAGAGGCAATCTCCCTCGTGCCGCGTGCCGCGTTCTCCCCACGGACCCTGAGCTTTCCGGATGTCCGATTAACCGGGTGCGAGCCAAATCTAGCATAGGGAGGTCACAGTGGAGCAAACCGGACGCGGCACGCAGCGTTTGGTACGTCGTACTGGCAATTCTGGGGCGTGACATGCCGATAGCGAGACCGAAGGTCAGTTTTAACTCACTGACAGCATGTTAGTTACAAATGCTTATCCCATCGCTTATCCTACACGATAGTAACTACGACAATGGATAGAAAAATGTTTTCCATTTATGTGAAATGCTTTGCATAGGCTGTAAAGGGGTTGGGCGTACCCTACATAAGAGACCCGCCGTTAAGTTTGCCATCCTGATGCTCGGAATGGCGGCTCAAGGCGCCATTATTCTGCCCCGCAACCCCGCCGCTATCCTCGATCTTTTGCCCGGCCCAGAGGATCACCTTGAACACGAGTTGGCTCGAATGTGTCTGCGTTTCCTTGGCATCGAAGACTGAGCGCGGTACGGACTGTCTTAGGGTCGGGGAGACAGAGGCCCTGAGCGCCAACGGAAAGCTCGCCAGGATCATTTGCTAACCGAGGCGGGGAATAGATGGCCTCCATCCAGTGAGCGCACAAGCCCTGGAGGGATTCTTTAAGGCAGACCGCCGCATTTGGTGAACCCTCAGCGTTTTGCATGTTAGCTAGATTATGTGCTGATCGTGAATTCGAATGTATCTGCCTTGCACTGGAAAACACGCGTATCTCTTGGTTCGCAAATTCTTGAGACCACCCATCAGAGGGAACAAGAAACACTAGCGGCAGTATGCTCACCAATTCCATAATTTCAACCCGACCAAATTCCAGTGCCACAAATATACCGCGACAACCAGATTCAAGGCCGAACAGGTTGTGACTGCTATTCCGCGCAAAGAAATCCGATGCCATGCTACACGGAAAAGCAACAGCCCAAACAGCATTATCGACGACACGAAGAACGCCCAGCCCGATATGCAAATCGTCGTTGTTTGCCAGTCCAGCACGCCGACACTATCAAACTGCAACCGAGTAACGGCTAGTGCGGCGGCCACTAGCGCAGCCAGTGGCACCAGCAGCGCAAGTTCCTCTGCCCTAAGCGACCTCTTCGAGCATGCGAGAAATGCCGCACGTACCCCTATAGCCAATGAAACAGGAAGGGCTATGACCCAGCAACCTAATATTGCCAATTGCAAGAGCCATAGGCCCCGCGAAGATGCTTCATAATATTCGGAGCCGACGACCAGTACCGAATGTTCTCCGTCATTGTCAGCAATCAGCACGCTAGGATCTGCATCCTCGGCGAAGCGGAAAGTCTCGGGTCCAACCGCGATTAGTTCCCGGCCTGTTTCAAATGGACGGTGCAAGATCAGTTTGCCGTTTTGTACCGAAACTTCCATCCGATCATGCAGATTGACGTAGAAGCCAGCCAGACTCGGGCGGTACGAAGCCGACGCATAATGCCCGACAAAGTTTATGAGCGGTTGCGCCAGTGGCGAATTGTCCATTGGATGAACATTCAGACCTTCTATGAGGCGCTGGAAGATCAAATCTTCGATCCGGTAGAGCGCTTGCCGAGAGGTGCCATTCAATAAAACCACGAACCCGATTCCATATTTCGGCTGATAACGAAACGCGGAGAAGAACCCCGGCAATCCACCGTCGTGACCGTATGTAAGCAGGTGCAAACGGTGATCATTCAGCAGACCTGTACCGTACCCGACTCGCAAACCGTGTCGCGCTGCAATGCTGTCCTTCGGTTCCTCCATTTCTAGAATACCCACATTGGACAGTGGGCCTCTCGCAGCTTCGCCCTGCAACAAAAAGAACTCGACAAGTTTGCCCAAATCCTCGGCCGAAATGACCAGGGCTCCGGCTGGGCGATGATAAAGGAACAGCGCGGGTGCGGGTTCGCCATGTTCATCGTAGCCTTGAGCCATCTCGCCATCTGCGTCGCTGAGACGAAGCACAGCACGCATTATCCCAATGGGCTTGAGTACACGGTCTTGGATAAACCGCTCGTAGGGAAGCCCGGTAAGCTTCTCGATCAGGTAAGCGCCAATAGTGTAGTCGACATTCGAATAAGAAAAGCGCGTGCCCGGTTCCCAGCGGACGACCCTCGATCGTGGATTGATCGCCAGAACTTGCTGAAGCGGCATTGTTTCGACATTGGGATCGCGGCTAAAATATTCATTGAAATGAGAGTCATCAAAGCCAGCCGTATGCTCCAGCACTTCGCGAATTGTAACTGGATGCGTTTTATTCCATGGATTCTCGCAGGGGATTTCAGGGGCAATCTCGCGCAGGGGCGAGTCTAGATCGATTCGCCCCTCTCGCTCAAGCACCACCAGGCTGAATGCAATTAAGACCTTGGTAATCGAGCCAGCACGAAATCGAGTACTCCCGGTCACAGGTTCTTGTGTCTTGAGGTTGGCCGCCCCGACTCCCATAACCGAGACAACCCGGCGATCTTGCAACACCGCAATCGCGGCGCCCGGTACTCTCTCCTCGCGCAAGATTGCCTCGATCCGGGTTCTAGTCTGCGCTGCGTCATCAGAAGTCCACCTTGGCGGCGGACCATCGTCGGCTCGGCACATACTGACAGCGCTCATTGAGAAAAACAGCAATAACCATAATGCGGCATGCCCGTTAGCTGTCGTCTCTCTGCGGAAGGGGTGTCGAAGCGCGATTCTTAACAATGCGGTTGTGATCAGCGCTAGTATGAGACCCAATGCGAGACCGGCGGGAATGAACCACCATCCAAGCAATTCCCGTGAGCCTCTCCAAGGGCCGTCGTAGAAGCCGATCGCTTTTGCCTTGAGGCCCCACCACAGTCCAATTCGATCCGGTGCAAATGGCTTGGCAATCGAAGCGGCAAGCAACACGAACGACAGTGCATACCCGACAAGGCCAGCACCCGCGATCAGCGCCCACCTAATTCCTCGGTTTGAAGCCCTGAATATCGCGCGCACCAGGCGGAGTGGTGAATGACCATTCGCCGCCACAGCGATGAACAACTCGTCTCGGTACGATGCTGCGAACTCCCGAGCGTCACCCATCCGCGCGATTGCGTTTGCTGCGCCGCCCAACGCTGTAGCCTGCTCAATGAGATGGCCCCTGATCTCGACGATGAGATTGTCAACTTCGGCAGGGGCGACTCCTTGCAACTGCGCGCGAACGCGATCCAAATAAGCTTCGATCAAACTCCGATCATCCATGAGACTTGATCCTTTTGGCACGCCGCAGCGGCCGGAGAATGGTGTCCAGTACCCGCGTGTGGATTGTCCAGCGTTCTTCGAGCAGGAGCAGGCGTTGCCGCCCTTCTTGAGTCAGTTCGTAATATCGGCGCGGGTGGCCCAGTTGGCTTTCGACCCAGGTCGAATTCACAATGCCCTCGGCACGTAGCCGACCGAGCAACGGGTAGATGGTGCCTTCCGTGACGGTCAGACCGCTCTCCGCCTGCTCCAATTTGCGAAGCATTTCCAGAGCGTAGAGCGAGCCATCCCACAGACAACCGAGGACGGCGATTTCCAAGTACCCTCGGCGTAGCTGCGCCTCCCATTGCTCGGTGCTTTCGAGCTTTGACATAGTACCTTGCACTGCAAGGTATCATGCGGACGGACTTATCGCAAGTGTTACTGAAGATTGTCAATCCAAGAAACAAGCACAGCCTGCAGCGCGTTGCTCGGGGCGATAATTCGTTCGTAACCCAAATGGCCGATAGAAAGGGGTATATTCTAACGCCGTTGGTGATGTAACCCGCTGTGGCTGTTGAAAACTCTCTTTTTCAAAAGTTGCAAAAACTGATTTGCGTCAGGATGACTTATGAGCGACTTCCTCCACGCGGCCGATCCGGACCAATGCGTGTAACGAACCAGCTTGCCCTCTTCGCAGATCACCAGCTAAAGCCGGAAATTTGGACGGTGCCAACGCAGCTACAGGCAGGGATGGCTCGGGGAGTTACGCCGCAAGGCGCGGCGGCGATCGAGTAGAGCCCGGTCCGCCGGAACGACGGGGGCGCAAAAACGACGCAGGTGAAAGTATGACGCCGCTTGCCTTATCGACGGCGGGGAATCTGATCTGCGTGATTCGCATCACTTCTGCGGGAGCCGTACCGGTCGGGATTGCTTGACGTTAGCATTTTTCGATTCCCGCTTCTGGTTTTTGCTCCAGCCGCCAAGATCAAGAGCGACGGCCATGCAGGCTGCGCGCAATTCATCAGCCAGAGCGCGGTCGACCATCGTCCGCGCCACGACCATGCCGCCTATGGACAAAGCGGCTATGCTTTGTGCGGTGGTACGGCGAAGGCGGTTTTTCTCCATCAAACTTCGCTCCAGGACACTCACCATTGCCTTAAAGACGGTCTCGAAAGCACGTTTTGCGCTGTCGTTGCTTCGCGCGACATCGGTCGGCAATGCGACCATAGGGCAGGAGTTCTCAACATCCTCGAAATGCTGACGGGAGAGATAGGCGCGGACGACCTGGGGTCCCACATCGGTGGAAGACAGATCTACAGGCACACCTTCCCAGCAGCTTTTCCACTCGGGGTCGGTGAAAAAACACCCTAGTACCTCGGCGTACAGATCGCTCTTGCTTTTGAAATAACTATAAAATCCACCATGCGTCAGGAAGGTTGAAGTTGCGCGCCCTGCGCGGGTGAGACCGCTGGCAGCGCAGTTTGTGATGCGAGAGATTTCCCACTTTTGTTATTCTCAACTTGAGACGAACAGCGTGCAGCGTGTTGAAAGTGGTGGGGCGTGGCCACGCTGGCTGACAGAGGGTGGATTAGGAGGGTACAGCCGGGTGCCGCCCTCGCTAGGGGAGGTAACCTCCTCTGAAGGGGGTACCTAACTCCTTTGTTATGTGCTCCGTGCCGCGTTCATCGATTCTGTACTCCCCCGGCGACCAGTGACTTTTCGGATGTCCGATTCTGGGCATGAGCGGCCAAATGTAGCATAAAGACGGTGACCATCCCGAATGTCCACTTTCCAGCACGCGGCACGAATCGTGTGGTAATCTTCGCCTTATCTTCGTGTGGTTACTGTGTACTTAATAATAACATTTTAGGACTGTAGTATTGATATGATTAGACTTACGTGGTTAATCACACATTTCTTCCTATGGTGTGAACGTGCCGCGTGCCGCGTGCTCCACTTTGACGGCCTAATGCGAGAGATTTCCCACTTTTATCATTCTCAACTTGAGACGAACAGCGTGCAGCGTGTTGAAAGTGGTGGGGCGTAGTCCACGAGGCACGCTGCGTCCGGCGTCCTGCTCATGGCTATTCTGGGATGTGGTATCTCGTACAC
>Ga0209420_1001363_pt1 | contig 11671 bp, 15 predicted proteins | sample BlaSpr_A8_OM1_O1_FD_187972 | JGI IMG/M metagenome (GOLD analysis project Ga0209420, IMG submission 187972) | Forest soil microbial communities from Thunder Bay, Ontario, Canada - Black Spruce, Ontario site 2_A8_OM1_O1 (SPAdes) (version 2) | ecosystem: Environmental > Terrestrial > Soil > Boreal...
TTAGACGCTGGAACTTTCTACACCTTGAGCATAGAATTCTTTCTCATACCACACCGGACCAAGCCTGTCGATTCTTGTGACGATGAACACGCAATTCATAGGCAAGTTAGCGGCAGAGGATCTGAGCGACGTAGGAAAAGACACTCGCTCAAAGAGCTATTGGCATGCGTTCAGTCCGGCAGGCATACCCAACGTCTTGCTGCGGACTTTGGCATTGCTCATCGCTTTGGCAAGCGTTGCTGCCGTTTCACTTGTGACCGCGCTTTCCTTTGGATGCTATGGTGCGGTGATGCTTGTCGGGAGGATTCGTCCATTACGCGACGGGTATCAATTTCTCTCCCGGCTTTACGACCGCTTCATCGGCCGGCTTGGCCAAGTAGTTCTGCGGGACTCCCGAGACACCCCTGCGTTACGAATCATGGTATCCCTCACCCTCACCGCCGTGCCGATTTTCGTGATCCAACTCGTTTTGGGGAAACCTCGGCTTCTGCTGGCTATCGCTTTCTATCTTTCCCTCTACGGTCTCAAGGCTGGGCGCGCTGTCAGGATGTTCAGCGCCAAACACTTGGAGGCGCACCGGCCTCAAGGATACTTTTCGGATAAATACGTTAAAGTCTTCGGCCGCTACGTCGAATTCTTTCTCGGATATTTATATGGGGACCTTCCAGAGTTGGGTCGCACCGTCCATGTCCGTCTCCACCATAGAGAGAACGGCGGTTTCGACGATAGCGCCTCCTCCCTTCGCTACGATCGAACTAGTCCGCTGGATTTCCTTTGGTATCTTTCGGACAACACTTGGACGGCTCTGGGATTCGCTCCATACGCCTACTTCAAGGCTAGAGGTGATGAAAAGAACCGGAAACGAATGCTATGGGGGATGACTCGGTACGCAATTTATTTCGCCGCTGTCTTTATTTATGACTGGAGAATTGGAATCCTGTTCGTATTGGTTCCTCTTCTCACTATGAACTCCATCATGGCAGTCACCTCTTGGGTTCAGCACGCCTTCTGTGACCCGGAAGATCCCGAAGATTATTTTATAAATACCGTGACCATCGTGGACGACGAAAACTTCATGAACGAGGGATACCACCTCTGTCATCACCACCGATCTAGCCTGCACTGGACCGAGATGCCGGCCCATCTGGAGCGGATTCGCGACAAGATGAGGCAGTCCGGGTCCTTGGTCTTTCGCGACCTAGATTTTTTTGAGCTTTTCGTCGAGTTGACTCTTCTTCGCAGGATGGATGTCCTTGCCGAAAAGCTTGTCCCCTGGGCGCCCATGAACCACGAACAGAGGCTGGCTTTGCTGGCCAACAGAACTAAGCCCGTGGTGGCCGTTTTCGGCTTGGGACGTCACGAGAAAGCTTACGGGAAACAGCGCTTCCTGGTCGATTGAAAGTCAAACCCCCAGCCGACTTGGCCGCTTGCGTCTCAACTACCCAGACGAATTAACTTGAGCCAATTGTCGCCAATCAGCAAACTTGTTCTAGCAGAGTGCGATTCAAAGCAGGGCGTCACCTAGGCTGATTTCAGCGTATGGTGTCTATTGGGGGCGGGCTTATGGCATCCAGAAATGCTCGATCGGCAAGTACCGGATCCGACTTGCAACGACGCGTCGCCGACCGGTTTGGTGTGCTTCCGAATTTCTTCATGCTTTCGCCGGAGACCCCGGAGATTACCGAAAAACTGTGGGGATTTGCCGAAGCAGCCTATCTCAATAACCCTCTACCGTCCGTTTTTAAGGAACGACTTTTCGTCCACCTTTCTCGTTTTTGCGCAGCCCGCTACTGCATTGCCCGCCATGCCGGTTTTCTGATTGGACTTGGTCGTCCCTCAGGCGACAAGAATGCCCGCACTGAAAGTGTTTTGGATGTAGTGAAATTGCTGCGGAGGCCTCTCGCACGCGGGCCTGAGCTGAAGTCGCGCCTTTCGCTTTGCTCCAACCTTTCCGCGCCGCTTGTGGAAATGCCCGCTGCCGACTCGCAGATCGAAGATGGGCTGTTTACTTTTGCTAGTCATGTATTCCTCCAGACGGCGGACGCCCCGGACTGCCTGGAGGCGCTGGAACAGTTGCTAGGTACGGTTCGACTTCAGTACCTGCTGCTTTTCTTGTCCTTCGTTAGGGCGGCGCACTATTGGACCAGGGTCCATCCTGAAATCCAGTTTGAGGATGACATCAGGCAACTTCTCGCGACGCATGAAGTGCTGGCGAGTTGCATTACTGACGATACCGAAGCCATCACAGACAAGGCCATTCAATCAATTTTGGACGAGCTTCCAGAGTTACGCCTGAAGGCCGATAAGGCGATCGGCTTGCTTGCCGCTATCGTAGATTCTTCCGAGGACGCGATCATCAGCAAGACTCTACAGGGCGTTATCACCAGTTGGAACACGGGTGCCGAGCGTCTGTTTGGATACACAGCCAAAGAAGCCGTAGGCAAGCACATTTCGATGATCATTCCGCTCGATCGCCGCGACGAGGAAACAGGCATCCTTGCGCGATTGAGCCGAGGCGAGAAGATCGATCATTTCGACACTATTCGCGTCCGAAAAGATGGCACTGCACTTGAGATCTCGCTGTCAATTTCCCCAGTCAGGGACTCCACAGGAAAAATCATCGGTGCTTCGAAAATAGCACGCGATGTCACGGGACGTAAGAGGATCGAGCGTGAATTGCAGGAAAGCGAGCAACGTTTTCGCACGTTGGCTGATGCGCTCGATACTCAAGTGCAATTTCGAACTCAAGAGTTGCGGAGGCGAAACACCGAGATCCTTCAGCAGTCAGAGCAGCTTCGGGACCTTTCGGGAAGATTGATGCATGCTCAGGACGAGGAACGTCGGCGCATTGCACGTGACCTGCACGACAGCGTCGGCCAGAATCTGGCTGCACTGGGGATGACCCTGGCGGGACTCGAAAATGACACGAAGCGCGATCCTGAGCGATTATCCAAGAGCATCAAGGATGCTCAGGACTTAATTCTGGGTCTGACCCAAGAGATACGCACGACTTCCTATCTCTTGCACCCGCCAACGCTAGATGAAAGCGGACTGTCGTCTGCAATTCGCTGGTACTTGGACGGTCTGGCGGAGCGCAGCGACCTCAGTATTGAGTTGACTGTTCCCGGTGACCTCGAAAGGCTTGCCCCTGAGGTAGAACTCGCCATATTTCGTCTTGTACAGGAATGCTTGACAAACATCCATCGCCATTCAGGAAGCAAGACGGCGGTAATTCGTATTGTTCGCGAACCGGACAAGATTTATGTAGAGGTTCAGGATCACGGCAAGGGAATTTCGCAAGAACGGTTGGCAGAGGTTCAATCCAAAGGGGTCGGCGTCGGGATCAGCGGAATGCGAGAACGCGTGCGCCAATGTAATGGTGAATTGATGATTCATTCCAATCCGCTGGGTACGAAGATTAAGGCTATTTTCCCGGTCAAAACGCGCGCATCGAACGAACAGGGTGCCGGTTCACGCTATGACGTGGCTTGAGGTCTCGCACAAAATAGCCCAGCTTGTGGTCATCTCTGACGTTCCTTGCACGGCCAGCTCCTGATTGCGTGCGCTGATCGGCCCAATTCTGGTCCGGCAACCCGACGCACTCAGAAGTAACTTCATCTCTGATGGGACGCGCACCTGCTCTATCCCGCTCAACCTTCGCGGTCCGAGGTGTGAACGCCTTTTGGAAAGAAATAACCATTGGTCTGCGTCTTCTAAGCAAGGCGCCGCGCCTTACCGCGGGTGTGGTCTTAATCCTCGCTATCGGCATCGCTTCCAACACTGTTATTTTCAGCGTGGCGCACGGCATCTTTCTCCGCCCGCTGTCTTATCCCGATATAGGTCGCCTCGTGTACGTTTCTCAGGCCTATCCCGGTTTCCCCGAGGGTGGAGGCCAGTTCAGGCTATCCCACCTATCGCGATGTTCTGCGACAGAACAACTCTTTCGATGCACTTGCTGCCTACCAAATCAGCGGTCCGTTGTTGCTGGGCGTCGCGACGTTTGCATGCTGGATTCCCGCGCGCCGGGCCATGCGTTTTGATCCGATGGAAACCCTTCGGCAAGACTGATTCACTGAGGAACTGGACTCGCGCGCTAGACCATTTCAGATCGCTCGTAGTTTGGGCGGAAGTGGCCGAAGAGCGGCAGTAAACGCGCTTGCCGGACAAGAGTAGGGTCTTCACTGTACGTCCTCACACGTAGAAGCGATCTTCTCGCTGCACTGACGTGGAAAAATGGCCCGGCGCTGGAAAAACCTACTCGCGACCAAGGCCGCGCTCAGTCGAGCAGGCGGAAGTTTCTCCAGAAAGATCCTTGATGCGAGAGACTTATGAGATTTGACATCTTTTCCGCTCAGACGGACTACAGCGTGCTCCGATTTATCCATCCGCCCAAACCTACGCAGGAGGTTCGTTTAATGATTCGAAAGCTTCTCTGCTGTGTTTCTCTAGCCGCTTTGCTGTCACTCGGCGTAACGGCACGAGCCCGTCCGTACTTGCTGCAATCGGATTCCGGGAAACAGTCTGAGCCGACGACGAAGAGCGTTGCTGGTAAGGTAGCGTCGATCGGAAATTCAGGCACAACGTTCGCGCTGCAACTGGATGGGAACGACAAACAGGTGATGAACTTTGTCGTGGGCAAGGACACGCAACTGAAAGGCCACGTAACGACCGGAACCTCGGTAATGGTCGAATATCGGCCCGCCGATGACGGACAGAACGTCGCGTTGATCATAACAGTCCGCAGCTAAACCCGAAATATCACCGCAGGTCACCGGTGATCGAATGGGGCGGATGAATGTTCGTCAGACTCTTGCTCGCCAAGACATCCGCCCCAACGAAATATCGGGCTGTTTGCGCGGCCTCGCTTCGCCGTTCGCGTGTTTACCTGCCCGTCGCCGCAAGCAGTAGTACTGAGGTGGGTGCATTGTCGCTGCGAGTTAGGTGGGTGCATTGCCGCTGCGAGTTCTAATCGTGGATGACTCCGAGACCACACGGCGCATTCTCCGCACCATCATACATTCTCACTACTGGTTCGTTTGTGGCGAGGCTGAGAGCGGTTGGTCGGGTGTCAGGAAATTTGAAGAACTCAAGCCCGACGTTGTGGTACTTGATTTGTCCATGCCGGATATTAGCGGTATCGAAGCTGCAAAATGGATGACCGAATCCGACCCTACCGTACCGCTCATCCTATTTACTGTTCTGGAGACTGAAGGAATCGAGAGCGAAGCAAGACAAGCGGGCATTCGCGCAATCGTTTCCAAGTCTCAGGTTTGGAAGCTCCTTACGAGTATCGAGAACGCGGTCAGGCAGAATTCGAATTAGCGCCAGTAAGTGCGACTTTACTGTGCGCAACCTCGACGCAGGGTACGCTGCGTTCGGTGAATCCTCACGCGAACCAAGCTCGACCCGCGCACGTGGCGCCGTGTCCGACGCAGGCGATACTGGAACGGAAGTGAGTGTGTGCTGGTTCAGTCTGAAAATGGAGAGAGGGCGCTCTCCGTTAGTGAGATTCCGCCTTGTCGGCGGGGATTTTTCAAGGCATGGGATGAGACTCGATTAAGAAGAGTGTAGTGAAGCCGCCGCGCTCCGTTCATCGATGAGCCCACCGGACTAACACTCAGCATGGTTGCGTCGCCGCAGTGCCGCTTCCGTTTCGCCCGGCGGAATTATTGTACCGCCGCCAGCAGCGGTCTCAAGTTCCTAGCAGATCCACCTCGAAACAGCCGAGAGTGAATGCGAACGGGAATGGCCCGGGATCGCTCGTTCGGTATGACCCGTCAAAAAAGACAAGTGCGCGCTCCCCCATTTCTTCGTTAAATTGAAACGAGGGCTTCCATGGGCCGGAGTGCCAGCCGCGATCCTCAGCCGTCATGATCTGGAGCGGCTCGCTCCAGTCGGTGAGCTCGCCCGACGGTGTTCTCCCACTGCACCACCACAGACCGGTTTCAGGCGACGGTGCGCCCCCGGACAGCCAGACGCGAGCGAATATCGCGTCGAAAGCATCCCCTCGCTGACGTACGCAGAAGTCGAACATCTTCATTTCAGGCTGCGCAAACACCTTGTGCCTGCTCCACCGGGTGCTACCGTCTTCACTCTCCGCGTACCCGTGGACGAGGTAGTCCTCCTGGTTCGATCCGGCCACGTACCACATCTTCCATTTACCATCGTGATAAATCAGGTTTGGTTCGTAAACGCTTCCGTGTTCCCACTCTTCATGCGCAATGAACACAGGTTCGGGCTGAGCCATCCACTTCTCTCCATCCCACTGCAGAAACCCAATGGAGTATGGCCCCCAGAGGTTTTCCGCCGCGCCCGCGTAGTAGATGCGTTCTACCCACGCCGCTTTGCGAGGGTCCCATCCCCTTACGTACGATGGGCAGTGCCGTCCACCCTTGCTATCCCATCGGCCGCCAAGGCTTGGCCCAGCAACTGGTTCGAGCTCTCCGGCTGCATCCCGGGTCAGCTTCCACCCAGCGGCGGAGAGAGGTGCTTTCGGAGGCAGTGATGCGCTATAGATTTCCGTCGCTCCGTATCCGTGGGCTTGGCCGGCCAGGTACATCCACCATTGGTCGCTTCGTTTCACAATGGTCGGATCAAGCACTTCGGCCCCGCCCGAGCCTGTAGAGGGATCGCGAGGATCGAAGATCTTTACTTCAGTCCCTGAAAGGCGTTTTTTGAGGCTAGCCATCGTGTTCCTAGGTGTCCTGGACGTTAGTCACTCTGTGTCGATCTTGATCGTCAGTACCGAAAAGAACAAAGACAAAGCCAGCTTGGCAAGCCTCTGGCCACTGCCGCCACACGTAAACCCCTACTGCGCAGACCACCGTACGTATCGAACCGATGAACAGAGCGATAAAGCGCAAAATCGCGAACCAGAAGAACGGCATATACACAATTCTCGCAGTTCAGTTCGTGGGGCCAACAACTATTGGCCTGTAGGCCTTTCTTTAGTAACTTCTGAGAGATAGGAAGACGGGAAGCGCTGCTTTGCTGACTCGGAAAAAAGAAGGCCGGAGCCCTGGCGTCCGGCTTAAGAGTAAAGTACGCGTTGAACTCTGCCATCAAGAAGAAACTCCATCGCCGGGAAACCACGGTCAGAACAAACCGGAGACGCCTTTTCTCCGATGCGAACTGCACCTTGGCGAGCGAAGAAAGGGTCCGCATCGGGATCAGCCGTTAAGACGAGCCTGCTGAACCCCAAGCTTTGATGTAATGAAGAATTTATTCCTACTTATTGTGCTGTTCGTGCTGCCGTGCGCTGCCCAGGCCCAGAAGACGCCGAAGTTAGTCGCGCTATCCTCCACATCCACTGTGGCAGCATCTGACATCCGCAAAGGATTTCAGAAGAAGTGTCCGAACCTGAGCTTAACTCTTGAACCGGTGAAGGCAGATTACGCACTTGAGGCTATGGCCGAACCGGTCAACCTAATAAGCGCCTATCCGACGATACGCTACCGCTTCACGCTGTTCAGCCGTTCGGGGGATATCGTCTATTCTACCTCCCCAGACAAATTCTCGGACGCCATCGTCAATGTATGCATGGCAGTCAACAAACAAGAGCCGAAAGTGCGACGGTTAAAGTGAGCTGCTATGGAGTCGGAATTCGTCGAGTCCAAGCGCACCGCGTGTGGGGGCCGTAGAACGGCACCGTCAAGGTAAATTGCGGGGCGCATACGCGCTCGGTCCGACTCCAACCTGGAAATTGTTCATCAGGGGCAAAGCGCCTAAACCAGTGACGCTCCGCCATCTAACACCACGATCTGACCCGTGCTGTATCCCTCCTGCATGAGGAAAACATAGGCGCGCGCGATCTCACTGGCCTCGCCGACGCGGCCCACGAGCAGATCCTTGCCAACGCTTTCGTACAGGTGCTCCCTTGCTTCTGTATGCATGCTTTGCCAAAGGTTCGTTCGAACGAGGCCAGGACATACCGCGTTGACGCGAATCGGCGCTAACTCGACCGCCAAGGCACGCGTCAAGGCTTCGATAGTTCCGCAGACGCTCGCGGCCACTGTCCATCCCTTGTGTGGGCGCCGGCCTGCGATTCCGGTTGTCAGCACGATGGAGCCGTCTTTGCGGATATGCGGGCTTGCGTACTTGACCGCAGCCAGGGCAGCCCAATAGCGCAACTCAAAAGCGCGCCGGGCTTGGGTAAGATCGGTCGCTGCAAGCTCATTCAATTGCAGCGTGTCGCCGGCAGTGAAGACCAAGTGATCGAAGTCACCGATCTCCTGAAAGAAATTGTGAATGTCGCGTTCATTCGAGAGCTCCAGCGTGCGCCCTTCCGTTTTTCCGCCGAGCGTTGTGAGCGCTTGTTTAACCCGGTCCGCATTGCTCGACGCGATGATTGCTCGGCCTCCTCGTGCCAGCACCTGTTGCGCCACTGCTAACCCGATGCCGGACGACCCGCCGAGCACTACAATTCGTTTCTCGGAAAGCTCGCTGTGATTCTGAATTTCTTGCTTTTGTGTCATCGCGTTCTCCTGTTTCGGTGGCTTACAACCGTTGCCACACTCCCATAGATGGTTTTCATTCGGCATACAGCCTATGCATAATGGTCATAGCCGCTATGCGTCTAGAGAAACTACGACAGGTTGATTTGAACCTCTTGATCATCTTTGCGGTGATCGCTGAGGAAAAAAGTGTCACCAAAGCGTCTGCTCGACTATTGCTCAGTCAGCCGGCGGTTAGCCGCGCCCTTCAACGTGCGCGTTCCATGTTTCAGGACGAACTGGTGATCCGCTCGTCTTCAGGGTTTGAGCTCACGTTGCGAGGGCGCAAGATTCTCGAGGAACTTGAACAGCTCCTTCCCAAGATAGAAGGCCTGGTTGTGCCGAGCGTCTTCGATCCGAAAAGGGAGCGGAGCAATTTCCGCATTTCTGGCCCGGACAACGCTTGTATGGTGCTGCTACCGCACTTGTGCCGCTATACGACCGAACGTTATAAGGTGAGCTTTGATTTCTTACCGTGGCAGGCCGATGCGGTGGACATGCTGGAGCGTGGGAAGCTTGACCTCATCCTCCATATCGACGAGGGCTTGCTGCCCTCTCACTTCAGTTCGGAGAAACTCTACCGCGAGGACTGGATCTGTGCGGTTGCCCGCCAGAGCAAGTTTGCCGATCGCCTGACACTGAAGCAGTACCTGGCTGCGGAGCACCTTACAGTCACAACTCTTCCAAGCGTGCAGAACATCCCGGACAAGCAGCTTGCTGCGCTGGGTCTAAAGCGCCGCTCTTTTGTCCGCATGCCCTATTTTGGCGCGGCCCTTAGTTGCCTCCCTGGCACGGAACTCCTCCTTACCCTCACCGGTGGCATGCGGCAAATGGTGGAAAGGAACTCCACCTTGCGGCTCGTGAAAGCGCCACACGAGTTGCGTCCATTTCATTTCTTGATGGTCTGGCACCCGAGGCTCACCACCGACGCACGGCACACATGGCTTCGCGAGGCGATGCGCCAAGTTTCTCCTCCGGAAGCATCCGGGCAACGTCTTTAACCAATGCGGAAGACGACCGCCGAACTGATCGTAAGAAGGACCTCAACCGGATTAGGCACGGGAGGTCGGCCAGCGGGTGCCGTTCCCGCAATGGCGATCATGACGGCGCATCCATCTCCAGACCGATGTGATCATTGACTGCATCTCGAAACCGGGGCTTGCACCGGAGGTGTCGCTCCGTCGTTGATCATGCGATTCGCGAGTTCATCGACCAGTACTGCTCAGAGCCTCGACTGGCCTTCAACAGCGCAGTGGTCACGCGGTGCCGGATTGTCCTCGAACAGCGCCCATATGCTTAGGAGCGCTTTGAACTGCCCGAGGTCAGTGTGTTCATAACTGCAGATTTTGATTGTTCCAGATCCGCGATAGCGCAATGCTGACGACATAGCAGGCCAAAGAAATGCTGACACCTACCAAAGGCACGCTGAAGAAATAAACCTTGCTGAGCACAACAAGACCACCAAGCATTGCCAGCCCGACAATGAGCAGGAACGGTGACTGAAAGAGGAGTTGGCCATGAGCCAATGCGAGAAAACCGAAAACCAAGCCGAACAAAATCAGTCCCATGCCGTGGCTCGCATTGAAGCCTACCCAGCATCGCCACATGGTTGTTTCTCCCGTAATGACCGGTGCAATCTGGTTCATGCTGACTTGCAGCGCGGGGTCACGGGGCGTGAGATTTGGCCCCCAGAACGTATAGACGATGTGGACGAATCCGAGGGTAAAGCTAATGCCCGCGCTAAGAACCATCAGAATTATTGCGGCCAAGATCCCCTCCCTATTTCGTGCGCGCATTGCCCGATCCCTTTCCGCTGGCAACGATTCCTCTGCTTGCTCGCGACGCTCTACCTTCCAGATTCTACGCCGCATCAACTAGCGCATCCGCAGCCCCGCATCTTGTAGATAGGGGAAATATCTTGGTTCAATTTGCCAGCCTCACGGAAATGGAGATCGACCTGGTCGTATTCGGATCACACTACTTCGCCTTCCTCCAGGTGATTGTCCAGCTTTCCACCCCGAGTTCGTCTGTAGCTTTGCCCGAAAACGTCAGCAATCCCCAATCGAATCGGTAGGGTCTCTCTTGTTTGGTTCCCACGAAGTTTGGCGTCCACGCAACTTCTGGGTAGTGGTAGAGCACCTGCTTAGCTTCATCGATTTCGTAGCGCCCGCAGTAGGCGAAGAACCCCTCAATGGCACGCAACTTTTCTGCATCGGTCGGCTTGTTCCCGTCTTTCCAGGCCGGACGGTCAGGATTCATACCTGCTGCAAACATGTAGCCATCCGCGGAATACATCAGGTACCCCTTGCCGCTCGCTCCCATAATCGGGAAGGGCCGTTTCGACCCATCGGTCATGCGCTCCTCGGCGGCGACGAGTTCCCAAGTTCCGATAATTTGCTCGCGGATATTGCTCACGCTGTTCGGTCCCCCTGGGCGGCCATTCAGCAGCAACCCATCGTCAAAACCAAGCCAACAACGAAAGTTGAGCCTGGTCGCATCATCGTCACTCCGTTGGTAGTCAATCCGAGCCACTTTAACCTTCAGGGACGGTCCCAGCCAGCGCAAAACAAATGACTAGCTTCCGGAAGCCAGTAGCCATCCCAAGGGACAGTCTCGTCGAGCAACCTGAGGGGCAGATAACCGTATTTACGCCGATCGCGTCCGGCTAGCGCGGTCACTCGGAAGTGATTGCCAAGACTGGTTTGGATTCAACTTCAATTGCTACAATCGCGGATGGTTCTACGCGTGGCCTCGGGGGGTGGGAATATGAGTAGCGCAACAATCCACTGGGGACGAATTTTGCTCGGCGGGCTGCTCGCGGAAGTAGCTCTAATTCTCGCAATTGTTCCTCTTGGCTTACGTCTCGGCGACAATTTCCTGTACTATGCTGCTCCCGCCGGATCCTTCGTCATGTGCTTCCTAGGAGCGGTCTGGGTGTGTCGGCGGATCGAATCCCATTTCATTCTGCATGGGACGCTGGTGGGAGTGGTCGCGTCGCTGATCTACGTCGCCTTGACACGCGCGCACCCTGAACCCTTTGTATACATTGTGGCCCACGCTCTGAAACTAGCGGGTGGCGCATGCGGCGGCTTCGTCGCCCAACGCCGTCGGTCACCGTCTCCGCCGCAACCCGTTCACGATTGATTCACAACCTCACCAGTTCCACTTTGCGTTTTTGT
>Ga0209420_1001364_pt1 | contig 11663 bp, 9 predicted proteins | sample BlaSpr_A8_OM1_O1_FD_187972 | JGI IMG/M metagenome (GOLD analysis project Ga0209420, IMG submission 187972) | Forest soil microbial communities from Thunder Bay, Ontario, Canada - Black Spruce, Ontario site 2_A8_OM1_O1 (SPAdes) (version 2) | ecosystem: Environmental > Terrestrial > Soil > Boreal...
GCGCCGGGCCCCGGGGCACGCCGGGCAGCGTGACGAGCAGGAGGGCGCCGACCACGAAGAGGTAGGTGACGGCGTTCCCGGCGAAGATCCAGGCCGGGCCGACGAGTGAGTACAGGAGGCCGCCGATGACCGGGCCGATGACCCGCGAGGCGTTCATCTGGGCCGAGTTGAGCGAAATGGCGCCCGGCAGGTCGGCCCGCCCGACCAGTCCCGGCAGGACGGCCGCATAGGCGGGCCCGAACATGGCGCTGCCGCAGCCCACCCCCAGCACCATCAGCACGAGCAGGACGTGCGACGGGTGGGGGGACAACACGACCAGCGCGACGCCCAAAGAGAACACCAGCTGCTCGATCGCCAACGTGATCAGGAAGCGCTTGCGGTCGACCTTGTCCGCCAGCAGCCCGCCGAACATGGGCAGCACGAGCGTCGGCCCGAGCTGGGCGAAGATGATGACGCCGACGAACGTGCTCGAGTGCGTCAGGTCGTAGGCGTAGGCGCCCAGGACGACGTTCTGCATCCACGTGCCGATGTTGGAGGCGAAGGCGCCTAGGAAGACGATGCGGAAGGTCCGGTGCGACAGCGCCGCCCGCGCCGTCCCGCTGCGGACCGGGACAGGCGAGTCCCCGTCGACGACGGCGTCCTCTATCTCCTCGATGGAGATGCTCCCCTCCTCACCCGGACCGCCGGGCGCGGCTCGATCATCGGGAGGGGACGGCACGGCCCCATGGTACGGGCGCCGTCCCCGCCCGATCAGGGCGTCAGGGGCCGGCGGCCGAGCACAGGCTCCCGCACGGGACCGTGAAGTCCGAGGCGGGGGCGATGGGCACGTTGAGCAGCGAGGCCGCCCCGACGTTGCGCTGCACCTGGTAGATGCCGCCGGCCAGCGCCGGGGCCTGGCTCAGCGCGGGCACCAGGTGGGGCGTGTCCGACGTCGTCAGGGTCACCCGCAGGCGCCAGCCCGCCGGCAGCTCGGCCATGGTCGGGTAGATCTGGATGTCCTGGCGGGTGAGCGTGCCCGGCACCACGGGCCGCTGGGAGGCCCCGGTCAGGGGGTGCACCGGCAGCAGCGGCTGCCCGTTCCACGCCGTCCAGGTCTGCGCGCTCGACAGCGCCCGCTGCGACCCCAACAGCGCCCCCGAGGACAGCGGCACGCTGTCGCCGCTCGGGGAGACGGCCTCCACGGTGGCCGCCAGCTCGGTGTCGGCGGTGTTCGAGATCGTGTAGACGGTGGCGTCGATGGGTCCGGCCACGACCTCCGGAAAGCTGAACGGTGCGGTGGTGTACGTCAGCGACCCCGGACCGGCCCCCAGGGTCTCGTCGTTCAGGTCGCAGGGGTCGCTGCTGTTGAGGGACTGGAAGCCGAGCGCCAGCAACCCGGCGCCCCACTGGTCCGTCTGGATGTCGCACGGGCTCGACGCGCCGACATAGGAGATCTGGTCGGACCCGCCCGTGGCGTCGGGTGCCGTCATCGTCAGGTCGCCGTCGTTGCGCGAGACGGGGTCGCTGCCGCTGCGCCCCGGGGCGAAGTAGTACTCGGTGGGGGTGGCGTCGGGCAGCGGCCACTGCGCCCCGTCGACCCACGTCGACGGCGTCCCCGAGTTCTCAATGTCGAGGTGCAACGGGGTCGTCGTGACCGACATCGGCGTGTGCTCCCCGAGCAGCCAGGTGTCGAACCACTCGAGCTCGAGGGCCGAGATGTTCACGCCCGTGCCGGTGGTGACGTGCTGCCAGGGCCCCATCAGCAGCTGGTAGCGGGGTGTCACCTTCTGGGTCGGCGTCATGGCGGCGTATTGGGAGCGCCCGTCGTAGAGGTTCTGCAGGCCGACGTAGTTGAGGGGCTCGCCCGACTCGAACAGGTCGTTCCACCCGCCGACCAGGAAGGCCGGGATGTGGTCGGCCACCACGTCAGAGAGGTCGTGGGCCGGGCTGCGCGCCGCCCAGTAGGCGTCGTCGAAGGCGCCCGCCCCGGAGCCGGTCTCGACGGCGAGCACAAGCTTCATGAACGAGACGAGCTGCGGCGCGTGGGCGGCCTCGGTCGGCGGCAGGTTGGCCAGGCCCTGCTCGAGGGTGGTGGTGTTCCCGCTCTCCATGGCGGCCACCAGCGGCTGCAGGGCGGGGTTGGTCAGGTCCAGCCCCGACAGCAGCGCGATGTAGGTGGCGGAGAACTCGGTGTCGGGGACGCCGCCCTGGGTCACCGTGTCGGCGTAGAGGTCGTTGCCGGCGATGATGGGGAAGATGGCCTTGATGGGCGAGTCCGGTCCGGCCGCCTCCACCGTCTGGAACTGGTTGATCCCCATGTAGGACTCGCCGAACAGGCCGACCTGGCCGTCGGAGGCCGGCAGCGCGGCGGCCCACTTGGCCAGCGTGACCCCGTCGGTCGACTGCACGGGGTCGAAGAGGTCGAAGGAGCCGCCCGAGTCGCCGGTGCCGCGCACGTCGGCGATGACCACGATGTAGCCGCGGTCGACCAGGTAGTCGGTGTCGGTGTTGGCGATGGCCGACGCGTCGGCGATGAACGCCTTGCCGTAGGGCGTCTGCTGCAACAGCACCGGGAAGGGCCCGGTGGCCGGGGTGTTGGTTCCGGGCTCGACCGGGAAGTAGACGTCGGCCCGCAGGACGGTGCCGTCGGACATGGTCACCGGCAGGTCGAGCAGCGACCCCGAGTCGTAGATGGCCGGCTGGGGGCTCCAGGACGGCACGGGCGCCGGCACGTCCGACTGGTCGGCCGCCGCCGAGGCGGCCGGCAAGGGGTGCGTCCTGGCCGCGAGCGGGATCGGGCGCGCCCCGTGCTGGCCGGGCAGCATCGGCCCGAGCAGGAAGCCGGACACGATCACCACCAGGGCGGCGGTTCCCATGACCAGCCGCCAGGGCACCGTCCCCATGAGCCGGCCGACGCCGCCCGCGGGGTGCCCGGGGCCGCGCCAGTCCCTGTGCCTGCGCTGCCGGCCCGGCATGCCCACTGCTCCTCACCTCCCCGTCGGCCCTCAGAGGAACGGCCCCCGGCCCCCGGACCTGCGGTTCGCGGCCCGATCGAGCGCCGCTACCGGCCCGGCCAGGGCCGATGCGGCCCGGTTTCCGCTTCGTCCTTCGCGACTCGATGGAGGATGACCGATCATGTTCACCAGGCCCAGACCGACGGCCTCTGCCTCAACTCCCACGTCTTCGGCATGCCCTGCCTTTCTGGAGCGCCCGCCTTTCTCGAGGCTCCTGCCGCACCCTGCATTGCCGCTCCCGTGGTCCGCGACTGCTCGAGTTTCGGGATGCCCGGCGTGACACGTATTTCCCTGCCCTCGGTGGGGGCAGTGGGTCGTCGTGACGTGAGAGCGGCCGGTGCCCGTGGTGGGAACACGACGTCGGCCCGTCAGCGGCGGGAGATGCCCCGGGCGTGGGCTTTCGACCCGTTGCCGCGTGACGCGTTCTAGGCCGCCGTGCCGGCTCGAGCCATCCTGTCGCTGCGCCTTCGTTCAGGGGAAGGCGTGGGCGCGCTGCGGGCGGTGCAGCTGCTGCGGACGGCGCTGGCCGTGGGGGCCCGGGCCGGCCCGGGCGGCCGAACCTTGAACCGGACGGCGTCTTCTTCGTCGGGGTCAGAGAACCACGCGGCGTTCGCGCCAGGAGGCCCTCGCCAATGCGGTGGCTCCGACGTAGTCGCCGAGCGCCAATTGCACCAGCCGGATGATGGGGTGGCGGCCACCCCGGTCGGCGGCCTCCGGCAGTGCCAACCAGATCCACGGCACCACCCCCAACAGCCAGCGGGGACGACGAGTGGCCACGGCCAGGCAGAGGGAGGCAAGGCTAAGGTCGAACGCGGCCGTCCGAGGGGCCAGGAAGACTCTGTGCCACAGCGCTCGGCGGGCCACGTCGCTGCGGCGGACCAGGCCCGGGAAGGCGCCGCGCCCGGCTTGCTCTTGGAGCCATTCGGGGAAAGTGGCGGGCAGCCGGCGATGGTGGACCAGGGCACGCGGCTCGAAACGTAGCTGCGCTCCCTGCTCCATCACCCGCCACCCGAGGATGGCATCCTCACCGATCAATTTGCCGGTTGGACCGCTGGGCGCCTCGTCTCGTCCGGGGAACCCGCCGGCGTGCTCGACGTCGCAACGGCGGTACGCGACGTTGCACGTCTCGAAGAGCCACGTCGGACGCAGCACCCAGACCGTCCGCGCCCAGGCGCCGGCGGCGTCGTCCTCGGGCCACGCCTCCGTCCTGCCCTGCACGACGACGTGGGGTGCGCACTCTCCGCCGAGAAAGGGTCCGGTGAGAGCACTCAGCCACGGTGCCTCCGGGATGCAGTCGTCGTCGGTGAACGCGACGATCTCACTTCGCGAGGCGCGCACGCCGATGTTGCGCGCCGGACCCTGGCCGATGCTGTGGTCCAGACGCAATCCCCGGAGTCGGAGCGCCGAGCTCTGTGCCAACGCCTTGAGCGCGGACCAGGTGTCGTCGGTTGAACCGTCGTCGACGACGACGACTTCGAAGCGGCTCGTCCCCATCGTCTGGTCGGCCAAGGCCTCGACGAGGTCGGGGAGGAAGGCGGCCCGATCTCTCGTGGCGACGACGACCGAAACCAACGGGTGGGACGGGCCTGCCTCGTCGGCAGCAGCTCCAAACGAGTCGATGACCTCGATGCCTCCCTCCGGCACGGACGAAGAGGCGTCGCCCTCCTCCGGGCTGGGGCGCATGACCAGGAACGTAGCAGCCTCCTCGTCCGTTCTCGGGCGACCGCCGGAACCGGGTGTCGTGGATCGTTACCGTTCCATGTCCGTCAAGGTGCCGCGGGGAGCCGGCCGTGCCCACGATCGGTCGGCGCCCCCCTGGCGACGCGTCTCGCTACTTGGCACGACCCACCTGCTCTAGGAGGCGTGCAGTCGCGAGTCCGGTCCCGTGCCGGTCCGACGCGCCCTCGAAACAGGCGCCGACCGGCTGGGCGCGCGGACGCAGCAGGTACGTCGAGATCTCGTCCAGCGGAGCGGCCACTCTCGGTGCCCGAGCGGGTGCGATCGTGGTCCATCGCCCCGGGGCTCGCGGCTCGTCACTGGGCCACACTCCGCTCACGAGGCTCCGGCGGGAGTCCGATCGCAAGCGACCGGGGAACGCCCGAGCGCACCGCCACGATGCCGTTGTTCGGAGGGAATCGGACGTCATGTGGCAACCGCACTAGGTTCTTGGCCGTGAGACGACAGAGGATCATCACATGAACATCAGCGAACTTCGTGACGAGGTCGACAAGTATCCCTGGTACCACACGATCGATCTCGGCAACGGAATCTTGACAAAGGGCATGTTCGATCACCGCGCATACGAGGGCCACTACATGCTGCCCGACGATCTGTCGGGAAGGCGCTGTCTCGATGTTGCCACGATGGACGGTTACTGGGCGTTTGCCATGGAGCGTCGCGGGGCCACGGAGGTGGTCGCACTGGACATCGAGGATCCGGAGGCCCTCGATTGGCCGGCCAGCATTTACGAGCGGACCGTAAAAACCATTGACGAGACGAAGGGAACCCGTTTCGAGCTTGCCCGCACTGCGCTGGGTTCCCGCGTCCAGCGGGAATTGCGGTCCGCGTACGCCTTGGACACCGACCTTGGAACCTTCGACTTCATCTTTTGCGGCGACCTGCTCGTCCATTTGAAGGACCCGATGACCGCGATCGAACGGATCCGGCGCGTCTGCCGCGGCAGCGCGGTGATCTGCAATCCTGTCAAGGAGCAGTTCCCGTACCGCCGCCGGCCCTTGGCGCAGTTCGACGGCATCAATGAATTCGAATGGTGGGTGACGAATCTGGCCGGGCTCGAACGTATGGTTCGCGCTGCAGGGTTCGAGCGCGTCGAGGTGGGAAAGCCGTTCGACGTGCCGGCCACCGGCGGTGGTTCGTGGCGCGGTCGCCGGGGCGTCGTCCGCGGTTCCGTGTGACTGCGAGCGACCGCCGACGCTGACTGGATGGGCGAAGTTACCGGAGTCCGGCGTTCTCGCGTAGCAACCTGCCGGCAGCCAGGACCTCATAGACCGATTCGTGTTTGGGTCCGACGACCCTCTCCCAGTCCCAGCGAGCAGCGCGCTCCACGCAGCGTGCCGGCGTCGTTGGATCCGCCGCCAGGTCAATGGCCCTGCAGAGGGCTTGTTCAAGGGCCTCGGCGGTCGCGCTTTCCGCTATGCACCCCACCGTGTCACCCACCAGCTCGGGCATTCCACCCTCGGGCGTGCACACCGCCGGGGTACCGCTGGCCAACGATTCAATCAGCACAATGCCGAACGCCTCGTGCTGCGCCGGGAGCACGGTCACGGTAGCGGCCCGGTAGCGGGCCGGCATCTCCTCGGGGCCTCCCGGCCCCAGCACGTCGAGCGCTGCGGCGACATGGTCGCCGCAGGCGGTGGCCGTGGCCAGCGCCTTCGCGGGGTCGCCTTGCCCCGATAGGGCCAGACGGGCGTGCGGATGAATTTCGAGCAGCCTGGCGAAACCGGCGACCGCGAGCTCGACGCGCTTGCGGTCGTCGACCAGGGTGGCCGAGAAGAGGATCGTCGGTGGACCTGTGCGGGGTTCGAGGTTCGCGGGAAACCGGTCGAGGTGCACCCCGGGGGGCAGGACGATGGCTCTTCTTCCGATCGACTCAGCGAGTGCGTCTGCTGAAGCCCGGCTGAAGGTGGCGGTGGCGGTGGCGTGACGCACGGCGAGGCTGAACGCGTGCCGTGGGACCGCTTGCGGGGGCAGCTGGCTGGAGTCGGGGTGCCCGAGGACCGTGTAGAGGGTGGGCCGACGGACCAGCACACCTGCCAAGGCCGTGGTCGGTGTGAGGGCGTGAACAACGTCGGGGCGTAGCCGGGCCAAGACTCCCAGGACGCTAGCCCCGAAAGTCTCAACCTCGGTGACCCCGAAACGTCCGGCAGGACCGCCGCCGAAGCGACGCCGTCGCTCCACCATCACGCCGTCGCGGGCGTCGGACCGTCGAGCCGTTTCAGTGTTGTCAGCCGAGCCCCTCGGCGCTCCCGTGATGATCGTGACCTTATGACCCTGACCGGCGAGGTAGCGGGAGAGGTCGTCGAGGTAGCGCTCCGCTCCACGCAGCACCTCGGGAAAGGAGTAGGGATGGACGAGGGCGATCCTCACAGCAGCAGCGTGCCGCGTCGCAGCGAGCCGCGCGCCATGACCGCCACTTCATAGGGGTCGACCGCGAGGGCCCCGGGGAGACGCGCCACTCGGAGGACTAGGTCGGCGCACGGTGGGTCGGTCCGCACCCGGTGCGCCAGCCTGGACAGGGTCAAAAGGAGCGCCGGCCTCCAACGAATTGTAAGAGCAATGCCGACGGCGGCGGCGATGGCCGGAGGGTGTGTGGGCTTCCAGAACATCCAGCGGTGCACCAACGCCGGCCGCGCCTTGGGGCGGCCTCTCAGGGTGAGGGGAACATCCACCTATTGCAGCGCCTCGTGCCGGGCGTCACGGAGGCCCCCCGGCCGCACGTCGTGGTACACGACGGCCTCTTCCGCGAGCACAGCCTCGAGACCGGCGGCAGTCACATGGAGCCCCAAGCGGGTGTCGTCTCCTCCAGGCCGCCGGAAGCGCTCGTCGAGCGGCCCTCCCCGCCCAGGTCGATGGAGTGGTAACAGGTGTACGGGCCGACCTCCTGGTGTAACTCGATCGACTGCATCGGTCCTCCGAATGGGCGTAGTCAGCCTTTGGGCTGGGGAGGTCGGGGCTCCGCGATCAGGCCGCGCATGACGAAGCCGCGCCGTGTCGGTTGCCGGGCAGCCACGCTATTGAGCCAGTGAATGGTGCGGTTCGACGGGCCGCCGGGACCGTACGGGGCGAGCCAGCGTGGGAACACCCGATCGACGCGGAAGCCCGCCGCGGTGACCATGCTGACCAGGCCTGCGCTGTTGACCACCCACCACTCGTCGGGTTCGGGATGAAATGCCGCCGCAGGACGCCGTCGGGCGGCCAGTTCCAAATAGGGATCGACAGACTCCACGCACACGAGGGCCCCCCGGCACACGGCACGCATCTTCTCCAGGGCCATGACCGGATCCCGCAGATGGAGAAGGATGGCGCCGCAGAACACCACGTCGAACTGCCCGTGCACATCGGGGTCGAGGTTGTACACCGAGCAATTGATGCGGTCGACCTTGGAGCCGAGTTTCTCGGCGGCCGCGGCGAAGCCAGGCCCCCGGTTGTTTCCCCACTCCTCTATGATCTTCGGGCCAGTGTCACGGTCGTCGTAGCACCAGTCGAGCTCGGCGGGATCGTCGAGATCCAGGGCAGCGACCCCGGCGGCGCCTTGGCGCTCCATCTCAAAAGCCCAGAAGCCGTCGAAGGTGCCGACGTCGAGGCACCGGCCGCCCCTTAGCTGCGTCGGCCACACCACGTTCTTGGCCACGCTGCGCATGTCGTACCAGCCCGGCGAGCTCGTTCCATCGGGGAAGTCGATGGTGTGGTACCAGATACGTGGCGCAGGCACGGCCGGAGCGTAACCGCCGTGTCCCGAAGTGTCACATTTCACGGGTCGTGGGGCTGAGAAGTCTTTTTCTCGGACGATGACGCGTGCTCTGCTGTCGGCGCATGGCGGTACGCCAGGGCATCGGGCCATATGTCGATGCACCGGTACCCGGCGGTGCGGAGCATGTGGGTCGCCTGGCGGTACGTCTGCCGGTCGAAATGCTCCATCTCGAAGATGATGAAGGTTGGGGCCCAGGACGCGCTGAAGTCGATCTGCTTGAGGATCTCGAAGTCGTAACCTTCGGCATCGACGTGGAGCAGGTCGATCGTCGCCAGCCCGTGCCTGTCGACCAGCGAACCGAGGGTCGTAGTCCTCACCTCCACTTCGACCAGGCGATCCGCAACGTCGGGCAGCACCTGGCTGTGCGACAATATGACCTCCCGGTTGAACGAGGACACCAACTCCACCCAGTAGGGGTCTCCGGGGCGGGAGTCGACCGAGAACATCGTGGCGGTACCGTCGGTGGTGCCGATCGCGGCGTTCTCGAACTCGAGGTTGGGGACGCCGGCATAGTTGGCGACGAGCCTCTCGTAGAACACCGGCAGCGGCTCGACCAGGACGCCGCTCCATCCGCCGGCCTCGACGACCTGATGGATCGGATCGTGGATGACGCCGTCATTGGCACCAATCTGCACGAACGTGAGCGGGCGCGCCGACCGAATCGCCAACACCCAGGCCACCGCCAGGGCGTCTGCCGCCCCCAGGGCACACCACATTCGCCACGGCAGACGACGGTTGAGCCAGTCCACGCGTGCCACGGCTCGCCGTACGGGGTGCACCACGCGGTGCCAGGTTCGTTGTCGAAGGGCCACCATCGCTACATTATGGGGCCATTAAGAGGGGAGACCCCAGTTGCGAGTGCTCACCATCATCCACCTCTATCCGCCTCACAATCTCGGCGGCTATGAGATCGCGTGTCAGGGCGTCATGGAGCGGTTCGGCCAGAAGGGCCATGACGTTCTGGTTCTGACGGGGGACTGGATGTCGGATGCGGCGGGCGGGGACGATGGAGTCTCGGCGTCCGGCGTCAAGGTCCGCCGGACGCTCAGGGGCTGGTGGGACTGGGAAGAGTTCGGGCCGACATCGCCGCCCTTGGCGCAGAGGGTAAGGACCGAGCGCCATAATCAGAAGGCGCTGCGCCGCGCCCTCAGGGACTTCCGCCCCGACGTCGCCTCGATCTGGAGCCTGGGGTTCATGTCGTGGAGCCTTCCCACGCTCCTCGAGCGCCAGCGCGTGCCAATCGTTCTCACCTTTCTCGACGATTGGGTCAACCACGCCTTTATGTTCGACGCTTGGACGCGCATCTTCGACCGTCGCCCTTGGGCGCGCCCCTTCGGCGCGGTGATGGGCCTCGAGACCCGCTTGCCGGCGTTCACCGGTGCCGAGGTCAACGTGGCCAGCCGGTACATAGGGGAACAGATCGAGCAAAACAGTCGCTGGAAGTTCCCCGATGCCCCTGTGATGCCAATTGGCGTGGACACCGCTGAGTTCCCAGTCTCGTCGGTCGAGGACCGCCCTTGGTCGTGGCGCCTGCTCTACGTCGGCCGCGTCGTGCCCGAAAAGGGTGTCCCAACTCTGGTCAAAGCGATCCCCAAGATTTCGCCTCATGCCCGGCTCGACATCGTGGGCCACGCCCATGACCGTCAGAAGGACGACCTGATGGATCTGGCCCGTTCCCTGGAGCTGGCGGCGGACCGGATCAGTTTCGACGTTGCGTCCTCGCGCCCGGACCTGCGCGATCGGTACCGCCGCGCCGACCTGGTGGTGTTTGCCAGTGAGTGGCCCGAGCCGTACGGGATCGTCCCCCTCGAGGCGATGGCCTGTGGCGTGCCCGTGATCGCCACGGGTACCGGAGGGTCGGGGGAGTATTTGGTCGACGGCGTCAATTGCCGGCTCTTTCAGCCTGGCGACCCGGTGAGCCTGGCCGCTGCCGCTCGTAACGTGGCCGAGGACGCCGATCTGCGCGCCACCATCGTCGCCGGCGGCCTGGAGACGGCCAGTCGCCTGACGATGGACAACTACGCCAACGAGCTCGAAGGGCTGCATGTGCAGGCAGGGGACCGGGCTCGCGGGAGCTGACGACGTCGGAGCTGGCGAAGAGGACCACCAGGTTTGCTCGTCGGCAGCGTTGCCAACACATGTCCGGCAAGCAGGTCATCCAAAGGGCAGGCCGCGTCCCTTGGGTCATGCGGTATGAACACGGGGCGCGTATGGCCAGCGCCATCAGGTTGCTGATGATCAGGGCCACGCATCTGCACTGCCGGGTCGAGATCAAAAGCCCTGTTCGCGTGGGCCCCGGGTTCAGTCTCTTCATGCCGTTCGGGGGGGAATTCATCGTCGGGCCCGGCGTCCATTTCCGGAAGAACTTCGCCTGCGAAATCGGCAGGGGCGGCCGGGTCGAGATCGGGCCGGGGACCGACTTCACCTCCAACGTGCTCATCCAGTGCTCGACTCTCGTGAGCATTGGCGCCCGTTGCGCGTTTGGGCAGTCCGCGCTCATCGTCGACGGCTACCACCGATATCGAGACCCGGACCAACACTGGCTGGAGCAAGGCAACGACTTCCGACCCATCCACATCGGCGATGGCGCCGGCGTCTCCGACAAGTGCACGATCCAGTCCGACGTGGGCGAGCGGGCCATGGTGGCCAGTGGGTCGGTGGTCAACCGGCCCGTACCTCCGTACTGCCTGGCCGTAGGGTCTCCGGCCCGGGTGGTTCGCTACTTCGGCCCGCCGGACCGTCGCCATGAGCTGGTACCTCCACGGCAGCGGCGCCGGACAGCGGACCGTTTCGGCGCTCAGAGCACTTCGGGCGTCGAGACACCGGCCGGCGAAGCCGTCTCGTCAGAGGCGGCGAAATGACCGCCGGACTCATCGCCCGGATCGAGACCGCCGCGGGCATCGGCGCGGTGCTGGTCGAGGACCCGCTGCGGTGCGTGGTCCGCGGCGCGGCGGAGATGCTCGATGGCTTCATCGAGCTCGCCGAGTTCTTCCAGGGTGCAGCCCAGGTTGTAACGCGAAATGCCGTTGAGCGGGTCGATTTGCACGGCGCCGAGGAAGGCGTTGCGCGCGTCGGTGAGGTGGCCGAGTTGGTAATAGGCGACGCCGAGATTGATGTGCGCTTCGATCCAGTTGGGGGCGAGTTCGACGACGCGCTGGTAATTCTGGATGGCCTGCGGC
>Ga0209420_1001366_pt1 | contig 11657 bp, 11 predicted proteins | sample BlaSpr_A8_OM1_O1_FD_187972 | JGI IMG/M metagenome (GOLD analysis project Ga0209420, IMG submission 187972) | Forest soil microbial communities from Thunder Bay, Ontario, Canada - Black Spruce, Ontario site 2_A8_OM1_O1 (SPAdes) (version 2) | ecosystem: Environmental > Terrestrial > Soil > Boreal...
CGGCAAGTTGCCGCGCCAACCGTGGCGTCGATCGTAGGAATGCAGGCCGTCGCGCACGGCTTGATCGGCGGCTTTCTGCATGGCGGCGTTTAGCGAAGTGTAAACGCGCAGGCCTTGTTCGTGGACAGCGGCGGTGCCGTAAGTGTGCTCGAGATATTCCCGGACGTCTTCGACGAAGTAAGGGGCGAGATCGTTGTGCCCGGTGAAAATGTGCAGGCCGAGAGGCTCTTTCGACGCGGCGGCAGCTTGCGCGGCGGTGATTTTGCGGTCATGCGCCATCAGAGAAAGAACGAGATTGCGTCGCGCGAGGGCGCGCTCAGGATGGCTCACCGGAGAATAGATTGGGCCGCGGATGATCGCGGCGAGCGTGGCGGCTTCGGAAAGGGTTAACTGTCCAACCGGACGATTGAAATAATATTCGGAGGCGGCTTCGAAGCCGTAATTCCCGGCGCCAAGATAGATCTGATTGCAGTACATGGTGAAGATTTGATCTTTGGTGTAGTGGCGCTCGATCTGAATGGCCAGAATGGTTTCCTGAATTTTTCGGCGCAGGCTGCGATCGGAGCGATTCAGGAACAGGCCGCCGCCGAGTTGCATGGTCAGTGTGCTGGCGCCTTCGGCCATGCGATGGCTGGAAACGTCACGGTAGGCGGCTTCCAGCACGCGCGGAATGTCCACGCCCCAGTGCTCGTCAAAGTGCTGATCTTCGGTGCTGAGGATGGCGTCTTTCAGAAGCTTTGGAATTTGTGCATACGTGAGCAGGATGCGGCGCTGCAGGGCGAAGGTGCCGATGGATTGGCCGTCGTCGGCGTAAAGTTCGGTGACGACGTTGGGGCGGTAATCTTCCAGCGCGTGAATTTCAGGTAAGTCGCTGGTGTAAACGAATAGCAGTCCGATCGCAGCGCCGAAGGCAATGGAGCACAGCAAAAGGAATGTGAAGGCGAGGCGGCCGAACAGCGTGTCCCCGGTGATCTTCATGGTTGCGCGATAGAACCTTTCCATGTTTCTCCATTCTAGCGCATCCGCGCGGAGGCTGCGGCGGGCGGAGTTGACGGAATGTTCTCAATTGGATGGGGTCGGGCCAGCGTTGAAAAATATTTGCAATATCTGCTATTCGATGAATTAAGCGCAGGAATCTTAGGGTAGTATTGCGGCGTGGAAGCGAATCCCATACTTTTTCGGGACTTGACCTACATATTTCTGGCCGCCGTGGCTGGGGGCTTAATTGCCTGGCGGCTGAAATTGCCTTTGATCCTCGGTTTCGTGGTAGGCGGGATTGTCATCAGCCCTTTCACGCCCGGGCCTCAGCTTTCCGACCTGCATACCTTCGAAGTATTCGCCGAAGTCGGTGTCGTACTGCTGATGTTTTCGATTGGCGTGGAATTTTCGATTCCGGACCTAATGCGTGTGAAATGGATTGCGCTGGGAGGCGGAACGCTGGGCATTTTGCTTTCGATCGCTCTGGCGCTAGGAACTGCGAAGCTGATGGGATGGAACATCATGCAAGGTTTGGTGGTGGGCGCCACGATCTCGGTGGCTAGCACAATGGTGCTCGCGCGAATGCTGGCCGATCATCATGCTATGGGAAAAACTTACGGGCAGGTAATGATTGGAATCACCCTGGTGGAAGACATGGCCGTGGTTTTCATGACCGTAATCATTCCGATTTTCAGCGGTCCTGGCGAAGGGCGTTTCGCGCGGGCGGCCTGGACGCTAGGGAAGGCTGTCCTGCTGCTGATTCCATTGATATTTTTAGCTATGACGGTGGTGCCTAGAATTCTTCGCGCGGCGGCGCGCACCAAAGACCAGGAGCTTTTCCTGCTGTTTGCGATTGCGATTTGCCTGGTTTCCGCCGGAATCGCGCAGGCTCTGGGATTCTCCGTAGCGCTGGGAGCGTTCCTGGCGGGCCTTTCCATTAGCGGCGCCAAAGATCTGCAGGAGGCGCACACAGTTTTGATCCCACTGCGAGACGCGTTTGTGGCGCTATTTTTTGTATCGCTAGGAACGTTGGTAGTGCCACAAGTAATCGTGCACCACTTGCAATTGTTAGGAGAGATGCTGGTTCTGGTCGTATTTGGGAAATTCATTATTTGGACCGGAGTAATGCGGCTGTTTCGTTACTCGATTTGGACATCTATAGCGGTAGCGGCCGGGCTGACGCAGATCGGGGAGCTCTCCTTCATTCTGGTGGAAGTGGCCAGGAAAGCAGGGCTAGTGGGCGACGAAGTGTTTACAGCAACTCTTGCGGCGTCATTGATCTCAATATTTTTGAACGTATTTATCGTGCGCGGAGTTATGAAATGGGTGGATCCAAAGTTACCAGTTGAAAAGCTGGCGACGGCCTAGTTCTTAGGCCAGCGTCAAGCGAAGCACCGGCGGTACGATTTCTCGTGGACCCTAAAGCAATTCTTCCGCTTCCCCTACGGTGTCGTAGGATTTAATAAGTTGAGAGACCTTGGTCATTTCGATTAAGGCTTTTACCTGCGTGTTCATCCCCACCACAGCCATTCGTTGAGGTTTTTTCTGAGCGGCCACGTAGGCGCCGACCAAAGCTCCCAGGCCAGCCGAATCAATGAAGGGGACACCGCTGAAATCGAGAATGACCACTGGGGAATTTTCCGCACGTACCGCGGATTGAAACCCGAAGATAGTCTGGATGTTCAGAGACCCTTTCAGGCGGACAATTTTCTGGCCTTCACGGTTGCCGGGCGACACCACAATTTGCAGATTTTCGTTTGGCATGGCGTGTCATCTTAGCGAAACACTCGGTGGGGATTGTTAACGTTGTGTTACAAACTGCTGGCGAAGCCCGGATAGCTCGCAAAACTTGCTTAGCTAACCCGTTCGCTTCCCTCTCTGCCGGCATTTCTGACAATTCCAGGACCGTTCGGGAAGCTCTCAGTACATGGTTACGGATCGAAACGCGCACGCCAAGCCGGCGGCACGACTGGGCACAGATCATCTTGACGGCGGAACACGCGGTAGCGGACCCGCGCGACGAAATCGTACACCACGTCGCGCAACGCGCGAGGGATCAGACCCAAAACATTGGCCAGGGGTCGCCAAGCGCCGCCCAGCCGCCGCATGACGTGGAGCGAGGCATTCGAGCGCGCGAGCAGCGTTCCACCGCGGGTGAGGACAACGAAGGAGTCGGGCAGGCTGGCGCGCTGCTCTGGCGCCAGGAGAGACTTTATTGTTTCGCCTTGCAGCGGCGCGAACCGGAAGGCAGTTCCTGAGTGGTCATGTTTTAGAACGAATTTTACGGCGCGATGACACAAGCCGCAGTGGCCATCGTAGAAAATATATTCGGTTTCTGGCGCTACGGGGAGCACAGAAAAGCATAGCACGCCGTCAGGAAATCTTTAGGCTATCGCTGTAGCAGAGAAATGGTTTTGTGCTGGGCGGGGATGGGTGTAATTTTCGCGCGGGGGGAGACTAGCTATGTGCTTTTCGGCGGTGGCGAATTTTGTGGGCAGCGGGGCCTTGGCTGCGATCGGGGTGGTTACATTGACGAAGGTGAAGCACCGGCGCGAATTGCTTTTTGCGTCGCTGCCCACACTGTTTGCGATTCATCAATTCATCGAGGGGTTCGTCTGGCTCGGGCTGGACGGGATACTTCCGCCTACGGTGACGCACGATATGGGTGCGGCGTTCATGCTGTATGCGCAGGGACTGCTTCCTTTTCTCTTGCCGCTGAGCGTGCTGCTATTTGAGCCTGACGGCGCAGGGCGCAGGCGCATGTTGCCATTTCTGGTAATCGGCACGGGTACCACGCTGTATATATTGTGGGCCTTGACGGCTTTTCCGACGCAGGTGTATGAGAAGGGAAACAGCATCGTATACATCAACCAGGCCACGAACAACATGGCGGTTGCGCTGCTTTACATAATCGCGACGTGCGGCTCGCTGTTTTTCTCGAAGGTCAGAGCCATGGTGCTTTTTGGCGTGGCCAACCTTGCGATTCTGTTGGCCGTGATGGCTTTTAAGCGCTACGCGTTTACGTCGTTGTGGTGCGCGTACGCCGCGATTGCAAGCGTCATCATTCTCACTTATTTCTGGAGGAGCAGCAAAATCCGTCCGCTTATTTACGTGAAGCCTTTGTGGGCCGGGGCCTAGGGACTTGACGGGCGGCGATCGGAAGCGACTGAGAATTGCGAAGGGCTTCTGGGCTGTAACTTCAGCAAGCCGGACGAACTGAACTACGTTTGGGTTTCGCTTTCAGTTCGCCGAGTAAATAATAGTTATCTGCGATCTTTTTTGGTTTTTCCGGCATTTTTTGTAAGATGCCACGCATCACACCACGCACAAAGATAGGCACGCAGGTCTTTTGGTGCGTTCGTGGTAGAGATTTGGTGCGCGGCTGTGGCCAAAGCTTCGCCTTCGGTTGCGTACATGCGCTTGCCGCTGACGGGACATTTTGATTCGTTGTCGAACACGAGTTTTCCTAACCTCTTCTTTGCCGCGATCCAGCAATTAAACTGTACAACTTTCCTTTCTATACCAGGAACGACATTTCTGGGATTGCCAGCAAATTAGAGAAATGCGTAGTAAAGGCATGAGACACGCTCCGAATCAGAGCCGCTTTGCGGCACTTTCTAGGTGACCTCCGAATCCGCTTTTGTGCTTTAATTGTCGGCATGGAACAGGTTGGAATCAGTCCGCGGCCGGTAGTGGGCGCGATTATTGTGGTGAGCGGCCTGGCGGTATCGTTCCTACTGTGGCTGCTTTACGTGCATCACGCCTCGGCTGATTTTGCGGGGCGCTGGATGTTTTTGCCGGCCCTCAACGCTCTTCTGAACGGGTTGTGCGCGATTACGCTGTGTGTGGGATTGTATTTCATCAAACATCACAAGATCGAAGCGCATCGACGGAGCATGCTGCTTGCGTTCGCCTTCTCTTCCGTTTTTCTGGTCAGTTATATTGTGAATCACGCCTTGCACGGCGACACGATTTTTCCGGGCCACGGCCCTGTGCGCACCCTGTACCTTTCGATCTTAGCCAGCCACGTGAGCCTTTCCATCGTCGCGCTGCCGATGGTACTGACGACATTCTTTTTCTCGCTGACGGGCCGGTTCGCGATGCATCGTCGAATCGCTCGGGTGACTTTTCCGATTTGGCTCTTCGTTTCACTCACCGGCGTGGTCGTTTTCGTGTTCCTCAAGGCCGCCGCGTACTAGAAACTGTTTGATCTTCTAGGTTCATGTCCCCCACTACGGATTCCTCGGAAACTGCCGTGTACTTAAGCCGTGATGCTGCTGGACAGGATTTACAGAAGTCACTAAGCTTGAGATTCATTTCGCAGCAGCGTCACGCACTAGGAGAAGCGCGCACATGAAGTGCAACAATATTTTAGAGGCGATGTGCAACACGCCGCTGATCCGGTTGAACCGGGTCGGAAAAGATTCTCCCGCCGAAATTTACGTAAAAGCGGATTACCTGAACCCGGGCGGGTCGGTAAAAGACCGCATCGGGCTCTCGATGATCGATGAAGCAGAGGGCACCGGAAAACTGAAGCCTGGCGGAACGATTATCGAAGGCACGTCTGGAAATACGGGCATGGGACTTGCTCTGGTGGCTTGCGTTCGCGGTTACAAAGTAGTGTTCACTATTAACGATAAGCAATCGCGCGAAAAGATCGATTTGCTGAAAGCGTTTGGGGCAGAAGTGATTGTATGTCCTACGGCCGTAGAGCCGGAAGATCCGCGCAGCTACTATTCCGTGGCGCAAAAACTGGCGCGCGAGATTCCCAATTCTTATTACCCCAACCAGTATGAAAATCCGATGAATCCGGAAGCGCACTATAAGACCACGGGTCCGGAAATCTGGAAGGACACGGAAGGGAAAATTACGCATTTCGTTTGCGGCATGGGCACCGGCGGCACGATCAGCGGGGTGGGCAAATATCTGAAAGAGAAGAATCCAAACATTAAAATTATCGGCGTGGATCCCATTGGGTCGCTCTATTACGAGTTTGTGAAAACGGGCCAGGTGGGCAAGGCTAAAACGTACGTGGTGGAAGGAATCGGCGAAGATTTCTTCCCCGGCACCATGAACTTGACAATTTTGGACGATGTGGTGCAGGTCAACGACGAAGAATGTTTTGTGTGGGCTCGGCGTCTGGCGAAACAGGAAGGCATTTTCACCGGGGGTTCGGGCGGGGGATGTATCGCGGGCGCGTTGCGCATAGCGAAGGATTTGAAGAAAGGCGATCTGCTGGTGGCCTTTCTGCCCGATTCGGGGTCGCGCTATTTGAGCAAGGTTTACAACGACGGCTGGATGCGCGAGCACGGTTACGTGGAGGCGGAGGTGACCTTGACCGCGGCGGATGTGATTCGCGGCAAGCGGCAGAACGGCAAAACGCGCGACTTGATCGTGGCGCGCCCGGACCAGACCGTTTTCCACGCGCTGCATACCATGCAGAAGCAGGACATCTCCCAGCTCCCCGTGTTCGAAGAAGAGCATTCGATTGGAACGGTGTTTGAGGACCAAATTCTGAACCTCGCCTTGCAGGGCAAAGATCTGCGCAAGCTGGTGATTCGCGAAGTGATGACGAATCCGCTGCCGCAGGTTCCCTCAGACTCACCGGTTGAGCGCGTCACGCACATTTTGAGCCACGATAGTCCGGCCGTTTTCGTGCAGATGCCGGATAAGAAGCTGGAAGTGCTCACCAAATTCGATCTAATGGACACCATCGCGGGGCTGGTTGGACAGAAGCGCTAGACGTTCGCGCTGGCGGCGAAAGGGGTCCCAGCCTTGAGCCTTCCAAGGCTTCTTCGCGCCGTTCGGACCGACAAGGATTAGAGTTTTGGTGCGGGTTGCTTCCCCGATGGGGGTTAACTGAGAGAACCCGGGAGCTGCGCGCAGGTGCTTCACTTTTCTTGGTGCAATCGTGAACAGGAGCTCGTAGTCTTCGCCGCCGTTCAAGGCCATCTGTAGAGAATCTAGCTTCAACCTTCTTTTGTACTTTGACAGACCTGCCGGGAGTGCCAATACGGGAATCTCCGCCGCGTGGATCTCTGCGCCTACTCCGCTGGCTTGGCACAGGCGGGTGAGATCGGTAGAAAGGCCGTCTGAGAGATCAATCATCGCGGAGGCCAAGCGGTGTTTTGCCAGCCAAGCCCCAAGTGCTAGTCTGATTTCGGGATAAAGATGAGGTTGCAGGAGAGCTCGCAGCGCCTGGCCTGTGCGCCCAGCGGGCTTGCCGGGGAAGCTTTTCGCTTGAATGTTCCCCTGGAGCAGGAGTTCCAGGCCGAGCTGGGCGCGGCCGAGGCGCCCGCTAACATACATGATGTCCCCCGGTTGCGTGCCCGAGCGAGTGACGCCCTGGCCCGGTGCAATTTCTCCGATTACGGTAACGCTGATTGAGACTGTGTCGTTCTTGGTCGTATCGCCACCGACGAGGACCATGTTCATCGAGCGGGCGGCTCGCGCCATCCCTTTTAGGAACTGGCTTAGCCAGGCCCCGGTACGGGTTGAGGGGATGGCGAGCGTCAAGAGAAAATATCGCGGGGTCGCGCCCATGGCCGCCAGATCGCTGGTTGCGCGGACCAGCGACTTATAGCCGACCGCATCGGGCGGGTGCGTTTTCGCGAGGAAGTGAACGCCTTCGAGGAAGGCATCGCAGCTAAAGACCCAGTCGTTTTTGCCGTTCGAAGAAACGATGGCGGCGTCGTCGCCGATGCCAAGACCTAGCCTGGCGAGATGGTTGGCATGCTTCTTCGCAGCATCGTAGCGAAACGCCCGCGCAATCCTTTCGACCAGTTTACTTTCCCTGTCCATACTGAACTCTCGTACAGTTGTTTCGCGCTTCCTTAATAAGGTAAGGTGTTCCAAGGTGAAAGCAAGTTTAAAAGCGGGTCAGGGGAGAGATCGGTTTGCTTGCGCATCTCGGGCTCCTATGCAAAATGGAAGATTGGGGTTGACGTCGACTGGACAGGTCACTACAATGCACGCGCCTTCGAACATATGTGTCCAATTCATTAACAGCGTTGGTGGACCGCGAACGGGGACTCGCGATCTGGATCCAGCGAAAACAACTAACTAGGAAAGTTAAATCGTGAAAGGTAAGTACTACACGTTCTTTATTGCATCGAGCGCTTCCGGTGGAATGCGCCGGGCACGCGTTCCTTTCTACGTCCTTCATTTCCTTGCCATTTTGGCTGCCGTGGGTGGCATTACCGTGATTGCTGGGATGAGCTCTTACTCCCGAATGCTGTGGAAAGCGACAAATTACAACGCCCTTCGCCGTAACCAGGATGCTTTGAAGCAACAATATCTTCAATTGCAGACGCAGGTGAAAGATACCAATCAACGGCTAGACTCCCTGCAATCGCTGGCTAGCGAAGTGGCCATGGCTTACGGAATTACCCGCTTCCGGCAGACGCCTTTCGGCTTCGCCGAAGGCCCTCAGGAGCCTGAAGAAGAATTCGAGCAATCCGTGGATGAGTTTAGCTACCTGCAGAAGAACGCTACCGCGGTAGCAATGTCGGGCAATGGCCTGCGATTACTGCCAGCGGCGCAGTTAAGCAGCCTGGGAGTTATCCCTACTCTTTGGCCGGTGAAGGGTGAAATTACGGGACACTTTGGTGAGCGGCTTGACCCGTTCAGTGGTGAGGGTGCGTTTCACGCGGGAATGGACATCGCCTCGCACTATGGCGATGACGTCCGCGCCACCGCTGATGGAATCATCAGCGTAGTGGACCGGCGCGCGGGATACGGTCGCCTGGTTGTGATTGACCACGGCTTTGGCGTGACAACGTGGTACGGGCATCTGTCCGCTTTTAACACGCAGATCGGCATGCACGTGAAGCGTGGAGATGTGATTGGCTACGAAGGGGCGAGCGGGCGATCGACCGGGCCGCACCTCCACTACGAAGTACGGATTTACAATACGCCGGTTAATCCCTGGCGCTACCTCAGTACGGCTTCTACCGTCGCTTCCGGCGATTAACTTCTGGCACCCAGGAAGACCGTCCAAGGCTAGAGCAGATTCCTCACTGCGCGGTCCGACATTCCCCCCAGACGGCGGATGAACCCAGACAAACCTCAGAACTCTCCGTTTGCCAGGGCAGGTTTTCAGCAGCAGTCTAGATACCTCGGCAGGTCATCGTACGCCCACTCCTGTGCGAGCCGGCCCGGGAGCGCCCAGCATTTCAGGAGTGATACGCAGAGAGAGGCGCACAAATTTGTCCTGGTGGGTGATTTTGGCTTGGCTTAGTACTGCTGCGAGGAAGGCGGCTTGTTGCCGAGTCATCTGATCGCGCATCTTGGGGTCGTGCAGCGCCATGGACCCGACCATGCGGAAGGTATCCAGCAAGGTCGAAATCTTGATGGCGTTTGTCATGGAGTCGCATTCCGCGTCGAGCGCCACATTCACGTCGTCGCCGGAGGGTTGGCCGGCGAGAGTTAACCCGCGGATACTGCGCGCTAATTGATCCAACTGCGGCGAATTTTTGAAGCTTGCGTAAAAGCTGGCTGGCAGGCGATCGGTGCGTGCGACAGCAAAAATTGCCGCGCCCGCGATACTCTTGACGCGGGCCTGCATTGCGGGATCCCGCGCAGGAACTCCGCTGGATGATATGGTGTCGAGCAAATCTGTGGCATTTTTCCCGCCGGCGAGAGCGAGGCGCGTGGAAGAAAGAAATTCCAGTGCTATGGGCGGATTGCCGGGAATTTCGTATATCGATTGAGTTCCGTGGGCCGTGAGTTTTCCCGTGCGCAGCGCGTAGACCTTAATTTTCTGTTCCTCGAAGCGGCCTTCGGCGATAGCGACAACGCGATTTTCGCTGAGCGAATCGTCGGGACCCAAGTTAGCGGGCCAGAAAGCAATGGCGGCGTGGTCCAAATCGCGCGTGTAATCAAAGCCAGTATCAGCGACGAATTGCTGGTATTCGCGATCCGCTTCTGGCCCAGGCGAGGTGAGACCGAGGACCGCGGCGAGCGGTGAATTTTGCAACTTTCGCAGCGCGGATGCGTCTACATAACCGACTACCGGAGCATCCAGCGGAAGCTGCGTGAGTATATCGGGCGGAGGGCCGGGATTGTTGGTAAGGCCCGGCAGAGCCGGAAGCGGTCCGCGCTGGCGGTAATAAAGGATTCCCAGCACGCACACGATGAGCAAAAGTAGTATTGCAACGACAATCCAGGCGCGTTTTGCGGAAGAAGTTGGCACGTTAAAATTATGTCCGTTTCGCGAGATTTTGTGTAATGTTTGTTCCCTTCCAGCGTAATACAATTAGAGGATGTATTGTGCGACCTTTGAGATGCGCGTAATTTGCTTTCTTCTACCCGATCGCCCCGCGAATCATTCTCGCGAAGGAAGGTCTCTAAAATGAAGACAAATTGGAAGAAGATATTTGCGGTCACGGTGGCCAGCGCGGCATTGAACTTCGCTGCGTTGGCACAAGCGCCTGCCAGCACGGATCAAAAACCGGCGGCATCGGCTTCCGCGGCGACTCCAAGCGCGGATCAAATTCTAGACAAGTATGTGAACGCGATCGGAGGAGCGGCTGCCTGGCATAAAATAACCTCGCGCGTCGCGAAGGGCACGATCGACATTCCGGCCATGAATATTTCAGGCACGCTGGAATCTCACGAAAAGGCTCCGAGTTCGATGCTGGTGGTGGTAAATATTGCCGGCGCGACCTTTGAGCGAGGTTGCGACGGTACCACGGCGTGGTCGGACGATCCTCAAAATGGCCTCCGGACCGAGACTGGCGCAGAAGCAGAAGACTCGTTGCGGCAAGCCGATTTCTATCATCAAGTGAATATGCGCAAGTACTATTCGAAATGGAACGTCACCGGCACGGAAAAAATCGGCGATCAAGATACGTATGCAGTGGAAGCAACGTCCACGGCAGGCGATCTGGACAAGATGTACTTCGATACCAAGAGCGGTTTAATGGCCAGAGCGATTACAACGGTGCACACTCCGCAAGGGGCTGCGGTGATTCAGACGGACCTGTCCGATTACCATGACATTGATGGAATTAAGCTGCCGTTTACGGTGCACCAAAGCAGCGCGCAGTCGGATTACACCATCAAATTCACCGACGTTCAGCAGAACGTGCAATTGGCGGACAGCCAATTTGCAAAGCCGGTGCCTGAGCCCGCACCTGCGCCAGCGGCAAAGGCTCCTGCTCAATAGGGCAACTGATGCGTTTTGATGGTACTGTAACTATAGCAATGGCATTGGATTTGCCGGGGTTAGGAACCTGCTTGCAATCTGATTGCCGGTATGATATTTTTGTTCGGTTTGAGCGATGCTGGCGTAGCTCAGTTGGTAGAGCATCTGATTTGTAATCAGAGGGTCGGGGGTTCAACTCCCTCCGCCAGCTGACTTTGACGGCACGGCGAGATTTTTGCAAGGTTGCGGACGATATTCCTCGCGACATAAGCGCTAGGGCTGGTGTCTTCGGACACGAGCCTTTTCTGCATTGCGGAGTGCCCCATATAGTAGTCCGGTGAGGTTGCAGTCCGGTAAAGTTCTGAAAGAAGCGCGGGAGAGAAAAGTTGTGTCCCGAGCGTTTGCGGGAGCGCACTAGCGGGCGGCTTAGATGTTCTGCGGGACGGGTGGGTGAGTGGCTAAAACCAGCAGACTGTAAATCTGCCGCTCCTTGCGGGCTACGGAGGTTCGAATCCTCCCCCGTCCACCAGTT
>Ga0209420_1001367_pt1 | contig 11653 bp, 5 predicted proteins | sample BlaSpr_A8_OM1_O1_FD_187972 | JGI IMG/M metagenome (GOLD analysis project Ga0209420, IMG submission 187972) | Forest soil microbial communities from Thunder Bay, Ontario, Canada - Black Spruce, Ontario site 2_A8_OM1_O1 (SPAdes) (version 2) | ecosystem: Environmental > Terrestrial > Soil > Boreal...
TCTGGGCCTCAGTGGAAGAGGAATTAGAGTTGACCCCGAGCATCACCAAACTATTTTCTTTGCCGGTACGAGCGGGATCTGGCGATCCAGCGATGCGGGGGCCAGCTGGATCAATGTAGATGAAACGCCGGCCTTAAGCATAACGGTCGACCCGGTCGAGTCCAATATCGTCTACGCGGGAACTTTCAGCGGGGTGCTGAAGAGTGTTGATTCGGGCGCGTCTTTTGTCTCCCAGAGCGTTGGCCTGCCAGACGAATTCCAGACCGCGCGCACTGGCTCTGTTCAGATCGATCCTCGGCGGCACAACGTCCTATATGTCGCATTCGAGGGCGCAGGCGTTTTTAAGAGCCTGAATGCCGGTGACTCCTGGACGGCCATCAATACTGGGCTCGACGACCTGGGCGTCTTCGGCATTGCCCTAGACTCAGATTCACCCGACACCTTGTACGTCTCGACCAACTCTTCGGTCTACAAGACGACCACCGGTGGAGAAATGAGCGAAAGAAAGTAAGCCACATATTCAAATCATTCGACTCTTGAAATCCCGGGTAAAGAGATCCTCGCAGAGGCACCGGGGTTACTAAAGATAGATAGTCCCGCACCTGAGACGGCCGCGGAATGTCTTCATTGCGTCGTCCTAAGGCCCGGCAACGCCGTGCCGCGACAGGCCACCCCGGATAACGGGCACCTCCAGCCGATTCCCATAGGCTCGCGCCCAATTTCCGCAATAATGCAACCGCACGGCGCCACCCGCCTCGACCGCATCATCGCTTGGTAAAGTAGCTAAGACAAAAACCGCAAATCTTGCTTCGATCGCAGCGAAGCGTTCGCATTTCCTTTCTAATTTATTTAGACTCAAGCCGTAATTGAGCGGGCTGACGCCCGCCTAAGAGGAACGCGATGCTGACGATTCGAGAGCTCGCTAAACAAAGCGGATTCTCGCCCACAACGATCTCCCTGGTCTTGAACGACTCACCGGCTGGGCAGCACATTCCCGAAAAGACACGCCAGAAAATCCGCGACCTCGCCGCCAAACTCGGCTATCACCCCAATCAATTTGCCCGCTCGTTGCGGAGCAGCCGCAGTTACGCGCTCGCGGTCATGGTCCCGGATATCAGCGATCCCTATTGCGCTCAGGTTTTGCTGGGGATCAATAAATCGTTGTTTGGTTCGAAGTACCTGCCGGTGCTGGTTGACATTCAAAATAATCGCGCGCGCTTTCGTCATTACGCCAGAACTTTGCTCGAACGGCGTGTGGAGGGCGTGATCGCGGTTGCCAACTCCCTCCAATTGCAAACTGAAATTCTGGGCACGCTTGCGAAACGCGGTATCCCGGTCATTGTGATCGGGCGCGAATCGACGCACCAGGGCATCAGCTCAGTATCGGTAGACAACGAAACCGGTGCCCGCATTGCTCTCGAACACCTTTATGAGAAGGGGCATCGCCGCATCGCGTTTATTCGAGGCCCCAGGAAGGTGGTCGATAGCGCTCGCCGTTGGCGAGGCATCAGTGACTTTGCCAAATCGTCTGCGCTGCCGCTCGACAAGAAACTGATTGTCGAAATGAAAGATGCCGCTTCGAGTTCCGAAGAGGGATTTGAGGCCATGAAAAAGCTGCTACGCCAGACGAGGGGCTTCACCGCAGTCGTGGCGTTTGACGATATGACTGCCTTCGGGGCAATTCGCGCTTTGACGCAAGCTGGGATCAAAGTGCCGGAGGATTGCTCGGTAGTGGGCTTCGACGACGTCGCCGCGGCAGCCTACTACAATCCGCCGCTCACCACGGTTTCGCATTCCATGGAAAAACTGGGAAATCTCGGCGTGTCCATTTTTCTGGAGGCGGCTCAAAAGGCAGGCAAAGACGGAAGAATCTTGAAAGCGACGCAGCGAAAACTCGAACCGCTCCTGGTTGTTCGTAAATCGACTTCCACTGTCTAGAGCCTCAACTGCCGTGGTCGCCGTGAAGAAGGCAGGCTCGGCTGCGCACAAATTGCTTGACAAAGCTTAATAAACAGCTTAGTAAACGGGTTTACTAAACGCGTTTACTATATTCTCCTGCGTTTTGAAGAGGGACCGTGATCACCCTTAACCGCGTTCTTGCTTTCGTTCTGCTCCTTCTCCTCGGATCGGGCGTCGCGCTTGCCGGCGTGACCGGGTCAATTGAAGGCACAGTGAGCGATCCCGCGGGTGCGGTCGTCCCAGGCGCAACCGTTATAGCCGCGAGCAACGACACCGGTATCCAACGCACTGTCATGACCGATCAGAAAGGTTTTTACTCCTTCCTCGCCCTTCCAGTCGGAACCTACAACGTCACTATCCGCAAAGACGGCTTCAAGGAATTCCAGCAGACCTCCATAGTCATCGACGCGAATAGCGCGGTTCGAGTGGATGCGCGACTGCAAGTCGGGGCGGTGCATGAGGAGGTGACCGTTTCGAGCGCAGCCGTGCGGGTAGAGACCACCAATACCCAAATGGGCGAGGTGATTGGGGCGGTGAAAATGGAATCTCTCCCCCTGAACGGCCGGAGCTATACGGATTTGCTGGCCTTGCAGCCCGGCGTGGTAGCCGAAACGTCTGGGGAGTACGAACCTCTCTCACCGGGCGGACTATCGAATGTCGGAAGCCTTTCGGTTAGCGGGCAGCGAGAAACTGCCAACGGTTTTATGGTTAACGGCGGCAACGTCAACGAAGGGGTGAATCAAACCACCGCTATCGTTCCCAGCCTCGACTCCATCGCGGAATTTCGAATCATCACCAACAATTTCGACGCCGAATACGGCAATTACAGCGGCGGGCAGGTGAACGCCATCACCAAGTCGGGCACGAACGACTTTCACGGTGAAGCCTTCGACTTCCTGAGGAACGACGCGTTCGATGCTCGCAATTTTTTCAGCGACGTTCGCGGCGCATTCAAACAGAACCAATTCGGCGGCACCGTAGGTGGTCCCATTTTGCGTAAGAAGATTTTCTTTTTCGTGGATTATCAGGGAACCCGGCAAATCCAGGGGCAAGTTGCCAATGTTCCGGTGCCCTCTGCCGCAGATTTGACCGGAAATCTGGCCGATTCGGCCAGCGCACTCACCGGCGCGGTGAACGGGGCCTATTGGGCCGGCGTTCTTTCTTCCGAGCTGGGGTACGCGGTCAGTAACGGGGAAAATTATTACGCTCCGGGCTGCACCACTTCTTCCGCGTGCGTTTTTCCCAATGCAGTCATCCCGCAATCCGCCATATCCGCGCCGGCCAAAGCGCTTCTAAAGTATCTTCCTGCGCCGAACGCCACCGAGGCTGGGCAGCCGTTTTTCGAGACTTCCTCAGATAACAATATTCTTCGGGACGATAAGGGCGGGATTCGAATCGACGGGAACAGCCGCTTCGGCCTGCTCTCTGCGTACTATTTCATCGATGACTTTAATCAACAGTGTCCGTATTGCGATGCGTCGTTTCCGGGGTTCGAGGTTCTGAACATCGGCAGAGCGCAAATGATAAATCTGAGCGACATTACGACCCGAAGCGCCAGCGCCGTGAACGAACTTCGCCTTCACTTCATGCGCTTCGCGACTTTTTCGGGTCAACCGATAGGGGGCATCGGGAAGTCGCTCTCTTCTTTGGGGTTCGTAACCGGGACGAACACTCTGGGAATCGTGCCCGTTGCTCCGCAATTTGAGGGCGTGCCCAACATCACCTTCAATAATTTCGCATTCGGTGTGAATGCCTATCCGCAAGGGCAATACAACAATACGTATCAAATCCTCGACAATTATTCGAAAGTTATCGGCACGCATTCAATCAAGTTTGGCGGGAACGTCCACTACGATCAAATTACACAACATACTTTCGGCGCGAATGATGGCAGCTATGGATTCGACGGGTCCGAGACTGGTATCGACTTCGCCGATTTCCTGATCGGCGCGCCGGCGTATTACCAGCAAGGACAGCAAGCGCCACTACATTCTCGCAGCCGCTATTTCGGCTTATTTGCGCAGGATAGCTGGCGCGTTAAATCGTCGCTCACGTTCAATTACGGGCTTCGCTGGGACGTCAGCACGCCATGGTGGGAAGCAAACAATCAATTGGAAACGATGATCGCCGGCGAGCAATCCAAAGTATTTCCTACCGCTCCTACCGGCTGGGTTTTTCCAGGCGATCCTAACGTGCCTTCCACCCTCGCTCCCACTCACTACAATAATTTCGCTCCGCGAATTGGGCTTGCATACGCGCCTTCCGCGAGCACCGGGCCTCTACACTGGTTACTCGGCGGAACCGGCCAAAGCAGCATCCGCGCAGGCTACGGCATGTTCTACACTGCGATTGAAGACCTCACCGATGCGCTGGAAGTGGGCGACCCGCCTTATGGACTTTTCTACACGAGCCCTAACCCTCCGTTATTCGCGACGCCTTTTGTCGATCGCGCCACAGGAACTAGCGAAGGGCAACGCTATCCGGTAGTGTTTCCGCCGCCGGGTGTTTCAGCTTCGCATCCGGATTCAAACGTGAATTGGGCTCAATTCGAGCCAATCTCCAGTTCGCCGGGATACTGGTATAAAAATCGCCTTCCGTATGCCGAGCATTACGAATTGTCATTCGAACGGCAACTAGGGAGCGATTCGATGGTGGGCGTCAGCTATGTGGGCACGCAGAGTCATCGGCTGCTGGTGCTCGTGGAAGCGAATCCCTCCAATCCAGCACTTTGCCTTTCGGTGAGCGAGACGAGCCAGGTGGTACCGGGAAGCGCTACGTGCGGGCCTTTCGCGGAGACCGGTGTTTTCACCACGGCCGCGGGCAAGACGGTGATTCCGCGTCAGCCTCTCGGAGCTGCTTTTGGCAGCAGCGGCCTATACGAAAATATCGGCAACGCAAATTACAACGCCCTTGAGGTTACCGTCCGCCACCACAGTGGGCCGCTGGAACTGCTGGCTGGCTACACTTACAGCAAGGCAATCGATCAAGCCTCGGGCCTCGGTGATCAAGTGAATCCCTTCAATCCGGGAGAAACGAAGGAACTGGCTGCTTTCGACGTCAGGCACAATTTCGTCTTTAGTTATACGTATGACTTGCCGTTCTACCGATTGATCGGGCACGCTCCGATTCTCACGCGCGGCTGGCAGCTTTCAGGTATCACTCGGTTCTCCACCGGCTTGCCCATTACCTTGCTCGAGCTTGACGATAATTCACTGATCGGAACCCCGTGCGCAGGTCCAAACTGCAACGGCATCGACACGCCGAATGTGGCCCCCGGTCCTTTGAATCTCACGGATCCGCGAAGCGGCAAGCCTTACTTCAATACATCGTTATTTAGTTCCGAGCAGTTGGGCCAGCTGGGGAATTCATCGCGGCGTTATTTTAGCGGCCCAGGGATTAATAATTGGGATATGGCGCTGGCGAAAGACTTCCCCCTACACGAGCAGATGCATTTGGAATTTCGTGCGGAATTTTTCAATGTCTTTAACCACGCGCAATTTGTGGGCACTTCGGGATTAGGCACGCCGGGCACGGGCACCTGCGTCACCGCCGGCCCCGGACAAAGCTGCGCGGATGTCCCGGGCTCGAGTTTCGGACTGATCACGACTGCGCGCGACCCGCGCATTGGCCAACTAGCCCTCAAGTTTTTGTTTTAGTGCGCCGGCCGAAAGGTTATGCGCTCTCGATAGGATGACAATCAGATGAAATCAAAAGAACAGGAAAGACCGGTGGAAGCCGAGCGATTGGCGATTGATGGTGGATCACCGACACGGACTAAGCCTTTGCCTCTCGAATTTCCGGGTATGCATTATGTCGATGACGCCGAGCTTGAGGCAGTGACGCGGGTACTGAAGAGCCGCTCGCTATTCCGATATTACGGAATCAATTTGCTGGGAGAAGTGGATGAATTTGAAAAGGAATTTGCTGAATTTATCGGCGTTAAGCACGCGCTTGCGGTGACCAGCGGCGCCGGCGCGCTCCATTCCGCCCTTTCTGCGCTTGGCGTAGGTCCTGGCCAGGAAGTAATTGTTCCCGCGTACATGTGGGTGGCGGTGATCGCTGCGATCGTCAATCTGGGCGCCATTCCCGTGCTTGCGGATATTGATGACACTTTTGGCCTGGATCCCGCGGACGTCGAACGACGCATCACACCGCGAACTACGGGAATCGTCGTCGTACATATGAGCGGAGCTCCTGCCAATGTGCCGGCCATCCTTGAAGTGGCGCACAAGCACAAATTGTTCCTGGTAGAAGATTGCGCGCAGTGTGCCGGCGGAAGCATCGGCGGGAAAAAGGTCGGCAGCTTTGGTGATATGGGAATTTTCAGCTTTCAGATGAATAAGAACATGAGCAGCGGCGAGGGAGGCTGCGTGGTCACGAACGATATGCGGCTATATCAGCGCGCAGTGGCCTCTCAAGACAATGGATACGCCCGCGACGAGGGCGGCCGCGCGATTTACGACAATCCGGACTTGTGCCTATGGGGCCGGGGCTACCGCCTCGACGAATTGCGCGCTGCGATCCTGCGAGTGCAGCTAAAAAAGTTGCCGACTACTATCAGCCACATGAGGCAAAGCAAATATCGGATCCGCAGGGCTCTCGAAGAGTTTCCCCAAATTCGCCTGCGCCGGGTTGTGGACGCTAGCGGTGATACCAGCTGCTTTATGATTTTGACACTAGAAAGCTCCAGCGAGGCACGCCGAGTGAATCAGTCGCTGCGGGCTGAAGGAATAGTTACTTCGCCGCAAGGCGTTACGAACGTGGTGATGACTGACTGGGGCTTGCACGTCTACTTCAATAACGTAAGCCTTCTCAAGAAAACCAGCATCGACGGCAAGGGATTTCCCTGGAACCTCGAACAGAATCGCAATTCAAAGACGGAATATGCCAAAGGCACCTGTCCCGTGGCTGATAGCTTATTCGAGCGTAGCATTTTGTTCACGATTCCCTCGAATCTCACCACCGCCGACGAAGATGACATTATTCACGCGTTTCGCAAGGTGCTTGCGCGCTGATGCGATAGGATCGCTCGCGCTAGTATCGTTCGCATTCGCATGCTCGCAACTTGAGGACTGAATGCCCAGGCCAGCGAAAAAACTAAACATCGCCATGATCGGCCACGGTTTTATGGGCCGCGCACATTCGAATGCCTTTCGTCAGGTTGGCTGCTTTTTCGATGTTCCCTACGAGTTAAAGCTGAAGGCCATCTGCGGGCGCAATCGGGATGCGGTGGAAAGTTTTGCCAGGCAGTGGGGCTGGGAAGAGTCTCACACCGAATGGGAATCGGTGATCGTCAGGGAAGATATCGATATCGTCGATATTGGCACGCCAAATTATTTGCACGCTCCGATCGCAATGGCCGCCGCCGAAGCAGGAAAGATCGTTTTGTGCGAGAAACCCCTGGCCATGAATCTCGACGAAGCCAAACGCATGGCCGCTGCCGCGCGCAAGGTACCTACTCTGGTTTGGTTTAATTATCGCCGCGTGCCCGCAATTGCCTTGGCGAAACAGGTCGTGGAAGAAGGGCGGGTGGGCACGCCCTACCTGTATCGCGCAACGTATTTGCAAAGTTGGGGAGATGATCCCGCACGGCTTGGGGTCTGGCGGTTCCGCAAGGAGGATGCCGGCTCCGGCGCGATGGGCGATCTTCTCGCGCACTCGCTCGATCTTGCATTGCTGCTGAACGGGCCCATCGCCGAACTAACGGGCCTTCTGCACACGTTCGTGCCGAATCGGCCGGTTGACGACGCAGCTATGGCCCTGGCGCGATTTGCGAACGGCAGCATCGGCACCTTCGAGGCTACCCGCTTTGCCACCGGATGCCGCAATCGCAACGCCTTCGAAATTCACGGCTCGCGAGGCGCAATACGATTCAACCTTGAAGATCTCAATCGGCTCGAAGTTTTCGACCGCAACGACGACACACAAGTGCAGGGGAGCCACAATATTCTGGCTACCGGGCCGGGCCATCCTTATGTCAGCCATTTTTGGCCGCCTGGTCACATCATCGGCTACGAGCACACTTTCATCGCCACGATCGCAGATTTCCTCAGCGCTTTGGACAAGAATGAACCGTTCCATCCCAATTTCGATGACGCGGTGGAAGTTCAGAACTTACTCGAGACTGTCGAGAACTCCGCTAGAAACAAGTCATGGGTAAAAGTGCCCGCAACTGGGCCGGCAAACGTCAGTTCATCGTGAAATCCAGGTCCCATTGGCAAGTGCTCGCATTGTCTTGCGTCGTGCTATGTCTCGGCGTTTTGCCGTTCGAAAACACAACCGGCCAAAATGCACGGGCGTTCCGTGAAGTTCCTCCGCGCCGTTCGACTCAGCTATCCAACGGATTTGGAATGAACCTCCCGCTGCCACGGGACCCGCGCCTCGCCTGGACGCGCCACTGGTGGACGTCTGTCGCGGACTCTGGCGTGAAATGGGTTCGTCTCGGTCAATACGAAAACAGTTCAGATAAAACCAACTGGGATTGGGTTGAACAGAGCCCAGGTGTTTACCGCGTACGCCCCGAGGTCGATGAGGCCATACGCTCGCTCGTCGATAACGGCGTATCCATCGAGCTGCAACTCTGTTACAGCAACGCGCTTTATCAGGGCGACCCCAAAACGCGTCCCGCGCACATCGATCCCGCGCCGCCGGGAATCGGCGATCAGGACAATCCCGCGCCTGCCATTTTTCACGGCCTCAAGACCGACGAGGAAATTGAAGCGTTTCTCAATTACACGCGTTTCATGGTCACTCGTTACAAGGACAAAATAAAAAACTGGGAGTTTTGGAACGAGGCGAATATCGGCTATTGGCAGCCCAACGTGGAATCGCGAGAGGAACGCGCGGCAAAAGGCCGTGAGTACGGTCGCGCCCTGTGCAAGTTCGCCGACGTTGTCCATCAGGTCGATCCGCAGTCAAAAGTGATTTTCGGCGGCACGAGTGAGATCGATTCGGCTTTCGCCCTAGCTGCTATATCCGAGTGCCCATCAAAAATCGACGTCATGGCCTATCACACCTACCCGGGGTACGGGCGTAACGAGCCACCCGAGGAAGAAGATTCCCTCGGGGACGCCGATCTTTTTCGCGAAGCCGTGCTTCGCGTTCCCGGTGTGCCCCAGAGTATTGAGTTTTGGGAAAATGAATGGAACAGCATCCCGAATTGGAAGAATTCCAACGAATCGGTTCAGGCGCGCTACCTCCCGCGCTTTTTTCTGCAAGCCCGTGCGCAGAAAGTCCAACCGTATTTTTGGGAATTTATTCCCGGTACTGACGGCAACGAGCATGATCAGTTCGGCCTGCTGCACGGCGAAACTTTTGGCAAAGATGCGTTTCATCCGCGCGAGGCGTATCGGGCTTTTGAAGTTACCTCCGCGCTATTCGGGCAGGCAGAAATCGACCCCATGGCTGATATTGAACTTGAGCCCCCAGCGCGTTACGAGCATGGCCAGGTTCGAAAGTACGCCTATCGCGACACGCAGACTGGGAAGCGCATTTACGCTTTTTGGCTGGCGGTGGTGTCAGACCCTGCCGATCATTTCGTGCCAACCCAAGTGCAAGTCGGAATGCCTCACAGCGGAATTGAAAATCCAATTCTCATCGACTTGCGCAGCGGACACATCACCTCGCTCTCGTGGATCGATCGTCAGAAGGAAACGCTCAAAATCCCGCTCAAAGATAGCGTCGTCGCCGTGGCGGACTCTTCCTACTTGAATTGGTCGCAGGCACCCGAAGCGCCAGGTGAGTTAACAGCGGCACTGGTGAGTTCTGAGGTTCATCTTCAGTGGAAAAAATACGGGATGTCGGCCGGATTTGAAGTTCAGCGCTCGATCGAGTGGGGACCTTGGGAAAAAGTGAAGCAATTGGCAGCAAACGAGACAGCCTACGCCGAGGCCGCGCCGCAAAATGCGCACATCACCTACCGCGTTCGAGCGCTTGGACCTCAAGATCCATCGGCGTGGTCGAATCCGGCCTGGGTAGATAAGCGACCGTAAATTAGCCAAGTGAGCGTTCGTGATGGACTTTTGAGGATTCCGACCTTCGTGCTACTCGACGGGGAACGAATGCTTCGAATTCATGGAAGAGAAAAGACAAAACGTAAGAAGAATGGCTCCCGGGCTAGATTCGAACTAGCAACCCTTCGGTTAACACTAACTCCCTCTGCCGCTGCGCCACAACGCCTGCCGGGTGCCATAAAAAAATCAGCGGCGCTGCCCAGTGAAAGACCCCGAGCAGCGCCGCCACACTCACTTTTCAACCGCCGGCAACCTACCGAACTACTCTACCGAACTACTTCGGATACGTCGTCGGAATCACCTTGTTGATCACCGAAATATCCCACGAGCCCAGTCCCGTCACGAAATCCCAGCCCGGAGCCGCAGAATACAACCCGTTCGTGCCGAGAATTACGTCATTGAAGTAAGGGCTGGTGAGAGTAGGCGCGCCGTTGGCCAGTTGATAAATTAGCGGGCCGGCAAAACCTATCTTGTTATTGTGCGAGCTTTCGATTCGCGCCCATGCTCCCATAGACAGCGGCGAGGAAAGGCTGGTCCCGCCAATCAGCTCTACGGTTCCGTCGACGTATACGTCCGCCGCGCAAATCGCGACCTCCGCGCCGCCGGCGCACATGGATACGTCAGGGACGCCGCGGTCTCCCGCCGCCGCGCTCAGCACGATCGGCTCCGTGCCCGATCCCGTGTAACTCTGCCAGAACGGCGACGTCTCGAAATAACTCGGCCCGCCTCCGCTGAAGTCCGCCGCTGTTTCGAAGTCGTAGGTGTAGTTCGCATTCGTAAACACGTACGTCCCTCCCACCGCAATCACATACGGCGAAGTCGCCGGATAAGCGGTATCTGGCGGCCCGGAAAGCGGCACGCCATTGCTCCCTTCTAGCGGGCACGCCGATCCTTGGTCACCCGATGACGCAAACGGCGTTTGCCCTTGCAGCGCCGCTTCGCCAAACATCTCGTCATCCAGCACCATCGCTCCGTCCAAGTAAGGGAAGAATTCGCATTCGCCGAATGACATATTGAATGCCTTTACCACGTTACTCGACACAGCCTTATTGATCGCCAGTCCCAGATCCGAATCGGTCATCGACGTCGCAATATAGAAATACAGGTGCGAAACCTGATTCGCGATTCCAGTCGACGATTGCGAATCCAGATCCCACTCATCCGCCCCGCTGGTGTCCGGGCTCTGTATGCCTGCGTACTCCAGGCTGACCGGCACCTGCGGCAGGCTGTACGCCTTTTCATAAGTCCGCAAATCCGTCACCACCTGCGTCAGATCGCCTTCCGAAATAATCCCCACCGGTGTGCATCCCCCGGTCGAGAGTAATTGCGGCGCGGAAAATTTCGCGCAAGCCGCTGTGGTCCACGCGGGGGTTACGCTCGCAGCCGTTCCTGAAGTCCCAGCGCTGGCCGCGCTCGGCGAAGCCGCGTCATACGCCACCTGATAATTTTGCGGCGTGTAACTCTCGTTTGAAGGATCCGGCACCGCGCAGTCCGGAGGCGTGCATGGGTCCGTCATCGGACCGGTGTGCAATTTGTTCAGTGGGGTATGCGTTTGCGCTACGTTGTTCAGCCCCAGCACCGCGACCACAATTCCCGAAAGCGATTCGGGAACTTGTGCCGCCGTCGAGTTCAAATAGACCGTCGCTCCATTAAACGAATATTCTTTCAGCGTCGTGTTAAAC
>Ga0209420_1001368_pt1 | contig 11648 bp, 10 predicted proteins | sample BlaSpr_A8_OM1_O1_FD_187972 | JGI IMG/M metagenome (GOLD analysis project Ga0209420, IMG submission 187972) | Forest soil microbial communities from Thunder Bay, Ontario, Canada - Black Spruce, Ontario site 2_A8_OM1_O1 (SPAdes) (version 2) | ecosystem: Environmental > Terrestrial > Soil > Boreal...
CAAGGAAAGTTTTTGTTGCCCGCGGGCGACTACATACAGCAGCACCCAGACCGGCGCGGTGTACTGCACGATGATAGCGATGGCTACGCTGGTTCTCTGGATCGCGACGTAATAGAAATAATTCGACGCGGCTACGCCGAACATTCCGAGCATGAGGCATTGGATGAGGTCCGGCGCGGGAAGCGTGATGCGTTGCCAGCCGCGTCGCCCCACCAGTAGAGCCAGCAACACGAGCAGCGAGAACGACGCGCGCGTTTGCGAAAGGATGAGCGGGTCGATGGGATGCAGGGCTTCTCCGGGTAAGAGCAGTTTGCCGGTGAAGACGGCGCGGCCGAGGGCGGCGGAGACTCCCCAGAGGAATGCGGCGGAGCCGATAAGACAATATCCACGCAGGGGATGAGAAGCAATTGGACGGGCGCCGTTCAGGGTTCGGTCACCGAGTCCGAGTCGAGGAACTGGTCGAGACGGACGGGATCGAAGCCAATAATTACTTCCGTGGTTTCGGCGGAGAAGATCACGAGGGTGGGCGTTTCGTCGCTGTCGTGTTGTTCGGTCATTTCGCGGCGGGCTTCGGAATCGGCGCTGATGTCGCGCTCTTCAAATGCAATTCCCTTGGCTTCGAGGAATATCTTCATCAGTTCGCAAGAGAGGCAGCCGGACTGAGTGAAGAGCAGGACGCGGATCGATGACATCTACTCCACCAGTTCGATCTTGGAGGTAATGTTCGCCGTCTTTTCGAGCATCGCGGAAACCGAGCAATATTTTTCCTTCGACAAGCGTACGGCATCTTCCACCGCTTTGCGAGAAACTTTACCCGCGATGCGGTAGACGAGGCTGATCTCCGTGTACACGGCAGGATAGCCCATCGCACGCTCGCCACTGGCGCGGACTTCGAGGCTGGTGAAGGGCTCGCGTTTCTTGCGCAGAATGCCGACAACGTCAGACGCGGTGCAGCCGCATAGCGCGATCAACACAAGTTCCATCGGCGTGCTCGCTGTCTTTTCCGTCGCCGTGTCCATCACGATGGCGTGACCTGAGCCGGCTTCGCCGATGTAACGCTCATGGTCCGTCCAGATTGCTTTGGCGGTGATCATCGTGCTGCTATCTCCGGTTGTCGGTGCTGGGCTCGGGGTGTATCAGGACGCGGAACAATTCAGGAGCGTCCTGCTTGAAGCGGATTTCCAGTTCGGTCTGAATGTCGTGCACCCGAGCCAGGGAAAGATCGTCGGACAATGTGCAATGGCAAGAGACGTACATCCGTCCGCGGACGCGCTTGATAACGAAGTCGTGAACGTCGACGACTTCGGGAAACTGCGAGGCCACGGCTTTAAGGCGATGTTCGAGTTCCGCGTCGCTGACCACCGCTTCGGGCTTCTCGATGGTGGCCGGCTCGCTCTCGATGTGGGTAAGGATATCGGAAATTTCCGGGACCTCGCGGCGCATGTCGGCTTCGAGCTCGGTGACTTGATCGTGGGCGCTTTTGAGGGTCATGCACTCGTCGAGTTCGACGTGCTGCTCGACGTGCAGCCGGCCGGCAAAATCCTGGACGCTGATGTCATGCACGTTGAGATTTTTGCCGGTGGCGGCGGCCCGGATGCGATCGAAAATATTCTCCGAACGTTGCGCGCGCGGGAGCGGCTGCACGGTGACGTCGGAATTGGGCAGGATGCGGTGAACCGCCTCCGACACGGCCGAGGCCAACTGGCCGGAGCGCTGGAAAGTGACGGTGCGCGCCAGCCCTACGGCGAGGTCGGCGAAATAGCGGTTCCCGGCCCGGCGGATGCGTATGCGATCGACTTCGAGAACACCGTCGACGCGCAAGACTGCGTCGTAGATCTTGGAGCGCACGCCTGGCGGCGCCGCGTCGAGCAGAGCGTCAATGGTGCGGCGGGCCAGCCGCCAGCTCACGGAAACGACCACGCCGGCCACGAACAAAGCAGCGACGGGATCGGAATCGCGCAGCCAGTCGATGTGATAGGCGCGACCGAGGAGAACCAGGATCAGGCCCAGCACCACCACTCCGGCCGACCAAATGTCGGTGGAAAAATGCAAGGCGTCGGCTTCCAGCGCCTGGCTGTCGTATTTATTGGCGATACGGCCGAGCACACGCGAGCGCCACCAGTCCAGAGCCATGGAAAAAATCATCACGGCAAATGCGGCGGGCGAGGGCTCGATTTCAATGTGGCGAAAAAACAGACGCACTGCGGCTTCGTAGATGATCCAGGCGCAGGTGAGCAGGAGCAGGCCGGTTTCGACAAAAGCGGAAAAATTTTCGACTTTGCCGTGGCCGTACTGATGGTCGGCGTCCGCGGGTTTATCGGACACGCCGACCGAGAAAAATGTGAGCAGAGACGCAATTAAATCCAGGCCAGAATGCGCAGCTTCTGAGAGAATGCCGAGGCTGCCGGTGCTGAAGCCAACGACCACCTTGAGCCCGGTAATGATGACCGCAGCCAGAACGGAACTACCGGCGGCCGCGCGCTTCTCGGCGCGCATCAACTTGGATGAAGGAATGGCGGGGTTCCCCGACATGCAGGAATTATCGCCGCTGAGAGAGAAAAGCGCCAAGCAAATCGCGGCTTCGATTGGGGTGGTGCGGGAGTGCAAACCGATTTTCCAGCCCTCCCAGGGGGACTGGGGAAGCCGACCGACGGAGAAGCACTGTCGCTTGTGCTAGGATTTGGTTCTTGGCATTTTTCTACTTTCTGAGGGACCAATCCTGGAGGAAATGAGTTATGCGTAAGAGGTGGTTGATGTGTGCTTTGTTCGTAACGCTGGCCTGGGGACAAGCCGTTCCGGGTGCGCCGGCGCCGGCTCCATCCCAGCCGAGCCAGGCGCCGGAGGATGCTTCGGCTGCAGTTCCGCCCGGGGCGCCGGTGATCACGATAATCGGAGTATGTTCGGCGCAGCCCAGGCCGGCGGCAGCCAAGGCAACGGCGGCGAAGCCAGCGCCTGCGGCCAAGGCTTCCGGGGCAAAATCTTCGGCAGATTGCAAAACCGTGATCACGAAGGCCGAATTTGAGAAGCTGGCCGGCCATTTGGCCCCCAACCTAACTCCGCAGATGAAGAAGCAGTTGGCCGCCCTTCTGCCGCAGTGGATCGCCTTGTCGAATGAGGCCAAGAAAAAGGGCATTGACAAGACTCCGCAGTTTGAAGATCGGGTCAAGGTCCTGAAGATGCAGATCCTGACTCAGGAACTGCGGCAAAAGATTCAGGAGGAAGCGGCGAACATTCCGCCCGAGGAGATTGAGAAGTACTACCGGGAGCATGCCGACACCTACGAGCAGTTCAATTTAGACCGGCTATTTGTGCCGCGCACCAAACCGTCCGAGCCCAAGGCCAAGGAAAAAGAGGGTGACAAGGACGAAAAGCTGAGCGAGGAAGCGCAGAAAGCGAAAGAGGCCGAAGAAAAAGCCAGGACCGAGGAAGGCGAGCAGGAGATGAGCAAACTGGCCGAGAGCTTGCGAGCCCGCGCCGCGGCCGGCGAGGATTTCGCGAAGTTGCAGAAGGAGGCGTTCGAGGCCGGCGGAATGAAGATGCAAACTACCACGGTGAATTTACCCAGCGTTCGGCGCAGCGCTTTGCCTCCGGCGCAGACGGCAGTATTCGATTTGAAGCCGGGCGAAGTTTCGCAGGTGATCAATGATGCGGGAGGGCACTACATTTACAAAGTAAACAGCAAAAGTGAAGTGCCACTCGATCAGGCCAAGAATGAAATTCGCAGTAAGTTGCAAAATGATCGAATGAAAGAAAGGATGGACAAGCTGAATAGCTCGTTTAAGGTCGAAAGCAACGAGGCGTACTTTGGACCGCCGTCGCCGGCAGGGCCCATGGGAGGCCCCATGCGTCCCAATCAGATGGGAACTCCGCCGCGGATGCAGAATCAACGCAATCCTCCTAGCCCAGCGCCACCGGGCACGACGCCACCGCCGCCTCAGCCGCAAACGCCGGCGCCCGCGCAACCTCCGGCCGCAACGCCCAACTGATGGCCAAACCAGTCGTCGTCGTAACCGGTGTGTCGGGCAATCTTGGCTCCAGGCTATTGCCGCTGCTGGGGAGCTTCTCCGTAATTGGGGTGGACGTGAATCCTCCCCTCACGGACTCCGAGTTGCGGTTTGAGAGTCTGGACCTGGGCCAGGAAGCGTCCACCCGCGTTCTGTATGAACTGCTTCGCGAGACGCACGCCTACGCGGTGATTCACCTTGCATTCGTGATCGATCCGGTGCGCACCGGCGTTCTTAACGCAGAACGCATGTGGCAGATCAATGTCGCCGGGACCGCACGCGTGATGGAAGCAGTCACGGAAGCCAACCGCTCGACCGATGAGGGCGTCAAGCAGTTCATCTTTCCCAGCAGCGTCTCTGTGTACGGGCCGAACCTGCCCGCACCGGCAACGGAAGAATCGCTGCTGGCTGCGCACACCCTGCCCTACGCCATTCATAAAAAGCAATCGGATGAAGTGGTGCAAACCCGCTCCCACGCCCTACGCGGGTGCAGCGCCTATATTTTGAGGCCGCATATATTTGCCGGGGCGAGCGTCGAGAATTACCTGATGGGAGCATTCCGCGGCACGCCCAACGGCAAGAGCGCGCGGGCGGAGAAAATGCGTAAAGAAGGCAAGCGTCTGCCCTGCATGCTGCCCCGCGGCCAGCAATACCTTGACAACAAGATTCAGTTCGTCCATGTCGACGACATGGCGCGGCTGATCCGGCACATTCTGCAGCGCGAGCCGGAGATGCAACGCCTGAGCTTGCTCAACGTTGCCGGGCGCGGCGAGCCCTTAACCTTCGGACGCTGCGTGGAGATGGCCCAGGCGAAACTGATACGCGTCCCGGGAAAGTGGACGATGCGACAGGTGCTCAAGTTTCTCTGGAAACAGAAGATTTCTGCCATTCCGCCCGAGGCGGTTCCCTACATGACAGGGGAATACATCATGAACACCGACCGTCTGCGCCGCTTTCTGGGCCCGGAATACGAACATGTGATCCGCTACACCATTGCCGATGCGTTCGCGGATTCTTTCCGCCGCGACGCGGTACAAGTCGATGCCATCCCCCTGTAGGCAGTCCCCACTTCTACTCTTCACTGTTTAGCGTCGCGAACCGGACAGCCGAGGCGGCTGTCGCTAGCTGAGTTTTTTCCCCCGAAACAGGCCCGCGATTCCGAAGGTGTAAGGGGTCCAGGTTGCTTCGGTAAAGCCGGCGCGTTTCATCCTGTGCAGCATTTCTTCTGGTGGGGGGAAGCGCTCGACGGAGGCCGGAAGATAGGCGTAGGGGCCGCGGACGCCGGAGATCAGAGTGCCAACTCGGGGCAAGACTTGCTTGAAATAGATCCGGTAGAGCGCACCGACCGCGCCTTTGGGTTCGCCAAAGTCGAGGATGCCACACTCTCCGTCGGGACCAAGCAGGCGGACGATTTCCGTCAGTCCGGCGTCGTAGTCGGCGAGATTGCGAAAACCGAAGGCCGAGGTCACAAGATCGAAGTGGCCGCTGGGGAACGGAAGGCTGAGGGCGTCCGCTTCGATCCAGCACAGTCCAGACTCGTTCTGCACTCCCGGCGAGGATTTCGCGGCGGCGCGCTGTAGCATGGCGTGAGAGAAATCGGCGCCCAGAATCTTTGGAGAGGCGCTCCCTGCTTGACGCCGCAGAGCGAACGTCATGTCCCCAGTTCCGCAGCACAGGTCCAGGATGCGGGCATCGGGGCGCGTCAGGATGTGGCGAAAAGCGCGAGCCGTGCGCTGCCACCACAGGCGGTCGATATTGCAGGACAATACATGGTTCAGCAGATCGTAGCGCGGCGCGATCGAAGTGAACATCTGCTGGACGGCACGCGCAGCCGACCGCGGGTCGCCGGAACCATCCGGGGCCGCGCCCACGACGGGGGTTTTGCCGATTTCCTGCACACTGGGTTCCTGCACGCCGGCGGGGCTCACTTTTTCTTCTTCTTGGATGCCTTCTTTTGTCGAGAGCTTTTCAGTTGTGCGGTGATGCGTTCGACCTGTAGGACGTGGTTGGTATCGTGGCCGGCAAACATACGCGCCAGATGGGCAACCGTTTCCTTACCACGCTCGGCGTGCATACCGTAGTTATCCCAACTCTGACGCGGAATTGCTTTCAGCATCGCCAGATTGTTCTCGCGCAGCACCCGGAAAACTTCCAGCGACTGTTTCGCATCGCGCTTGCCATATTGAAACACCGAAGCCCACACGTCCTGATCAAAGGACTGGATGGGTGTGCCATTGGCGCCGAGGACAGAACGCATCCGCCAGCTGGCCACGATCTCGACATCGGCCAGGTGCGCGACGATTTCGGCGATCGACCACTTCCCCGGCTCCGGTTGCCACTTCAGTTGTTTCGGCATCAGACCCTGAGTTAGCTTCTTCAGTTTCGCCGCCGTGGCCCGCTGCACTTTGAGGGCGTCGTGACCTTCGACATGACTCAAGATTCGCTGGATGTACTGCTGCGCTGTTTCTGACATATTTCCTTCTCGTTGAATTATTTTCCCGAAACGCTGCTCCGCGAAAGGCGCCGTAGTTCGTCGACGGAGTCCATCACTGCACTGCCGGGCACGTCGCTGGCAACTTCGACCTTGCCGATTTCGCGGGGCAGAATGAAGTGGACCACCCCATTTTGCGTTTTTTTGTCGGACTGCAGCCGGGCCAGAATCTTGCGGGAATTTACATTCACTTCCGGCAGGCGGCCGAGACTCAATACGGCCTCGGCAATGCGGCCCGCGGTAACGCTGTCGGTGCGGCCCACGCGGAGCGCAATGTTGGCAGCGGCAATCATCCCCCAGGCAACCGCTTCGCCATGCAGCAGGCGTCGGTAGCCGGTTTCGGCCTCGAGGGCGTGGCCAATCGTGTGGCCTAGATTGAGAACGCGGCGCAGGCCGTCCTCGCGCTCGTCGGCGGAGACCACCTCGGCTTTCAGTCTTACCGACTGCGCGATGAGCCACTCGAGTTCGATGGGGTCACGGTTCAGAATCCGGGCGCGATTCTGCTCAAAGCGCAGAAACAGCTCAACGCTTCCAATGATGCCGCACTTGAGCGCTTCGTAAAGTCCGGCGCGAAACTCGCGATCTGGCAGAGTCTTCAGCACCGTGGGATCGATCAGCACAACCCGCGGATGGTGGAAGGTTCCCAGCAGGTTTTTGCCAGCCACCAGATTGACTGCGGTTTTTCCGCCGATCGAGGCATCCACCTGCGCCAGCACCGTTGTAGGAACCTGCACCAACTCGAGGCCGCGCATATAAAGCGAGGCCAGCAATCCACTGACGTCGCCCACGACTCCGCCCCCCAGAGCGATAATCACTGCTTTGCGATCGGCTCCCAGGCGCGCTAGTTTGTCGGCCAGAGATTCTACGGTGGCTAAACGCTTGGTCGGCTCGCCGTCGGGCATCGCGATTACCTGCGGCGTGAAACCGCTGGCCTTCAGAGAATTGACGAGTTCTGGTCCCCAACGCTTGCGCACCGGAGGGACGGTCACCACAAAAATGCGGCTGGGTTGCGGCAACAGTTCGCTTAGCACCGAGCCCACCCGAGTGAGCAGGCCGTTCTCGATCCAGGCCTGATAAGGACGGGGGGGGACGTGAATAGTCACCTGCGGCATGCGGTTCCATGATAGCGTAAGCGCCCGACGGACTGCCTTGCACAAGGTGGTACTATTTTGCCGTCTTAATTGTTTCCCGACTTGTTCGTTTCCATCTATGAAGGGTCTTTCAGCCGAGACCGACTTCGTGGTGATTGGCGCGGGCGTTGCTGGCCTGTGCGCGGCCATTGAACTGGCCTCGGCCGGACGTGTGCTCGTGCTGGCGAAAAAAGAAATCGAGCCAACCGCACCATGGGCGCAGGTTACGGCGCTGAGCGACGAAGACCAAGTCACCCTCCACTTGCAGGACACGCTCGGTGCAGGGGATGGTCTGTGCAATGCTGCGGCCGTGAAGATTCTGCTGGAAGAGGGTCCGGAGCGCCTCGAAGAAGTAGTCGCGTGGGGCAAACCCGCTGGGACAAAATTGGTTTTCGGCCTGGAAAGCTCACACAGCCGTCACCGCAGTCTGCACGCTGCGGGAGAATCGACGGGCCGAGAAATCCTGCGGGCGCTTTGCGCCAAGGCCGAGTCCCTGCAGCACCTCAGGATTGCGCAGTTTCGTTTTGCCACCGGGCTGCTGACCGACGCCGGAAACGTCACCGGAATTTCTTTTATCGATGACAAGGGCATTCCCCAGGAACTGGGGTGTTCCGCGGTGTTGCTGGCCACCGGAGGGATGAGCCAGATCTATCGCAACACCACCAATCCAGACGTGGCTACCGGGGACGGTGTGGCCATGGCGTACCGTGCCGGCGCGGAACTGAGCGACATGGAATTCGTGCAGTTTCACCCGACTGCGCTTTACATGAACAAAGTGCCGCGGTTTCTGTTGTCGGAAGCACTGCGAACCGAAGGCGCGTGCTTGCGCAATTTCGAATTGAACCGGTTCATGGGTAAGTATCATCCCCTGGGTGAACAGGCGCCGCGCGATTTGGTGGCGCGGGCCATTGTTCATGAAATGGAAGTAAGCCGCGCCAAAGATCCGTTTGTTTATCTCGATCTTACGCACCTCAATGCGGCCAAGGTGCAGAAGCGCTTCCCGCGAATCTACGCGACGTGCATGCGACACAACCTGGACATTACCGAAGATGTAATTCCGGTGCGTCCCGCGGCGCATTACAGTATAGGCGGGGTGCGCACCGATCTCGACGGCAAGACCAACCTGACCGGCCTCTATGCCGCGGGCGAGGCTGCGGCCACCGGCGTGCACGGGGCGAACCGGCTGCCCGGCAATTCCCTGCTGGAAGCTTTGGTATATGGCGCGCGTGCGGGTAAGGCAATGCGAGAGCAAGCCAAGCCGGTGTCGCGCCAAGGCCCTGAGGCGAAAGCCGCCTACTCAAATGGACCGGTAGACGCGGGCGTGGAAGAGCTGATCGGACAGATTCAAGTTTTACTGGAGAACGAAGTTGGCATCGTGCGTACGCGCGTGAGAATACAAAAAGCAATCAAGAGTCTGGAAGAAATGGCTCCCAAGCTCTCGCACCCCAAAACGCGCAGAGCGCATGAGGCGTCGAACCTGCAGTTGACGGGGCTGCTGGTGGCGCGATCGGCCCTGGCGCGCGAAGAGAGCCGGGGCGCTCACTATCGCATGGACTATCCCGATCACGATGACAAGAAGTTCCTCAAGCATTCGGTGATCCGAGGGGACAAGGTGGTTTTCGTCTCTTGAGGTCGCCGCGGGGACTGCTTCAGCCTCAGCTTACGTTTTGACGCTTCTGACGATCTGCGGGGAAAACCGCCGAGATCGCGATTGCGATCAAGATCACACCCGCCACCGCGCCCAACATAACCGACGTGGAAACCTGAAAATATTGCGACGTCAGCATCTTCAGGCCCACCAGCACGAGCACAGCCGCCAGTCCATAATGCAAAAAGCGAAAAACCTTCATCAGGCGGGACACCGCGAAATACATCGAGCGCAGCCCCAGAATCGCGAATACGTTCGAGGTAAATACAATAAAGGCGTTCAGGGTAATGGCGAGAACTGCGGGAATGGAATCGACCGCAAAAAGAATGTCGGTGGTTTCGACGACCAGAAGCACTACCAGCAATGGCGTGGCGTACAAGCGTGAGCTCTCCTGCGGGTTTCGAACGAAGAATTTTCCGCCCTGGTAGTCGTTCGTTACAGGAACAAAGTGGCGAAACGCTCTTACCAGAGGATTCGCTGCGGGATCGACCTTGTGCTGCCCCCGCACGCAGAAGCGGATGCCGCTGATGATGAGAAGGGCCCCGAATACGTAAAGCACCCAATGAAAACGGGAGATCAGACCTACGCCAGCACCAATAAAGATGCCGCGCAGTACTAGCGCCCCGATGACGCCCCAAAATAAAACGCGATGCTGGTGCTGGTCGGGAACGGCGAAAAAGTTGAAGATCAGGAGAAAAACGAAAAGATTGTCGACGCTCAGGGAAACTTCGAGAATATAACCGGTAACGAATTCCAGCGCAATCTGGCGTCCCTGCCAGAAATAAAGCAGAACCGCGAACCCGGCAGCCAAGGCAACGTAGATCGCGCTCAAGCCGAGCGCTCCGCGAAAGCTGACAACGTGGCCCGGGCGGTGGAAGAGGCGAAGATCGGCCAGCAGCATGCCCAGCGCGAAAAGGTTGAAGAGAATCCAGAAATAGAGCAATGGGATTCCTGGCAGTGAAAAAACTCGATTGTGGTTGATTCTGATTGCTGATTGGAAACGAAAAACAATCCGGGCGCTCCGGGTTTCATGCACCCTCAGAAATCATCCGTCAACCCTGTCCACCTATTTCTGCCGTCCCCGCTTTCCGCTGACCCAATCATCCCAAATGCCATCGGCCTTGAGCATCTCCACACTGTTGGTTTCGCGCATCGTCTGTTCAATTTGATCATGGGTAAGCCGAGGACCGATCTTTTCCGACAAATCGGCCAGTTCAACACACAGCGCAGCGGCTTCGGCCACGTGTTTCTTCAGTTGGGCAAAGTCCACCTTGTCGTAGGTGTCGGAGACCGCGTGGTAATTTTCGAGATAGTTTGCCTCTTCCTGATCGGCAACGAAGGTAGGCACGCCTTCCAGCATGAAGTCGAAGTGGTCGGTGCCCCATTCCATGTCGAGCTTCGCCTCTTTGACGTCAAATTTTGCGAGCGGGGCGAGCAGTTCCTTCGCGGTTGAAAGCACATCTTTGCGGCCCCCTATGGAAAAGCCGGTGGTCTTCCCTGTACCGGAGTCGTAAATGATGACCCCTGCGGCCTTGTCGAGTTCGGCGCGGTGGTTGAAGGCGTAGGCGCGGGACCCAATCAACCCTTGCTCTTCTCCCGAGAAAAGAATGAATCGGATGGTGCGCCGCGGCCTCACGCCCGAGGCCTGGATGGCGCGCAGCGCGTCCACGACCAGGGCCGCGTTACAGCCATTATCGAGCGCGCCGGTGCCCAGCTCCCAGGAATCCAGGTGCGCGCCCAGGATCACGAACTCATCCGGCTTTTCGCTGCCTCGAAGCTCTGCGACCACGTTCGCGCTCTTGATCGCGCCGCCGATCTGGTTGGGAATGGAGAGGTCGGCCCACACCAGGTTTCCGGCGGCCAGCAGGCGCGCCATGCGCTCACCATCCTCGCGCGCCACGATGACCATAGGAAGGCGGTCAATTTCTCCCGCGGCGGAATTGGTGTGACGGTAGAGAATGTCGTGCTCGCGCGTCGCCATGAAGGCGACCGCCCTGGCCTTTCCTTTTACGGCGAGTTCGATCACCGGTGGAGCCTTGGTGTATTCGGCGAACAGATCGTCCCAAGTCTTTAAAACGACTGTGTGTACCAAGGCAATCTTTCCGGAAATGTCACCGGCTTTCCTGAAATCGGCTTCCGCACCGTCTCCCACATCAATGACCGGGACGTGCTTTACCGCGCCGAGGGCGGGAGCCCACGCCACTGAAACCGCGCGGACGCGGAAGGAGGAAAGAACGGTTCCGCCGCCTACACTGGTTGGATTCACTTCGTACGCGGTAGTCGCGGTCATTTCCGTAGCGCCTTCCGACCACGAGGATGGAATGGTGAATCCCTCTGTATGAACGCTGTCGGCGCCGGCGGCCTTGAAGGCTTGC
>Ga0209420_1001369_pt1 | contig 11643 bp, 10 predicted proteins | sample BlaSpr_A8_OM1_O1_FD_187972 | JGI IMG/M metagenome (GOLD analysis project Ga0209420, IMG submission 187972) | Forest soil microbial communities from Thunder Bay, Ontario, Canada - Black Spruce, Ontario site 2_A8_OM1_O1 (SPAdes) (version 2) | ecosystem: Environmental > Terrestrial > Soil > Boreal...
TGAACCGCGTGGAGCACTCAGTGAAGCGCGCAGGACGCGTGATCGACTTGACGCCGAAGGAATTCGGCCTTCTGGAATGTCTCATGCGTAATGCTGGACGGCACGTCACTCGAGCGCAGATTCTCAATCAAGTGTGGAAGTTGCCTTACGACACGCTCACCAACGTCGTAGACGTTTATGTGAGCTACCTGCGAAACAAGATCAACGGGCCTCTAGACCGCAAGCTAATACACACCGTGCGCGGAATTGGCTATGAGATTCACGCAGTTGCTGACCGCGCCGGTCCGCAACTTGTGAGGAGCAAGGAATGAAATGGCCCAACACCTGAGTTACGGGCTAATTGCTTTCGACGAGACCCAGCGCGAGAAGGTCATAATCGAGCAGCTCCCGCATGTCCGTTGTATCGCACGTCGCATTCACGCCCGCGTGCCGCGCCAGGTGCTCCTGGAAGACCTGGTGCATGCTGGGATTCTGGGGCTTCTCGAAGCAGTAAAAAAATACGATCCCAACAAGAACGTTCAACTGCGTCACTATGCCGCGTTCCGCATTCGCGGCGCGATTCTCGATAGTCTCCGAGAAGTTGATTGGGGCACGCGCGGCCTCCGTCGTAAAGCGCGGCGAATCGAACGCGCGATTTCAGAATGCAAACTCCGCTTTGGCCGCGATCCGACGGAACCGGAGATCGCCGCCGACCTCGGTGTCACGCTGCAGCTCTTACAGCACCTTCTGGGAGACCTGCATGCTCTGGATTTACTAAGCCTGCAAGAAATCGCCGGCGACGATCGGTTGAGCGACGATGTACTGGCAGATCGTGTGGGGGAAGAAAACGATGCGTTCTGTCAGACCCTTCGCGCCGAGATGGTCGTCCTGATGATGAAAGCGATGGGCGAATTGCCTCAGCAAGAGCGAGAAGTGCTCGCTCTGTATCACTATAAAGAACTCACCATGAAGAAAGTCGGGGTCTTAATGGGGATCGGTGAATCACGGGTGTCACAATTATACGCAAAGGCAATTTTGCGCACTCGAGTTCGGATGCACGAGCTGTTGCGAACACCGAGTTACGCTTCCGAATCCACTGTGCATCTTGCTTCGTGAAGGAAACTCGTCGACCGAGGCGCGATTGGCTCAACTGAAATCACTCACAGCTCCCAGGGTCTGTTCTTTTTGAATTTCAATCTGCTTTCGCTCATCCGCTGCACTTCCAGTTATCTAGGCGCGGCTCGCCATCTTCGACGCCACTTGAAATATAAGCCCGCGGTACTTATCGTTCATCCGTGAAAAGATTTTGGCGAAGGCCCGAATCTCGCGCTCCTGTTTTGAGTGGGCGCCCCGCTGCGGAATGCTTTCCATCGGTATATTGGGTTTCTCCACTCGACCGTCGTCGGTGAAAAGGCGGTACATCGGCACTTCGAGCGCTTGCGCCAGCCTTTCCAGCGTTTCAACGGATGGAACCGTGTGCCCGTTCTCGACCCGGGAGATGTAGCAGCGAAGTAGTCCGGTGCGCTTTTCCATGTCGCCCTGAGACATTTTTTTCTGCGCTCGCAAACTCTTCAATTTGTCGCCGATCACCATTCGAATCCTCCGGGCGGAATCATACGCCGCTGATCGCCGAGCTTCAAACGCCCCATGCGCGTTACAGCTAAAACTCGTTTTCAGGACTTGAGCGCCCCCAAGACTCCTGCTTTCGGCGGCGCGCGGCGATTCGGAAGAGATCCATCTAGGTGCCGACAAGACGCCTGTCACGCGGGCTTCCCGCTCGCAGCAGTTGTCTGCGAACATCGCCGGTCGGCCTCAGCATCGTACCGCGGAGAGTAACTTCGCGCACGTTCGGCGTAGGCTGAATCGTCCTCAAGATACCGGCAGCCTCGTCGATGTGTGCTTCTGCCAGCAAAATTTGAGCGACCTCGCGCCGACTGCCCGTTTGCACAACGCGCGTGCGCAGGTCCGTTATCAGGCCCATCAGCGTGTCGATGGTGAGTCGAATAAAGTATTCGTCGGCCGGCGCGGGACGGACGGACTTGATGGTTCCAGGCCTTCGCATCTGCGGTCTCCTTACCTCGCCATCGGTCGGAGCAGCGGTAGCTTCGAGTGGTTGTCAGCCTTCGGGACACAAACCGAGAGAGAAAGCAGCGTCTAAGGTCTCATACCGTTAGAGCGGAGCTGTCAAAAGCTTGACGATAGCACTCAGGAGATATGGTGATACTAGAATCCTACTTTAATCGTCAATTCGTAGTGACCGCATCGGAAGTCGGCATTTATACCGAGCGATGAAGCGGGATGAAATCGCGACATAGCCTGCGGGTGACCTAATCCTTCTGTTCCGACGCCGCTTTAGATAATTCTTCCAGGGCTCCATCGAGCAGGCCAGATGCCATGATCAGGCGGGAGATCACTTGCGAGTTACCGCCGCGGTTGATCATGCCGCTCAGATCCGACTTCAATATACGGATTTTCTGGATTAGTTCGGCTAGTCGTGCCGAGCCGGAATATGAACTTGATCCCGCGGTGCCCATGTGTTTGCCCCGTTGTTGCCTCAGCGCATTCCCTGCAAATGTCCGGGTTCGGGCCTAGACCGACTGGTTAGCCGAATAGTACGAATATCTCCCCAAGTGGACAATACCCTATTTACCCGAGGCGAATCGCACGATCATCAAAATATACACATTCCCATGCGGCGTCCTTCGCGAAGATACCCTTGCGAACTGCGCGCCATCCATTTCCGCGGGAAGCGCAGAATGGTGGGCCATTCAGGTATCAACCAAGTTTTCCGGGCACGCGATGGCTCCGCCACAAGTAGCGCCGGATCGCCCAGGCGCGGTACCGCGAAACCAACGCGAGTCTCACCTCGCGGGCGGCGTCAATCACTTCAAGAGCTGAGTCTTCTAACGCAAGCAATCGATGTAGCTAGCCATCATCTGCTCGCAATCCTCGATGAGTCTTCTGGCGGCTAGGACTGATCGCCTGGAGCCGCGAAGCGGCGCGCCGGTCGCTTGCGAGGAGAGTTACAGATTGCCGCACAGGCACAACCTGTAGCCGAAATGTTGTGGCGTTCGTGAATGCTACTTGTTCAGTGGAAGGAAAACGGCGGACCGAGCGATTCAGAAATGTGGCTGTTCTTGTTCCAAGATCGCACCCGCAGCCTTATGCGTCGTCAACTTAATCCGCTGACCCAAAGATAACCTGTATCTTCTGCAATCAGTGAAAGCCGAAACCTCTTCTCACCATGAAGAGAGAGCCTTCGTGTCATTTTCGACATCGCAGCTTGCGGATCTTCACTTCGGCATGACTTGCCGGACTACGATGGACGGGTAGGTGGAACGGCCTGAAAGTCGCACACGGTCCACCTTGAGCCAAGTTATGGTCGATGGGGAGGGGTAGCGATGCAACAACAAGTCATGACGGAACCCCGGAACACGGCAGAGCGCGCACACGACCGCATGACGACGAAGATGACCGCGATACTTATCGGCCGGCATGCAGGGCTCGGAGTGGAGACGGCGATTATGGAAAGTCTCAGTTCGCGGGACATGGGCGTGATATCGGAGAGTGAGTGGTATGTGGACGACACGATACTTGTGTCGTTACCGACCGAGCGCTACACCACCGCGGCCCGTGTCGTACGTTGCGAAGCCATCGGTGGGGGTCAGTTCCGAATGGCCCTTGAGTTCGTCCGAGAGAGCGAGGCGTTACAGATAACCGAACACAACTAACCGAATCCAGAAATCGGTTGCGGCGACCAATCCAGAATCAATTTACTCGCAACAACCTTCCCCGGCTTCCCATGGACCGCTAGCAGGCGCCGCTTGGGCCGTACAAGGGTGATTCCCAGGCTTGCTGATCCGCTCGGTTGGCTCGATGCTCTGGACGGCCGGCCATCACGGAGCGGCCGATGTGGTCTCGACCTCATCGCTTTGACGCGCCGAAACCATCGTCCGTATTAGCTCAGCGAAAGTACTACTACAAACCGCTATTAGCGACTTCGCTAGTCCTATGGGCCACCGCGCTGGTACCGCGTCTCTTCCTCTATATATTGAGACTAGGAGATTCTCACCATGCGATGCGTATGTGGACCTGTTCGGAATGCTCTGCCGTTCCGTTTTCACGGACGAATCCTTGGTGTGCTCAGCATCTTGGCTGTAATCCTCGGACTGCTCAACGTGGCAGGCTGCTCCGCTGGTTTTGAAGGCGCTAAACCGCTGGCGCCATTGATTATCTCGCAGCCTGGCAACCAGACAGTCACAGTAGGACAAAGCGCAACGTTCAGCGTGACAGCGACCGGTACGGGTCCGCTGACTTATCAGTGGTATGTAAACGGAGTGCCGATCAACGGCGCGAATTCCAGCACTTATACGACGCCGCCCACCACGTCGGGCCAAAGCGGCTCAGTTTATACCGTGACCGTATCGAATTCCGTTGGCAGTGTAACCAGTACGGGGGCGACGCTCACCGTACAAGTCATACCGCCGGTCGCCGGGAGCCTGGTACCCAGCAATGCTACTCCGCCCTATAACTCACCGGTAATGCTGGTTCCCACATTCTCTGGAGGAACGGCCGTCATCGGTTCGACGGGCGTGGGGAGTTCCGATATTACGGCGTCCGCTACAAACGGGGGCTCCTACCCGACTCCCGCTTTGACTTCCGCCAAAACCTACACGCTGACGGTTACCAGTCCTCAGGGGACTGTGGTTTCGACGACGTGCGTGGTGACACCAACCCCCGTCACGATTACGCCGATTGTGCCGGCGAATCAGACCACCGCGCCGGGCCAACTGACGTTCACTGCAACGGCCACGGGCGGTTTGACGAATGGGTTGAAGTGGACCGCATCCACGGGAACCTTTAGCGGGAACGTTTGGGCATCACCGACGGTGCCCGGCACTTACACGATCACCGCGACGAGCGTGGACGAACCGTCTGTGTCGGTTTCAACCACGAGCACGATCAGCGGTCCCGCGATCACGACCCAACCGGTTAGCCAGCACGTTTGCACCGGATCGAGCATCGTGCTGAGCGTTACCGCCTCCTATGCGGCCAGTTACCAATGGAACTTTAACGGTACGCCCATCCCGGGGGCTACGACCTCAACCTACACCATTTCGACGGCAGCTGCCGCGAATGCGGGAAATTACACCGTGACGGTGACGAATGGAGCTTCGAGCGTAACTTCGGCTATCGCCACGATCGCTGTGGGATCGCAAATCACGTCGAACCCGGCGAGCGTGACGATACTTGCAACACAAACTGCAGTTTTTTCAGTAGCGGCCCAAGGACTGAGTCCGTTTACGTATCAGTGGTACCAAATCCCTTCGGGCAGCGCCACCGGCTCCGCCATCCCTGGCGCAACATCAAGCACGTATACCACACCGCCGGTGGATGCCAGCTACAACGGCGCTCAATACTACGCGACGGTTACCGATTCCTGCGGAACGACTCCGCTCACCAGCACCTCGGCGACGCTAACGATAACGACGGGAAATGCTTCGCCTACCATCATCACCCAGCCGGTTGGCGCAAGCGTCGCGCCGGGGGGTACAACGACCTTTAACGTCGTGGCTTCCGGCACACCGGCGCTTACCTACCAGTGGTATGTGATTCCCGTGGGACAAACGACAGGAGTCGCGGTCGCGGGTGCCACCTCGGACAGCTACACGGTGCCGAGCTCGGCGACTGCGGTCAGCGACGATCAGAACCAATACTACGTCGTGGTGACGAATGCCTACGGCCAAGCGGTCTCCCAGCCGGCAACCCTCGCAGTTGGAAGTGGAATTCTGATCACCCAGCAACCAGTGACTCAGTATGTAGATGTGGGATCGTCCGCGACTTTTCAAGTAACGGCGACTTCCAACCTCCCCCTGACGTACCAGTGGTACGAAGCCGCACCCGGCAGTTCTACGTTCACGGCGATACCGGGAGCGACCAGTTCAACCTACACATCGGGTCCAGCCGCCAGCACGGATTCCGGGTCGGTTCTTTATGTGGTTGTGAGCAATGGCGTGACAGCATCCGTGACGAGCGTTTCCGCGGGACTTTTCGTTGGCGCATTGCAGGGCATTCCGAATCTTTGTAACTCGAGCTGGTCCCCGCTCGGTAATGCGGTGGCGGAAGCGGGATGCAGCTACCAGTTAACGGCCGCAACAAACAACCAGATCGGCGTTCTGGTATGGCCGAATCTGATTTCGACCGGTGACATCCAGCTCAGCTTTACGATGACGCTCAGCAATCCGAGCACTGTTCCTGCCGACGGATTCACCGTGGTGTTCGGCGATCCCTCGTTGGGAGCGACGACGACGAGCAAAGGCGCGACGGGCATGGGACTGGGAGCGAAAGGAATTCCCGGGACCGTGTTCGGCTTTGACACTTATCACAATGCTGGCGACCCGCCGGTCCCCTATGTGGGCGTGGGCAGAGGACAAGCTGCACTATTTGAAAATCCCTGGTTCAACGTCAATACGAGCATTCCAGTACTCGTCGCTGACGGCATGACGATTTCGCACGACTACACCATAACAATCGATCAGGGGCAAATGACGGTGACGCTCGATGGCGTACAGGTAATGTCAGGAGCCGTAACGGTTCCCGCGGTGGCTTACTTCTACATCACCGCTTCCACGGGTGGCTCATACGAGCAAGCCGTGATCAGTAATGTGTCAGCCACCGTTTCGGTGCCGTCGAATTGATCAGAGGCGCTTGAGGAGAATTGCGAATGCGATCGTTCCTATTGGCGACAATTTTCTTATTCGCAGGAAGTACGGCTGCGCTGGCGCAGGAATCTTCCAAAGGGGATGTGGCTGCGACGTACGAATGGGTGCGCGCCAATGCCGGTCCCGGACAGTGCGGATGCTTTGGGATGAATGGCGGGGGACTATCAGGGTCCTGGAATTTCCACGATCGCTGGTCTCTGGTTGCGGACATCAGCGCGCAGAACGCGAACCGCGCTCCCACCGCGTCAAGCTCATTGACCTTAGTCTCGTATTTAGCGGGAGCGCGTTACAGACTTCCACAACCATGGTTCGAAGGAAAACATAAGCCCGAGCCCTTTGCACAGGTGTTGGTAGGCGCGACGCATGCGGGCGGGGGAGTGGCTGGAGTAGGCGATGGATCCTACCAGTTTGCCAGCCGGGTAGGCGGCGGTATCGACGTACCGCTCAGTTCCCGATTCGCCGTGCGAATTGTTCAGGTCGATTATTATTTGACTACTTTTGCGAACTCCACGAACAACCACCAGAACAATTTGTTGGTCGCGGCCGGCTTCGTGTTTCGTTGGTCCCGGTAGGAATCAATTCCCGGGCCCGTATCGCCGTATCTCGCCAATTCCTGCTGCCTGTTAGCCGCAATCGTTTCTCCGCACGACTTTGGCCCCGAGCAGAAGGATCGGGGCACCTCCAGCCCGCATTTTGGACCGCATACGAATCGACTTAACGCAGGTCAAGTCGCGGCGAGAATCACCATCCTGGCAGATCTGCAGGTTCAACATATGCAGCGGCGCGGCCAACTCGGATGGGATGTGGAAGAAAATCTTATAACCCTTTGCAGTGTCTGCCACTTCGCAAAATTGATTTGCGCTCACGCAACCCGCAGCAAATGCCTACTCAGGCCACGTCCGTTTCCGAACTCGCAAAGGGTATGATACTCCAATGCGGGTCTGTCTCACGACGGCTGCTGGGATGTGGTATGCCGAGTGTCACCGAATTAGCTAAAATGAGAGCGTATTTAGTCATAAAGAATTGATGTCGAATCTTTTCTGCTTGCGTGGTCGCGAGACAGGAGAACAAATTCCTCATGGGAATGAATGTCTTGGTTACTGGCGGCGCCGGCTACATAGGCAGCGCCACGGCTCAACTCTTGCTGCAACAAGGTCATGCCGTCACCATCCTGGACAATCTCTCCCGAGGTCATCGGGGCTCGGTTCCCGAGGCGGCTCGCTTTATTGAGGGCGACTTAGCGGATACCGAGCTTCTTCGCCGATCTTTTCAAGAAGGCGGTTTTGATGCTGTCATGCACTTCGCTGCTTTTGCGGAAGTTGGCGAGTCCATGTGCCTACCCGAGCTCTACTTCCGCAACAACACTTTGAATTCGTACAATCTGCTCGAGGCCTGCCTCGCACACAAAGTCTCACGATTTGTTTTCTCCTCCACCTGTGCCGTTTTTGGTGACCCCCAGCTTCCCAGCATCGACGAGTCTGTCGCGAAAAACCCCTTGAATCCTTATGGTGAATCAAAGCTTCAGCTAGAACGTACTCTTGCGTGGTATCAGAAAATCCATGGTATTCGATACGCTGTGCTTCGCTATTTCAACGCCGCCGGCGCGTGGGGCTGCCACGGCGAACAGCATGACCCGGAATCCCATCTGATCCCCTTAATTCTCCAAGTTGCCTTAGGCCAGCGACCGGCCATCTCCATATTCGGCACGGACTACCCCACCCCCGATGGCACCTGCATTCGCGATTACATCCACATCTACGACCTCGCGATGGCCCATCTTCTTGTGCTCGACGCACTTCAATCCCATGAGGAGCTCATTTACAATTTGGGCAATGGCAAAGGTTTTAGTGTCCGGGAAGTGATCGAAGCCTCCCGCGAAATTACAGGATATTCAATCCCCGCGAAGGAAGCTCCGAGGCGCCGCGGCGACCCGGCCATTCTTGTCTCCAGCTCCGAGAAAATTCGCCGCGATCTTCTTTGGCAGCCAAAGTTTCCATCTATCAACGACATCGTCCGGAGCGCTTGGGATTGGCATCGAGCACATCTGCAAGGTTATGAGAACATCTGAGAGCTGGTCGAACGACATTCGCGCCACTTCTAGCGACAACAAGCCGCCCGGCCGCAGCGTTCAAAGTAGGAAATGCCATTCGGAGCCATGCTCTTGTGAAGGAAGCCGATAAAGAGCTGAGCTGCAATGGATCCGATCTGCAGCTCCAACGGGGGCTAACACCTAGGAACTGGCGAAAATCAAATCCGCTCATAGGCTGCCGCACCCTCACGACAGATTCTTCCGGCACCGCATCGTCGTACGGGCCGTAGGCGTTCACGGCTAGTGCCGCCGGCTCGAACACGATCAGGTTTACGCGAGGCATCGTCCAGACGGTCAAACCAGACGCTTACCCCCTCGCATGAATGTTGGCCTTTGGTCTATCCGTTTCGCGACTTAATTACTTGGATACTTACTGCTCAATTTGATTCCAATGAAATTGTCGGCGCGTATCTGTCACCCCGGGAATTGTGGGCAACAACGGCGTCCAGCACAGCGGCACCTTCCGACATCCATTGCGGCTCCGCTTACGGGTGAGTGTTCTTCTTTTTGACGGCTCGCGGCGCCGGTTTTTCACTTTCGCCGCCTTTGCTGCTCAGCAACGCCAGGGCGTCCTTCGCGTTAAATGGGTATTGCCGCACGGACTGTTGGCCCGTGGTGCTCAGGGAAACGTCCACGCGGCGGTTGTTGGCCCACACAACAGTCTGCAGGTGACTCTCGATTCTTTGCCGCTCCTCCGGACTCAAGTCCGGATTTTCGTCCGCGAGTTGTTTCACTTGGTCGGCCGTCAAGTTGTCCTCTTCACCTACAGCCTTGGTCTCGATGTTCGCCGCGGGAACTCCGTGCTCTGTCAGGAAGCTCTTGGTGCGGTCCACGCGCCGCTCCGTCAGCTTCTGGTTATATTCCGCGCCGCCGCGATGATCGGCGTGGCCCACCAGCGTCAAATGAGCTTCCGGTTTGAATGTTAGATAGCGGTTGAAATCGGTAGCGAGCGCCAGCAGGACTTGCCGCTGGCTGTCCAGCAATCCGCCCTCCGGATTTGCTTCCGTCGGACGGGCTGTCGGGAAATAGATGCTGTGCAGCGCGAGCCGCGTTTCCAGCTCTTTGATTTCCGGCGGGGGCGGAGGCGCCTGCACATCAATGTTCACGGTGCAATCGGCTGTCCCGCTGCGGCCGTCGTCCACATGGCCGGTAATGGCGTACGCGCCCGGCGACACGTCGCGGCTATAGAACCGCACCGCAGCACCCGTGCCTTCCAGTCTTCCGCCGCTGGTGCTCCAGGAAAACGTCAGCGGGTCGTTATCAGGATCGCTCGCGATCGCGGTGATCTCGACTGGATCGCCTACCGTCACGCTGTTGCGATCCGCCGAGCAACTGATCGTTGGCGGACGATTCGGCCGCGGAACCACGCGAACGCTCACCGAGCAGTTTGCCGTCCCATTGCGCCCGTTCTCCAGGCGTAGAGAGATCGTGTAAGTGCCAGCGTGCCGGTCGACCGAACTCCACCGGACGTTCGGACCGCTCCCGTCTAGGCTGCCTTCACTTGCCGACCAGGAATAATTCAACGGATAGTTGGCCGGATTGCTCGCGTCTGCGCGCACCGCGATCCAATCGCCCGAGCCGGCATACACGATTTCCGGATTTGCCGAGCAGCTCGCGCCCAGTGGCGCACTCGGCGGAGGCGGATTGCCGCCGAAGCGGAACAGGATTCCAGTCGAAAGTCGCGTGTTGTCCTGCCATCCGCGCGAGAGGCCCGTGGCCGAGACGGGGTCGCGGAAATGAGTGAGCAGAAAATCGGCTTCCAGCAGGCGCAGCGCGATGCGATGGCTGATATTGATATCGAACCCGGCGCCTGCCATGGCCGCAAACGTGGTATCCGAGCCCAGGGGTGTGCAGCTGGGATCGCCCGTGCATCCAGAAATTGATACCGAGCTGGCGTGCACGACGCCGCCAAGCGCTTGGATGTATGGCGTGAATTTTTGGTATTTGCGGTACGACAGGCGCGGGCCGACCATAAACGTGTAAACACTCCCGCTGGCGTTAAAGGTCTCGCTGCCGCCTGAACCAAACAGCGTCAGCTTGCTATTGTCAAATCCTGCGAAATCCGCCACCAAGCCGACATAGGGGTTGAAGTTGTACGCAACCGAAGTGCTGCCGCCATGCAGGTAGCCGATACGATTGCCGTTCGAGGTGGGCGTGGCGCGCCAGAATGAATATCCAAGGAACCACTCGACCTTCGGGGTGTAGCCTTCCGCGTCGTCCCAGCGATGCATCGCACCCATGGATTCGGCATTCGCTTCCGCTGGCGGCGCGATCACCGAAGGGCGCACCAGAGTCACGGAAGCAGCGTCTGGCAGGGGCCGGGCGTCCGCGGGCACGCTTGCGGGGATGGATGCGCCCGATGGCGGAATGGAAGCGTTTGACGCGTCCGGTGTGCTGCTCGAGGCAGCAGCCTCATCCTTGGCTTTTGCTTTCGGCCTGGTGGTGTCGTCGGCAAAGAGAGTCGGCACCAGCAGAAACGCTAGCGCTGTTGTAGCGATCAATCGGGCTGCTCGATTCATTGTTGCCCCCTAGAACCTGGCTGCTCGCTGCACAACGGGTCCAAGAATCCTTGCTGAGCTGCCACTCAATCGGTTCTGCGCCACTTCAGCTTCGGCGCTTGCGTTTAGCGAAAAACTTCCGGTTTACGGCGCGGGCACGTTGATGACGGTGTTCACCATCGTCACCGACGCATTCAGGGATAGCGCTCTGCCGTTTAGCGTAGTAACCGCCGCAATGCCGGCAGTCGAGAACGTGACACCCTGCGCGGCAATGATCGTGCCCACCATGGTTCCGCCGCCCGCCGGATTAATAGTCGCCGCGCTGCCCACTTGCCAGAACACGTTCTTGGCTTTT
>Ga0209420_1001370_pt1 | contig 11639 bp, 14 predicted proteins | sample BlaSpr_A8_OM1_O1_FD_187972 | JGI IMG/M metagenome (GOLD analysis project Ga0209420, IMG submission 187972) | Forest soil microbial communities from Thunder Bay, Ontario, Canada - Black Spruce, Ontario site 2_A8_OM1_O1 (SPAdes) (version 2) | ecosystem: Environmental > Terrestrial > Soil > Boreal...
TGTGTAGGAGTTCATGCCTTGCATGGTCCCCTACCACAGCCCGAAAAGCGGACATATCACTTGCTATCTCAACCGGACATATCATGTGCTACTGACAGCGAAAATTCGAACGCCTTGACGGTAACGGGTACGTTCAGTACCCAGCCGGGTGGCCTCCTCGACGTGGAGGACGGGACGGGCCTGACGGTAACGGGCACTCTGGCCAACAGCGGAACGGTAACCGTCGGTTCTGGTGCGACGTTGAATCTGACCGGCGCTGGGACCTTTACTAACCTCGGCGTTATTAATGGCGGGGGAAATCTCGAAATTACCGGCGGAGGAGAGTTGGTGCTGGGTGGGGATAAGATTAGCAGCTTAGGCGAGATCGCTGCCACCGGAGCAGGTTCAACGGTCGCACTCGAAGGAGGGGCTGTCATTAAAGGCGGGACCCTGAACGCCGCGAGTGGCGGGGTAATTGAGACGCTGAGCGGACAGAGTGCCAATTTGAGCGAGGTCGCCATTTCTGGAACCTTTGAAGCGATGGACAATAGCACGACGACCTTGACCGACGTCTCCAATTCCGGAGCCTTTGAGGCGATGGACAATAGCACGACGATCTTGAATGGGGGTATCACCAATACGGGCACGATTTCTCTGAACTCGACGGGGGATCCAACGACGCTGCTAACTGGTGAGAAGTTCGTAACCCTTGGGGGGGATGGCACCCTAGTCCTCGGCACAGGCGGTCCCAACATCATCGCGGGTTCAGAGTTGTTGACAAATAGCAGCACGATAGAGGGCGCAGGAACTATCGAAGTGCGCCTTACAAATAGCAATCTCGGGACGATACTTGCGAATCAAAGCATCCCACTTACGATTGACAACCTCAACAATCAGGGCAACCTCGCGGTGAGTGCTGGAAGTACGCTCAATATCGGTGCGATTACTGACTCGGGCACAGTGAAGGTTTCCCCGAGCGGTACGCTTGCGATGGGGACGAGCTCAAGTTATACGCAGACTAAAGGTACTACTACTGTAGATGGAACGCTGAGCGTTGAGAGCTCCGACAGCATCAACATTGAGGGCGGAACTCTCTACGGCAACAACGGAACTCTAGATGGTAACCTCTCCCTGAGCGGGACGGGTGTATTGAATCCGGGCGACGGCAGCAAGCAGGTCGGCGTCCTCACAATTGATGGGACGTATATGCAAGGTTCGAAGAGTTCTCTCACAATCGACTTGGGGGGCACGGCTGCTAACACTGGATATTCCGTGCTCAATAGCACAGACGCCGCCAGCTTGAGTGGCAAACTCATCGTCGATTTGGTCAATGGCTTTACGCCAACCGTCGGTGAGTCGTTCGATATATTGAACTACGGTTCGGAGACAGGAACTTTCTCAACAACGACTCTTCCGAAGTTAACCGGCGGCGATACGTGGTCGATTAGTTACAACGCTACGGATCTCGTCCTTACAGTAGATGCACCAGCCGCAGCAAAGCCAACTGCTCAAGGCGTGCATGAACCGAACGCGATTCTTTCGCGTGTGACTTGTTTCGCCGCACGCTTGATTGGATCGGCTTCCTGTGACAGAGCCTCGGCGGCCACTGTCTCACATTGGGCAGCGAAGACATCGGCCACAGGATTCAGCTCAGCCCACAACAATGTAATGGTTGCGACTCGCTCGATTTCATCGGGACGTGGCGGCGCTGCGCATGAAACATCAGCGTCCGCTTCAGCGATGACAAGGCTCTACGTTTGCGCGTATTTGCCTCTTAGTGTTGGCCACTCGATGGGCTGCAACTGACGCGATAGGGCCACAACTGTTTCCCGCACGGAAGGTCAAAATACAACCATACGCGCATGAGTTTTAAGATTCTTAAATTTTTCATTCCATTAGCGCAGGCAGGCCCAAGCACCGCCTGCGACCACCGGCGCACGTTTTATCCAACGTAACGGCAGAGCGAGGCTGTGAGCAATAATTCGCCGCCCTTGCATTTCGATCAGCCGAGCCGTACCGTGTCCGTCCATAGAACATGTTAGAAACGGTCGTCCTGCGTTCAGCGGCGCTTGCCAGGCATCGAGAGGCCGCTCTTCTCGCCGAGCGCGAATCCTATTTACGCTTTCTTGCGGATCAAGGGAAAAGTAGGAACAAACAACGCGACGCAGCTTCTTATCTCGTGCGTATTGTCGAACGGCTTGAACTGAGACGGCTTCGCAAAATCAGAGCAGAAGAAGTGCGGGTCGCTGCGGAATCTTGGTATAGGCGTTCCGATCAAACCGCTGCGACAGGTGATCGAGGGCGACACGCTTTCTTTACGTACGCAAGAGGTTGGCTAAGATTTCTCGGTAAGCTCGTTGAACCGAAAAAGTGGAATGAGCCGCGAGACCGACGTGTCGAACTTTACAGAGACTATCTTCGCGTCGAACTGGGATTTGCGCCTAGGACTATTGAAACTCGAATCTGGGCTTTAAATCGTTTCTTGTCATGGCTGGCCGACAATAGGATTCAACTCGTTTCCATTTCAGTACTTCACGTTGAACAGTATCTCGACAATCTCGAAGTACAAGGATGGAAAAGTAGAACGATTTCTACGGCTGGTGAACACTTGAAGGTGTTTTTCAGGTTCGCCGAGCGTAAACGTTGGGGCTGTCGTGGTCTGAGTCAAGGCATCTTCGGACCAAAAAACCCATCCATAGTGAGAACTCCGCGCGTGGAACGGGGACCACGATGGGATGACGTTCGGAGACTGATCGAAAGTACGCACAGCAAAACGGCCAACGACTACAGGGCACGAGCAATCCTCCTACTTGTTTCGTCGTACGCGCTAAGGACAAGCGAAATTTGCCGCCTACTGCTCAGTGATATCGACTTCGACGAGCGCGTCCTTATCATACGCCGAAGTAAGAGCCACATTACCCAACGTTTCCCTCTGAACAAAGAAGTGGAGAGCGCACTGAAGCAATATCTGGAAAAAGGCCGCCCAAGAAGCGAGCGCCGAAACGTGTTTCTGACCTTGAGAAAACCTCACGGCCCAATTTACCAGGCGTCCGTTTACAACATCACAAGCACTCGGATGAAACGTCTAGGCATAGCCTCCGTCAACAAAGGAGCCCACTCGTTGCGGCACGCTTGTGCCAATCGATTGTTGACGGCGGGCACTCCTGTTCCAAAAGTTGCCAGCCTTTTGGGACACGTTAGTTCCAGGTACGTCGGCACCTATATTCATCACTCGCTGGAAGAACTCCGATCAGTCGCGAACTTTCGCCTGCGTGGCTTATGGACCTCAAAGTAGCCATCGAACAATACATCGCGAGAAAACGCTCGATGGGATTCAGGTACGAAAATAACTGTAAAGAACTCCGCGCGTTTCTGCGGATGTATCCACATGTTTCTCTCAATGAGATTAGAGTGACGCACGTCAACCAGTTTTTTAAAAGCCCATCGAGCGGTCGAGATACTTGGATTGGACGTTATATTCGGTTTAGAGCATTCTTCTCGTACTGGAGGGCCAGACAAGAAATCAAGCGCATTCCAATTCCCCGCGCCAGGCGTGCGACGAAACGGGTATTTTCACCATACATCTTTACCCACCAACAGATTCTAACGATCCTCAAAGATGCGACCGTTCTGGACCGAGAGCTGACGGCCATCACGCCTGAAACGTTTCGCATGCTTGTAATCACGCTCTTTGCGACGGGAATGTGGCTAGGCGAGACACGAGCGTTGTTGAAACGTGACCTTGACCTGGAGAACGGTGTAATCGACCTGCGATCTCGTTTTGGGCCTGGCAGGAAGATTCCGATCGGACTAGATTTGGTGCGGTTGTTAAAGCGACATGTCAATTCGAGTCCCCCATCGAGCGGACACGTATTCACCACGAAGAACGGATCACAGATTCTTACGCATCGACTGGCAATATGTTTTCGTCGCTGTATTAGGAAATCGCGCATTCGGCGAGAAGATGGGGCGTCGCGACAACCAGGTCTTCGCGACTTGCGTCACACTTTCGCAGTAAACCGTGTTATAGAATGGCAACGCAGGAAACTCGACTTGGATTTGATGCTTCCGAGGCTTGCCGCCTATATGGGCCTGTGCAATCTCACTGTTACCGAACGATACCTTCTGCTCGCACCAACGCATTTCCAAAAACAGGTCCGGGCGCTATCTGCCATTGGAAAGCGAGGGACGGAGAACTACATCGTAGAAGGCCGTGAAAAAATTGAGGGCCACGGAGCTTCGGAATAATCTCCGTACTTGCCTAGAGTCAGCGAAGAACAATAAGGTATTGCTAGTGCGAAACCGCCGGAAAGAAGAAAAATACCTCGTTGACAAACAATGGCTCGTTGGAAAAGGCAGGGAAATTGCTCGTAATATTCGCGGGCAGGTGTATCCATTTACGCCCTTTTGCGTCTATCTTGTGTAAGGGAGACGCCCGATCATGACTGATATTGCTATAAAAGAGTTGCTGTCGGAATTGGTTTCTCTGCCCCATCTTGACCTTTTGCACTACCTGCTAACAGAGTCGGAGGGCAAGCATGTTGCTCACTGCTTGGATATCGACTTAGTTGCAACGGGGGACACCCGCGAGAAGGCGGCCCTGAAATTGGATAGTTTGGTGAAAGCGCATATTGAACTCACGCTGGCGACTCAGCGGTTTGAGAACATTGCCACCCGGGCGCCCCGGATCTATTGGGATCAGTACACCGAGGGGAAACCGATTGAGCTCGACCCTAGGACGCTTCATATTCAAATTCCCGAGTCCGTTCAGATTGTGCCCGTTTCGGAAAGCAAATTAAGAGTTCTCGCGCGTGCCGCGCATGCGGCTTAGCGAAGTCCTGGAACTTCCGGAATTCAACACTTCTCAGGACGGTCTCTCTGATCCGCTGCAGCTGAAGACCGAGCGCAAAATCAAGCAGGCCGGTCACAGGCCGCAGACCGCCCGCATGTGCCTTTTTCTTGGTTTGAATAGCCAAAGCCGATCGATTCATGGCTATTGGCGCACCCAGTGCTCGTTGCCCGCGTCATATTGCTCCCTGTCGCGCATCAACCGCGCAGCCGACAATTTGCTCTGTATGGCAAGGTCTTCGCGGTGTTTGTATGGCACGGACACAAACGCCTCCGAGGCGCGCGGCATGCTGTTGCTGAGTGCCCTGGTTTCCTGGCCTTTGCTTACCACCACACCTCCGCGGCCACATTGATTGTCCGTGACGTTAAACCTCGGCGGTAGGTGTGGTCAATGTCCGTGCGCACATGAAAATTACTTAATTCCAAAATCACTCACAATCAACCGCGTATCTACTGTCACATGCGGTGAAATTGCGTGATACGCCCACACATGCACCCACGCGTTCCCTGTCCGCCATGTCAGAAACGATTTCATCAACCCAGCCGGAACGAACAACAAGTAGACGAAAGTCAGTGACAACGCAGCCGCTGCAATCGAATCGTACCGCGTGCCCGACTCAAAAATATGCATCGTCGGATAACTCACCGCCCCCAGCAGATAAGCCGTCATCGGCGAAAACAGCTTGAAGTATCTCGGCATTAAGATGGCGTAGATAAGAATCATGATTGGCAGATCGGTCCCGAACAGATGTAGCCAAAATGATAGCAGCCCACCAACCAGCTGCTGATGTCGCGTGAGCTGAAAGATATTTGACCCCATCATGTCCATCCCGGCGCTGAAGGCAAGCACCACCACGATCACCAGCACATCGTTCTTCAGGCTCGCCGATTTCAAGTTGAGTTGCTCGTTTGAGTATCCTCGCATCCGAAACACAACATACGGAATAAGCGCCAGCAGGATCCCGTTGTAAGCCGCCCAGGTATAAACCTCAATCGGTGACTGCACTCGCGTGGCCCCGACCAGCGATCCATTGAGATGCAGGGCAATCCCTTCGCCAAACAAGTGCTGCCCGATCAGACGGCCGGCTACCATCACAACTGCGGCATACGCCCACATCGCCAGCGTCTCGCGCCGCGCAATAGAATATTCCGGAGCACGCTGTCCTAGATCAATCACAGGCCGCTTTCGCGTCAGCAGCGCAACCAGGCCGAACATAAACAGTATGAGCACCAAGTATTGCGACGATCCCACGACCAAGCCCCTAAACCGCGGCGTGTGTCGAGAAAAAAGGAATCCGACTCCGCTCAGAAGCAGCCAAACAAGGATCGCCACATACAAAGCTCTCTGTCGAACCACCCATCCGATTCCGCCCAAACGCTCATTCATGGCGATACTCTACCTCGCAAAATAGATTCCCGCTCGACGGCATGAAGCGCCGGATTGTTCACGCTGTATGGGAGACCCCTAAGGAGTCTGCCCCATCGGGCCGAGAACGTATAGGCTCATGATGAAAGCAGATAACTACGGTGAAAGATTCTAGCCCGTGGTGAGCAGCCCCTCAAACGTGGCTTCTTCTGCGGCCTTCAAGAGCGCGCAGTTGCTAAGTGTGTTCCACCGGAGATCCTTGGCTTTTTTTGACCGTGCGATTTCTTAGGAACGAGATGAGCGGAGCGGGCGTGCCGCGGTCGAACAAGCATCAACGGGTGACGGGGGCCTCAAGACTACGTGCGGCGAACTCTAATACCGCTGTGATCTGCTCCCGTGCCACGTCGAACCATTCCATGATCTCTTCAATGCTCGCTCCCGCCTCGAGATTTTCGAAGACCGTGGCGACGGGCATGCGCGTGCCCTTGAATACCCAGGCACCACTGACCTTGCCGGGGATGCTCTCGACTGCGGGACATTGAGACCAATCGAGACTTGCCATGACCCATCTCCTTCGCGCCAGTTTAGCAGAAAGCGAACCGGTTCCCGAAGATCGATTTCACGGGTGATTCGGCTCGCCGCGCGAAGATACGCGACATCAGATTCGGCCCTCTGGGACGGGAAGGATCGCCATTGCTTGGTTGCGATGCTTGCTCGCGAGGGACCTATCGCTCATAGGCAGAATCGTGGTCCGGGTGGAGAGAGAGGGAGCGTAGAAACTCCCCGTCTTGAAAAGCGAGCGCGCCGTTTTTCGACTCAAACGAAGTGAGTGCACTTTTGCCTCGTTCGGCGCTTTCAGATGTTCAATTGCCTCCCAATGGAATCCCTTGTGGCGGTAGAACTCGGTCCACTGAAACTTCCGGAACCGTCGCAACGATGTGACCACTTGCTTTAGTTCAGCCGCCTCAAGCCGAAACAGCACTTCCTGGAACTCGGGATTGTTCAGGCCGAGACGGAGTGTCGCGCTCTCCCCAGAATGTTGCGCGGATCGCCTCCGCTACCGCATAGATCAGCACATTCGTGTCGAAGAAGACCTTAGCGGGCATTGGCCTCTTCTCGGTCAAAGACAAATCCGGCAGGCAGAAAACGTCGGAATTTTTCGCAGGCGCGCGAGCGCAGCCGGAAGAGAAAAATACTTGTCGAACACCATAGTCCCTCCAGGCTGAACTCAACGTCCCCACAGAATAATTCAAAACGACGCGATAGAACGTCTCGTAAGCTACGAGCGAGTCTATCCTCATTCTGGGTAGTTTGGGTTTGCCGTTGCGCGAAGGCTCGCGCAATTCGATGAAAGCTTTCCTCAGTGAGATTGCCGACCTGGAAGATTCGCAGGAAGGCCAGTACGACGATGAAGAAGCGCGCTCCGAAGTGGAAGGACGGCTAGCTGCTGAAAATTATTTTAGTTAGCTCGTGGCCAATTTCCCAGTGAAGGCCGAAAGGATCTACCACACGTCCGAGACGCCAACCGTGTTCTTCGCCTACTGGGAAAACTTGGAGGGCACCGGCTTTCAGCGCGCGAGCGAAGGCGGCATCAGGGTCCGGGACGATTAGAACCATTCGGACCGTGCCGCAGCCGACAACTTCCGTTGTGGTGTTGACCTTTTCCGGGGATTCGCCGCTTACCCAAAAGACTGCGCCATTTACCGTGAGTTTCGCGACTACGGCACCCGTGGAATCTTCCAGGCGATGGCTCTCGACCGCACGGAACGCCGCTTTGTAAAATTCGATGGCTCGCGCGCCATTTCGCACTGACAGCCACGGGGCGATTGAATATTGGGTTGGGACGCGCGAGGTTGAATGCGAAACAGCACGAGAATCTGAAGCCATGTGATCCTCCCGATGAAAAATAGAGGATACTGCCGAATTTTTCGATTTGTGCGCTTTTCTCATTTCATTGCGACATCGCAAAAGGCGTGGCGAATATAAAGCGAAGCTGTTAAACTCCCGTCATGGAAGTGAAATCCTGCCAAGTGACTATCTCTGACATGGAGGGAATTGCCCATACAGTCGAAGTTACTGCTGCAACCTTATATGAAGCTGTTGCGATGGGCCTCAGACAGCTTGAGGGAAACGAGTGGGTCGAGGGCATCGCGAAAGGACTAAACACAATAAGAGTTTCCGTAAGGAATGTGCAGGTCGAGCACACGGTTACAATGGGTGAGTTTACGAAGTGGCTTGAGCGAAGGGGCGGCACTCCTGCCGAAATAACTCGGAAAAGAAAAGGGCGCGAGATTCTGGGTTTACCACAGTCCTAATTGCGATGGCATTATCCGATACAGAAAATTGCGGAATCTGACAAGGCGAAGGGAGATTTCTAAAAATGGCTAGGATTGCCGAAATGCAAGTGGAGGACTATTTTTTAAGATATTCGATGAAGAAACCGATAACACCGCCGACAGCAAGGCTGATTAATACGGTGATTGCGTGCTTCGCGAAATCTTCACGATTTTTAATCCAGAACGATGCTGAATTGCGTCGGGTTTCCAGGCTTAGATAATTTTGTACATATGTGGCGGCAACAAGACACACCACGAACACGACCACCGAAGTCAGAAGTAACACGCCGAGGTAAATGACCGGCTGTCCTTGCGCGTTCGCATGACTATTGCGAATCGCAAACCAAAACACGCCGATCAAAGATGCGATCAATGGAGCGAGCCAACCCATGCGGAATTTAGATCGCTGACGGTCGTTCAGAAAACTCTTGATCTTGTAAAAAAGCGCTTCAGCCGGTTCTGATATTTCTTCTGTTCTCAGTTCATTGAACACGGTTTGCGTTGGCGGGTTCGAACCCCTGAGGACTTCTGTCTGATTAAATAAAAAACGAACGCTTGGATTCTCACCACGGATGTCAAAGTCTTTTACTTTAGGACCCACGTGTTGTTTCATCTCGTCCAGTGACTCGTAGCGATATTTGTTGTCGGAGATTGTAACTTTCTCACAAGGCTGAAACATTGCCACGAGCTCATCAAGATCTTCTCGATACATTTTGAGGGGGCCTAATCGAGCTGTCAGTGTGTGTTTAATCGGTTCCATGGGGCCAAAGTCTACCACCACGCCAATATAATTGGGGATAACGCAGGGAATGCTGGAATCTCACTTATTGCGCGAAAGCTTAAAAATTGCGAACAGTCCGATGACAGCAATCGCGAGAAATAACGCAATGGGTCCAACCCCGTGAATTACCAAAGTTCCCCAGTTCGGATGGACATTTATATCGGTGGTGTTTTGGTCCGTAGTTGGCCCGATTAGTTTTTCCAGTAATACTACGATCAATAAATCGACAATGAGTAAGCCGATGACTGCGAGGAATGCTTGAAAAAGGTATATCGGCGGCTTTTTAATTTCTACCACCTTTGGTTTTATGGTCGGAGTGTACGATTGCGTGCGTCCGTCCATGGTTGGGTAAACCATGCGATATTCGGGGACAAGTGCTCGCTGAAACACTTTGAAAAGGCAGTAGAGGTTTCCGGCTGCGATCAATACGACAATGAGGATTTCGAGATATTTGGGCAAGATAATAGTCCAGATGACGCCCTCACCAATACCACTGCGTATAAACTTTGTCCACACTAACCTCTTGCGCTCCGGCCCCGATAGTTTATGGTTTATTCAATGGCACTCCTCGCTACTCTCGTCAAAACACTCGGCCCGGAAAAGGGACGTGAAGCCTACAACAAATGGCACCGGGAATATCGAAAGCGAAACCACGCAAAGATGATCGCTTACCCATCCGACAGTAACCGTTTTAAGAATCTTAAAATCATCGCTTGTAATACGCGCTGCAATGCGTTTGTAATACGCGTTAGCGTTCTTAATCTTCTTAAGGACCTTAATAATTAGCATAACCATATGACACATTATCTTGACAAATCGTCAAAACGGATGCAGGCTATTCCCGCGCTGAACGGTTTGAGCACGGGACAGGTAGCAAAGCTCATCGGCGTAACATCGCGGACGCTTTTCCGATGGCTCGAATCCGGTTTGCTTCCGAGTCCGAAGCGAATCAGGATGCCTGGACACAGCTGGTACATTTGGAACAGCTGGGACATCAAACGTGCTCAACAATTGAAAAAGACAGTGAAGCGCGGCCGCAGACCGAAAAAGGGAAAGAAATGAAAGACGACATCCAACCTCCGATTCGAGGTATGAATCACGTCAATTCTGCCTCAATAGTGAAGGTCGGCGCCGGGCGAGGATTCATCGTTGAGCACTCTGTGAAACTTCCGCGTGTCAGACGTCTACGGAGGTCGATACGGCGTCGATTTGTTGTCACTGCTGCGCATTGCCTGTCCAAGATGCCACCTGCCAGCGCGGCCTCGTACCTTTACGAGCGGAGCTATAAGAACCTGTTGGGAGATCTCGACGGGAACAAAAAAGATATTTGGGCGGAATGCTTTTTCGCCGATCCTGTTGCGGACATTGCGGTGCTCGGCTGCCCAGACAATCAAGAACTCTATGACCAAGCCAGTGTATATGACGCGCTAGTAGATGAAGTACCGGCCATTAAAATCGGGAATGCACGGAACGGGCGCGGATGGTTGCTCGCCCTCTCTGGTGATCGATGGATATCGACACTCTTGAAAGTATTCACAGGGACATGGGGCGCTAGCCTGGAAACGGGACCAACCGAACCAGGAATGTCCGGCTCGCCAATACTGAACGACGCGGGGAAAGCAGTGGGCGTTGTAACTATCGGAGACGGGACACCTACGAACGGAGTCCGCGAAAATCACAGGGCTGGACCGCAGCCCATTCTTTCGCGCAATCTTCCCGGATGGATGTTGTCACCATGAGGTAGTTCATCGGGGCTAGTAAAGACGGGGCGCGCAAGGTGTCAAGACCGAACGCGCCCCTAAACAAATCGCACAATGGAGGTGCGAAGTGCCTGTTAAGAATCCTACCAGTTGGCGTCGTACCGCAGAATCCCATTTTCTCGCGGTGAGTCTCGCAGTCCTGCTTTACTTCGTTTTACCGTCCACGGCTGTAATCGTTCTCTCCGTTGCGATCCTGGCCGGATTTGTTTTCGATGAATGGGTGTCGCGATGGTAAGAATCTGCGTCGATTGCCACGCGATAATCGGGCACACCTGCCCGTTCTGCGGCGATTCGAAACATAAACCAGCGCGAACAAACGGCCTCCGCCGGACGTGCGGATATTGTTGGAAGTCGTTCGATCAAGATTCTCTCACGGGCGGCTTCTGCGAATCGTGTCTTGAGAAACGACTCGCTAAGTTAGCCGCGCAGGTGCGTTCGCAATTGGTTGCCTAAAGAATTGAGAAAGCGGGGGTGGCAATGCAGAACACTCATAGCAACGTAACTGTGATTCCGATCAGGAATAACGAATTTTCCAGTACGAATTCAAAGGCAATTTCCGAACAGCCGGC
>Ga0209420_1001372_pt1 | contig 11634 bp, 8 predicted proteins | sample BlaSpr_A8_OM1_O1_FD_187972 | JGI IMG/M metagenome (GOLD analysis project Ga0209420, IMG submission 187972) | Forest soil microbial communities from Thunder Bay, Ontario, Canada - Black Spruce, Ontario site 2_A8_OM1_O1 (SPAdes) (version 2) | ecosystem: Environmental > Terrestrial > Soil > Boreal...
TGCGCACCTGTTCCAGGCTGATACCCATGTGGCGCAACTGTGTCGGATTCAGTTCCACGCGCACCGAAGGCAACGCGCCGCCGCCGACCACGACCTGGCCGACACCCTGAATCGTGGAGAGCTTCTGCTCGAGGATCGAATCGGCGGCGTCGTAAAGTTGACCCGGAGTCTTCACTTTGGAAGTCAGCGCCATGATGAGCACCGGCGGGTCGGCCGGATTCACTTTTCTGTAGGTGGGCTTGGACGGCAGATCAGCCGGCAGATAGCTGGCGGCGGCGTTGATCGCGGCCTGGACATCGCGCGTCGCCGCGTCGATATTACGATTCAGATCGAACTGCAGGACAATTGTCGTCTGACCCAGGAAGCTGCTCGAGGTCATTTGGGTCAGAGAGGCGATATGGCCGAATTGCCGCTCCAATGGCGTGCCCACCGACGTCGCCATCGTCTGCGGACTGGCGCCGGGAAGCAGCGCCTGGACCTGGATAGTCGGAAAATCAACCGCCGGCAGCGGCGCCACCGGCAGCGCATAGAACGCGACTATCCCTGCCAACGCCAGCGCGATCGTCAGCAGCGTCGTGCCCACGGAGTTTTTGATAGTCGTCTCTGAGATGCTCATGTGATGACCAGCCGCTGATCGGGCTGCGTGTCCTGGGCCATCTTCTCGGACTGCTCCAGTTCCTCGGGGGTCGATTCGGGTGCGAGTCGATCGAAGTACAGGAAAATCACGGGGGTGGTGTATAGCGTCAGGGCCTGGCTGAGAATCAGACCACCCACGATCGCGATTCCGAGCGGCTGACGCAGCTCCGACCCCATTCCAGTTCCCAGCGCCAGCGGCAGACTTCCCAGCAGCGCCGCCATCGTCGTCATCATGATCGGCCTGAACCGCAGCAGCGACGCCTGGTAGATCGCGTCCTCCGCGCTCTTGCCCTCTTGGCGCTGCGCTTCGAGCGCGAAGTCGATCATCATGATAGCGTTCTTTTTGACGATGCCGATCAACAGAATGATGCCGATGAGGGCGATGACGTCGAGGTCGAGACGGCAGATCAGCAGAGCGAGAATCGCGCCAACACCGGCCGACGGCAGCGTCGAGAGAATCGTGATCGGATGGATGTAGCTCTCGTAGAGCACGCCGAGCACGATATAAACGGTGATCAGGGCCGCCAGGATAAGTATCGGCTCGTTGGCCAGCGAGGCCCGGAACGCCGCGGCGGTACCCTGAAACGCGCCCTGGATGCTAATCGGCATTCCAATTTCTTTTTGCGCCGCGTTGATCGCGTCGACCGCCTCGCCCAGCGAGTAGCCCGACGCGAGATTGAAGGAAATCGTAACGCACGGAAACTGTCCCTGATGATTGATGATGAGTGGCGTGCGAGTTTGTTCGTAATGGGTAAACGTGCTCAGTGGCACCTGGCCGCTGGTAGAATTCACGTAAATTTCCTGCAGCGATTTAGGATCCCGCTGGAATTTCGGGTCCACCTCGAGCACCACGTGATACTGATTGAGTTCGGTGAACATAGTGGAGATTTGTTCCTGGCCGAACGCGTCGTAGAGCGTGTTATCGATCGTTGACGAGCTGACACCAAGGCGCGAGGCGGTACGGCGATCGATTACCAGGTGCGCCCCCAGGCCCTCGTTCTGTTGGTCGGTGGCGATGTCGCGCAATGCGGGCAGGGTTTGCAGCTTGTCCACCAGTTTCGTGGTCCAGAGCTTCAGCTCCTGCGGGTCGGGATCTTCGAGGGTGTATTGATATTGCGTCCGGCTCACCCGGTCATCGACGCTTAAATCCTGAACCGCCTGCAGGTAGATCGTAATTCCATGAACTTCGGCAAGCTGCTGCTGCAGCCGCCCGATAATCTGCTCGACGTGAACCTTGCGCTGTGCCAGCGGCTTTAGATTGATCAGAATCCTGCCGCTGTTAACCGTGGTGTTGGTTCCGTCCACCCCTATAAATGACGACAGGCTTTCAACCGCCGGATCGCGCAGGATAACGGCGGTCAACTCCTGCTGCTTGCGCTCCATCGCGGAAAACGACATCGTTTCCGGCCCGTCCGATACACCCTGGATAACGCCGGTATCCTCGATCGGGAAGAATCCCTTCGGCACGTACCAGTAGAGAAAGATGGTCAGGACCAGGGTGGCAATCGCGACCATCAAAGTGGCCGGCTGATGCTTCAGGACCCAACGGAGCGTGCGGCCGTAAAATTCAATCGTCCATTCGAAGGCGCGCTCCGACATCTGGAACAGCCTGCTCTGCTCTTTCTCCGGCGTATGCCTCAACAGTTTCGCCGCCATCATCGGCGTCAACGTCAGCGAGACGACTGCCGAGACCAGGATCGTCACTGCCAGCGTGATGGCGAACTGACGGAAGAGCCGGCCCACGATATCGGCCATGAAAAGCAGGGGAATCAGCACCGCAATCAACGAGATAGTGAGCGACAGGATGGTGAAGCCTATCTGGCGCGATCCCTTGAGTGCGGCCTGCAGCGGAGTCTCTCCCTCCTCGATAAACCGCGAGATGTTCTCGATCATCACGATCGCGTCGTCCACCACGAAGCCGGTGGAAATCGTCAACGCCATCAAAGTCAGATTGTTCAGGCTGTAGCCGAGCAGGTACATGATGCCGAAGGTGCCCACCAGCGACAGCGGCACCGCGACGCTCGGAATGATCGTGGCCGAGAGGCTGCGCAGGAACAAAAAGATGACCATCACCACCAGCGCGATGGTCAGCATCAACTCGAACTCCACGTCCTCGACCGACGCGCGGATTGTGGTCGTGCGGTCGGTCAGAACCTGCACGTGGACCGCCGATGGGAGCGAGCTCTGCAGCAAGGGCAGCAGCTTTTTGATCTTGTCGACGACCTGGATGATATTGGCGCCGGGCTGGCGCTGCACGTTGAGAATTACCGCCGGTGTGGAATTCATCCAGGCCGCCTGCTTGACGTTTTCAGGCGCGTCCAGAACCGTGGCCACCTGCGACAGAGTCACCGGCGATCCGTTGTGGTAGGCGATTATCAACGGCCGGTAATCCTTGGCCGAGAGCAACTGATCGTTGTCCTCGATGGTGTAGTCGAGGTTTTTGCCGTCGAAATTTCCCTTGGCCGTATCAACGTTGGAGGCCGCCACCGCAAGGCGGACCTGTTCGAGCGTCAGCCCGTATGCTGCAACTTGAGTCGGATTGAGCTGGATCCGCACCGCGGGCTTCTGCCCGCCGCTGATTGTGACAAGCCCTACGCCCGGCACCTGCGAGATCTTTTCCGACAGGCGCGTGTCGGCGAGATCCTCGACCTGATCCAGCGGCATTTCAGTGGAGGTCAGGCCCAGGGTCAGAATCGGCGCGTCGGCGGGATTGATCTTGCTATAGACCGGCGGAGTCGGGAGATTGGTGGGCAAATATGTCGCGGCGGCATTGATCGCCTCCTGCACTTCCTGCTCCGCGACGTCGATGTTGAGATTGAGGTCGAATTGCAGCGTGATCACCGACGCCCCGAACGAACTGTTCGAGGTCATCTGGTTCAGGCCCGGAACTTCGCCGAACTGGCGCTCCAGCGGCGCGGTCACCGCAGATGCCATCACGTCCGGACTGGCGCCAGGATAAAACGTGAGGACCTGAATCGTCGGATAGTCGACTTCCGGCAAAGCGGAAACCGGCAATTCCTTGTAGGCGAAGGCGCCCGCCAGCAGAATAGCGGCCATCAGCAAGGAGGTCGCGATCGGCCGCAGAATGAATAGTCGTGATAGGTTCATCCGCCACTCGCCGCGACAGCGCCAGGATTGGAATTCGCCTGGCTGCCTGAGTTGGAATTATCCATCTGAACGACAACCTTGGTTCCCGGTTGCAGCTTGTCCAGACCGTCGGTCACCACTTTCTCTCCCACGCTCACGCCCTTGGTGATCGCGGTCAGGTCGCCTTGTGCGGGACCTACCGTGACCTGGCGCTGCGCGACCGTATTGTTGGGCTGGACGATATAGACGAAAGACTGCTGCGCACCGCTCTGAATCGCCGCGGTCGGGACCAACATCGCGTTCTCGATCGTTTTCACCGGCATCGTCGCGTTGACGAACGCGTTGGGAAACAAGGCATAGTCGGGATTGGGAAACTGGGCCCGCAGCTTCACCGTCCCGGTGTTCTCGTCAACCTCATTGTCGAAGGTCAGCAGAAAGCCGTCCCCGATTTTCTTGCTGAAGTCGCGATTCCATGCCACCACGGGTACTTGGCGCCCATCGCGCATGTCGTTGACGACTTCGGGAATGTTATCCTCCGGAATACTGAAGACCACCGAGATTGGTTGTAGTTGGGTAACCACCACCAGGTTCTGGCTGGACACAACGTAATTACCGACGTCAACCTGCCGCAGACCCACGCGGCCCTCGATCGGCGATAGGATCCGGCAATAGCTAAGATTGACCTTGACCCCCGCGATCATTCCCTGGTCGTTCTGGACCGTGCCTAATGCCTGCCGGTACAGTGCTTCCTGATTATCCGAATCCTGGCTCGCGATGATCCCGGTCTTGTACAAGTAGCGATAGCGGTCCAACGTCACCTTCGCATTGGCGAGCGTGGCCTGATCTCGCGCGAGCTGTCCTTCGTACTGGGCTAACTGCGCCTCGTAAGGCGACGGATCGATATTGACCAATAGGTCTCCGGCCTTGACCAGCTGCCCTTCTTTAAAATCAATCTTCATGATCTGGCCGGCGATGCGGCTCTTTATCGTGACCGTGGCGAAGGGCGTCACGGTGCCGATCTGGTTCAAATAAACGTCCAGATTCCCGCTCTTGACGATGCTGGCCGCCACTGGCACGCCGGGCGCCTTCACCACGGTTTGATTCGTGCCAGCCTGCATGAACCATCCATAGACGCCGGCACAAAGCACGAAGCCCCCCACCCACAACCACCATCGCGAAGGTTTGCGATCCGGCTTAGTCGTGTCGCGGAATTTCAGGTGCACCGTTTTTCCGACCGATTCTTCGATTGTTCGCGTATTTTGATCCATGATTTTTGATCTCTGACTACGTTTGCGTACTGGTAGTCGTTGGGTGATGGCCTGCGCGACAGCCATCGAGCAGGATGGCGACTATCGTTCGCGCCGCCGCCTCAACCGTAACTTCCTTCCTGCGATAGCGTGGCATTCCGCGGATCATTCCCAGGATCGATTCGGCCACGATTTGAAAATTCAAATCGCTGCGTATCCACCCCGTAGCCGCACCTTCTTTCAGCACCTGGCAAATCAACAGCGAGAGCTCTCTACGTTCCCGCCGATACTTTCGAGCCGCCCTGGACGGCAAAATCGTGTTGGGGTCGCGCATCAAAACAAAAAAATCCCCGCGCTCCCAGACACTGGACAGTACATGCCGCACGATCGCGCCGAGTCGATCCGGAAACGAACGCTCCTCTTGCAACGCGCGCTCGATTTGACCGCGAAGCTGGCGGAAGCCAGCGATGATGGCGGCAGCGTAAAGGCCCTCCTTCGATCCGAACTGGCGATACACGCTGCCCTTTCCCACCCGTGCTCCCGCCGCCAGTTCATCCGCGGTGACCTGGTCAAAACCATTGTGCGCGAACAGTTCCAGCGCGCTCGTGAGAATCTTCTCGCGCAGCCGCGGTATTGCGTGACGCCCGCGTCGGCGCCCGCCGGTATATACAGATCGAACGCTCATTGAACACGTTCTCCGAGACGGAAAACCGCCTGAGTCCAACCGCTCGAAGCAAATTTTGAAGCGTTGTGAAAAGCCAAGTCTGATTCCTGTCGTAGTCTGCGATCTCCCGGATTGCCGCGTGCCCGCGATGCTGCTTGGCAGCGTTGCGGTCACAACAGTTCCAGAGGCGCGGCCGAAAAGGCGGTCTGCCTTCTCAGCGGCGCGAGAAACGGATGTGTATTACGGAATCAGTGAGCGGCGTCGAAGGTCGACGGCAGAATACGGCGAAAGAACGCTCCCCAATGCTCGGGCCAAATCTCAACGAACAGATTTTGGTAACTGAACAGAAGCGGGATCAGCTTTGGGGCTGACGAAACCAAGGCTTCGACAAATCGCAGGATTGCCGGCCGAGTAAGTTTCGGGCCGCGAGCGCCAGCATCCACTACCGCAGTCCTTGTGAGATTGGGGTAGCAGCATACCTGAGACGCGCGAGCAGTTCGCGCGGCGACTGGTGGTGTGATTCGGACGAAAGAAAAGACCAAGACTGCAGCGATGGTCAGTCGCAACACCAGCAGCGCATTTCGGCCCGATATTCTCAACGTGCAGCTCTTACCTGCTTGACGATTCAAAGTTCTCTTAAATTCAAATTAAACCAATTCTCGCGTCTTCGCAAATCTGGATACGGTATTCGCTTTGATTCGGTTTCAAAAAATCTCACTACGCAGGCGTGAATAATTGCTGCACAAAGCTGTGCAGCGTCGTATCATCTACGGCTCCTCACCGATGAGTACGGTTTCCGCGCCGTAACCGAAGCGCCGTTCCTTCGTCTTCGTGATCAAGGCGTCCAAGGCGCGCGGCGACGATATTTCCCTGCCTGCCTACGATATGCTCACTCGCCTCGGAAAAACTGAACAAGCCGTTGCCCGAGTCAGCGTTTCTCGCGGCAAAAATATTGCCTAGGACCTACGTCGCAATGCCTTTTGCAATGACGCCATCAGTAAGGAGTAAAGAGAAATGCCAGAAGAAATAGGCGAGGGTGCAGGTGATCGGCCCGAGAACGGCTCGCGACGAGAGGCCAGGCGGAGAGAAGAGCGCCGATGGAGAGGCGGGCTTATCGCTGCGCTGGTGTTCCTGGGATTGGCCACGCTTTACAACGGAATTGCGTATCGCAGGTTCGCCAGAGCGCAGCAAAAACTCGCGGTAGCGTTGATTCGTCAAACCAATCGACGCGACCATAGACTTATAGGACTACTGTATGGATCCGGCTTTGGTGGCCGACCATTTGCTCTGCCCGGCGCACTGCCAAACTATGGCAGGCCCGACCCGGGCTTGTATCAAGGCTACCCAAATGATCAGGAACAGCAGCAGAAGCAAGTACCAAGCGGCCAATCCACGCCGAGCCAGTAAATAGTTGCGGAATAAGCAATCAGGTGAAAGGAACGAAGAAGCTCAGCGCAGTAACAATAGCTGGGGGATTTTTGCTGATAGTCCTGTGCGGTCAATCGAGCGCGCAGAGTTTCAGCAGCCTGTCACAAATGTTCGGAGGCGGGTCTAAACAATCGCGGAGTTCGAGTCAGTCCAACGCCGCCATAACTGTGAAGCGAGATGCGAGTCCCTTTGTCGGAAGGTTTGACGGCAAGCAAGGTGCGAGTGCTGGAACTCATCTCAAAGCGCAGTTCGCTTGTTATCCAGCACATGATTCTGCCCTACCGCAAGACAACACGTTCGTGTGTTACACGGCTCAGGCGTCGAGCGGAGGACCAAACGCAAGCGCTGAAGAGTAGGTCCCTCAACAAGACCTTTGCATAACAGCTTGGCGCCCTCTGTCGCCTCGCCCTGTTAGCGCGAGGATGAAGGCTTATCGCTCAGGCAAAGCAATCAGAAATCCCGAGATCGGAAGGCGCGCTGGACCGCCTTATCGGTCGGCTGTTAGGCGCGTTTTTCATCGCGATGGCCGTTATGTGGATTGCGACGACGATCGCCGATATCTTTAGATAAATCGCAATCAGCCCGATCTGTGTGCCAAGAGGTGTCGCTTTGAGTAACGAGCGTCCTGTGAGCGCATCGACGACCGCCAATCCCGGGGCGTCAAGAGCCGCGATTTCGTTCCACTACGATCTCGGCAACGAATTTTTCAGATTATTCCTCGACCGCGAATGTTGTTACTCGTGCGCGATGTACGACAACGAGTCCGACTCTTTCGAAGCAGCTCAACAACGGAAGCTCGAGTACCACATTCAGCAGGCGCGTGCCGATAGTGCCGCGCGCGTCCTCGATATCGGATGTGGCTGGGGCGCTCTGCAAAAGCGGCTGGTAAAGGAGCATCAGGTGAAAGTCGCGGTCGGATTGCCTCTTAGCGAGAAGCAGGCTGAATGGATCCGATCGATGAACCTGGCCGGCGTGGAAGTTCGGGTGGAAAGTTGGTCCGATCATGTGCCTGCCGCCTCATACGATTCGATCATCTCGATAGGTGCATTCGAACACTTTGCGCGCCCATCCAGCCGCGTAGTGAGAGTGCGGGGCTATCGCGATTTCTTTGAACGCTGTTACGGCCGGTTGAATCCGGGCGGATGGATGTCGCTTCAGACGATTGGCCTGGGGTGCGTCGACCGGGGAGTCGAGGGGCAGTTCGTCGCCGAAAATATCTTCCCCGGAAGCGACCTGCCGCGCCTGGGAGAAATCGCTGACGCCTCCGAAGGGATCTTCGAAATCCTCTCGATTAGAAACGATCGCGCCGACTATAAGCGCACCAATCACGAATTCCGCGACCGCATGTGGAAAAGCTGAGATGCGGCCGTGAGTCTGGTGGGCGAGGAGACTGTCCGCACTTTCGAATATTTTTGCGTGTCGGCGGCCGGCTTCAGCCGCGGCACGACCAACCTTTATCGAATTACCTTTCGGAGACTTGCCCACCCGCGTTTCGATATCGCTATGTGATCCCGAAACACGTGGCTGGGTCCTTTCGATCGGCCGGCAATGGCTTTCCGCTGGCTAAGCATGGGTGGCCGAGCTCGACTGGAGATCGTAACGAGATCGTAACGATCGAGTTCGACCGCTTTGTCTCTTGCGCGCTCTCTACTCGCCTTCCCGATCAGCTTCCAACTGCGGACGCGCTGATTTTGTTCCCAACTGCCTTTGCGCCTCAATCGCGAGGAATTTTTTTCTCACCCATCGAGTCCTATCGAGTGAAAGCGCACGTCTGCGCATCAATACCTAGCGACCTCTGAGCGCGGCAATTCAAAATGCAAGGTTTAAAAATTGTCGGCTTCAATCGATTCCCTCTCGCGAGCCTTTTGAATTTCAAAAGTTTTTTCTCGGACATGCATTGTGTAATTGGAAGCACGCTAGACCTATTCAAAAATATCAATTGACGCGCACAAATGAACTTAGTTTTGTGCGGCGATTTTTCACGCTTGAAGGGCTGATAGGTCTTACCTATCGACTCGCGGGAACTTTGGACTCAACCAGAGGATTCTCAAATGGTAAGTAAATTTGATCGCAACCACGCAAAGGAAACGAGTAAGAAAGAAAAATGAAAAAGAGAATGTTCGAAAACAAGATCTTCACCGCCTCTATTTTGGGGGCAGCCGGAGCGATTGCGCTCTGCGCGCAACAGGCGTTCGCGCTCGGCGGGATGGGCGGAGCAGTCGGTGCTCATGCCGGCGGGATGAATGCAGGAATGATTGGATCTGTAGGGAGCCACATGGGAGCCTCGGGCATGGCCGGCTCGGTTACGATGAACGGAATCACAGTATTGCCAAACGGATCGCTGTCTGTGCCAGCGGTAACACCGCGCGTGCCAACAGGCCCCTCTTCGAGCCTGAACCGTACAGATGATCAGATGACGGGGGCTCCCTGTAGAACGGCCGCCAGCTGTGACGGCTACTAGCCCTAAGCCAAACGTGGACCGGGACCGAAACAACAGAGTGATGTCATGCTCGCACAACTGGTCAGCACCTATCACCTCCACCAGATTGTGAATCACTTCATCATCGCGCTGCTGACCTCAGGGATCGCCGCGGAAATCTTCTCCCGCCGCGGCGATCCCGCTTTCTCGCGGCCGGGCGGCTTTCGCATCCGTTTGGCCAGCGTTGATCTAACTGGTGCACCAATTCGTGCGGACTTGGAATCGCATCCGGCGTTGATTTATCCGCTGAATCAGGAGCCGGCGTCGGTCGCCCATTTGGGCGCGCGCACCTCGACTCCTGGCCGCACTCCCTCGACCCGAATCTGATGTGGCCGACTGCCGCCGGCTGACGCGTAGCGCACCGTGTATTGCTCGCGCAGCTCAGCCGAAATGCTTTGGAAGTGAGCGTCGAGCGCCGACATATCGCTCACGCGGGGATTCATCACAAAGGTTGTTGCCCCGGTTTCATCGCTCAAGTGTTCCAACGTGGCCGCATCGACCCGTTCGTCCTCGCCGCCGCCACCCATGTGCCGCCCGAAACCGCCGCCGAACCGCATGCCACCACCGAACATCGGGCCCATCCCCATCGCGGACCCCCCAGTGGTGCCGAGGCCTACGGTATAAATCAGAACTCCTCCTCGGCGCCCAGCCAGGATAGCGTCGTTGAGCGAGTACGAGCTGGCGTTGTCCATACCGTCGGTCATCACCAGCAACGCCTTCTTGGGCCATCGACCTTGTTCGACCTTCTGGAGCCCCTGCACCACCGCATCGTACAGCGCGGTTTCGCCATTGGCGTGAAGGATCCCGATCGCGCGATTCAGAGCCGCGGGATTGTCGGTAAAGTCTTGCAGCAGGAAAGTGCGGGTGGAAAACGCCGTTAGAAAGACCTGGTCGCGCGGATTCAAGGTTCCAACGAAGTGCTGCAGCGCCGCTTCGGCGGCCTCCAGCTTCCAAGACATGCTGCCGCTGGTGTCAACCACGATTCCCATACTTATAGGCGTATCGATATCGCGCTGAAGACCGAGAACCGGCCGCTGCATTCCATCTTCGTAGACGGTGAGGTCCTGCTTGCGCAGGTCCTGAACCCATCGTCCGGTGTCGTCGGTGGCAGTGACCTGAATCCTGCCCACACTGGTTTGCGGCTGGCCCTCAGTCGGCACTTCGAGCGTGCCTTCCTGACCCTGTGACCGTGGCGACACTATCGCTGGCGGCGGCGGTAAAGATTGAGGGGCTGCTTGCGGCAGCGTGAGAGTCTGATCGGGCGCTCCCTGCTGAGTTGGCTGCCGAGGAGCCAGCTGCTGCGGGACATAACCAGGCTGGAAACTTTGCGTTTGCGCCTGTGCAGTTTCGATCGCAGGAGCAGCGCCTTGCTGTGCCGCCGCCGCCGCTTTAGTGACAAAAGCAGTCAGCATTGCCAATACCATCACGGCAGCCGCAATCCCACCTAAACGAATTTTAATTTTTCGATTCATCTGCTTGTGCTCCGAAAACGATGGAGCAAGGGACGGTGCTCTTCTTAGACGTCGTCCCGCGGACTTTCGTTTCCGAGAATCCCTCGCTTTAGTGCCGCCCCTTACCACTTGACGTAACCAGAATTCATCGTCGCCGTATTTGCACTGAATCAATTGCGTGGCCGGCCCTGAGCTTTTACCTTACGAGCGCAGTGCGTATCGAGGAAGAACTAAAATGCGCCTGGTTCCAGTCGCCATTATATTGGTCGCGGCGATGATCTTTGCCGCAGGATGTGGTCTCTCCTATCAGGCGGCTTCTGAATATCGAGCGAACAAAATGGAGAGAGAGCTGAAGACCGGAGACACGATAGCGCAAGTTCAGGCAAAGTTCGGCGAACCTGACATCGAAGAAAGACCCGACGACCGGACTGAAATTTGGAGTTACGCGAAGCATGCGAATAGCGACGATGTCGCCGCCGAAATCCTTTACACCTCGGCAAAAGCGGGCGACCAGGGAACTTTTGAAGATTTGAAATTCACCAATGGAAACCTGGTCTCATGGGGCGAGTCTCAACACACCATGCCGCCCAAGGAACGCTCGGAAATAACGACCACGCTGAGTTACGGACATCCCGGTACTGG
>Ga0209420_1001373_pt1 | contig 11630 bp, 9 predicted proteins | sample BlaSpr_A8_OM1_O1_FD_187972 | JGI IMG/M metagenome (GOLD analysis project Ga0209420, IMG submission 187972) | Forest soil microbial communities from Thunder Bay, Ontario, Canada - Black Spruce, Ontario site 2_A8_OM1_O1 (SPAdes) (version 2) | ecosystem: Environmental > Terrestrial > Soil > Boreal...
GCTGGCCTGCGGGAACGTCCTGTAGCAGCGTCCCTGCTGCGTTGCGCGCTCAGTTCGCATCGAGATGCTCAGCTAATCTGCGGGCGATGTGACTCAGAAAAGGATGTGACAGGCGGCTAGGAGGCTCTCCTGCTCACCTAGGCTCAGCGGCCGCATGTGCGCCAGGCGGTTTCTCGCTTCGCGGAGCCACCGGGAGGCCTCGCGTAGTTCGGCGTTCCTGGAGCCGAGGGCCTTGCGGATCACCCGGTCGAGGGCGCCGATCTCGACGAGCCCGTCGGCGTCGACGGGCGGATCGAACCAGTCGTGCAGGATCGCGGCCAGGCGCGGCGCACCCAGCAGCTGGGTGACCCGGGTGTGCAGGGTCGCCCGGCGCTCCTCGATCCACGGCAGCAACACCCGGGCCTGGGCCGCCCAGACCAGCCGACTAAGCTTGTCGGGCTCGGCCGCCAGCGAGCACGTCGCGGCCGAAAGGTGGTCGTGCCAGCCTTCGACGGCGCGCTGATCCCAGGAGAGAAGGACCGGGTTCGGTGGCCGGAGTCCTCCTGGGCCAGCGTGGCGCCCGGCGTTCATGGCCGGAGCCGATACGCTCCGCCAGTCCTTTAGGGCCTGAGGCAGATGGCCCGGTTCGCCCTCCCAGGTCGTCATCAGGTGCTCGGCGAGGTCCAGGTCCCAGCGCGCGACCTCCACGACGGACTCGGTGCGAACGTCCGCGAGCACGCCCTGAACGGGCCCCACCGCGGCCAGGTCGGCGATGTGGGCGGCGACGTCCCACCGGGCGATGCGAGCCCACCACCAGATGCTCGTCATCGCGATATCGGAGCTCGCGCCACCCCGGAAGGCCGGCAGCTGGCCGCGCTCGAGGATCGCCACGATGGAGAGGCGCTGCGCCCGGTTCATGCGGGCGTGCGACTCCAGCTCCACGCGCTCGAGGAATCCAGGCAGCCCGTCCCGGGCGGCCGTTCCCAGGTCCCTGGCGACGACCACGGCGACGGTGTTCTCCACCTCCGGGTGGCGCAGTAGCTCGTCGACCGTGGCAGGCGGATCGTCGAAGATCAGGGCCTGGCTGAACGTGTCGAGGATGGATCTGTCCTGGCCCGCGCCGTAGATCCGGCGTGCCGACACCGACAGCCGGGCAAACTCCTCCAGCACGGCCACACCGAGACCGTCGGTGAACTGGACATCCGACGCCAGCGCTTCGGGCAGGACAGTGGCGACATGACGTCCGCGGCCATGTTCGGCGACGATGTCGCGCACGAAGCTCCGGGGGCCAGGGAGCCGCCAGACCCGTTCGTCCATGTCTTCACGTCCGGAGCGCCATCGCCGCGGCGAGCACCGCACGGTCCAGGACCCAGCCGTCGTCGGTGGGCTCGACCAGGTCCAGGGCCTCCAGGCGCTCGATGACGTCGCTGGCGTCGGTCTTGAGCGCCTCGGTGAGCTCCTCCAGGCTCGCCGGGAAGGCCTCGACGAGCCCGTCGTCACCGGTCAGCGCCTGCGAGGCCGCCCAGCGCTCGGCGATCGTCTGGTCGATGCCGCAGGCCGCCAGGTGCTCCCGGGCGAAGGCTGAGTCCGCCATCTGCCGGACGATCCAGCCGAGGGCATCGTCGGGCGACTTCCCGATGTCGATCTGGCGCATCGTCTCCTCGACCAGGAGCGGCCACCCTGACGTCACCCGGTGCAGCCGCTTGCGCAGGTCCGGTGAGTTGAAGGGCGACTCGTACCACGACCGCAGCCCCTCGATCGACCAGCGCCGCGCGGCTATGACCGCACCGGGCTGATCGAGCTGCGCGGGCAGCGGGAGCGACCCGGGCCCGACGATGACGGTTCCGGTGACATGGTCGTTCGCCGCGAGCCTGGCGCACAGGGCGGTCAGGTCGGCCTGCGGCGCGTTATCGTCGGACAGGTCGACGATCAGGTGACGCCTGATCCGGGTGCCCGCGACCATGCGGTCGACGTTCTCGGTCCGGACCAGGTCGCACGGGATCTGCTGCTCCAGGGCCACGTCCTGGACCACCCGCGCGGCATGGTCGATGGCCAGGGCCGGGCTGCCGGTGACGATCTTCACCCGGGTTTCCCTTGCGCCGTCCTGGCCGAGCAGCGAGGCGATGTCCTGGTCGGACAGGGGCGAGCGCCTAGCGCTGAGCTCGGTCGAGTGGCCGAGGTTCCTGCGGTTCATGGTCGGGTTGTACTCGTACTGGAGCTCCAGGTGCCGCGACGCCTCGTCCAGCTCGCGGTTGAGGTAGCTGCTGTCGCCGAGCAGGCTGATGATGTTGGGGCTGCGCAGCCCGTACCGGTCCCCCTGGCGGTGGAGCACGCCCAGCCCGACCATCTCGTTGAGGTACCGCTCGAACTCCTTGTCGCTCAGTACCTCCGGGGCGAAGCCGATCGGCCAGAACACCTCGCAGTACTCCTGCAGGTCCTTGGGCATGAACGTGTCGCCGGTGTCGGGGTCGAGGCTCTGCAGCGCGACGACCAGCGCGATGACCCGGTAGCGGCTGTCGAGGTTGATCGTCCACCGGAAGCGCTGCACGATCAGGTCCCTGACGTCGCGCCGGGCGTAGACTGACTCGACGTCGCCGCCGGTGACGAAGATGCGACCGCCGCCGCGGGGGAAGTCCCGTCGGCTCAGCTCGCGGACCAGCGCCTCGCACAGGATCTGGACCAGGCTGGCCTGGTAGTTGGTGAGCAGCAGCAGCCGCCACACCAGGTCAGGTGATTCGAACTTGTAGCCAAGCGCGCTCATCGGGTCTACGACCAGGTGGTAGGCGTCCATGCTGCGCAGCGGTCCGACGAGGATGTCGTCGCCGCCGTGCGCGACCGGGGTATTGGAGCTGTCATGGAAGCGCTGCACCTGGTGAAGTCCGGCGAACACCGCCTTGAACCGGCGGCCGGAGGTGGCCATCAGGCCCTTGAGGCGTTGCAGCGTCGGGAACTCCCCGCCGACCTCACCGCGGCCTGCCTGGGAATCGGCGGTCAGGAAGTTGTCGGCCTCGTCCAGGAGCAGCAGCAGCCGGTTCCCGTCGTCTGCGCTGAGCCACTGGGTCAGCTGGCTGATCACCTCGTCGGCGTCGGTGCCCCGGCCGGTCAGCGGCGGCAGGACGGCGCAGGCCTCCAGGCGCTGGGCGAGCACGGTCCACAGAGCGGCAGGCTCCTGGGCCTCGCCGATGGAGGCGGCCTTGAGGTCCAGGTAGACGGCCACGTGGCCGGTCCGCGGCTGCCACGACCGTTCCGACCTGCCCGGCCTCTCCGGCCGTTCCGGCTGGGCGGGCGTGGGCTCGGTGAACAGGCGCTCGACCCGGCGCAGCAGCGCGGACTTGCCCAGCTGCCTACCGCCGTAGACGAACATCGACCCGGTCGGCGACTCGATGGCCTGCCGTTCCTTCTCGCGCCCGACGAAGACCTCGTCGGGAACCTCGCCGGCCGCGAACGGCGTGTACGGGTTGATGGTCGTGAACGGCAGCGTCACCCGCTGGGTGAACCGCCAGCCCGGCTCAGCCCGGGTGGACAGCCAGGCGATGACCGGCTCGTCAATGACCACGGGCGAGAAACCCTTGCCGCCGTCGTACCTGGTCTGCCGTCGCAGCATCAGGCGCTGGTCCGGATCCAGTGTGTTGAAGTACAGGATGATGTTGGCCTGCGTGCGGCGGCTCTCCTCGATGAAGTCCATGATCCGCATCGGCGTGACCGCGTCCCACACCAGCGTCAGGTCGTAGGTCTGGCCCGCCTGGGTGCCCAGGCTGGGCACGTAGGACCGGTCCACCGGAGCGGCCCGCACTTTGAAGGTCGCAAAGCCCGAACGCTGCGTCCTCGATAGCTCCTGCAGCCAGTTCTGCGGCCGGGGGACTAGGCCCAGCATCCGCAGCACGTCGGCCACCCGGCCCCGGAACGGGTCATCGGGTATGGCGCGCTTCCTGGTCTTCAGCTCCCGCCAGGCCTCCAGTCCGGCGGCCAGCTGCCGGTTCTGCGGGCCGGCGGTCGCGCCCGCGGCCGCGCGCACCGCGTCCACGGCGTCCCGGCCGGCGGTCAGGGCGGCGTTCACCATCGCCGGGAAGAAGCTGGAGAAGTCATCCCCGTACTGCTCGCTCACCACCGGCAGGTCCTGCCCGGCCTCGGCCATGGTCAGGAACTCCACCGCGAGCACCTCGTCCTCGCGCCGGATCAGCTCCAGGATCCGCTGCCGGTCCGCGTCCCGGCCGGGCAGTGCACCCGCGCGGCGGCGAAGATCCTCCCGGAAGGACCCGAGCCGAGCCGAGCCCTCCGCGGCCAGCTCGCGCAGCGGCCCCATCGCCAGGTCGAACCGGTCGTCGTACGTGCCCCGGTATGAGTCGGCACGCTGCGTGAGCTCCCGCGCGGCCTCGTCCTCGTAGACGGCCCGCAGCCGCGCGGCCACCCGGTCAACCGCCTCCAGTGCCTGCTGGTGTCGGCTCTGGGCGTCCCGCCGGCCCTGCGACACCACATCGTCGAGCGCCGCCCCGTCCAGGTCGTCGGCGGCCGCGATGATCCGGCGGGCCGCCGCCACGTTCCCGGCCTCCAGATAGCCCCGCATCACCGTGAGCCGGTCCCGGCCCTGCAACAGCTCGCGCACCTGCGCCAGGTCCGGCACCCGGGCGGGGAAGCCGTCCCTGTCCCTGGAGATCTCGTACAGGGGTTCGAGCTCGATCCGGATGAGATCCTCGACCGAGGCCGCGTCCGCGGCGGGGGTGGCGGACCGGAGCCAGCTGGCCAGCTGCCGCAGGGCGGCATCGCCGACCGAGGTGACCTCTGCGTCCTCGGGGTGAAGCTCGACCGCCCGGAAGAGCTCGTTGGCCGTCTCCAGATCGGCCGGCCGCGAGGACAGCCGGATCGCCGACCGGACGGCCAGGAACCTTGTGATCAGGTCGGCGACCTCGCGCAGCGAGGCGTCGAGCTTGGTCCATGCACCGGCAATTATCGCCCTGCGCAGCTGCGGCTTGGTGCTGACCGCCTGATCGGCGTCGTTGATGATGCCGGCCCGGCCCTCGGGCTTGGCGAGCTCCGTCGCGAGCTTCTCGATGAGCGCCCACTTCTGGACGTAGACGTCCACCGCCGCCGCGGCTACGCCCTCCGCGGAAAGCTCCGCGATCATGGCCAGGGCCGTTCCCACGGGCTGATCCTTGCGGACGAAATGATGCAGCACCTTCGAGGCCCGCTGGAGGTTTGCCTTGCCGTGGGCCAGCGACTCGGTGAGCCGCTGCGCGTCTGACTCGAACGCGGCCCATTCCCGCGGTAGGTCCCGGTGCTGCAGCGCCGTCGCCTCGGCGTCGCGGCGGTAGCCGCGCTTCACCGCCTCGGCCGCCGCCTCGATGACGGCGCGGCTCCCGTTGCCGCCGAGGTCGGCCCGGTCGATGAGGGAGGGCAAGCCCACTGGCGAGTAGCCGAGGACCAGCCCGGCCCGCAGCGCCGCCGCCAGCAGGACCCGGCACTCGTCGGGTCTCATCTGCTCGACTTCGGCCTCCGCCGGGCTGAGCTCGGGTAGCTTCAGCTCAAGGGCCGTCGAGGCGCATGAGTAGGCGGCGCAGAAGAGCCTCAGCAGCCGCTGCCTGACCGAGCTCTCCTCGGCCGCCTCGGCGACGCAGACGGCGAGGGCGTACCTCTGCTCGGTGATAAGCACGGCGAGCAGGGGCGGCGTGCCGAGATCCCAGGGGAAGTCCAGATCGCGGAAGACCGCGAGGGATTCATCGGCGGCCGGGGTGCTCGGGCGGGGCGCCGCCATTACGGGCTCGTCGGGCACGGTCGGCTCTTCTGCCACGACCGGCTCTTTCTCCGCGGCCGCCTCCGTCATTACCGGCTCTTCCGGCATGGGCGGCTCGGGTTCGGTCCGGTCCGGGACGGGCTCGGCCGTGACCGCGACTGGCAGGTCTTCGTCCTCGACGGCTGCTGTTTCCCGCGACTCTGCCGTGGCCGCCTCCGCCATGGTCGGCTCCACAGGCGGCGGCTCCACGGGCACTGGCTCCACCGACGCCCGCAATTGCTCGACCGATTCGAATCCCGCCGCGCTCAGAATGGCAGGAACCAGATCGGCGAGCCCCTGCTCCTGCAGAATGCGCACCCCGCGAAGCGCGTGGTGAAGCTTCTGATCACGCTCACGCTCCCGCTCGATCATCTCTGAAAGCTCATCATGAAGACGATCAAGATCGGCTGCGTCGGTGATTCCCGCCGCATTCGACAGGTGCTCATCCACCGCAGCAGACCATTCATCCAGCCTGCGCCCGACGTCCCCTGCGGGTCTGCCCGACTCGACATCATCCGCCGCCGCGCGGAGTTCACCGGCCAGGGCGAGGCCGGCCTGCTGCAGCTCTCTGGTCCGGTCCAGGAGGGCCGACAACGCCGGAACATCCGCCGCGCAGCGCGCCGACTGTGGTGATGGCTGGGCCGCTTCGCTATCGTCAATCATTTCCGCATCACTATTGCCATGCCCGCTGCTCGAGTCGCCATGCGGGCAGTTGGTAGCCGCGACAACCTGAAGCTCGGCGAGGCGCCCGGCGACCTCTCCGGCTAGCGGATCGCTTCCAGCCGCGACAGCGGAAAGAAACAGGGCGCCGCAACGGAACCGAATAGCCCTCCAGCCGCCGCCGCAAGCTCATCGGGTCCTTCACTGGAATCCTGGTCGAATTCGGCTGAATCCAGTATAGCCAGGATGGTCTCAAGCCCCGTTCGGGCCAGCACGGCGACCAGCTGATATTTCTGCCAGGCCATAGCCGACCGGGCTCGGCCAGGGCGGGAAGCTTGCCAGCTTCGAGCCATTCGATGTCAATATCAGCCGATTTTGCCCAGCTGGCCGCCAACCCGGGCACGGCTCGGACCAGGGCAGTGATCTCCTCATCGGTGAGCGATACCAGCTGCAATCGATCAGGACGGTCGAACATCGCGGCTTCCCCGTCGGACAGAGGGTATGCCGACAAATCGTCTGAAGACGTCCTGTTCAGGATCGCGTCCATCATCCGGCACTGCTGGCCCGAGCCAGGCGCACTTTGCTGGCGTCAGGGATCCTGCGGGGTTCGGCGGTATCGCCGAGATCCAGACGGAGATCAATCGGCGGGGTCTTGGCCTGCAGACCTGGACAGGACTTCTATGGAGCGTGTGCTCCCGGGGTTTCTGACACGATGCTGGACAGGATGTCAGGATCGGCAGCCTGCAGCTAATCCATACCGGGCAACAACGGCCCGGGCTGTCGTCCGGCTGAACCTGGCCTTCCCTTGCTGTCCAAGCCTTACCCAGGCCGCGCTCACATCCGTGCCCGCATCGGGCTCACGCCCCTATCCGCCGGCCGGTTCCTGGCCCCGTCGCCGTGACGGGCATGCCACCGTAGGTGGAGTCGCGAGGAGCGTGCGTGGTATCACTCCTAGGGCCAGGCAACGAGACACGTGGAGCATCTATGACCGGACCAGAGCATTACCGCCGCGCCGAGGAACTTGCCACTGAAGCGCACCGGCTACTCGGCCAGGGAGACGGCCAGGCCACTGCGGGTGTCTGGGCCGCCGTCGCCCAGGCCCATGCGGTGCTTGCTCTGGCCGTCGCCACCCCGGTCGGCGCATCCGGTGCGGATCACCGCGCCTGGGCCGACGTCGCCGGGACAGCGTTCGGATCCGGCCACGGTGATCATTGACTCATAGCGCCCAGTCAGGCCATGATCATTTAAGTGCCCGTTTCTCTGTTCGAGAACAAGCCGCAGTGCTGCCCGTTCGGTCATGACCTGTGGCCCGGCAAGGCGCAGGTGAGCTGGACGCCGTGCATCTGCGAACCGGCCCGGGAAGCGGCCGGGCGCGGCCGCGGCATGGGACACGTCCGGGTCACCTGCAACCGCTGCCACGACCAGCTCCGGCAGACGGTGTTCTTCGAGCCGCCACACGACATCGGGCACCGGCCGCTCACTGGCTGGGTGACGGGACCAGATCCTCAGCCCTTAGCGCGTCGGCGACGACGGCCAGGGCGACGGCTATCGCAAAGGCCCGGTCTGGCGCGGCAACGCAGACTCCGCAGATGATCTCGTTGGCCGTATGCGCGCTGACGACGCTGGCGTTCCTGCGCGATGCGGCCTTGCCAGCTGCGACCGCGAACGCTGCCGAGTCGGGGAGATGGCCGTCATCCTTGGCGACTCGGACGGTGACGTCATACCTGCTGGGCGGTTCATGCATGCCCGGCACTGTAAGCGCGGTATGTGACATTTTCGGTGCGCAGCGCTCGCCGAAGGGGCCGCTGTTTGGAGGGCGACGCCCACCCTGCGGGTGACGGCCTGGCCGCCGCGGTGGTCATCGAGCGCCGCGCGCGCCCATGCTGGCGTGGTGAGCGTCCTGACCCCGGCCGAGATCCTGATCGCCGCGTGGCGGCTCGCGGGTGCGCGACCGCACCTGGTTGCCTTGACGGGGATCGTGCATCACGAGGACCTGTGGCAGTTGTGCCGCGATGAGCTCACCGGAGTCGACGTCCGCATCGATGGCTGGGACATCCGCGGCCGCTGGTTCGGTGTAGTCGTCGGGGCCACGCCGCGGACCGGGGAGTTGCCGCGCGGTCAGACGATCCCCTGGCGCGTGATCGCCGCGCAGATCGCGCCACGCGACCGCCGCGGTTCGCGCTGAGTAGATGGAGCGCGGCCTTGACCGGCGGGAGCACTTGTCCGCTGCTCTCCGGCATGATTGTGAGCTCTGGCGGCTCAGACGCGTCTAGTTGATCTACGGCGGCACCACCGAGATCATGAAAGAGATCGTCGGCCGCGACCTCGGCCTGCGCGAAAAGTGACGGCCGGCGCCCACGGCGGAGGTAGGGCTCAACGCTAACGACCGACGGGCTCGTTCACGGTACCTGGGCTAGCGCGCTGGCCAGCGGTCCCAGGACGGCTGGAGTGTGCGGCGGCGGCAGGTAGATGACGGCCAGCCCAGCCCCTGCCGCGGCGAAGTCTGCGGCGGCTGCGGCCGTCTGCGCGGGGTCCTCGGTGTGGCGGACCTGGGCGGAGAGCAGAATGCTGGCCGGGTCCCGGCCGATGGCCGCGCAGTGCTCATGCAGTACGTCCCTGGCCTGGCTGAACTGCCGCGGCGAGCCGCCGTCGAAGTTCCAGTGCTGCGCGAACCGGGCGGCGGTGCGCAACGTGCGGTGGCGGCCGCTGCCGCCGATGCAGACCGGCGGGTGCGGCTGCTGCACCGGCTTGGGATCGCACCGGGCCTCGACTACCTGGTAATAGCGGCCGGTGAAGGTGACGGTTTCCTGCGGGGATAGCAGGCCGGTCAGGACCTGGCAGGCTTCCTCGAACCGGTCGCTGCGCTGGCGGGGCGTGCCCAGCTCGATGCCGTAGGCACCCGATTCCTCCTCGTTCCACCCGGTCCCGATGCCGAGCTCCAGCCTTCCGCCGGAGATGACATCCAGCGTGGCGGCCATGTTGGCCAGCACCGCCGGGTGCCGGTAGTGGATGCCGGTGACCAGGGTGCCCAGCCGCAGCCGCCGGGTGGCCTGGGCCAGCGCGGCCAGGGTGATCCACCCCTCCAGCCGCCCGGCGCCGGGAGCCAGCCCGTGCATCGGGTAGAAGTGGTCAGAGACCCACCCGGACTCGAACACACCGATGTCATCGGCTTCGTGCCACACCGCCAGGATGGCGTCCCACGTGGTGTCCTGCGGCGAAGTCTTGACGGCAAAGCGCACCGCTCCACGCTAGACGCCAGTGCTGTCACGCCGCGGATCGAGGCCAGCTGGCCGCAGGCATCGGCGTGGCGCCGCTAGAGCGCAGCCGAGGAGACACCCCGGTGCGGCGCCGCCAGGGCGCAGTCGGCCGGTGTGACCCGCGAGCGCGGCAATGCGGCCTGCTTCCCGGCCGCGGCGCCGCAGCCGACGAGTGCTCGCGCTGCGGCCGGGCCGGGTGAGTGACAGCCCTGGGCCCGGTCCGGTCGTACCGGCGGGTGGTGCGCGGGTCGACGTGCCCCAGAGCACCCTGCAGGCCGCGGAGCGATCCGCCGGCCTCGAGGTACAGCGCCGCGAACGAGCGCCGGATCAGGCGCGGTCCCAGCCGGCTGATCAGGCCGGCGGGCAGCCCGGCTCGCTCGGCCAGGCGGCGTACGGATCGTCCCACGTCGGCGGCGAACAGCCGGCCCCCGGTCCGCGAGGCGAACAACACCGACCCGTCGGCCAGGTCGGCTCGCTCAGCCAGGTAGGCGTCGATCCGCGAAGCGGCCGCACCGGGGAGCATGAGGCCCTCGCGCCGGCCGTCAGGGCGCGTGACCCACAGCACCCGGTGCCCTCGGTCGGTGCCGAGGTCGGCGATGTCCGCGCCGATCACCTCGCCGACCCGGGCGCCGGTGAAGACCAGGACCCCGGTCACGGCCGCGGTGCGGGCCCGCTGCGAACCGGGCGCGGTGTCGGCCGCGTGGACCAGGGCGAGGGCCTGCTCCCGGGTCAGGTCCGGCGCAGGCCGGGCGCCCGGGTCGGGCCTGGGCCGGGCCAGACCGACGGCGGGGCTGGCGCTGATATGCCCGCGTAGGGTCAACCAGTCGTACCAGCTCGAGATGGCGGCCAGCTTGCGGGCCGCACTCGCCGAGGACAATCCCGTGGCTTCCAACTGCATGGCGTACCGCGTCACGTACCATCCGGTCACGCCGGTGACCGGATGCACCCCTTGTTCCTGGCACCACGCCAGCCACTCCGGAGCGCGGCTGGCCCGGCGGGCCGGCGCGATGCCGAGATCGCGAGCGTAAGCGGCGCGGGTGTTCGCTGACCGCTTCGTCGCGAGCCAGCCGAGCACGAGGAGAGTCACCGGATCGGCATCGGCTGCTGCCGTCATGAGAGCCGGTCCCGCGAAAGGACGTCTGTCCATAATGGAGCGGTGCCCAGACTTGTCCTTAATAATCGTCATTATCGAGGATTTATTAACTATTAAATCGGTCGGATTAACAGATGATTTTCCGGTAATTCCCGACCCGTGATAACTGCGGCCAGGTCGACCCGAAAAAGCCCGCTCGGTGGTGGTTTAGGGTCCATGATGGTGGGAAGTGGACGCCGGGTCTGGCCTGTCCCTGGCCAAATGCGGGAGCCGCTATGCCGCAGCCGATCGTGCGACGCATCGCCCTCCGGGTGGTGCAAGTCGCGATCGCTGCTGCCGGGATTCTGATCCTCCTCCTGCTGTCCTCGCGGCAGGCGCAAGCAGCCACTTTGCCCACGTCAAAGATCACTTCGGCCATTGCGTCCGCTACCTCGAAGGCTACCTCCGCGTCGTCCGCCCCCGGCTCCGGCACGAGCAGCGCGACCGCCCCGGCCGTTCCGGCCGTTCCCGGCCTGACCACCGGTTCCGGCTCGGTCACGTCGACTGTCACCTCGGCCGTCGCGACCGCTACCGCGCCGGTCACGTCGACCGTCACCTCGGCCACCTCGGCGTCAGCCACCGGCACCTCCGCCACCAGCGCCGCGACTTCCGCCGCCACATCGACGACCACGCCGACCGCATCAGCGACCACGCCACTCACGTCGGCGACCGCGACCGTCACCTCGGCCGTCGCCCCGGCCACGGCACCGGTGACCTCGGCCACGGCGCCGGCCACATCAGCGGTCACCTCGGCCGTCGCCCCGGTCACGTCGACGGTCACCTCAGCCGTCGCCCCGGTCACCTCGGCTACCTCGACGGTCGCCGCAGGCGCGGC
>Ga0209420_1001374_pt1 | contig 11625 bp, 10 predicted proteins | sample BlaSpr_A8_OM1_O1_FD_187972 | JGI IMG/M metagenome (GOLD analysis project Ga0209420, IMG submission 187972) | Forest soil microbial communities from Thunder Bay, Ontario, Canada - Black Spruce, Ontario site 2_A8_OM1_O1 (SPAdes) (version 2) | ecosystem: Environmental > Terrestrial > Soil > Boreal...
GATCCCACGATCATTCAGACAGTACCACGCCCGGATTTCTTCTTTCTGTGGCTTTACGCGATCCTCTCGTACCTTCCGGCCTCTATGGAAACGCCGGCTCTACTGATCGGCCCCGTCGTTGGGATTCTTGCTCTCCTTCTGCTGCCATTTCTATCGGGCGAAGGTGAAAAAAGCTGGCGCCGCAGGCCGCTCGCAGTTCTGACGGTGCTTTTGGCGGTTGTAGCGCTTGCGACATTCACGCATCTGGCTCAGCACACGCCATGGAGCCCGGTGATGGACGCGTGGAGTGGGATTCCCATTCCCAATCAATTTCTGAAAAACCGCACAGCGCTCGAGCGGCAGGGCGCGCTGGTTTTTCAGGTCAAGCAGTGTCACAACTGCCACTCGCTTGCAAACCAGGGTGGAAAGCGCGGTCCAGCCCTTGATGCTGTGGCCCTACGCCTTACTCAGGACCAGCTCATTCGGCAGGTGATCCAGGGAGGCGGCAATATGCCCGCGTATGGCAAGAATTTGAGTCCCGCGGAAACGACAGCGCTCGTAGCATTCCTGGAGTCGTTGCATCCGGCGGGACAGCCGCCAGCGCGAGACGCCTCGCGCACGATCGCGGTCGATGCTAAGACAAGCGGAGCGGCTTCATCCTCGCCCTAGGCCTCGTTATGAATCTGCATGCACAAGTTGTCTTGCAGTCGTGGTCCGCTCCAGTCGCGGTAGATGCATCGCTTTGTCTCGCCGCCCTGCTTTATGCAAGGGGTTGGAATCGCCTTCGGATTGTAGCCAAACGCCAATTTCCAGTCTGGCGACTCGCCGCCTTCTTTGCTGGAGTCCTGACAGTCTGGATCGCAATTTGCTCACCGCTGGAAGCGTTGGACGATGTGTCGCTTACGGTTCATATGGTGCAGCACTTGCTGCTGGCGGCCGTCGCTCCTGCTTTGCTTTTGTTGGGTGCTCCGGAGCTCCCGCTCCTTCGGGGACTTCCGCAATCGCTGGCCCGTGGCGTGGTGAGTCCATTTCTTCGATTGCCTTTCACGAGGAAGGTCGGCCAGGTGATCTCCAATCCCGCGATTTGCTGGCTAGTCGCCACGCTCGCCTTGATCGGATGGCATATACCTGCGGTGTTCGAGCTTGCGTTGCGGTGGGACTGGCTGCATAAATTGGAGCACGCTTCTTTTTTGGGTGCCGGCTTGATGTTCTGGTGGCCGGTGATCCAGCCCTGGCCGAGCACTCCAAGATGGCCCGAGTGGGCCATTCCTTTATATCTGTTCGCCGCGACGCTGCCATGCGACGCGCTTTCCGGTTTTCTCACATTTTGTGACCGGGTCGTCTACTCCTCTTATATTTCTGCGCCCAGAGTGGTTGGTCTTTCTGCGCTCGAAGACCAAGAGTGTGCGGCGGCACTGATGTGGGTTACGGTAACGTTTATCTTTCTCGTCCCCGCACTGCTGGTCACGCTCAAGATCCTTTCGCCCAGCAAATCGGATTTGCCTGATGATCCCACGGCTAAGCCGCAGGTATTCAGAAAGTCTCTGCACGATTCGAATTTGGAGGTGGGCTGATGGCAACAGAGCCGACGATTGCCGTCTTGAACGGAGCGTGCGAGGCTCAAGAGAGCCGGGCGGCCACGTTCTTTTCGACAGTGTCCGATTATTGGGCGCTGACCAAACCGGAAGTGAATTTCTTAATTCTGATCACGACCTTTGCAGGTTTTTACCTCGCTTCCACCAGCGGTCCTGTGAATTTTCACTCACTGCTGGCTTTCCACACACTTCTGGGCACGCTGCTAGTTGCCGGTGGGACGGCGACGCTTAACCAAGCCTTCGAATTCTCCTTTGATCGGCAGATGCGAAGAACATCGCGTCGGCCGGTGGCTGCGGGCCGGATTCAACGTTCCCACGCTTTCGTCTTTGGAGTTTCACTCGCGTTAGCCGGCGCAATATACCTGCGCATCGAAGTCAACGGCTTGGCATGTTTGCTGGCGATTCTCACGCTCGCGACCTATCTTTTCCTTTACACGCCGCTTAAGCGCGTCACGCCTCTGTGCATTCTCGTCGGTGCATTTCCTGGCGCTATGCCTCCACTGATCGGCTGGGCTGCTGCGCGCGGCAGGCTGGACCCGGCGGTCTGGGTGCTCTATGGAATGGTTTTTCTCTGGCAATTTCCGCACTTTATGGCGATTGCTTGGATGTATCGGGAGGATTACGCCCGCGCCGGATATCTAGTTTTACCGTTGAACGAGCAGCGCGACCGCTATGTGATCTGGCAGTCTTTCGTCGCCTCGCTGGTTCTCCTGGCAGTCAGTTTGGTGCAAACAATCTATGAGAACTCGAGCCTGGTTTATTTCGCCGGAGCATTGATGATCGGCACAATCTTCAGCTACTACGGCGCACGGCTGGCTTTACGGAAATCAAATACGGCGGCGCGGCAACTGCTCGTTGCTTCGATCCTCTACCTCCCCGCAATTTTTGTTCTGATGATGCTTGGACGCAAGTGGCCTTGATCGGAACAGCATCGCCAAGCTTAAAAGCTAGTGGAACTCGCAGAGGAAGGAAATATTAAATGTCAAACAAGGTGTCACAGTTTTCCGAAATTCACACACCATCTTCCTATCCCGCATCGGAAAAACGCTACGTTGATGGTAGCCGTGCGGGGCTGCGCGTCCCCTATCGAGAGATCTCTCTCTCGGCTACAAATCACAGTCAGGGCACCGAAGAGAATCCTCCCCTGCCTGTGTATGACACCTCAGGCGCCTATACCAACCCCCAGGCGACAGGATCGACATCATTCATAGGACGGCGGGAGGTTACGTGTGAATAAACCCATTCTGGTGGTAACTACCCGTTATCCAAAGGAAGTCGAAGAGCGCATCGACCGCGATTACAATGCTCGACGAAACCCGGACCAGTTTCCTTTTAGCCAGCAGAAGCTGCTCTCCGCAGCCGAAGGAGCCGACGCCCTTTTCATCACGCCGGCAGACCGGTTGGACTCTGGTTTTTTCCAGAAGGTTTCACCTACGGTAAAAATCATCGTCACATACTCCGTGGGTCTCGAGCACATCGATCAGGAAGCCGCCGCTCGCAGGAAAATTTCGCTCGCCTATACCCCGGGTGTCAACCATGAAGCAACCGCCGACATCGCCATGCTGCTTTTGCTAGGTTCTTCGCGTCGCGCTTACGAGGCCCAGGAACTGGTCCGAACAGGAGCGTGGAAGCCTATGAGCCCCGACATGTTCTTAGGATGGCAGGTTGGTGGCAAGGTCCTCGGCATTTTAGGAATGGGACGCGTGGGGCAAGCCCTGGCGCGTCGAGCGCGAGGATTCGGAATGAAGATCCACTATTCCGACACTTCTAAGCTACCTGCGGAAATCGTAGGCGATGCCGTCTACCACAAGGATCTGTCGGATCTGCTCCGTGTAAGCCAGTTCTTGAGCCTGCACGCCCCGGAAACTCCCCAGACTCACCATTTCTTGAACTCCAACGCCATAAGTCTTCTGCCCGTAGGGGCCATTGTGGTGAACACTTCTCGCGGCGGGTTGGTAGCCGACGACGACCTCATCGCTGCTCTCAAGAGCGGACGGGTTGCCGCTGCCGGACTCGACGTGTTTGAAGGCGAGCCAAAACTTGATCCGGAATATGTTTCGCTGAAAAATACATTTTTACTGCCGCATATCGGCAGCGCCACGATCGAGACCCGTACAGCGATGGGCATGCTGGCACTGGACAATGTGGACGCGGTTCTAAACGGCAGGCCTGCGCCGACCCTCGTCCCACCCTTGTCTCAAATCGGAGCCTCATCCTGACTCAACTACACACCGATAGGATTGCATTATGGTAGAAACCAAAAAACTTTCAGACCGATCTCGTAAAACTTGAAGTTATCGGAGATGAACTCAACTACAGCCAGATCCATTCGGTCTGCTTGAGGCTGCCACTGAACTTGTGAAACTCGGTTTCAAAGTTCTCCCCTGCTGTACGGAGGATTAGGGTTCTTCGTAGACGTCTGATGGAGGCAGGCTGTGAGGTGCTAATGCCCTGGACGGCTCCCATTGGAACCGGCCAAGGCCCCCGCAATCCGCGGGCGTTAGGTGAACCACGTGAACGTGCGCCACACATTTCGATGATCGTTGACGCCGGCAGCGGACTTCCGTCTCATGCCTGCCGGTGATGGAGTGGGGATTCGAAGGTGTGTTGTTGAATACTGCCGTTTCACGTGCGCTTGACCCAGTCCGAATGGCGGCCGCCTTTGCGCAGGCTGTCAGGGCTGGGCCTAGCGCTTTTTGGGGCGGGCCAATGACCGTTCAAGATATGGCTGTATCCAGCACTCCTGAAATCGGTCGCCCTTTCGTTTCCGATTGTTCATCGCAATTGCCTCCAGCTGCTTGATGAAGCGAGATCTTGGAGGTTTTACGATCCAGCCAAGGCCGAACGATATCGCTGCGGGATTGGGTTAACAGGGAATTTCATTTCCCAATCGTTGGGTTTACAAGATCGAATAATTCCATATGATTTACTATGCTAGGCTACGCTGTTTTCCGAGGAGAACATGAGCCTGCAGCCGATCCTCCGCGCCCTATGGCAACCGCTATTTGCAATGCTTCTCTCCGTTCCTGCTCTGGCCCAACAGCCCGCTCCTTCCATTCCTTCCACTGGCTCCGCCGGGCTGGATCAGTACCGGATGTCGCGGATTTCAATTTATATGGACGATTTCGGGCAACTGGCGCGCTATCGGGAGGCCAACGCCGCGCTCGCGCCGCCGGCGGCGGGCGAAAACCGAGTCGTATTTCTTGGCGACTCCATCACCGACTACTGGAAATTACCAGACTATTTTCCTGGCAAGCCTTATATCAACCGCGGCATCGATGGGCAAACCACCCCCGAGATGCTGGTGCGTTTCCGCCAGGATGTGATTGGTCTGCACCCCAGAGTGTTAGTCGTGCTTGCAGGGACCAACGACATCGCCGGCGTCACAGGACGGACATCGAACGAGGATATCGAGGCCAACTACGCATCCATGGCCGAGCTGGCCGGCGCGCATGGCATCCGTACGGTGTTTGCGTCCGTCCTCCCCGTGCACAACTACACGCACGATGCTGAGGAGTCTTTTGCGCTGCGTCCGAGCGATAGAATCTTGGGGCTGAATAAGTGGCTTAACGACTACTGCGCCAAGAACGGCTTCGTGTATCTCGACTACTTTAGCGCCCTGGTAGACGAGCGCGGCATGCTAAAGCGCGCTCTGTCTGATGATGGGCTGCACCCGACAGATGCTGGATATAAAATCATGGCGTCGCTGGCGGAGAAGGCGATTCAGAAGGCGCTCGCGGAAAACAGAGCTCCACACATGCCCGAACGTTGACATCTTTGAACTTGCCCGGCGAAGATGCGTTGAGCGGCGTTTTCTGCAATTAATCACTGGTGCGGCGGTGGCGTCTCGCGGTGATTGTTCCTTAAAATAAGGGCTTGCATCGAATCGCAATGGTGCCTTTTTCACTGTTTGCCGGATTGTTCCTAGCCTTATGACAAAAGCCCAGTACGAAGTTTTTGAAGCTCTCGATCCTTTCTTCGAGGTCGTCATGGAAGGCTTACGCGAACTCGTTGATGGCGATCATTATTTCGATACTATTTCCGAAGACGCAATCTTCGAATTCCGCTATTACTTTCCAGGTTGGCCTCTGAAAATTCGAGGTCGAGACAATCTGATGGCTAGCTTCTCCGGCTACGGCAAGACGATTAAGCTTCACTCCGGCGACGCACTGGTTGTGCATCGCTTGCAGGATAGTCGCGTGGTAATACTCGAATACCAGGTACACGGCAAGATTCTTTCGACCGGCGCGCCCTATGACAACAGGCTCATCTCGGTCGTAACGATTGAGAAGAGAAAGATCGCGCATTGGATAGACTACATGGACTCTCTGGCTGCCTGGAAGGCTCTGAATAGCGGCTCCTAGCCTCAGAATCAGTTGCACATGAACTTGAGACACAAGATGCTGCCGAGGATGACGGAGGCTTTCAGCGTCTTTGGAGTCGACCATCGCTGTTACCACAGTTACGCGGCTAAGTTGTGGCGTCGGTGGTGTTCGAGCTGTTCACAGCGCGTGCAGGCTGCATCAATTTGAAAGCTAATTTTCAATTCCCGATGGGCACTTCGGCGATCGTTCCCATCATCCCGCCGTTTCCGTGCTCTAGAAGGTGGCAATGATAGACAAATGTCCCGACAATGCGAAGGTTGCTGAAATCCATACGCAGCTTAACGCTGGGGTACGCAGCGCTGCGGCCGTCCCAAAAGGGAAGTAACTGTTGAAAGCAAGGATTATCGCCACCGATCGGCCACTGCCGGATTGGCGTGGGCAATTAAGTCCTCTCGCAAAATACAGTATGAACCGTATTGCTGCGAAACGACTCCTGCGCAATGAATAGTGAAGAATACTGCCGTCTCCTGTGTATTTCAAGCCTTTGCTGAAATGCGCGATCTAGACTTTCCCCTGGAACAGGATTGCGTTTTACTCGATACAAACAGCATACAGCCTCAAGATTCCTGAATATTCGCCCTGAGAGGGCGACCCATCGCGGGAGCAGAGAGTTATGTGGCTGGTGAGCTTAGCGCTACGAAGGCCTTATACCGTTGTCATTATTGCTTTGTTGATCTTTATCTTCGGTACAGCCGCAATTGTAACTACGCCCACGGACATTCTCCCCGAGATCAACATTCCGATGGTCAGTGTTATCTGGACTTACAACGGCCTGGACGCAGATGCCATGTCGAAGCGGATCGTGGGCATCTGCGAGCGGGCGCTGTCCACGACAGTCAACAACATCAAAAGTACTGAATCGCAGTCCTACACTCACGCGGCCCGCATGGGCATGAATTCACTTTGTACGTCCCACACCTGGCGGTGATTTGCATCGGTGCATTTGGACTGCTGGCATTTGTGCTGGTCGCCGTAGGGCTTCATGGTGCGGTCTTCTATTCGGTCAGTGAACGAACGCGGAAGGCCGGAATTCGCGTCGCGCTTGGCGCGTCGCCGCCCGACTTGTGGATCCCTGCTTTATCAGATGCAGCCCATGTTTTTGGTGCGCTCGCGACCCATTCGAAGCGTAAACTTTTACTGCCGCCGGATTCTTCATGGCCATGCGGGTTTACTCTAAAGTTTGGAGTGGATCAGCACAACTGGTTTGGATGGCGGTATTCTTCGCAAACTTTCCCGTAGAAATCTAAAGTGACACCAGCTGCAGGTCCTTACGCAATTCTCGGTCGACTAAACCTTGCAACCCTATCAAGACTGCATACTCAGCTGGCCGTCCTTGTTGAACGTGACGGACCATAAGTATACCCAACGATTCGTTTGTGTCGTAGACATTGCGACATCGGCTGGTTTTTCCCTTTCTTTTTTCGTTTTCTTTGGCTTCATACTCATCGAATTACCTCCCGAGCCTCCTCCCTTCGCGTAGGTTTCGAACGGCCCTGAGAATCGCGTCGACTTGGTCGGTTTCTCCCTGGAATCCTCTTACATCGGCCCACGTGACGTTAAACAGCGGCACGTTGCCGGACTTAAGAAACTCAGCGAGTCGTCGGGCAGTAACTCTGCATTCTTCTGCTCGTGAATTCCAAGCGGTGTTCTGAAATAAGAACTCGTTGACTATGGTGAGCACCGTCTCATCGTCCGGATATTCTTGCATGCACATCCTTCCGTGCGTTCTACGCCCTACGGAAGTATCTGGAAATAACCGCCTAAAGAACCTCATTTAATAAGGCACAAGTCTCGGAGAACCGGAAAATCGTGTCAAATTAAATTTTATTCATAATTTAAGTTCCCCCCTGCACAAGGTCGGTCACGGATGTCGGGCGGGTAGGCCGCCCTATCTGCAACGTGCGGCTATCGAACACGGTCCGGGAGTCACCTTCATGCAAAAGAGCTCGGCATGCAACAGACACCATCCGGCTGGACAAGAACTCTAGCGCTGTGATTGTGTGTGGGTCTAGCCATGGGTGAGTATTGATACGCTCGGCGGGGATGGGTGTCTTTCAGCGGGTCCCTCGCTGCTCAGGTATTCGCGGCTCGGGACAATCTGTTTTGCGATCGCATCAGTGTGTAAGAGGATTTACGAGTAGAGAATGATATTGGCGTTCCGGGGATGTCTTGCATCTCACTTATCCTGTAAAAGTTCTCTCTTTCGCAGGCCTTGCACCGAAGATTAAGAATTGAGGCAGGCACCTCATGCGGACCAAGTTCATCGTCGGTTTCGAATAATCTCGCTTTATCTATCATTCTTTGTGGAACAGGAATCGGATACCTACAGGAACGACATAAAACCCCAGTGAACTTCTGGGACTTAAGTTCGTCGCTCATCTTTACCTCGACCAACGCAAGAAACCGCTATGCGGGATGCGGAGTATACAACAATTGCGCCGCGAAGTGTGCTACGGGCAAGTTTGTTGGTCTATTTAACTCTCCCGCCGATCTTTTGGCCACCAGGGTATCGCCGGGGCCGGGCTACAACCGCCTCGGTTTTCGATACAAACCGTCCGTGGAGCTTTCTCGCACGTGAAACACAATTGTATTGCCTGCGTAACAAACGTTTCTGCCGTCTGTGTTACCTTTCGCCGGTATTTTTAGCCAGCCACCGCAATCTGACTCTAAAACTCACAGTCGTCGATAGTATTGCGCGGAAATGAAGCCTAGGCTCCGCGGTTCAAAAGAGAATTCGTATGGAGAAAACCATGAAATGGCGGTTCTTCACATTCTTTGGGCCATCGGCTGTTATGGCTCTGAGCCTATTCTCATCGCCGATTCACGCGCAGGGCGCCCCGTCAACGATCCAATCATCCGTACCGCTTTGGTACGACATCACCAAGGAAGTAACGCTAATAGGCAGCGTGAGCAAGGTGGTGGAAAAGGCGACTCCCGAAATGAAGATGTTGGGTGGCTCCCATGTAATTGTCGAAACCAGTTCAGGGAAAGTAGTGGATGCCAGTTTGGGAAGGTTCGCCAGGAGAGGGGAGGGCGCTTTATCCCTCACATCAGGCCAGCAGATACAGCTGACTGGGGCGATGAAAGTAATAAACAACAAGGAAGTTCTTTTCACGCGCCTCGTTTGGGCAAACGGTCAGGTATATAAGATTCGCAACGAACACGGCTTTGTGCTCGCGCCAGAGTCGCGCAAGGGCAGCGGGGACTCCGATACAAAAGCGGAGCGGCCATGAGGCGCGGAACTCTGTGGCTTACCCTCGCCGTACTTTGCGTTCTAGGTAGTGCCGCCTGCGGTAGCGGCAACAACAAGCAAGGCATTTACACGCAAAATTACACGTTCTACGCGAACGGCGTGAATAGTGGCGGCCTTGTCTATAGCATCGCGGGAGTCGTGACCATCGGCACGAGTGCGTCGGCGGATGGTTCTTTCGTTGTTCTGGGTGGCGAACAGGATTACAACGATGGCCATGTAACTACAGTCATAGATGACTTGCTTCCGAGCGGGAAACTGGTAAAAGCAGCCGACGGCTCCGCAACGCTAACTCTAGTGACAACCTCCGGGATACCAGGCGTTGTGGGCACCGAGACATTGGCCCTTTTCTTCTCAAACGCAAACCACGCACTCATTACCGAGATCGATGGAAGCGCAACGTCGAGTGGGAGCCTGGATCTTCAGTCTGCGCAGAGCATACCTTCTGGCTCCTATTCCTTCGTTGCGTCCGGTGCTGATACGAATCTAATGCCCATCGTGTACGGAGGCGTGTGGACAGTGGATCCAATGACTGCCGCCGTCACCGGAAACTTGGACGTGAATGACGCTGGAAATGTCGTGACCAACGCATCGATCGCTGCTGGAGCGACATTCATAGCGCCCGATAGCTTGGGCCGAGGGGTCGTTATGGGAAGCACCGGCATCGGCACATCTCTTGTTTATTACGTCGTGGGTCCTGAAGTGATTCGATTGATCGACGTGGACACCACCGACACGGCGGTCGGTTCAGCTTACTCTCAGGGCGTGGACCAGAGCCTTGGTCCTGCGTCCATCGGAACTTCCGTGCTTTCCATGGGGAGCAGCGCCGGCTTGTACGCGGCGGTGGGTCAGCTTACTACGACTGTATCTGGACTCGAACTCCCCGCTTTTAGTGGCGTGGGAGATGAGAATGAATCAGTCTTAAACGGCAACCCGCCGGAACTCGCCGAATCTTTCGGTGGCACATACGCGATTGCCAATAACGGGTACGGTTCTTTCACTTTTACCAACACTCTCGGCTCTATGTCCGTGTTGGACGTATATGTGGTCGATCCGCTTCTTAACATTCTGGATCCCAATAGCTTAACTGGAATAGGCGGGGCCCTAGTTGCCGAGATGGACCCGAACCTGGTGGGTATTGGGACGATTGTGCCGCAAACCAATGCTTCCGCAAGTGCGTTTTCAGGCTCTTATATTTTTGGAGCGCAGGGTGAGACTGGGCCGGCCGAAGAATTCGATTTTGCGGGTGTAGGAACGATGACCACGCTTTCTCTTACCGGAACAGGCGCCTTGAGTGATCCGTTTGCAACCGTCACCGCCGGGGTGGAATCTCAAACGGCTACGTTCATGGCCACCGCCGTTCCGGACACCGCTCACCCAGGGCGCTATACACTAAATCCGTTCGCCGTGGGCACCACCGCGAGTGATTTTGCTCCCTTCGACTTTAAGACCGTGACGGCTTACCAGGCATCTGGCAACCTGCTGTTTTGGATCGAGGTTGACGATGGAATTGACTTTCTGGGGTCACTGCAACAGAACTAGGCAGCTGGCCGGTTCCACAGACCTCGCAAGAAAAATCCATCGGTAACGTATTCCTGCGAATCGCCGAACTGCGGATCTAGAAGTAAAACTTCACGCCCAATTGCACCGTCCGCGGGCGGTGCGCATCAACAGGATGCAAGAACGAATTTCCTTCCAGGCAGTTGGTGGTCCCGCCGACAAATCCCGCGTCATTATCGGCGCCGCCGTAGCAGCTCGCGATGTTGCTGGCCGTATTACCGCGGTCTGGATCGTAGATACGGAATTGGGTGTGATTGAAAATATTGAACGCTTCAGCGCGAAACTCCAGGGTCGTTGATTCGCTCGTCTGGAAATGCTTCAACAAGGCCATATCAAAATTCACGCGAGATGGGTTGTTCAGGGAGTTCCGGCCTACGTCACCGAAGGTGAGTCCCTCAGGCGCGGAAAATCGTTGGGGATTATTCAACAATGGTCCGAATGTAAACGGCGCTTGATATCCTGGCAGATAGGAGGACCCAGCGTTCTGCGAGGCATCCGGATAGGAGCCTGCGCCGGTTCCATTCGCTACTCCGGCGTTGTCGAGAACAGAAACGCCAGTCTCTGGGCTGCCCCCATTAATCACCGTGAAGGGCGTTCCGGTTTGGTAGGTGGTCACTCCGGAAAGTTCCCATTGCTCCAGAAAATTCTTGGCTAGCCGACTATGGGCGAAGCCTGACGAATCCTGCGTGGCGCTAGCGGCGCTACTTTTTGCGGGGTTCGCCTGCGCAGGAGAATCCGTCCAAATTGCGTCCTGCCGCTTCATAAAATTCCGGTACATGTGGGCCCACTTCAGGAACGAAAATTGATACACGTAGCTTATGTTCAAAAGTTGCCGCTGATCGAAGTTCGAACTCGC